>Ga0307472_100001027_pt1 | contig 10780 bp, 10 predicted proteins | sample atmos_gasesAM5C__2_FD_204582 | JGI IMG/M metagenome (GOLD analysis project Ga0307472, IMG submission 204582) | Hardwood forest soil microbial communities from Morgan-Monroe State Forest, Indiana, United States - atmos_gasesAM5C_05 | ecosystem: Environmental > Terrestrial > Soil > Temperate... | reverse complement strand
GAGGCGGTTCTCAAGCGTGAGCCGCTCATTCAGCTCAACGTCGAGCTTGAGCGCTTCGATGCGACCATCAAGGAGGAAATGAATCATCCCGAGATCGCCCAGATCGGGCTGGGCGATATCGATGATGCGCGCATGAAGAAAGGCATCGATATCCTGGTCGACGCCAATCAATTGCCGCGTACGCCCGCGGTGTCGGAAATCTTCGTGCGAGATTTCCTGCCGCCGAAATCGGAGCGGCCGACCAAGCTGGTCGACGCGAAGAGCTAAGTTGCCCCGGTGGCCCGTGCGGCGAAGTCGGTCCGCACGGCACCGCCTTGAACGAGCCGCAAGCTGCGCTAAGGCCGATGGATCTCCAACTCAAGGGCCGTGTCGCCATCATCACCGGACCGGTCAAAGGCATGGGAGCCGCGGTCACCCATGCCTTCGCTGCCGAGGGCTGCAAGCTTGCGCTGGTGGGCCGCGACACCGCCGCCATCGAGCCGCTCGCCGGCGAGGTAAAAGCCCGCGGCGGCGACGCGATCGTCATCCCCTGTGACGTGACGGACGGCGAGCAATGCTGCGCGGCCGCACGGGCAACGCAGACGCGTTTTGGCGAACGCATCGACATCTTGCTCAATGTCGCCGGCGGCTCCGGACCGATCAGCAGGACCGGCGTGGAGACCAGCGAGGACGAGTTCGACGATATCATCGCGGTCAACATGCGTGGCTGTTTCAACACCATGCGCGCGGTACTCCCGGCAATGATCGCGCAACGCTACGGCAAGATCGTCAATGTCGGCGGGACCTTCGGCATGCGCGGGCGCGCCGGCCGAATGGCCTATTCGGCATCCAAATGGGGGTTGCGCGGCATCACCAAGAGTTTTGCGCTCGAAGTCGGAGTCCACAACATCAACGTCAATTACGTTGCGCCCGGCATGGTCGACGGTCCGCGCTTCCGCGACAAAGTTTGCGCCGACATGGCGCGCCGCCTCGACATCTCGCTCGAGGACGCCGCCGCGCTGCACGCCGCGGATTACGCGCTCAAGCGTGTGTCGACCGACGTCGATATCGCCAATGCCTGCCTGTTTCTCGCCAGCGACGTGTCGCGGCAAATCACCGGCGCCGACCTGCCTGTCGACGGCGGCTGGGCGATGCTGTGAGGTCGCGGTGAGCGCAAGCGCCGATCTTGTTATCCGCGGAGGCAAGCTCGTCACCCCGGATGCCGTCTTCGAGGCAAGCATCGCAATCGCCGATGGCATGATCCTCGCGGTCGGCGCGGACAGTGCCATGCCTTCAGCGCGTGAGACGCTGGACGCGTCCGGGCTGCACGTCTTGCCCGGGGCGATCGACGTTCATGTCCACTTTCGCGATCCCGGCTATCCCCACAAAGAGGATTTCGCCAGCGGTACGGCCGCCGCGGCCTTCGGCGGCGTGACCACCGTATTCGACATGCCGAACACCATCCCGCCGACGGGCACGCCCGAGATCCTGGCGGCCAAGCATCAGATGGCAGCCCAGAAGGCGCATGTCGATTTTGGTCTCTACGGCCTGCTCGGCGAAGACACCATTGCGCATGTGCCCGAGCTCGCCAAGACGGTCATCGGCTTCAAGCTCTACATGGGCAATACGTTCGGCAAAATTCCGACGCCGTCGACCGGCGCAATGCTCGAGGCCTTCGAGGTGGTGGCCGCGACCGGCAAGCGCGTTTCGCTCCATGCCGAGACCAATTCCATCATGGAGCGCCGCGAGACGCGCTTGCGGGACGCCGGCCGCGTCGATCCGCTGGCGCATCTCGCGTCGCGTCCGGCGGTGGTCGCAGTCGAGGCGGTGAGCCGCGCGGCGACCCTTGCCGAGTGGACCGGCGCGCGCATCCACATCCTGCATATTTCCTCGGCCGAGGAACTGCGTCCGTTGCGCGAAGCCAAGGCGCGCGGCGTCGACATCACCGGCGAAACTTGTCCGCACTACCTGTTCTTGTCGGCGGACGACTATGCCCGCTTTGCCGGCGTCATCCGGGTCAATCCGCCGGTGCGCGAAAAGCGCAACCAGGAGCCGCTGTTTGCGGCCCTCGCCGACGGCACCATCGACGTGATTGCAACCGACCATGCCCCGCACGCGATCGAGGAAAAGACGCGCAACGACATCTGGACTGTCGATTGCGGCTTCCCCGGCGTCGAGACGCAGATGCCGATGATGCTCACCGAGGTCGCGGCGGGCCGCTATTCCGTTTGCGACTACGTTCGTTGGAGCGCCGCGAATCCGGCCAGGATTTGGGGGCTTTATCCGCGCAAGGGTGCCATTGCGGCCGGGGCCGACGCCGATCTCGCCATCGTCGATCTCAGCCGCGAGTCGACCATCGACGACGCCAAGCTGCAGTCGCGCTCGCGGATCACGCCATTTCACGGCCGTCGCACCAGGGGCCTGCCCTTGCACACATTGGTGCGCGGGCGCTTCGTCATGCGTGAGCGTGAATTGGTCGCAAGCGCGCGCGGATGGGGCCGCTCGGTGCACGCGATCCAGAAACTACCGGCCGCCGCACCACGCAACACCGACGCCACCATGGCGGCGATCGTTAAGCTGCCCGTGGTTGCGGGACGAACGGCCGGGCCTGCGGGCGCCCCTAATAACGGCAGGCGGTGATCCATGCCGAGCGCAAAAGTGCATCGCATCTCAGCTGCCGGTCCCGACGATGTGGGCGGCATCGAGAACGCGATCACCGCCGGTCGCATCGATCCCGGGGGCATCGTGGCGATCTTCGGCAAGACCGAGGGCAACGGCTGCGTCAATGATTTCACGCGCGGCTACGCCACGCAGTCGCTTGGGCTGATGCTTCATCGCCTCTTGCCGCGCGAACGCGCCGGCGAAGTGTGCCTGGTGATGTCGGGCGGGACCGAGGGCGGCATGGCGCCGCACTGGGTCGTGTTCGAGCGCTGTGAAGACAGCGAGGGGGAGGGGCCCGCGCTCGCGCTCGGTCGCTCGCACACTGCCGCGTTGCCCGCGGAGCATCTCGGCCGCCTTGGACAGGTCGATCAGGTCGCGGCGGGCGTGCGCGCTGCCATGGCGGCGGCAAGCATCGAGAAAATGTCGGACGTTCATTTCGTTCAGATCAAATGTCCATTGCTGACCGCGCAGCGGATCGCGGAGGCTGACAACCGCGGCGCACGGGTCGCAACGCGCGATACGCTCAAATCGATGGGCCTGTCGCGGGCAGCGAGTGCGCTCGGCATCGCGGTCGCACTCGGTGAAGTCCAGCGGGCGAATTTGAGCGATGACGCGATTGGTGCAGATTTCGAAATGTGGTCGGGCCGCGCCAGCTGTTCGGCGGGCATCGAGCTGAGGAATCACGAGATCGTCGTGCTCGGGATGTCGCGATCCTGGTCGGGGTCGCTCGCCATCGGCCATGCCGTCATGGCGGATGCGATCGACACCGAACCGGTCCGCGCGGTGTTGCAGGGCCTCGGCATTGCGGCGAACGGTCAACTGTCGGCAAGCGAGAGAAATCGCGTGGTCGCCGTGCTCGCCAAAGCCGAGGCGAGTCACGACGGGCTGCTGCGCGGGCATCGCCATACGATGCTCGATGACTCCGACATTTCGCCGACCCGCCATGCCCGTGCTTTCGTGTGCGGAGCGCTCGCCGGCGTCTTCGGTCACGCGGAGATTTACGTCTCGGGCGGTGCGGAGCATCAGGGCCCGGATGGCGGTGGTCCGGTCGCGTTAATCGTGGATCGCCACCGCCTATAAATCGTGCACGCGTCCCCGCGAGCACGCGTTGCGAGGTGTCATCGTTCCATGCGCTGCAATGACCGCATGCCATTGATGTCACCGGCAAAAATGCACGTCGGGGGTAAGCAAGGCCGCTAAGGCGGCATGGCATAGCGCTTGCTTCTTAAGTGGGCAGGAAGAAATCGGGTGCCTGGTAATGCTGCGGAAATGGGCAGTGCGCCACGAGCGGGAACAGGCGACTTCCGTCGGAGCGCTCGCGACAACTCGCTCCGATCGCGGCACCAGGGATCCCCTGATCGAATTCGAATCGGTGACGCTCGCCTATGGGCGCGGCGAAAGTGCCGTCCGGGCGCTGGACAAGACCTCGATCAAGATCGGCGAAGGCGATTTCGTCGCCCTGGTCGGCCCTTCGGGCTGCGGCAAGTCGACGATCCTCAAGCTCGTCGGCGGGCTTATTTCGGCGACCACCGGCTACGTGTTCGTCGCCGGTCGCGAAGTCGGCGCGGAAGACGTGCGTATCGGCATGGCGTTTCAGAACCCGACGCTGCTGCCGTGGCTCACGGTCCGCCAGAATGTCATGCTGCCGCTGAAGATCGTGCAGCCATTTCGTTCCGGCTGGGGCAGTAAACGAAAGACCGAATACCGCGACCGCGCGGAGGCTTTGCTGGCCCAAGTCGGGCTGTCCGGATTTGGCGACAAGCATCCATGGCAGCTTTCAGGGGGCATGCAACAGCGGGCGTCGCTGTGCCGCGCCCTGATCCATGATCCGACATTACTCCTGCTCGACGAGCCGTTCGGCGCGCTTGATCAGTTCACCCGCGAAGAGCTGTGGGCGGTGCTGCAGGAGTTGTGGCTCACGCGCAAGCCGACCGTCATCCTTGTGACCCACGACTTGCGCGAAAGTGCGTTCCTGGCCAACCGGATCGTCGTGATGAGCGCCCGGCCCGGCCGCGTCCTCGAGGATGAAACCGTGCCGTTTGAACGCCCGCGCAATATTGCGATGACCTATGACGCGGCGTTCGTGGCCTTGAACCAGCGGCTCCGCAGTTTGATCGTGGAAGTCCGCGCCGGCAGCGAAGTCAGCCTGGGAGCCGCGGCATGATGGCAAAGCTGCGCCAGAAGGCGGCCTCCATCGCGCTTATCCTCGGGTTCTTCGTATTTTGGGAGCTCGCGTGCCTCGCGTTGGGCGTGAGCGACATCATCCTGCCGCGGCCGAGCCAGGTGTTTTACACGCTGTTCTCGCGCTGGCCCGCGATCATGCCGCACGCCGCGCAGACGCTCTACACCACGCTCGTTGGTTTCGCCATCGGCGTTGCGATCGGAGTTTGCCTGGGCGCTTTGATAGGCTCGTCGAAGATCGCATATGACACGGCCTATCCGCTGCTGGTCGGTTTCTCGTCGACGCCGAAAATCGCCGTCGTTCCCATCTTCGTGCTCTGGTTCGGCGCCGGCACGGTGCCGGCGATTCTCACCTCGATCGCAATTTCGATTTTCCCGGTCGTGGTGAACGTGTCGACCGGACTGGCCACGACCGAGCCGGAGCTCGAGGACGTCCTGAGGACCTTGAAAGCGAGAAAGCTCGACATCCTGTGGAACGTCGGGCTGCCGCGCGCCATGCCGTATTTCTTTGCATCGCTGAAGGTGGCGGTCACGCTCGCCTTCGTCGGCACGGTGTTGGCGGAAACCGTCGCGTCGAATCGCGGTATCGGCAACATGATGATGATCGCGTCTTCGACGTTCAATGTGCCGCTCGTGTTCGCAGGATTGTTCGTCCTCGCGACCCTCGGCATCTGTCTCTATGTGGGGTTCTCGCTCACCGAGAAGCATTTCACCGGGTGGGCGAACCGCAAGAGCGAGATCGTCACTGTCTAACCAAGGCCCAAGTCGCCGGCCGTCCGATCACTGCAGCCGAACCTGGAGGTTATCATCATGCATATTGCCCGACGGGCCGCGCCCCTTGGTGCGGCACTTGGCCTGCTCGCCCTGTTTGCGTTTCCGGCCGCGAGCCAGTCGCTCACGCCGATCCGTTTCACCCTCGACTTCAAGTTCCAGGGCATCCACGCCTGGTACTACGTCGCGCGCGACAAGGGTTATTTCAAAGCCGAGGGACTCGACGTCACGATCGACCAAGGGGAGGGCTCGGCCGCGACCATCACCCGCATCATGAGCGGCGCGTACGATGCCGGCTTCGGCGATATCAATGCCATCATCCAGCAGGCCGCGCAGAAGCCGGGCGAGCAGCCGGTGATGGTCTATCAGATCTACAGCCGGCCGCCGTTCGTCCTCGTCACCAAGGCGGACGGGCCGATCAAGACCGTAAAAGATGTCGAAGGCCAGACCCTCGGCGGGCCGCCCGGCAGCGCCACGCTGCGGCTGTTTCCGAGTTTCGCCAAGATCAACGGCATCGACGCCAGCAAGGTGCAGATGCTGAACATGGCTCCCAACCTGCAGGAGCAAATGCTCATCCAGGGACAGGTCGCGGGCAGCCTCGTGTTCAATGTCACAAGCTACATAAATTTGTTGCAGCAGCGGCAGGATCCCGACAAGGATTTCCGCTGGTTCAACTTTGGCGACTACGGGCTTGATCTCTACTCCAATGGCCTCATGGTGTCGCAGAAGCTCCTGAAAGAAAATCCGAAGGCCGTTGCGGGATTGGTGAAGGCAAGCAACCGCGCACTCAAGGAGGTGCTTGCCAATCCCGACGAGGGGATAGCGACGCTGCTCAAGGTCGAGCCGCTGCTCAACGGCAATATCGAGAAGCAGCGCATCGCCTACGCGCTCAAGAACCTGATGACCTCGCCCGAGAACGCGGAGATTGGGTTTGGCGACCTCAAGGACGATCGCCTGGCGCGCTCCGTCGGCGTGATTGTCGAGGCCTACGAGTTGCCGCGGAAGCCCGCGGTTGGCGAGATCTTCAACCGTTCGTTCCTGCCGCCCAAATCCGAGCGGCAGATCGAAGCGAAAGTGAACTAGGTGCAATGGACGCGACGGCGCAGACCCTGATCGACGGTGCGCGGGTCTACGACCGCGCGTTCGATATCCACAAACCGCCCGTGCGCGATGTGATCGTCAAGGGCGATCGCATCGTGTCGGTCAGTTCCTCCGACGAATTGGCGGAAGAGAAGCGGGCAATCAAGCAGGCTGCGGCGCAGGGCCGGTCCGGTGCCCGCGTCGTCGACGGCCGCGGGATGCTGCTGATTCCCGGCCTCGTCAACGCGCACTACCATTCATATGACGTGCTTTCCAAGGGCCGCTTCGAAGACATGCCCTTCGATGTCTGGATGCTGCACGCGCAGCCGGCCTACTGGGGCAAGCGCAGCCGCGCCGAGCTGCGTGCGCGTACGCTGGTCGGCGCCATGGAATGCCTGCGGCACGGGATCACCACCCTGCAGGACATGAACTCGCTGGTGCCGCAGGACGAAGAAACGCTCGACATCATTCTGTCCGCCTATGCCGAAGTCGGGATTCGCGTCGTGTTCTCGATTACGGTGCGCGATGTCGGCGCGCTCGACCTCGAGCCGTTCCTGCCTGCCGACATCCCGGGCGAAGCCGCCGCCATTATCGCGGGAAAGCCGGGCGACGCGCAGGCGGACATCGCATTCGTCGCGGCGCAGATCAAGCGGCTCGATCCGCTGCCGCCGCGATTTCATTGGGCGCTCAGCCCCTCCGGACCGCAGCGCTGCTCGCAAGCCCTGCTTGAAGGCATCGCCGAGCTCTCCGAACGCCACCAGCTGCCGGTGACGACCCACGTCTACGAGACGCGGGCGCAGCTCGCCAAGGCGCGAGCCGTCTATCCGCAGCATCAGGGATCGCTTGTGAACTACATGGCCGCGGTCGGTTTGCTGACTCCGCGCACCACCATTGCGCACAGCGTGTACATCACGCCGGGCGAAGTTGAACAGCTCTCTCGCGCCGGCGCCGGCGTCGTGCACAACCCGCTGTCGAATCTCAAGCTCAAGAACGGCGTGGCGCCGCTGCTCGATCTCAAGCGGGCAGGGGTCAACCTCGCGCTGGGTTGTGACAATTGCAGCTGCAGCGACTGCCAGAACTTGTTCCAGGCCATGAAAATGTTCACCCTGCTGGGCGCCGGAATGGATGGTGCGCCGAGCGGCATCGGGGCCTCGGACGCGATCGCTGCTGCCACGCTCGGCGGCGCGCATGCGCTCGGGCTTGGCGGAGAGATCGGAGAAGTGAGGCCCGGAATGAAGGCCGACCTCGTGCTGATCGACCTCGCCGATTTTGCTTATCTGCCGTTCAACAGTGCCGCGCGGCAACTGGTCTATTGCGAGACCGGGCGCGCGGTTCACACCGTGCTGGTGGATGGCAAAGTCGTGCTGGCGAAGGGACAACTGACCACCGTCAACGAGGCGGATTTCCACGCGGAGGTCGCCGACGTCATGCGCACCGTCGACCGCGATTATGCGGCGCTGGTGGAGCGCCAGGCGCCGGCGGTTCCTTATCTGCTCGAGGGCAATAAGGCGCTCCAGGCCGCGCCGCTCGGGGTTCACCGCTTGATTGGCGAGTTCGGCCACTGAGCGGTTGCTGCCGCGTCCACGGCATCGAGTCGAACGTCACCCGCGGGCAGAAGCGCGTCGAAGACGCGCGTAGACGCGCTTATGACCCGCGGGTCCATCATTCTTCGCAAAAAATCTTTACGACGAAGATGGATGGCCGGGTCAAGCCCGGCCATGACGATTTGGACGAGCCGTCGTGCCCGCCGGCCATGACGGAGGTGGATTTTGATTCGTCATGCCCGGCACGCAGTCAAGCTTGCGCAGACTGCGTAAACTTGTCTTCGCTGCCGGGCCCACGTCACCCGCGGGCTTGACCCGCGGGTCCATCATTCTTTGCAAAAATCTTTACGAAGAAGATGGATGGCCGGGTCAAGCCCGGCCATGACCCGGTACTCGTCATGCCCCGCACGCAGTCAAGCCAAAGCGCCGACTGCGTAACCTTGTCTGCGGAGCTTGGCATGAGAGCATTCTACAAGTTTCCACTGTTCAAACTTAACCGATGCGGGCGAAAAACGGCAAATTTTTCAGCCGATGAATCGGTAAAAAGGTATGCAACCTTTACCCCCTGGCCGAGTTTGCTTGGCGGGACGTGAGTTAAAGGGGATTTCCAATGAATATCGTTTGCACCCGTATGGACGGGGTAGTCGCTTTGCCTGCACAGGCGGCGGCGCCCGAGACGTCTTCTTCCGATGACATGTTGATCCGGCGGATTGCACAGGGCGATCAACTCGCCATGCGCACGCTGTTTGGCCGGCATCAAGTTCCTTTGTATCGCTGGTTGTTGCGGCTTGTCGGCGACCAGGCCTTAGCCGAAGACCTCGTGAGCGATGTATTTCTCGACGTTTGGCGCCAGGCCGCCTCCTTCGAAGCGCGATCGTCGGTTTCGACTTGGCTGCTGGCAATTGCCCGCTACAAGGCGCTCTCGGCGCGTCGCCGTCGGACGGATGTGGAATTGGATGAGAAGATTGCATCGAGGGTGGCGGACCCCTCGGACGACCCAGAGGTCGCGCTGCAAAAGAAAACCCGGGCAGAGCTGCTGCGCCACTCCTTGGCCGGGTTGTCGCCGGAGCACGGCGAGGTCATCGACCTCGTCTACTTCCACGGCAAATCGATCAAAGAGGTTTCGGAGATCGTCGGGGTCGCCGCGGCCACGGTAAAGACGCGCATGTTCTATGCGCGCAAGAAGTTGGCGGATGTCGTTGCATTTGCGTGACGGGCTTTTGCGGCCGACGGCAGCCGCGAGAGGTTTCTCTATTGCGCGGCGTTTGATCCGGTGCCGGGGCGCATCCATGACGATAAGGACGTGCAGGAACGCAGCGTCCGCAGGGAACAAGCTCGATAGGTAGCCGCCGATTTTCAATCGGCGCGCACATCCCTGGAAAGCGCGACCACGTCGCGCCCATCGGCGACCCCTTTGATTGGCCTGCCGGCATGAGGCGGTGCCGGCGGGAGCACAAAGGAACCAAGCTCGTTCGGTGCCGTTGTCGTAGGCATTCAAAGGAGCATCCATGGGCAACAACAAGAATCCGAACCAAAAGCAACCTGGCGAAAAGGAGCCTGGGACGTTCCATTACAACCCGGGCAACATGTCCGGCAAAAAGATCGGCCAAAAGGAGCCCGAGCAGCCGTCCGGCGCTGACAGGGAACAAGGTCGCCGCGATCAACAAGATGAAAAGCGTTGAGTTTGCTCGAGCAGACGTAAGAGGCATTTTTGCGGTACACAATTCTTTCGTGGCGAGCTCCTCTGAATTCGAGTTATCGAAGGTCATAGACCACCCGCCCTTAAATAATTTTTGGGCCTGCTGAGAACGGCTGACGAAAGAGGTGGATGGCACCGCAACTCGGGCTTGCCCGAGTTGCGAACCCGCGGGTCCATCATTCTTCGCAAAAAAATCTTTACGAAGAAGATGGATGGCCGGGTCAAGCCCGGCCATGACGATTTGGACCAGCCGTAATGCTCGCCCGGCCATGACGGGGAGGGAGTTTATGATCAGCGCCCGCTAATTAATCGTGCGCTCGCGCTGCGGGGTGTCGAGCGAGAAGGCGGGAATGTCGATGTCGAATTCCTCCCCCGCCGCGGTCACCATGCCGTAGGTTCCCGTCATGAAACCCGAGGGCGTGGGGAGCGGCACGCCGCTGGTGTATTCGAAATTCTCCCCCGGCTTGAGCACCGGCTCCTCCCCCACCACGCCCGCCCCGCGCACCTCCTGCAGGCGGCCTTGCGCGTCGGTGATGCGCCAGTGGCGCGTCTTGAGCTGGACCGTCTCGCCGCCGCGATTGGTCAGCGTGATGGTGTAGGCCCAGAAGAAATAGCCGTTCTCGGGCGAGGAACGGTCGGGCAGGAACTTGGGGCTGGCCGTGACCTCGATCTGGCGGGTCACGGCGCGGTAGGCGGTCTTGGTCGCTTCCATGCGCAATTCTCTAACCGCAATTTCCCATGTTGTGTAGGTAGAACCTGGGTGACCAGAGCGCATCGGTGTGGCGTGGAATCAGCGCGCGCGGCAAACTCGGTCTGCTCCCTCCCCCGCTTGCGGGGAGGGGTGGGGAGGGGGTGACCGCGTGGG
>Ga0307472_100001024_pt1 | contig 10794 bp, 12 predicted proteins | sample atmos_gasesAM5C__2_FD_204582 | JGI IMG/M metagenome (GOLD analysis project Ga0307472, IMG submission 204582) | Hardwood forest soil microbial communities from Morgan-Monroe State Forest, Indiana, United States - atmos_gasesAM5C_05 | ecosystem: Environmental > Terrestrial > Soil > Temperate... | reverse complement strand
CGTTGTCGGCCCAGACCGGACATGCGAGAAGGACGAGCAAGAGCCAACACTTCACGGCGTCACCGTCCCTTCGAGACAGCCACGTACACCCTTCACGGTGGCGCAGATCGTGAACCTGCCCACCGCCTGACCCGTGACCCGCTTGTTGAAGAAGTTGTCGACGGTCTGCACGCTGACCATGCTGCTGCCCGACTCGATCGTCCAAAGCGGATTGATGGGCGTGCCCTCGCCGTGCTCGATCTCGGTGGCATCCCTGAGCCCGGCCACCTCCCGCACCTTCGGCGTAGCGGTCAAGTCGCCGACGCAGCCGACCGGGAGCTCGCCGGAAGCATTGGGCGGCGCGATCTTGCCGTTCGTGCAGGTCACCCCGAAGAAGCCCACGCGCACGCTGTCGATGGCGCTGGGCGCGGCGCCCGTGCCCGGAGTGCCGGGGCCATTGCTGGGCGCGTTGTTGATGTTGACGTTGCTGATGATGATGTCGCCGCCGCCCGGCCCGGTTGGATCCTGGGTGCAGCCAACGAATGCAAGTGCCAGTACGACCAATAGGAGCTTCATTTAGATCCACCCTTCTACGACGCAAACCTCACGGCTTTTCAGGGCACGGCCGACAATTCACGGGCAGCCCAAGACCACCAGGCGACGCAGTCGTACAGGTCGTGTCCTGCACCGACGGCGTCATCAAATCCCACTGCGTGCAAAAGTCCGTGACCGTGAAACCGGTCGCGAGGAAATACGCCTCCGCGATATCACCGTTGGCGATCTCCTTCAGGTAGGCGGCCTGGCCGGTCGCGTTGGCCGCGTAGATGGTGCAAGAATCCGTGAATTCCGTGGACCATCGCGTGCACGCCGCGCTGCCCGCCTTCAGGCCCGCCGCCTGGCACACCGTCTTGGTCACGCACTTGCCGGGCGCCTGGAGGTTTGCCGTCGTGCACGTGGTCGGCAGGCCGTACAACGTACACTTCGCCCGATTGACCATTGGGATCAGCTTGGTCTGGATGTCGGTGTCCTGTTGGGCCGTATACGTCAGCGTGTAGGACGCCGCGAACACACTACCCACGATCACGATGGTCAACATCACGACGTGCGGCACGATGTACTTCTTCATGGCTACTCCTTACTGGGGCGTCACCACTTGGCCACTGTTGTGGGCGATCGACCACTTCATCCACAACGTGGTCGGCGTGAGGCTTGTATCGGCCGTGACGCGCAGGTTGCACAGATCTGTGCCGGTGGTGGCAGCGAACGTTACCGTCAATGTACCGGTCGGCGCCGACTGCAGCGGCGTGCCTACCTTCGTCGGGTTGGGGCAATTCTCACCACCCGCGCCAGCCGTTTCGTCCACGCCGGCGTAGTAGATGGCACCACACTCCATCTGCTCATTGGTGGCGTCCCGCGCCTTGACACAGTAATCGATCGTCCCTCCGCCGCCGGTGTCATTGCCAAGCGTCATCACGGCGAAAGTCGCCACGGTGTTGTCGGTCAGCGTGAACTGCTTCGCGACCACGAGCCCGCGCGTCTCCAATGTCTGTAAGGTTGTCCCAGTGGTCAGGGCAGGCGACGTCTGCGTGCCGACGTTGCCGCCAGCTCCGGCGCCCGTACCACGACCGCCCGCAATGTTGTATGCGGCGCCCGCAATATCTGTCCCGGACCCACTAGTCGCCTGAGCCGTAAACGCGGATGGCGACGAACTGGTCACACCCTTGCCGAAGTAGCCCGCCGTGACGCCCGTGGAGCCGCCAGCAATAAACTGATTCGCGGCCGTAGAGTCCGCGTTGTATCCAAGACAAACCGAACCCTGGTGAGAGCAATCAGCAGACGCGCCAATGGCGGTGGCGTCCGCGCCGCTGCCCGCCACCGCCAGCGCACCCACCGCCGTGGCGTTAGTCCCAACCGCCTGCGCCGACGCACCGATCTGAACCGAGCTGGCACCAGACCCTGGAATAGATACAGCGCCCGAGCCAGCCTCGATCACCCCGTCACTATCGTTGTGCCCAATGCCGATCCACTTCGTCGTACTCTGGCTCTGACTGTGGATATAGACCATTGGATACAAACGCAACGCGTGCTCGTGCGGAAACGAGGTATCGAGGTCCTTGGCGATGACCAGCGCATTCGAAGCAACACCTACGCCAATCTTCAACGTGTCTGGAGTGTCATTCGTCTGATAGACAAGCCGTCCACCGCCACCACCGGTGGCGAAAAGGATCGGCGATTGATTCTCGGCAATAACACTACCTGCACCAGCACTTAGCGTTAAGCCACCGACAACGCTGTATCGATTAACACCGCTCCACGTTTGGCCAGTACCAAGCAACCCAAACGTATCGGACGCACCACCGGGAATCGTCATCACACGGTGACCCGTCGGCGTGCCGGTAATGCGAAACGAATGCGAGCCAAACGTCCCACTGCCGTAAAGCCACAAGTCCCGCCAGGGCGTGGCCTGAGCGCCGAGATCCTTTGCTGCCTGTGGAATCAGGTTCGCGTTAATGGACACGCTCCCCAGATTGTCCAGCGCCGTCGACGCACCGGTACCACCGCCACCACCACTGCCGCTCCCGCCGCATCCGCTCGTGGACGTGGCGCCGCCGCAGACGACCTGGGCCCGCGCGGGCAGAGCAGCAAGGACCAGCCACAGAGCTACAAAGGCAACACGCATTGGCTTACCTCAGCTCGAGCTTGATGGTCACCCGCTCTTGGTTGGTGGTGAGATCGCCACCGTCGTCGGCAGAACCGATCTTGATTCCGACACGACACTTGTCCCAGGGATCCGGGATCCCCACCGCCATGCCACCCACCGCCGTGAAGTTGATATAGCTCGCCGTGCTCGTCGGCGGCGTGAGCGCCGGATAGACCTGCCGCGGCTGCCCGCCGGTGGCCGCACATTGGACGCGCACATCGAGGCCGCCCGTGACGTTGAGCTGGCCGACGTTGATATCGATGGTGCCGGCGCGCCGCGACATGGCGAACCAGCCATCGGCCGTCGTCGTACCGCATCGCAGCTTCTGGTACTTCAGGGACGCGCTGGTCACGTTCACGGCAACGTCCAGGGTGATGGACGTCGCGCTCGCCCGGGCAGAGACGACCCTGGTATAGGACGTCCCGCCCTGGCTGATGATCAGCTTGTCGTTCACCGCCACCTCAGAGAAGGGCGAGCCACTCACCGCGGTCAGCGTCGTGCTCGAGCCGCTGGTCTGCACAGGAGCTGACGTCGTGGCCTGGGTGGTATCAAGCAGGCAGAACGTCTCGGTGGCCGAGTCGTAGTCGACCTCGTAGGTAACGTCTCGCTTGTCCTGCGCAAGGGCTGGAGCCGCGAGCAACACCGCAATCAGGACCAAGAGCTTCTTCACGACCTACCTCCTGCCGAAACGCGGCATCCTGTGCAGGGTGTGCTTGTCGGCCACCTCGTTCGCCGCCATCTGGCGCAGCGCATCCATCCAGATCTCGCGCTGCTGCAACCAGCGACCATCGCCCTTGTCGCGCATGAGGTGATACATGGCCCCGGCCTCGATGACGCTGTAGTGGTACTGGGCATCACAGACGTAGTCGAGCTTGCCTGGCTCGCCAGTGCCCGGCTCGGCGGTGTTGTCATCAAGACGCGGACAGTTCCCGTCGTACACGAGACGCAGGATGAACGTACTGTTGTCGGGAGCCGGGCCAATCAAAATCTGCGGGACAGACGTGCAGCCATCGCCATAAAGAAACGAGCTGCCAATGCCGTAAACCAGCGCGTAGACAGACGGGCTGGTCGGTGCATTGGCATTCCGGATACGCTGCACCTCCTGATGCGGCTTCCACTCCAGCTCACGCCAGCTCACGCCGGAGTCTTCGCTGATCAGGACTAGGCCATTGCGCCCGAAACCCTTGAAGCCCTGATAGCCAGCCACGATCTCGACAACGCCCGGCGCCAGATCCTGGGTGCGTTCCTTCCACGGCCAGTTCGCATAGCCCCAAACGTAATCGCTGGTGGCCTGAAGGCGCGACAGAATGCGCGCCCGGATGTTGCTGACCGCGTAATCGCTAGACCGGACCTCTTCGAAGTAGGCCAGCAGCCCATCGATAATCTGAAACGTGTAGGGCACAGCTCACCTTGTGAACGGGTCGCCCTCGTCCTCGCCCTTGTCGTCGACCACCGTCTCCGGCGCCGGCTCGCCCGCGGAATGCAACAGGGCCATGTGCGTGCGCAGCTCGTCCTCGGTGTCGTACGCGATGCCGCAGTACTGGGCCGTGCACGGGTAGGCCTTGCGTACCTCGTAGTCGCCGCGCTTGTAGAGCGCGATGAACTCGATGGCCTCCTGGGTCGACCGGTCCGGGATCAGGGCGCGCGCGCCAGGATTCGCCTCGGCGTACGCCTTGCTCCGCTTCATGTGATTCGCATACTGCGCGTTCGCGTCCCGGAACCGCCACTCCATGTACGTCTTGTTGGCGGCGGCGATGCGCTCCTTGTCCTTGGCGTCGCCGAACAAGGCCGTCACGCCCTTCATGCCAAGGACGTTGTCCTTCAGGGCATGGCGCACGACGTCGATGGCGTTGTGAACCACGATCGCGAGCCCGTCCTTGGTGCCGTTCTTGTTGCCGATGGGCACCGACGAGCGCGGCGGCAACCGGTAGGCGTCGCCACCGTAGAGGAACGACTCCTCCTTGATGGACGGGTTGTAAAGCGTGAAGAGGGCCTTGGCCTTCTCCTCGAGGTCCTTCAAGATCACTGCGCTGCTCATGCGACCACCTTCTTACCGCCGTGAAAGACATAAGGCTTTGGCGCCGGTCGTTCCACGCCGTCCAATGCCTTCAGGTCCCAAGCCGACGTCTTGTCGGCGAGGTTCTTCATGTGCTTCTCGTCATGGTCAACCCGGTAGTCGGACTCCTTGTGCTCGTCCTCGGCCGCCTTCGTGCGCTGCTCAGCCGGCTGATCGACCACCGCCTCCTGCTCCTTCACCGAGCCCTGGACGAAGATCTGTCGGAAGTCGTAAAAGAGGTGCCACCCAAACTGGAACCACGACACCGGCATCCAGAGCGAACACGCGTTTGGGTACCACGTGCTGCCGTAGCCGACTGGGACCGACAAGAGGGTGAACTGCCGCACACGCCCGCTCGGCGCGTCGACCTGCTTGCCGATGCCATGCGCGCGCAGGACGAACGTTCCGCCGGTGCTGGTCTGGTAGACCTTCCGCTGGAAGAGCGGCACGTACTCGTTGTCGTAGTTGTTGCGGATCGCCCGGACCACAGCGGCGTCCCACGGATAGAGAACGTCCGGCGCCGTCGACACGTAGACGCCGAGGAGGCGATTCCCCCTCGGCGTCCCGATCGGCTGCTGCCAGGCAACGGGCGTCTTCGTTCCGTGGATCGCCGTCATGCCCGAGAGCCCTCCGGCCCGCACTCGAATTCCTTCATGTTCAGCGCGCCCGGAGCCGTGGTCGCGTAGAGGGCGAAGTGTTCGGGGTGGACCGTATCGCCGCTATCGAAGGTGAACGCCGGCGGCGCGGTGGTGCTCTGGGCCGTGATCGCCGTACCCAGCGCGTCCTTGCGAACAGGCGCACCCAGCGGATAGTTGTTGATCTTGAAGGTCGCGCGGCCGGCGCCGTCGACCCTGATCTCCAGCTCGTGCGTCTCGCCATCCGCCCAGTTGAAGAGGGTGTCCGTCGTGACCGCCGTGCCACTGTTGAGGCGCGTCTTCACCTTCACGTCGGCCGGGTTTGCCGCGGTGAAAATGCCGATCGCCGCGTAGTCGGTGTAGCCCGTGTGCGCCGTCTGGAAGGCCTGGACCTTGCGGACCATGACCATCCACTCGTCGACACCGGACACGTCGGCGATCTTGAAGCGCCACCGCACGAAGAAGGCGCCTCCCTCACTCGCCGACCCGATCGTGAAGTGATGCTTCCCGATGGCCACGTTGTCGCCGCGCCCGCCAGGAACGATCTGCACCCCTTCGTTGTCGGTCAGGTCGAGGCCGTACAGCAGACCGTCGGCACCGATGGTCGGCGCAAGCAACGTCTGCCCCGCGCCCAGGATGCTGTACTGATACGAGCACTGATGGGTATGAAACCAGTTCACATCACCCGTCGCGCCCGTCGGCAGGCTGGAGCCCGTAGCCTTCTGGCAAACAGGCTGCTGACGGAACTGGTCGAACGTGTACTTCCGTGCGCCAGACGTAAGCCGACTCGGCTCGAGACTGGCACGACGCACACTGCGGTTGATCACCGGCATTTTTCCTATCCTCCATGTCGACCGTCTTGCAGGTCGGAGTCCCCCGACCCATCGGCCGGGGGACTCAGGAACAGCGAGAAGGGATTACGTGTCGCCGGCGAGGCCGAGGTCCTTCACGTTACGGATGACCCCGTTGGCGAGCGGGCAGCAGCACGACTGGTTGAGCAGCGACATGAGCGTCGCCGTCCAGCTGGTCGCGTAGGCGTTGGCGTTGGTCGCCGCCGGCGTCTGCTTGAGGATGCCACCGCCGTCGTCCAGCCAGCCCATCTTCTTGAGCGTGTGCTTGTAGAAGCTGTCCTTCAGCGAGAGGAAGTACATCTCGCGCTGCGGGATGTCTGGATCCTTGCGAATGACCGCGGTGGCCTTGTCGTACGTAAATACCAGGTCGCCCGTCTTGTAACCCGTCAGCCACTTCGGCGCCTGGCCGTTCACCACCTGATAGCGGCGGTCCGGCGTCAGCATGTTGAGATAGCTGTTGATGACGCCCGTGTTGGCGCGGATGCGATCGATCTCTCGTCCGGTCTGGTGATAGATCTGGTCGCACATACGCCGCATCACGTCTTCGTCCAGGTCGGTGGGCGTTCCCGGATCGATGACGTTCGCGTTCAGCTTGTCGTACGTCGCACGGCTCTTGCCGTGCAGGCTGGCCGAGAAGGTTGCGTTGTCGACCAGGTTCCGGAGACCGTTCGGCGCGATGCCGTAGTAGCCGGAGAGATAGACGCCGTGCGTGGCCGCGGCGGTGGCGTTGAGCGGCGTGAACGTCACGAGCCGCGTGTTCCAGTTGATGGACGTAATCTTCCCGCCCGCCGCGCCCTGGATCGCTCCTGCCGTGTCGAGATCGTAGAAGTCGATCAGCATGTTGTTGCGAAGATGCAACACGCCCTGGCCACCGTTGTTCACGTCGGCCGTGAACGTGGTGGTCGAGTTCATCGTCTGCACGACTGCGAGACGATGTGTGCCGTGCCCGCCGACCAGGAGACGCTGCGTGTGCTTCGCGAGGTCGGTGGTGCACTCCTTCATGTGGCGCTTGATCTCGCCACCGTTGAATCCTGCCCTCGCCGTGCCGGCCTGCCGCAGCAGCTCGGAGATCTGGAACGAGCCCACGAGCTGGATGGCGTTGACCTGACCCTGGACCTCGGTGCGCTGCTTGGCGGACGGGATGTCGCCGCCTTCCGCGGGCGCGCCGATGTTCTGCGGGCTGTCGAGGAAGAACGGGAAGAACCATCCCGCGCCCTCGGTGGGTTCGTCCGGACACTCCTCGAGCTCCTCGAGGTATGGCGTGTGGACGTTTTGCATGACCTCGAAGTAGCGTTCAGCGTAGATCCGTCGCAGGGACTCGCTGAGATTGGTGACCGTAGAAGCAGTCATGACTGGCCCCCTCCAAGAGGCCTACAGGCCCCGCCTACAACCGCTGCTGCTTGATCCACCGATCAAGGTCGCGTTCGTTCATAGGCTGTTTGTCTTGTGGAGCAAGGGCCGCCTGACCAGCCGGTGCACGCTGAGTTGCATCCGCCACCTTCTGCGTCGCGTAGGTGGCGGACTGGGACCGATGCAACCGGTCCACCATCCCCTTGAATTCCTGCCCGTGCTGAACGAAAAACTCGGTCCAGTCGTCGACGACGAAAGGAACATCACTGTCGTCGCGCATGGACAGGAACGCATTGCCGGCGCGGATGACGTGCTTCTTGAAGTCATCCATCTGGTCGGCGGGAATCTTCAGCTTCGTGGCCGCCGCCGGAATCGCGTCCAGCACAGCCTTGTTCTGCACCTTCTGTTGGCGGACCTGCTCCGCTCGGGCGTAACCTTCGATGGCCTTGTGATTGTCGAACTGAGACTTGAGGCCGTTGATCGCAATGCGGATGGTGACGTCCGCACTGTTGTACTGGTCGGCAATGCCGCCCAGCTTCGCGTTGACCACGTCCAGCCTTTGCTGTTGGGCCTGACGCTTGCGATCAAGGACCTTGATCTTGTCTCGGGTGGACGACAGCTCTTCGAAGTCGGTCGACTCGAAGAGCGCAGTCTGTAGCTCGCGGATCTGTTCGCCGACCTCGTCGATCGACTTCACCACCGCTTCCGCGACGCCCAGGTACTGCTTGTGCTCGGCCTTGAGGGCGACCATCTTCTGGTCGAGGTGCCGCACTTCCGGCGACGCCGCCACGAAATCGAGGAACTCCTTCTCCTCGCCGGGCGGCGGCGTCGATGGCTGCTCAGGCTGCGACAAAGACGCCTTCAGGCGATCGTTCTCGGCCTTGGTCTCGTTGAGCGCCTTGACCGATTCCTTGTACGCCTGAGCGGCCTTGTCGAGGTCACCCTGGTACTTGTCGACGAACCACGTCCCGTCTTCTGTCTTCGGAGCCGATAGGTCTTTGGAGGGGGTCGGCCCGCTCTGCGACTGCTCGGTCTTCTTCTCTTCCGGAGCTGGCTGAGTCCAGCTCGGGTCCATCGCACTACGATCGTCGGCGGCCTGTTGCCCTTCGGTCGCCTGGGTCTCACCAGACGGCGTTGCCGAAGCGTCCGACGTACCGTCGGCATTGATAGTCGCCGCATCAGCGGCGGCCACCACCGGGTCAGCAGGTACTGCAGGTGCGTCTTCCATCACTATTCCTTCAGGCTGTCGCCTTGGCCGCGATCGTCAGGAAACATCGTCGGGCGTGTCAATACGCGGGCGCGGCGGTACGTCCACGCGCGGCGGAACAAACTTCTCCCCCGATGCTCGACGCATGAGATCCGGCCGAATCGCCACCCGCATGGGTGGCTGGTCCGGCATCACCTCTTCAGGGATGCTGTTGAATTCGGTAGCTGAGATGGTCGTCTTACGACCGCACTCAGCGCATTCATACGAGAAAGGAAAACGCTCGACCCGACCGATGTAGTACGGAACATGGTCGGGCAACCGCGCCTCCCGGCGACACGTCAAACACGGCAGCAGCTTGGCCATGACTACGGCTTGGGCGTGGGCGTGGCCGCGCCCTTCAGCGCCTTGCGCTGCCGCTCGTTCTCCTCCTCGCGCTTCTTCTTCGCCGCCTCGGCCACGGCAGCCAGACCGGTCTTGGGCGCCTCTTCTTTGGGCGCCTGCATGATGGTCGAGCGCTCCACGCTGCGCGTACGCGGGTCGTAGATCTCACGCGTACCGGCCCGGATCGCGTTCTCGGATCCACCCTTCTCGGCGAAGTCGTCCGGAGACGCCAACTCGGACTTGTCATCGTCGTACGTATACGTGGCCTTGCCACTAACGTCGTCGCGCTCCCTCGTGGCCGCTCGTCCACCCTTGCCCACGCCCCTGGTGACGATCTTGCCCATCGCCTCATCTCACGTTCTGCAGCGCCTTGCGCTGCCGCTTGTTCGCCTCAAACCGCTCGGACTTGATGACGTCATCGTTTTCATCTGCGTTATTGAGGGCGATGGCGATTGCCTGCTTCGGATTCGTCACGAGCGGACCCGTACTCGAACCGGAGTGCAGCCGCCCCGCCTTGAACTCCCGCATCGTCTTTTCGACGCCTGGCATGTCACACCTTCTGCGCCGGCTCGGGTTTCCCTGGGCCTGGGCCAGGGCCGACCGGTGAGCCGGGAAGACCGGCACCTGGCGAGACTGGACCTGCACCCGGGAGCGGCATCGTCCCGGTCGGCGTCTGCGCGCTGCCCGGCGCCGCCAGCTTGGGCACGCCGGTGGCGGCGATGGCCTGCTTCGCCTCTTCGACGCGCCGGTGCGCCTCGGCGTGAGCGCGGAAACGCAGCACCTGCTTCAGCGCCGGCTCGGTGCCGGGCATGGGCAGAAACTGCGCCTCGAGGAGCATCTGCGTCCAAACCACGAGGATTCGCTGCTCGGGATTCTTCGGAAGCGGCGGCGGGCCGGGCGGCGGCGGCGGCGGAAGCTGAATCGCGGCCGCGGGATTCATTTCCGCATTCGCCACCATCTGGCCGTAGAGCTTCTCGCGCATCTCGGCCTGAGCCTCTTCGGCCTCAAGCTTGCCGAGCACGTTCTCCCAGTCGGACAAGAGCGGAAGCACGGTCGTCCACTGCGAAGACAGCTCCACCTTCGACCACGCCTCGCTGTTCATGTCGAGGGCGTGTTGCTGGTAATGGATCATGCTGTCGTCGAGCAGGGTATCGACCCACGGCTCCATCCCCTGCTCGGTGAAGTTGACGAACTCCTTCGCGGCCTTGTCGACCTGGATGTTCATCTCCGGATTCACGTCGATCGTCATGCCCAGCTCTTCGCTGGCCCGGGCACGCGCGGCGGCAGTGGAGATGTCGACCAGGCCCATGTTCATCAGGTCGCGGAACACCTCGCGACGGTAGGACTGGGACCCGGTGGAGGGCTCGGGCTCGAGCACGACCGACGTCTGCTTCTGGAGATCGAGGCCGGTGAAAGTGCGCCGCTTCCATTCCTTGTCCGGACCCTTCACGTAGTAGGTGCGCGGCTCCCGCACGAACTCGTGCACGAGCTCGAGCATGTGGGTCCAGACCCGCGCGTACATCTCGCGGATGCGATCGATGCGCGGCTGCCGCCGCTCGCTGCTCTTCTCGGCCAGGATCTGGAGCGCGGACGCGGCGGAGATGTTCGGCGGCGCATCACCACGCTCAACGTCG
>Ga0307472_100001023_pt1 | contig 10795 bp, 7 predicted proteins | sample atmos_gasesAM5C__2_FD_204582 | JGI IMG/M metagenome (GOLD analysis project Ga0307472, IMG submission 204582) | Hardwood forest soil microbial communities from Morgan-Monroe State Forest, Indiana, United States - atmos_gasesAM5C_05 | ecosystem: Environmental > Terrestrial > Soil > Temperate... | reverse complement strand
TGACCCCGTATCCGAAACCGGGCGACCCAAATCCGATCGTTACGTTGGGTGTTGTAAATGCCTCAGGTGGCCCAACTCGTTGGGTCGATACTTATAAGTACCAACCTACCGATCTATTGATCCCGCGCGTCACCTGGACACCAGACGGCCGAAAAGTCGTCTACCAGGCTCAGAATCGTGAACAGACCTTTCTTGATTTGGATTTCGCCGATGCCCGGGATGGCAAATCAACCACGATCATTCACGACACTACCAAAGCCTGGGTTGAGGTGATCGACAACCCGCGTTGGCTCAGCGACGGCTCTTTTCTCTGGTTTAGCGAACGCACTGGCTGGAAGCATCTCTACCACTACGCACAAGACGGCAAGCTGCTTCATCAGGTAACTGACGGCCAATGGGAAGCACGAACGCTGGCCGGAATCGATGAAACTAACGGATGGGTTTACTTCACGGGCACGGAGCATAGTCATATCGCCCCGCACGCCTATCGGGTCAAGCTCGATGGCGCCAACCTGACTCGACTATCAACGACCGAGGGGTCCCATCGAGTTGACTGTAGCCCGGGTTGCAAATACTTCACTGATGTCTGGAGCGAGCTCAACACGCCGAGCCAGATTAGGCTCTATACCGGCGAAGGCAGACTCGTCAGGGTGATCGATGAAAACCGAGTCGTGGCCCAGGCCGAATACAAGCTGGGCAAAGCCGAATTCCTGCAAGTGAAGACACGCGACGGGTACCTCATGGAAGCCATGATGATTAAGCCGCCGGACTTTGATCCAACCAAAAAATACCCCGTGCTGGAGTTCACCTATAGCGGACCGCATGCGCCACAGGTACGCAACATCTGGGGCGGGCAGGCTTACATGTGGCATCAGCTGCTGGCCCAAAAGGGCTACATCATCTGGATCTGTGACAATCGCACCGCGAGCGGGAAGGGGATCGAAGCAGCGTGGCCCGCTTACAAGAATCTTGGGGAATTGGAGCTGCGCGATCTGGAGGACGGAGTTACCTGGCTAAAGAGTCAACCATATGTAGACGGCTCGCGCATCGGACTGTGGGGCTGGAGCTATGGTGGCTTCATGACCAGCTATGCTTTGACGCACAGCGAATCATTCAAGATTGGCATGGCGGGCGGCACGGTGGCTGACTGGCGGAACTACGATTCAATCTATACCGAGCGATATATGCTGATGCCGCAGCATAATCAGGATGGCTACAAGAAGAGTTCGCCAGTCACCGCGGCGAAGGATCTTCACGGCAAACTGCTGTTAATGCATGGGGCCATCGACGACAATGTGCACATGGCAAACACGGTTCAGCTTGCCTACGAACTGGAAAAGGCAGGCAAGCAGTTCCAGCTAATGGTCTATCCAAAGTCGCGACACGGCATTGTGGATCCGGCGCTGATCAAGCACTGGCGCACTCTGATGATGGAGTTTGTGCTCGCCAATCTTTGAGGGAATCCGACAAACGAGTGATTGTCGATGTGATTTTCACGTGGGGACCAAAGACCGAGTATCCAGGGGATCATCGCCTGGTTTCCTATGTTCTGGTTCGCGAAGGTTCGGGATGGAAGATCGAAGATCTCTACACGTTCCACGGCGAGTTCGTGGCAGCTGGCAGTCTCAATCAAACTTTTTTCTCTGAAAGCTATCCGTAAGCTCTATTTCAAACCGATTACAAAGCTAAAGGACCGCGACAAGAAGAGGCTGTCAAATCACCCGCGCCTGGCACAACGTCGACGCTGAGCTCAATCGCTGTTAGAGACTGGGAGTAGTGGTTCAGTTTGGTTTTGGATTGTCTCATTCACACCGGGGCTTCAGCCCGCTGATCGGCATCGCACTTTATTTATGCGGAACCGTTTTAACGGTTTCACAGGTCGCTACGCGGAGAAGCCGTTGAAACGGCTACATGGATCAAAAAGGCTGCTGATTCACCGGGCTGAAGCCGCGGTGTGAATCAGAAACCAGATTGAACCAGTACCGAGCCTGGCAATCGAGACAATTAGCTTGCAGTTCAACCAATCATCTCGAGATTCCTCAGAAAGAATGTCGATTCCGAGTCCTCAGATTCGACTATCCATAGAAGAACGAGAGGTTCGAGCGGCCGGCCGTTCGCCCGCATCGGCGTACCGCTGACTGAAACTTAAGTGCCGCCGGCGGATTCTTAAGGTAATATGTTTCCCTTAAACCGTAACCTGTCGGCCGCTCAATCGTTTTAAACTTTGGTAACATTTCCTTCGTATGCGAAGCAACGAAGCGCGACTGAACCAACAGCTCAACGCAATCTAAGGAGCAGCGATGAAGTATTCCAAGCTCATCCTCAAGAATATTCTGCGCAACAAGCGCCGGACTCTGCTAACCATTTCCAGTCTGGTGGTCTCTTTGTTCCTGATCATCACGTTGGCGACCATCCTTACTGAAATGGAAAGCGGCAGTGAAAAATCGAACCCGCTTCGTCTGGTTACCAGGCACAAGGTATCGCTGGCTTTTACTTTGCCCGTGTCACACCGGCAGAAGATAGCTGCCGTGCCCGGCGTCAAGAATGTCATGACCTTTAGCTGGTTTGGCGGGATCTACATTGACGAGAAGAACTTCTTTGCCAACTTTGCCGTTGACGCGGATCGCTTGCGCGAGATCATGTCTGAACTGCAAATGTCCGAGCCCGAGTGGCAGGCATTTATCAACGACAAGCAGGGCGCAATCGTCGGCGCCAAGCTGGTGAAGCTTTACGGCTTCAAACCAGGTCAACGGATAACTCTCAAGAGTCCGATTTATAACCAGACTGTCGAATTCAACATTCGCGGAGTCTGCACTGGTGGTGACGAGAAGACGATGTTCTTTCATCACGATTACCTGAATGACATGTTGCCCGATACTCTGTGGGCCAAGAACCAGGTGAGCACTCTCAGCATCCTGGCAAAATCGCCGGACGACGTGCCAAAGATCTCTGAAGCGATCGATTCCTTCTTTATCAACACCGACGCTCCGACCAAGACTGAAACCGAAAGCGAGTTTGCCGCCAGTTTTCAGGCGATGTACGGCGGCGTCAAGCAGTTCATGTACGGCATCATCGCGGCCATCAGCTTTTCGCTGCTGCTTGTAATGGGCAACACGATGGCCATGACCGTCCGCGAACGAACCAAGGAAGTGGGAACGTTAAAGGCGCTCGGTTTTCAGCGAGGCACGATCGGGATGTTGTTTGTCGGTGAAGCGCTGCTGGTGGCGATGATTGGAGCTGTAATTGGTGTCGGCGGCACGATGCTGCTCTACCGGTCAATCGACTTCAGCCTCTTCATACCAATCGTCCAGTCCTTCGTGCCGACGACGGCCACACTGGCCTCTGCCTTGATCATCTCAATACTCGTCGGCCTCGCCAGTGTGGTTTACTCGGCGTATCGCATTTCCGGAATGACCATTGCCGAAGCACTACGGAGCACGGAATAGATGGCGTTACCTTTGAAATACAATCTGCGAAATCTGGTGGTGCGCAAGTCGAGCACCTTGACCACTGCTTTTACGATCGGACTAACCGTCGGCGTCTATCTAATGGTGATGGCCCTGGCGCAGGGAATCGATCTGACACTGGCCACTAGTGGAGAACCGCTCAATCTGATCGTTCTGCGTGAGGGTAGTACGGCGGAATTGAATAGCTCGATTTCACAAGAGAATCTGCGCGACATTCAATACCTGGACGGTGTCGCCCGTGAAAGCGACAAGCCTCTGGCTGCGCCCGAATTGATCACGCTGGTTTACAAAGCCCGCAAGGGAATGAGCCAAGGCTCGAACATTCAGATTCGCGGCATCGGCCCCATGTCCACCAAGCTGCGTTCTGGTTTCCTGGTAACGGCCGGACGCACTTTCCAGCCAGGACTGGCGGAAGCCATCGTCTCACGCCGCATCTCTGAACGCTTTCAGGGAATGGGGATCGGCGACAAGTTTCGCGTCCAAACCACGGACTTTACCATCGTGGGCTTATTCGATTCGGGAGGCAAAGCCTTCGAGTCCGAGACCTGGGTTGATGTCAACGCACTGGCAAGCGCCACCAAGCGGGAGAGCTTCTCATCTGTCCTATTGCGCGTGAAAGACGCCGCCAGCCTCGACGCTCTCTCCAAACGGATTACGGATGATCAGCGACTCCATCTGAAAGCGCTGCCGGAAAAACGTTTTTACGAAGAGCAACAGGGCGCAGCTTCAGGCTTGCTAAAAGCGCTGGCTGTCTTCATCGGTTTCATTATGGCGATCGGCGCCGCTTTTGCCGGGATGAACGCCATGTATGCGGCGGTGGCGAAAAGGACAAAGGAGATTGGTACCTTGAGGGTACTCGGCTTTAAGCGACGCAGTATCCTGATAGCCTTTGTACTTGAGTCGCTGGCCATTTCGATTCTGGGCGCGCTGATCGGAATCCTACTGTCGTTGCCGCTTAATTTTGTTTCGACAGGGACCGCGAACTTTGTGACCTTCAGCGAGATTGCTTTCAATTTTCGCGTGACTCCGCCTTTGATGCTTTACGCGATAATCTTTGGCTCAATCATCGGCCTGCTGGGTTCGTTGTTGCCGTCAATTCGCGCGGCGCGGTTTAAGATCGTCGATGCGTTGCGTTCGAGCTGATCGCTGACTTATGGTCACCAATCGAAAAACAGAGGAAGATCAGCAAAACCTCAGTGAGCGACTGCGGAGTTTGCAGATAGATCGCGCACCGGCGCCGCTGCCCGCGGTGCACAACCGCGCGCCCAAAAAGTTGTTGCTGCTGATCTCGGTTGTGCTCGCGCTGGCCGCCGGCGGGTATTTCTATTTCTTCGGCGCGACGAAAACCATCTCAGTGGCGCCCGTAAAACTCGAGACTAATCCCGGCGGTTCTTTGGGAGCTGTGCTAACGGTGTCAGGCTACGTAGTCGCACATCACAAAATTGACGTGGGCGCCAAGGTCATGGGTCGGGTCGCCTGGATCGGCGTGGAAAAGGGCGACCGCGTCCAACAAGGGCAAGTGCTGGTGCGCCTGGAAGATCAGGAATTCCGCGCGCAGGTCAAGCAAGCTCAGGCAAATCAAGCCGCGGCGCAGGCAAGGTTGGACCAGTTACGCAGCGGTTCCCGGCCGCAGGAAAAGTTGAAGGACAAGGCGGGTGTGATCCAGGCACAGGCCAACCTGCAAAACGCGGAAGCTGAATACGAACGGGCCGCGAAATTGTACAAGGAGGGCGTGATCTCGAAAGCAGAACTCGATCGGGCGTTGGCCCAGCGAGACGTTGCCAGGTCGTTGGTGGAAGCCGCGAAACAGTCAAGCGAAATGACCAACATCGGCCCGCGCGTCGAAGAGATCCGCGCCGCTGAAGCGCAGGTACAGCAAATGAAAGCCGCGCTCGACTATGCCCAAACTCAACTAGCCAGCACCGAGATCAAAGCACCCGTTTCCGGAACCGTGCTGCAACGGATAGTCGAGCGAGGTGAGATGGTGAGTCCGTCTGCTTTTGGTGACGCAGGGGCGCGCACGTCAGTAGTCTCACTTGCTGATCTGAACGATCTTCAGATCGAACTCGACATCAGCCAGCAGGACTTTGCGCGCCTGAAAATGGATCAGCGGGCCGAGATTATTCCCGAGGCCTTCCCCAATCTGAAGTACTCAGGATTTATTGCCGAGATCGCGCCTGAAGCCAATCGCGCCAAGGCCACGGTCCAGGTCAAAGTAAAAGTCGAGAATCCTGATGAACAATTGCGTCCGGAGATGAATGCCCGGGTAAATTTCCTGGCGGAAGCAGCACCGGTGGCGACAACCTCAACTACCTCGGTGCAGAAAGTCCTCGTGGCCAAGGCAGCGGTGGTCCACCAGGGCGGAAACGATTTTGTTTTTGTGGTGAAGGGAAGCCGGGTGGAACAGCGAGTGGTCAAGCTGGGGCCGGAAGCCGGAGAGTTTTATAGCGTGCTGGAAGGCTTGAGTGGCGGCGAGTCAACTGCCACCACTGGTGTGGAAAAGCTGCGCGATGGCGACCGGGTAAAGATTCAGTAAACCGATGGGTCGCGCAAATGTAACGCAAGCTGTTAGCTTGAGCGCGCTCGCAGACTGACAGTTTGCGTTACACAAGAACCGGAGAGAATGATGCCTATTGTTCGGATTCAAGATGTCAGCAAACGTTTTGCCCGCGCAGGCTTTGAAGTGGTCGCACTGGATCATGTAAGCCTGGATATCGAACAGGGCGATTTCCTCGCGCTGATGGGACCGAGTGGTTCCGGCAAATCCACTTTGCTCAATCTGCTGGCAGGCGTTGACCGCGCTACGGCGGGCAAGGTTGATGTGCTCGGGACTGACCTGGCCGTCCTTAACGAGAGTCAGCTCGCCACCTGGCGCAATGCGCACATTGGCTACATCTTCCAGACGTTCAATCTGATTCCGGTGCTGACGGCCTTTGAGAATGTCGAGTTACCGCTGTTGCTGACTAAACTCTCGAAAGCTGAGCGGCGGCGAAATGTGACCACGGCACTTGAGCTGGTGGGTTTGGCGGATCGTATGAGCCACCAACCGCGTCAGCTCTCCGGCGGCCAGGAGCAGCGCGTCGCCATAGCACGGGCCATTGTTACCGATCCGGATTTGATCCTGGCTGACGAGCCAACCGGAAATCTCGACGCTCGCGCAGGCGAAGAGATTCTTAGCATCCTCGCAACTCTCAATAAAGACCTAAAGAAAACGATCGTGATGGTCACACACGATCCGCAGGCTGCGGGATACGCAACTCATGAACAGCATCTGGAAAAAGGTGTTCTGCTGAATGGGTCGCCGGTGGAAGCACGCGCGTAACCCCTCTAGACCAGACGCAGTTCTACAACGACCCGTTTAGAGTTCTACAACGACCCGTTTAGAGTTCTACAACGACCCGTTTAGACAGGGCACTTGTGCCCCCTACTGGGATGAGTTCGACAACCAGGGGCACAAGTGCCCTGTCTAAACGGATATTGTCCTTACTGCGTCCTTACTGCGTCGTTACTGCGTGGTCGTAAACGGATTTGGTCCTTACTGCGCTATTTCAACGCTGGCAACGCGGGCAATAGTACGTTGAGCGCGCTGCCTGAACGACTCGCCTGATGCGCGTGCCACAGATCACGCACGGTTCGCCTTCACGCTCATAGACTCGCCAGAACTTGTCGAGCGAACCGAAGTAGCTACTACCTCCGTCACCGAGGTCAATTCGCAGAGTCGACCCGGACTCGATCGCTTCTTCCAGCACATCACGGATCGCCTGATGCAAACGCAGCGTACGGGCTTTGGACAAACTAGCCGCCACTGCAAAGGGACTGATGCGTGCGAGAAACAGCGTTTCTGCCGCGTAGATATTTCCCAATCCAAGAATCCGCGTTTGGTCCAGCAGCAGCGTCTTCAATGAACGGCGGGATTTGGCGAGCGTTTGGTGCAGGTAGGCCGGGGTGAATTCATCAAGTAACGGCTCAGGCGCCAGCTGGCTCAGCTCGCGGGTCTCAAATAGTTTCGCGCGAGTGACAATGTTCATCCGACCGAACTGTCTCATGTCGCAAAAGACCAACCGGTGTTCATCATCCAGATAAAAGATCGCGTGAGCGTGCGGCGGCAGATCCTGATCCGCATTGAGGCGAACAAACTTTCCAGTCATCCGCAAATGGACCATCAGGACGGCAGCCGAATCCAGATGCAGCAGAATGTACTTCCCGCGCCGGTCCACGCTTTCGATTCTGGCGCCCTTGAGTTTGCGCTTAAAAGTGCTGCGAGATGTTGCCGGTGACAGACGTGCGAGCCGCAGATCAGCAGCGACAATACGCCTGCCCGTCACCGCTTTTGCCAAAGCGCGGACGACGTGTTCGACTTCGGGGAGTTCAGGCATACCGGGGGAAATGTGTCCGGGGTTAGAACACTCGCAGCAAAACTAGAATCAAAACAATCACCAGCACCAGGCCCAGACCGCCACTCGGTCCGTAGCCCCAGCTTCGGCTATAGCCCCACGAGGGCAACGCGCCCAGGAGCAACAAGACCAGAATTATCAATAGAATCAGCCCCATAGTTCAATCCTCCCTTAAACGAATAGTCTCGTCGCAGGCTTATTCTCACCGCGAGCGATTTTCTTTTCAGGAGTCTATTGAGCAATGGTCGTGCCGCAAAAGGGACTTTGGGCTTTGGGCTTTGTGCTTTGTGCTTTGAACTCGGTTAAGACTACCTACTCCGTTTAGCCAGCGGACTTGTCCGCCCTAAGCTGGGGCACAAGTGCCTTGTCTAAACGGGAGAAAATTTTTCTTTCTTTGCAACAACTTCAAAGTTCATCTAACCCGTCCTCCTAATTATTTCTTCAATCTCTTGCTTGATCCGTTCGACGAGCTGCTCTTCGCGCGCTTCAATATTTAATCGAAGCAGTGGCTCGGTATTCGAAGGCCGGATGTTGAAGCGCCAGGTTGCGGTTTCGAGCGAGTAGCCGTCAGTGAAATCTTCGGTGCCATCATGGCGATAGCGATCTTTGACTGCGGCAATCACCTGTGGCACATCTCCGACCGTGTAGTTCAGCTCGCCGGACATGTAATGTCCGTCGAGATAAGGGCGCATCACTTCTGAAAATGGCTTGCTCTCTTTTGACAGGTGTTCGAGTATCAGCAGGAAGGGAATTAGCCCGTTGTCGGCGTAAAAATTCTCGCGGAAGTAATAATGTCCACTCATCTCGCCGGCAAATACCGCGTTCTCCTTTCTCATCCGGTCTTTCATGAAGGCGTGCCCGCCTTTGGAAATTATCGACTCGGCTCCCCTGGCCTCAGTAACTTTCAACGTGGGCCAGACCACTCGCGGATCAAAGATAATCTTGTTATCCGTGCCGTATTTGCTCAGGAGAATGTCAGCCAGGAGGGCCGTTATATACGCTCCCGAGATGAATCGACCCTGCTCGTCAAAGAACATCACGCGATCGGCATCGGCATCCCAGGCCACACCAAAGTCTACGTTTGAGGTCTTCACCAGCGCTTCGATTTCGGTACGGTTGCTGGCCAGCAGCGGATCCGGTGGTCCCTTGGGAAAGGTGCCGTCTGGCTCGAAATTCAAAGGCCGCAGATCAAGACCGAGTTGGTCCACCAATTCGCGCACCGGCTGACACACATAACCAAAGTTGGCATTACCCACAAATGAGAACTTCCTGATCACTGTTCGATCGACCGACTTCATTACATGATTCAGGTAATCGCCGAGAATGTTCTTGTTCTGAACTGTGCCTTTAGTCGTTGAGGTGACCTCGCGATCCTTGCCGGCCTTGACCGCATCGCGAATGTCGAACAAGCCACTGTCGGAAGAGATGGCCGCCACTTTCTCGCGCACCAATTTCATGCCGTTGTAGTCTTTGGGGTTGTGCGAGGCAGAAACCACGATGCCACCAGAGTAGTCGTAATTGCCGACCGCGAAATAGAGCATATCGGTGGTGATGGCGCCTATGTCGACGACATCAACGCCCGCGTCCAGAAAGCTTTGGGTCAAACTCTTTTTCAAGGTCGGGCCCGACATCCTGGCATCCATCCCCACCACCATCGTGTGTGGCTTAAACAGATAGACATATGCTTTGCCAATTCGGTAATAGGCTTCCTCATCGAGATCCGTTGGATAGATGCCACGAATGTCGTAGGCACGAAACGCTTCAAAGTTCATCAACGTTGTTCCTTAACAGCAGTTTTGCCACAGAGACGCAGAGGCACGGAGAAGACTAACCCAAACCTTAAAGACGAATCTCGGACTCTCAGTTCTCATTTGCTTCTCAGTGTCTCTGTGTAGCAAACCAACAACTTCTTGTTTTTCTGGCAAGCTTTTTTCGAAGTCGTAACGGGGATGCGCCAGCGATGGTCACCTGGTCACCCCGTAGGGGTAGAATGTTTATAGGTTGGTGGGCCCCATCAATCCACCGCCGTTCGGAGGGGCGGAACTCAACTCGATAGGTACTCATCCAGTAACATTCCGCCCCTCCGAACGGCGCAATAGTCTTTTTAGTGCTCAAGGCTATAAACATTTCACTCCTATGGAGCGGAGGGCTTGTTTGTTGCTCGACTAGCATTCCTTTGGTTGCGGCCTGGCCTCTCTGTGCCTCTGTGGCTAGTCCGATTTCTGGCAGTGTAGGACTTAGGACAGTGTGTTTCCAGTCATAGTGTAGTCAGTGAGGGAGGTCTTATCGCCCAGCGCGGACCCGGCAGCAACCACGGTGGAACGCCCGATGTGGCAGCCGCGGCCGACGATCGCGTCGGTGACCGTAGCTGCCGCTCCCAGGCGAGTGTGTGGCCAGATCACAGAATTGACGATGCGCGCCCTCTCTTCGACAAAGCAGCCAGGTCCCAAAACCGAATTGATGATTTCAGCACCGGGCTTGATTTGACAGTCATCGCCGATAATCGACAGGTCGTCGATCTCAGCACGCGTCGCTTCATCGAACTTGCCGCGGCGTTCTTTGATGTGAATGCGGGCTACGCGATTGGCTAACAGATCGTGATGTACTCGCAGGTACCGTTCAGGAGTGCCGATGTCGATCCAGTACGTACGTTGCGGAACGTGCGCATAGAAGGCTTCTTTGCGCTCGAGCAGATTCGGAAACAGGCCGTACTCGAATGAATGGTTTTCGCCGGTCGGAATGTAATCGAGTACTTTTGGCTCCAGCACATAGGTGCCGGCATTAATAGTGTTGACAGTAATCTCGTCTTCTTTGGGCTTTTCCAGAAAGCGGCGGATGCGACCGTCGCTTTCGGTCTCGACTAATCCATAGGCACGCGGGTTCTCAACGGGCGACAACACAATAGTCGCTAACGCCTGGCGCTCATCGTGCTCA
>Ga0307472_100001022_pt1 | contig 10799 bp, 4 predicted proteins | sample atmos_gasesAM5C__2_FD_204582 | JGI IMG/M metagenome (GOLD analysis project Ga0307472, IMG submission 204582) | Hardwood forest soil microbial communities from Morgan-Monroe State Forest, Indiana, United States - atmos_gasesAM5C_05 | ecosystem: Environmental > Terrestrial > Soil > Temperate... | reverse complement strand
GAGCAGCGCCATCAGGAAAGAGAGCGTGGATTCCGCTCCCTGATTTTGATTGGCGCGATCGGGATGCAGACCGTCCCGACAACCACCGGTTTCAGAATCGTAAAGAGAAAGCTGAAGATCGTTATCGCCCAGGAACCAGTTGAAAGCCGACCATGCGGCCCTGCGCCAGCGAAGGTCGCTGGTGACGCGGAATGCCTCTATGCAGGCGGAAACCGCGCCGGCAGCTTCAACCGGCTGTTGATCGAATCGAGCTTGTTGTCCGCCCTGGCGGTAAAAGCCTTGCGAACCGATCGGCACAAAGTGGCCATTGGCCGGGCAGCGCTGCGTTTCCATCAGCCAGTCCAGAGAATCGAGTCCGGCGGAAACCATACATTCATCCCCGCTAGCCGATCCAACCAGCAGCATGGCCTGGGGCAGCCTCGCGTTCCCGTAAGCCACAACATTTTCAAACCACTTCCAATCCTGTCGCCGAACCGACTTGTACATATCGAGCAACCTTTGAGCCAAGGCGGATCGTACGCGCTGGGCGTCTCGGTCTCCAGGGTACGAACGGAGGTACTCCTGAATTCCGAGGATGGCATAAGCGCAGGCCCGCGGACTGCGGAACTCGACCACCGCCGGCAGGGAGTACTCGAACAATCGTCCGGCGGCGCCTCTCAATCCCGGATTTGCGGATTGGCCCAGGACAGTTCCAAGGGCCCACAACGCGCGCCCGTGAGAATCTTCCGATCCCTGCTCTTCCAGCCAGATACGGTCGTAGCCGAGGAAATTTCGAAATCTTCTATTCTTGGGATTGAAGCCGTGCTCGAGGAATGCTAGGTAACGGGAAGCCCAATCCGGGTTGGCGACTCCCACGGTTCCGGCCGCGCCCGTTTGTCCGCTGCCTTGTCTTTCAACATGAGCTGTAAAAATAAGCGCGCGAGCGTTGTCGTCGGTAGTGTATCCCTCGGCTCGGTTGGGGATAGTAAAGATTGCGTGCTGCAGCATTCCGGTGCCGTCGGTCAGGGCGTTCACGTGATCGAACTTCAGTTTGGGTAGTTGATTCAGAGTCTTCTCCGTCGCGCGAGCCAGGAACTGAACTCGGGGAGTCTCCATGCGGTCGCTGCGAACTCGCGCGAAACTCTCCATGTAACCCTGCGCGGCTTTCTTCCAAACCATGTCACGCGCGTAGAGGTAGGCGCGCTTGCGCATGGCGTGGCGCAGGGCCGGCGTGGTCAGAAGTTCGATGGTCTTTTGCGCGATGGCGTCGGGGTCCTGAAAGGGAACCAGCGCGCCGCGTCCAGCGTCCAACAATTCGATCGCGTGCCAGTAAGGCGTGGAAATGATTGCCTTGCCCGCTCCCAGCGCATACGCCAGCGTTCCGGAAACGACCTGCGCTTCGTGACGATAGGGAGTGAGGTAGATGTCCGCGGCACCGATGAACTCGGCCATTTCCTCAGGGCTGACAAAGCGGTCATGGAAGATAACCCGCGATTCCACGCCCATTTCCCTAGCCAAAGCTTGCAAGCTCCCCCGATACTTGTCGCCCTCGCGACGCAGGATGTGAGGATGGGTTGCACCCGCCACCAGGTACACCGCATGTTCGTGTTTGGACAAGATCTGAGGCATGGCCTGAATGACGTTCTCTATGCCTTTATTCGGCGAGAGCAGGCCGAAGGTGAGCAGCACCGCTTTGCCTTCGACTCCAAAGCGGTCCTTGTAGAAATTGGGATCGAGAAATGGCAGATCGGGAACGCCGTGCGGAACCATGTCAATCTTGCTGCCGGGTACTTTGAAGATTTCCTGGAGGAACTGAGAGGACAACTGGCTCATTACGATGAGGCGGTCCGAGAGTTCGGCAATTTCCTCCATGACCCGGAGCTGGTCGGGGTTAGGCTCGCGCAGAACGGTGTGCAGCGTGGTCACCACGGGCATCTTCAAGCCCCGCAGCAGATGCAGGATATGACTTCCGGCCGGGCCGCCGAAAATTCCATATTCGTGCTGCAGGCATACCATATCGATGTTGTGAAAGTTCAGAAATTCTGCTGCTTCCTGGTACGAGGCAACGTCGTCCTGCGCCAGCGACCATCTCACCCGCGCGGGATAGCCGTATCCTTGATCCGTGTCGTTCACGGGCAGCGCCAGCAATCGAGCCGTTCCGTACTCCGCCGATACGGCTTCGCACAGATCGGTAGTAAACGTCGCGATTCCACAGTGGCGGGGAAGATAGTTGCCGATTACGGCAATTCGACTGGGCATGGAGGGCTTGGCATGCCATCGGGGACGGACGGCCGCAACCTCGTCCCGCACCCTGGGGCGAGCTGCGACGACTTCCAACATCCCTCTGGAAAGAATTGTCTTGGGTAGTGACATTAGCCCTTAAGTCGCGCCGAGAACGCCGGCGGAGAATGGTGAGTGCTTTAGTCTGCACAGCCCGCGTAGACCCCCACGCCACCGTCTGGGTGGGCGAGCATGGCTCGGCAGGTTTCCTAAGCTAACGTGGGCCGAGCTTTGCTCAGCCGGACCGGTGGGGAGCCTGCCCCTACCTAAGCTCGCTGGTAGAATTTACTAGAGACAGTATCGAACAGCAGGATGCCTGAGGACTGGTCAAAATTGATCAGTAATGTGCGCAAACTCATAGTACTGGAGAACCCGATGTCCATTCGACCCGTTAAGCGGCTGGTGAAAGCCAAGCCAACCCTCGAAGGCGCTGGCGTGCACCTGCGGCGTGCGTTCGGCTTCGGCAACACGTCTGACTTCGATCCGTTCTTGCTGCTGGATGACTTCCGCAATGACGTTCCCGAGGACTATATGGCGGGCTTTCCGTGGCATCCCCACCGCGGGATCGAGACCATCACGTACGTCCTCGCTGGAACGGTGGAGCACGGCGACAGCATGGGCAATCGCGGCGCCATCGCCTCAGGCGAAGTGCAGTGGATGACGGCGGGCAGCGGGATCATCCATCAGGAAATGCCCAAGGGTGATCAGGCTGGCCGGATGCATGGTTTCCAGTTGTGGGCCAACCTGCCAGCGTCGAAGAAGATGACTGCGCCGCGCTATCAGGAAATTAAAGCGCCCGAAATTCCGGAGGTTAAAGACGACGATGGCACGCACGTGCGCGTCGTCTGCGGAACGTTCTGGGGTAAGACCGGACCGGTGGAGGGAATTGCCACCGACCCGACTTACATCGACGTGTCGGTCTCGCCGGGCCGGAGAAAGACGCTTCCGGTTGAGGTCACTCGCCACGCGTTCGCGTATGTGTTCGCGGGCGGCGGGAAATTCTGCAACGCTTCGGGTCCGCTGACGGTTCCGACCGAAGCGGTCAAATGGTCGGACACAACCCCTCCGGTCGAGGCCGACAACCGCTCCCTCGTACTCTTCGATCGCGGCGACGAAGTGACAGTGCAAGCCGGGGACGACGGGATCCGCTTTCTTCTAGTCTCGGGAAAACCGCTGGAAGAGCCGGTGGCATGGTACGGTCCCATCGTGATGAACACGCAGGAGCAACTGCGGCAGGCATTTCAGGAACTCGAACAGGGAAAATTTCTAAAGTAGGATGTGGGCGCGCGAGCGCCCCGCTCGCAGGGACATTGACCTGTTTACTTCGAAACGGGCTCCGCCAGACCGCGATATTTCAACATCGACTCGATGCTGGGTTCCGCTCCCCGCCAGGCTTTGTAGAGATTGGCGAGGTCCTCAGTGTTACCCCGCGAAAGAATCATCCGGCGGAAACGATCGCCATTCGACCGAGTCAACCCGCCATGATCTTCGAACCACTGGAAGGCATCATCGTCCAGCATCTCTGCCCACAGATAAGCATAGTAACCCGCACCGTAGTCTCCGCCCCAGATGTGCGCAAAGTAGGTGGAGCGGTAACGCGGCGGCACAGCGCTGAGGGAAAGGTTGGTCTTCTTCAACGACTCGATTTCAAAACTGTCAGGAGTCTGCAACGGCGTGCTGGCCGGAAGAGTGTGCCACTGCAGATCGAGTTCCGCCGCTGCCAGCACCTCCGTGAGGGCGTAACCCTGATTGAAGGTTTCAGCTTTCTTGATCTTGGCGGCCAGCTCTGTTGGCATGGGCGCGCCCGTCTTGTAATGGTTCGCATAGTGGCTGAACACCGCCGGATAGGTCGCCCAATGCTCGTTGAACTGCGATGGAAACTCGACGAAGTCACGCGCCACTGCGGTACCCGAAAGAGTCGGATATTCGGTGTCCGCGAACAAGCCATGCAGAGAGTGGCCGAATTCGTGGAAGACGGTAGTCACATCGCGGAAGCTGAGAAGAGCGGGTTCGCCCGGCGCAGGCTTGGTGAAGTTGCAGACGTTATAGACGACCGGCAGCGTGCCCAGCAGCTTTGACTGATCAACAAAGGTGCTCATCCAGGCGCCGCCATTTTTGTTGTCGCGCTTGAAGTAGTCAACGTAAAAAAGGGCCATGGGCCGGCCGTCGTCGTCGAATACCTCGAACACGCGCACTTCCGGGTTGTACACCGGAATATCTTTGCGCTCCCTGAAGGTGATTCCGTAAAGCTGGGTAGCGGCGTAGAACACCCCGTTCTCGAGCACATTATTCAGCTCGAAATATGGTTTGATCTGCGACTCATCCATGTCGTACTTCGCCTTGCGAACCTGCTCGCAGTAGAAGTTCCAGTCCCATGGCTCCAGTTTGAAGCCGCCCTTGTTCCCTCCGCCGTTCTGTGAATCAATAACCGCCTGGATATCACGTGCTTCAGCAGCGGCTCTCGAGGTTGCTCCCGACACTAGCGCATCCATAAATTTGAGGGCGGCAGCCGGCGTTTTAGCCATCTGGTCTTCCAGTTTCCAGGCCGCGTAGTTGGGAAAGCCGAGCAGCTTGGCTTTCTGAGAGCGAAGCTGCGCCAGTCGAGAAACAGTATCTCGCGTGTCGTTCGGTCCGCCGCGCGCGGCGCGATTCCAGGAGTTCTCGAAGAGTGTCTGCCGCGTGGAACGCTGGCGAAGCGAATCCAGTTCGGGCTGCTGCGTCGTGTTCTGCAGAGGCAGGACGTAGCCTTCTACCTGGCGATCCTTCGCGGCCAATGCAGCGGCGGTGATTCGCGCCTCTCCCAGGCCCGCGAGCGCCTCTTTGTCTTTGGTTACAAAGGCTGCATGCTTGGTGGCTGCGAGCAGCTTGGTGGTGAAAGCATTCGTAAGAGTGGATTCCTCTTCGTTTAGCTTTCTCAATTCGGTCTTATCGGCATCGGAGAGATCGGCACCGGAGTGCACAAATCTCTTGTAGTAGTACTCGGCCAGGCGCAGCGATTCCGCATCGAGCTTCAGAGAATTGCGTTCCTTATAGATCGCCGCCACCCGTTGGAAGAGTTTGGAGTCGAGAAAGATCGCGTCCGAATGCGCCGCCAGCCTGGGCGCTTCGAAGTCCTGTACCTTCTGCAACTCAGGATTCAGGTTCGCTCCGGTGACGCCGTTGAACGCCGCCATGGCGCGGTTGAACAACTGGCCAGTCTTTTCCATGGCGACCAAGGTGTTCTCGAAGGTAGGCGGGGCCGGATTGTCCGCAATGGCGCGCATCTGCTGGCGTTGCTCTGCCATGCCGGCTTCAATCGCGGGCTGGTAATCGCTGTCCTTGATCTTGTCGAACGGCGGGGCATGAAAGGGCAAAGTACTCGGAGCGTAAAACGGGTTGTCGGGCCCAAAGTCCATAGGTTTGTCCAAGGCGACGGTTGCGGAGCCGAGCGTTGCGGCACCGGCTGCGATCAGAATTCCCAGTCTTGACAGCATAGTGTTGGTTACGGACCGGAGGGTGCTGGAGGCCGATCGTTTTTCGTCGCTCCGAATTATTGTAAATGAAGTGTGGGTTTGCGAAATGGGGGGCGGACAAGAGTGTCCGCCCGACACACGTTAGACTGCCTGACGGCTCAAAGCCTCGCGGCTCGCCGACCAGTTCAACACTTCTTCGATCACGCGCTCAACTTCATGGTTGGTCAGTTCGGGATACATGGGAAGCGACAAAACAGTGGAGGCGGATTTCTCCGTGACCGGCAGCGCACCGATCCGGGCGGGGCGTCCCCAGGGAAAGCCTTCCTGCTGGTGAATGGCAATGGGGTAGTGAGTAAGCGCCGTGATTCCTTTCGACTGGAGGTAAGTCTGCAGCCCGTCTCTGTCATCGCTGTCGATGACATAGAGATGGTAAACATGCTGGTAGCCTGGGGGCGTAAAGGGAAGCGCTATCGACACGTCGGCCAGACCCAGGTCGTAGATTCGCGCAATCTCCCGTCGGCGCTCACTCCATTCGTCCACGCGCTTCAGCTTGACGCGCAAAACTGCGGCGTGAATATCGTCGAGGCGGCTGTTATAGCCGATGCTGTGGTGCGAGCGTTTCACCGAGCCGTGATTGCGTAACTTGCGGATGCCGGCTGCAAGCTCCTTATTATTGGTGGCCACGGCGCCGCCGTCTCCAAAGCAACCCAGGTTTTTTTGGATAATGAAGCTCAGGCAGACGGCGTCGCTGAGCTCTCCGATAGCAAAGTTGTCGCCGCGGGCTCCAATACCCTGGGCGCAGTCTTCTACCACAAACAGGTTATGGGCCTTGGCGATGCGCGCGATCTCCGGCATGTCAGCGGTGAGGCCGTATAGGTGCACGGGGACGATGGCGCGAGTTTTCGACGTGATCGCGGCTTCGATCTTGGTGACATCAATATTGCGGGTTTTGGGATCGCAATCCACGAATACTGGAGTGGCGCCGGCTAGCCAGATGGCTTCCGCCGTAGCGAAAAAAGTGTTGGATGTGGTGATGATCTCGTCGCCGGGGCCGAGTCCCTGCGCTAGAAAGACGAGCCACAGTGCGTCGGTGCCGGAGTTGACGCCGACAGTTTCCTTCGTCTTCATGTAACACGCCAGTTCTTCTTCGAACTTGACCAGCTGCGGGCCGAGCACATAACTGCCGCTCTCCAGCACATCGAGGATGGCGTGATCGATCTCGGCCTTTAGATTGTGGTACTGCTTCACGTGGCCGTAAAAGCCGATATTTGATTCCGGCATGGAAACAACCTCCTCAGAAAGAACTCTCCCGGGCAGAGACGAGCTCGATTCTACTGAAACGATTCAGTCAAGGAAATATTGGTCTGGCAAGACTTTGTATCCTTTCTGATCATTTTACCTAAACGCAAAAATCCGATACTGACAATCCAAAAAACTGCTAATGGTCTGACACCCGCCTCATCACAAAGAAGCGATTGAGTTCAGCCGACGCTCAACTAAACCAGTCACCCGAAAATAGAGAGAGGAAGGCTGGATGCGGTTCGAGATCCCTGGGGCTCAGTAATGCGGTTGGGCTAAATCAGGATTTCGTTGGTACGCGTCCCAGCCTGATAGGGCCTCTCACCAACGAGACCAAGGCGCTGCGTCGCCTCGGGTGCCATGATGAAGCCGAACCGTTGGAGCAGGGTTTGTCCAAGATCAATCGGACTACCGCACAAGCAAATTGAAGTGCGGGCGGGACGCCGGCGCTACGAAAACCTAGCGCCCGCGTTGTCCATCCAGCCGGAACGCAGCCGCCTGGTAATCTCCGCGCAGGTCCAGCTGCAGACCGTGTTGCATCCACCACGCACCGGAAGCGCTTGCAGGAGTTTCTGGCACGGCTTTGCCTTCGATCCAACCGAGTTTGTATTCGGCATCCGGATCGAGGCCCTCGAGTTGCAGCAAGGGGAAACCGCGGCCTTGCCTCGTGGCGTTCGCGAAGGCGAAGACCACCACTTGATTCTTGTCGCTCGAAACTGTCTCAGTGGCCAACATCTGACTACCGTCACGTGGGCTGATCAGCCGATAAAGGTCGCCGCGCACAATGGTTCGCTGCACGGAATGGTAAGCGGCGATCAAGCTCTTGGCAGTCGCAAAATCTTCGGTGCGCCAATGATTGAGATTGGCGCCAATGCCCAGCGATCCCTGCATCGAACTCAGCATGCGGTAGGTCAGCGACGTAGAGCGGAAGTTGAACCAGTGCGGCGAGTCGGTAACCCAAGCCATCATGATCTGGGGGGTGTAGGCGTAGCTGAAGCCATCCTGCATCGCCAGCCGGTCAAACGGATCGGTATTGTCTGAGGGCCAGACCTCGTCCGTGTAGCGCAAAATGCCCAGATCCACGCGTCCGCCGCCGCCCGAACAACTTTCGATTTCGACCTTGGGATGCTTCTTGCGCAGGTCAGCAAGGATCGAATACAGATTGCGAATGAACGCAATGTAGACGCCACGCTGTTCATCGATCGGGACCTGATCCCATCCCGGCTCCGACCAGTTGCGGTTGTAGTCCCACTTGAGAAAAGCGATATCGTTTTCCGTCAGCAGCTTGTCGAGAAAACCCTCGACGTAGTCGCGCACATCCGGACGAGCCAGGTTCAGCACAAGCTGGGTGCGCGATTCGGAGCGAGGGCGTCCGGGAAAATTCAAAACCCATTCGGGATGCTTGCGATAGAGGTCTGAATCCGGATTGACCATTTCGGGCTCGACCCACAGACCGAAGTCCATGTTGAGCGAGTGGACCTTGTCGATCAGCGGCTTCAGGCCGTGAGGAAACTTTTCCGTGTTTACATACCAGTCGCCCAGTCCGGCATGATCCGTCTTGCGCTGGCCAAACCAGCCGTCGTCCATCACAAACCGATCCACGCCGATGGATGCGGCTTTTTCCGCCAACGCCATCTGCCCGGCTTCGTCAACTTTGAATTCGGTCGCCTCCCACGAGTTGTAAATGACGGGACGCGGCTTGGGGTCGGGCGCCTGCGGCAGAATTCGGGCGATTTCAAAATGGTGCAGGAGGCGCGAAGCGCCGCCAAGTCCGTCATCAGAATATCCGCCGTAAAAAATCGGAGTTTCCAGATGTTCGCCAGGTTTTAACTTGTAGCCAAAATCAAAAGGATTGAAACCGCCGGTTACGCGCACCGCGTCAACCTGCGTATGTTCCACCGTGATCCGCCAGGATCCTGACCACGCCAGCGCGCCGAACCATACTTCGCCATGCTCCTCATCGGCGACTGCGGGCCTGGCGGTGTCCTGGCCGCTGTCGCGGGAAATCGCAAACCAGGGATTCGCCTGGTGGCTGGTGGTTCCCCGGCGGCTTTCAATGACGCGGGCTCCGCCTTGAATGAGTTCTTGATTCAACGTCCACTCGCCGGCCCAGCGGCCGGTCAGATAGCTCAGGGTGTAACGCGCGGGTGGCAGGGTCCACTGCGCGGCGGCGGCTTGTTCGATCATGACCGGCTGTTTTTCGCGATTTTCAATAATCGCGGAACGCGCCAGAATGCCGCTTTCTGGGTCCATGGAGTAACGCAGGGTCACATAAATCTCGCGGGAAATATCCTTTAGCAGAACGTCTATCGCATGGGAACCGTCCGGCGTGGCCTTGACAAAATGAAGCACCAGATCGCGATTGCCATCGGCGAAGCTGACTTTGAGCGCGGGTTCGGTGAACAATCCCGCACCCCAGCCGGCGTACTCCTGCGGTGTGGTGGTGGCGGGAGAATCGAACGAAGCCCACTCCGGAAGCGAATGCGCGGGTGGAATGGTGTCGTGCGCGCCGACGCGTCCACCCCAGTAGAGCGTCTGCAATTCGCCGCGCTCGTTGACGCCGAAAGCGTAAGTCGAGGGGCCGCCATCGAGGCGGAAGACCAGGGCAGTCTGCGCCCTGATCGAACCCCCGGCGATCAGCACGAGGCATGGCCAGAGAACGAGACCGAACCGAATTTTCAAAGACAATTTCATGACGCCGTATCCTAGCACTCGCTAAATCTGTCTGTCCTGCGCGGAGCATGAAAGGGAGACGCGCTTTCGTCTTTGTGGTTCGCTTAAGATGGTGGCTCGGGGTTAGCAATCTTCTTCATTACAGCGGGTACGTCCGTAGGAGAGAAGAAAGCATGCACTACCGAGCGCTCGGTCGTACGGGATGGAAAGTTTCAGAGATCAGCTTTGGCGCCTGGGCGATTGGCGGTTCATGGGGCCAGGTTTCGGATGAAGACTCGATGGCAGGGCTGCATAAAGCGATCGACTGCGGGGTCAATTTCATCGATACCGCGGATGTCTACGGAGGCGGCCGCAGTGAACGCCTGATTGCCCGGCTTAAGAAAGAGCGAAAAGAAGAAATCGTCGTGGCTACCAAGGCCGGCCGGCGGCTGCCGCGCCAGACTGTAGAGGGCTACAGTCGCCAGAACCTTTCGGCATGGATTGACGACAGTCTACGCAATCTTGCGACCGAGAGGCTCGACCTGGTCCAACTGCACGGCCCGCCGATTGAGCTCTATTCACGGCCGGAAGTCTTCGGCATGCTGGATGATCTGGTCGTTGCGGGAAAAATTCGATACTACGGAGTCAGCGTAGAAAAAGTAGAGGAGGCCTTGAAGGCGACTGAATTCCCCAACGTGCAAACCGTGCAGATCATCTTCAATTGCTTTCGGCAGCGTCCCGCGGATCTCTTCTTCGCCAAAGCCAGAGAAAAGCGCGTGGGTATTCTGGCGCGCGTACCGCTGGCCAGCGGGCTTCTTACCGGCAAGCTCCGAGCCGATTCTACGTTTGCTGTGGACGACCACCGCAACTTCAATCGGCGCGGTGAAGCCTTCGATGTCGGTGAGACGTTTTCCGGAGTGGAATACCACGTCGGCCTCGCCGCGGTGGAGGAGATTCGAAAACTGCTGCCAGCGGGGGTCTCGATGAGCCAATTCGCGCTGCGTTGGATATTGATGTTCGATGCAGTGTCGTGCGCCATTCCGGGTGGTAAGCGGGAGGAGCAGGTGGAGGATAACTGCCGCGCTTCAGACCTTCCCCCACTCCCGCCGGACACCATGGCTGCCGCAGGTCGCATCT
>Ga0307472_100001020_pt1 | contig 10802 bp, 8 predicted proteins | sample atmos_gasesAM5C__2_FD_204582 | JGI IMG/M metagenome (GOLD analysis project Ga0307472, IMG submission 204582) | Hardwood forest soil microbial communities from Morgan-Monroe State Forest, Indiana, United States - atmos_gasesAM5C_05 | ecosystem: Environmental > Terrestrial > Soil > Temperate... | reverse complement strand
TTCGATCACTGAGCCATCGCCCAGCCGCACGAACAGGTGACCGTCTTTGGCGGTGCGAATCGTTTCACCCTTGGTCAGTGTTTCGCCGGCTTTGACCGGGATGCTCTTCGTATCGGCGACCTGATAAACCTGCCCTTCGGCGGCTTGCACGGTGGCTTCAATATTTCCGAACGGCGCGTAACGTTGAATCAGGGGAATGGCCAACAGACCAAAACCGATCACCAGCGCCGCGGCGATGCCCCAACGCTTGATCACCGGATTGATGGTGAAGCGGCTGGCCGCGACTTTTGGTGCACTTACCGCCGCACCGCGTGTGCGGGCATCCTTCATTGCCCGGCGGCAGGGGATGCATTCATGCGTATGGTCGACCAACAGCAGCTCGCGAGCGTCTGAAAGCGTGCCTTCCAGATAGGCAGGGATCAGCGATTGAAAGTCCTGGCAACTCTCAATTCGCTCAGCCGGCGGTGCCGCAGCCTGCAAACTGTTCGTTGGTTCCGCGGCCAGGCGCGCCCAAACACGCTCTCCCGCTTTTTGCGTGACCGCTTCGTCGATCGCTTCGGCGCGAATCGCATTTGTGGTCTGGTCGAGGATGGAATCAAGTTCCTTATTGCTTTTCATGATGTTTCTCCAGATAGTGCCCAATCTCTTTTCGTAGTTTCGTCCGCGCCCGGTGCAGAACAACGCCCACTACCATTTGTGACGTTCCCATGACTTTGGCAATCTCGCGATTGTCCAAGCCTTCGTAGTAACGCAGCACAAACATTTCGGCCGCAGTCGCTCCCAAACGCGCCACGGCCTGCCTGATCAGCTTTTGTAGTTCACGATCCACTTGTTGCGACTCAGGATTTCGCTCCGTACTTTCGCGTGGCATCAGGTCATCGAGACCGACCATGCGACCCCGCTTGCGCACCAGGTCAAGAGCGGCATTGATAGCCGCGCGCGAGAGATAAGCGGCGGGATTATCAGAAAACTCCCAGGAACCCCTGCTCTTGGCCAGCCGCAGAAATACCGTTTGCAGGACGTCTTCCGCGTCGGCGGCGCTGCCCGTAACCCGATAAGCAGCACGAAAGACCCGCTCGTGGTGTGCTTGAAAGAGCTTTTCCAACTCCCCTGGGGGCTCGGGAATAACTTGCAAAGGTTTAACTGCTAACTGCACGGGGCCCTCCTTTTGATGGTCGCCGTTCATTAAACGAGCCTCCGTGGGAATTATTAACAATGGAACTCCGAGAAATCCTGCAGCATTGCGAAATTGATCGCGGCTCTGCCGCCCGATGTGCGGTGGCGGCTGTGCCCCACCGGGACTGGTATAGGTTGTTCCCCGGGGCTGCGCCCGTGCGTCGGATAACTTTCGATATGTTGGAGGTGAAAGTCCACTACAGCCAAGGCCTAGCGAGCCAGGTTGGCTCCGAGTCATGCGGCGCGTGGAGCAATTCACGAGTCGAAGCGTTGACAGGGGAAAGCATAGGTCGGGTATTGAGCCACGAAAGCCCTGCAACCGGGGTGCCGAGGAACTGGGCGTACGCCGAAGGCAACATTGCGTGGGACGAAAACGCGAGTCCCGCGCAAACCCCGCGTGGTCGCAGACCCCGAGCATGTGCTGATGCATATCGAGAAGGAACCGAGAGAGCCGATTGTCGCCCGTGGTGAAAGATGGCCATGACGGGCCGTATCGGGAAGTCAAAGACGAACGCCGATGATGAACGATAATCGGAAGTCGGACAGCTGCATAGTACCGGAGAAGCCGGCGAACAAACCTGCGCCCGAGGCAGGAGCGGAGTCGGTGGAGGGAAGGCGGCTGGTCAAGGGAAATGAGCTTGGAAACGACACGTCCCGGACACCGCGCCGGAAAGAAGGCTGGTCTGTGTTCAAGCGCATACGGTTGGCAGCGAAGGAACAACGGCTGATGACGTCGTTGTATCACGTGGTCTACCACGAGGCGCAACTGCGAGCGGCCTACTTTAGCCTCAAGCGGAAAGCGGCTGCCGGGGTAGATGGCGTGACTTGGGCTCAATATGGCGAGCAGTTGGCAGAGAACCTGAAAACACTTGCGGAGCAACTGGCGCGGAGAGGATATCGACCGCCAGCAGTGAGGCGAGTGTACATTCCGAAGCCCGATGGCAGGCAACGTGCGCTGGGAGTACTGGCAGTGGCCGATAAGGTGGTGCAGTACGTAGTGGCGTGCATCCTGTCGGCCGTATGGGAGACGGAGTTTCTGGGATTCTCTTACGCCTATCGGCCGCGTCGCAGTGTGCATGATGCCCTGGACGCGCTGACAGTGGGCCTGATGACACGACCCATCAACTGGGTGCTGGATGCAGACATTCGAGCGTTCTTTGACACCATCTCGCACGAATGGCTGAAGCAGTTCATCGAGCATCGTATCGGAGACCAACGACTCGTAGCCCTGATAGAGAAATGGCTGCGGGCCGGAGTGATGGAAGAAGGCACTTGGCAAGCAAGTGAGCAGGGGACGCCACAGGGCGGATTGGTGAGCCCAGTACTGGCGAATATCTATCTGCACTATGTGTTTGACTTGTGGGCTGACAACTGGCGGAAGCGGCGCGCGCAGGGAGCAGTAATCATGGTGCGCTATGCGGACGACATCGTCGTAGGCTTTGAGCATTGGGAAGATGCTGAGCGGTTTCGCAAGGAACTGGGCGCACGATTGGCCCAATTCGCGTTGGCGCTGAATGAAGAAAAGACTCGGCTGATAGAGTTTGGCCGACAGGCAGCGCAGCGCCGCAAACAGCGAGGCGAGGGCAAGCCACAAACTTTCAACTTTCTGGGTTTCACGCATATCTGCGGACGAACACGGAAAGGAAAGTTTCAAGTGGTGCGCAAAACGATGCGCAAGCGGATGCAGGCGAAGCTGAAGGAGCTGAAGCAAGAGCTTCGGCGCCGCATGCATCAACGACTGCAGGAGCAAGGTGAGTGGGTGGCTGCGGTACTGCGTGGGCATTATCAGCACTATGGTGTGCCCCTGAACAGCCGCGCCCTGGCGAGCTTTACCTATCGAGTGAAACGACTCTGGCACCGAGCGTTGCGGCGTCGTAGTCAGAAAACGCACACACTCAAATGGGCGAAGTTCAAACGGGTTACCGCTCGCTGGACGCCTGCTGGTTGTATCCATCATCCGTACCCCTTCGCGCGGCTCGCGGCCCGCGGTAAGTGGGTCCTGGCTGTAAGTTGACCGTCTGACCTTAGACAGGAGCCGGATGCGGTAACTCCGCACGTCCGGATCTGTGGAGGGGGTCCGCAGCAATGCCGATTCCTACTCCGACCAGTATCTTGAGGCGATCTCTGAAGGGCATAGCCCAAAGAATATCGCACTACAATCGGAAGGGCAGAGCCCTTCCGCACATCGGGCGGCGCAGCCGCGAATTCTTGCTACCGCGGCTAGAACAGCGATCCCTTATCGTCCGGTAGCATCGCTTTGCGCACCAGCGGAATCGGCGGGCCGCCGAATTTCAGAAACTTGTCATGAAAGTCTTTCCAAGCGGATTTGCCGCCGTGTGAAGCTGTCCAATCCTCACGCAGTTTTCGGATCATCAGCTTGCCCATCGTGTAGTTGAGATAGGCCGGATCAAACGTGCCGCGCGCCGCCTGTTGTCGGGCATTGCCGGCATCCTGAAAGGCCTGCTGGCGAAACATCTTTTCCGACTCCGCGACGGTCATGCCGCCAGTGTGCAGACCAATGGCTGAAAGAAAACGAACATTACGCAACAGCGCCTGCAACAACTGTCCGATGTGCGCCTCGGGATTTCCATTGCCCAACCCCGAGTCCCACATCATTTCTTCCGAGTAGTGCGCCCAACCTTCGGAGAAGGCATAGCCGACAAAGACCTGTCCGAATTTCGAAGGCGAACGGTTAGCATGCAGATACTGCAGAAAGTGGCCCGGCCAAACCTCGTGTACTGACGTAAACAGCAACGCACTCCTTCCCGGAAGATACGCGTCCTGCTCAGCCCTGGGCCACCTGGGATCCGGTGGTGATATGTAATAAGTCGAGGGCAGACTTCTTTCGTATGGCCCAGGGATGTCGATGTAGGCAAAGTTCCAGCGCTGATAAGGCGGCGACTCTGCCACCTTGGCTTGCTCAGGACCTGGAATACTAACTACTTGCTTCGCCTCGATAAATGATCTTAGTTCATTGAGTTGTTGCTGCGCCGCCTCAACAGGGCTGCCTGGCGGCTTATTCGCCTGCGCTTTGGTAATACACTTTTCGACCGTCTCGCCACCGGCAAAGGCGGCGCAGGCCTCCTTTAAGGCGGTCAGATTTCGCTCCAGATCGGCTTGTCCAATTGCTTTCAGGTGGTCCAATGGTATTTCTACGCGCTCAGTGGCCTTCAGCATCTCGCTGAACTTTTCCGGGCCGATGGCACTAGAGTCTGTGGCGGACGTCTCCTGCGTCTTCAGCCAGGCGTCCAGATCCCGCATGGCTTTGATGGCCCCCGAGTTGGCTACGCGAAAATTCGCCAGCGCCTCAGCGTCAGTCACCGAAGCAAAGACAATCGGCACATCCTTTTCGTAGTACTTCGCCAGACCGCCAAAAGTTGTCTGCCCGATCTCAAGGTAGACGCGCGGCAACGGCGTGCGCAGGTTGTTCTGTATTTGAGCCGCTGCTGCGGGGACAGCTCGGGCATAACTGGTATACGCGCGCAGCCGATCGGCCAGCGGCGCATAGGGACGCGAAACGTAAACGTTGGGATCCAACGAATCGCCATAGAATCGCGGATTGCGAGAAGGCCATTGCAGCGACTCAAGCCAGAACAGATCCTGATCGACCCGCGCTACGAGATATTCACGCTCAAATCGTTGGCGCTCGTCGAGGTCGCGGTCCCTGAACGCATTAGCCCGATCTCGTTCAGCATGGAGCCGTTGAATCTCTTTCTTGATCCCGTCGGCACTCCAATCCGGCAGCTTGCCGTCGAACTCATGACGCCCGGCGATGACCGCGACATCTGGATGCGCGGTGAAATACCCGTCGAGAAACTGAGTGACGTAAGTGTCCCATCCGTTGGCGGATGTTGATTGGCGGCAGTTGACGCCGAGCAGTAGCATCACCAACGCCGACAGGATCAAGATTCGCTTGCGAGTTGGTCTGGTCACAAATCCAGGACCTCCCTCGATCTGTTGATTTGGAGGTCCAAGTGTATGAGACGCGATTGGCGCGAGCAAGCAGTTACCGCCGCAGCCTCGTACATCGTTGGGTTGTTTCAATCCCGAAGGGATTGCGCCCTGCGAAGCCCAAGGTTGGCGCTCGCCTTTTGGCGCCAACCCTGGGTGACGACGGCGATTCGCATCGGTTTGCTGGAACTCGGATCAATCAATTCCTCGCTAACGACGCCAGCGTCTCCAGGTGCTTGCGCGCTTCAATCGCTTCCGGACTGTTTGGATAGCGGCGCACGATCTCTCGCCAGGCGGCGCCGTCGTAGTGAAACTGCTTCCGGTAACGATCAAAGACGAATTGCGCGTTTTGTCGATTGTAACGATCCAGGGCGTTGTAGTTGAGAAAGTAACTGAACTCGGGAGCGCCAGTCGCGGCCATCTCTTTTTGGTCCAGCCGGCGCCCGGCCTCGCGCGACAGCTTTTCGCACAAACCTTCCGCTGTGTCGCCGTAAAGCAACAGTACCGCCGGACGTAACGTCGAGTCAGGAAATGCTTCAAGGAAGATCCGCGCGCGCGCGATCAACTCAAAGTCTTCGCTGCTGCGAATCAGACGGAGCAGCCGGTGATCGTCCCCGCGTTGCGCCGCTGAGATCAGTGCTTCACTTTGTACCCAGCCGGTTCGCCTACGGCTAATCCTGACACGGTAAAAGGTTAGACCATCAGGAGTCGAACTCCTGGCCAGGATGGCGACGAAGCGACCGCGGCTAAGTCGCTCGATCAATTTTGCCGAAAGACTGGGTGCCACGCGCAGAGCCGAAAGATGCTCTTCGACAACGACGGCCACCAGTGGGCAGGCGACGTTTCTGCCCGCTCATTGTTAGGGGCAGACAAAGAGCAACCACGATTGATGCGAAAACAGCAGACCTTAATTGACTGGGATTGATGCTCACGGGCTCGCCTCCTCGAAAAGGTAAGGTTGTTTAAAGACTTCGCGGGAGCAGTAATACGGCTAACGCGAAGTGCGACGGTGGGTCGCGATCGAGGACGAGAGTTTTAGGCGAGCCTCTGTGGCCAGAATTCGTTCATTGAGACCCGCGTGGTGAAAATGACAGATAGCCACAGCGAGGGCGTCTGCGGCATCGTATGGTTGGGGTGCAGCCTTTAGCGAAAGCAGGATGCGCACCATCTCCTGCACCTGATGTTTCTCAGCATTGCCATAGCCAACCACGGTTTGCTTAATCAAACGTGGCGCGTACTCGTGAATCTCGAGAGCAGCGCGCGCCGCCGCGAGCATCGCTACGCCGCGCACCTGGCCCAATTTGAGGGTCACGCGCACGTTGGTTTTGAGGAAACCGTCTTCCAGCGCGCAGCTGTCGGGCTTAAAGCGCACGATCAGCTCTTCGATGGCGTCGCAGATCTTCAGCAGACGCGTGGCGAACTTTTCGTTAGCGTTAGTTTTGATCGAACCGTATTCGACAAGTGTATAGCGCCGGCGGTCACCATCGATGACGCCCCAGCCGGTTGTCTCACTGCCTGGATCGATTCCGAGTACGCGCATGAAGTCTTGCGAAGCAGGCGATGCCGTCGCAGCTAAGCCGATGACTCGCCGCTCGGTCTTTCGCTGATGTAACGCTCGACGGTCGTGATGAAAATGTTCAAGCGGTCATCCGTGTTGGCTAATCTGTCGGTCAGGGCGAGGACTTGCTCGGTCAGCGCATCGACTTGAGCGGTAAGCTCCTTGAGTCCCCGCGCGGTCTCGGTGACGATGTCAACAATCCCGATAAAAGCTCGCTCAAGTCGATTCATTCGTTCATTAGCGAGTTCCATGCTCTCAGCAAAGCTCTCTTGCTGTTTGATGATGAACTCCATCGTTCTCTGCATCTCTTCGTTAGTCAACTTCTTTGTCTCCGTATTCAAAGTTTCGCCAGAGGACGAATCGAATGAGCCTCACGCCGAGACTGCCGGAGCGCATTTTGAAGGGTGGAGCGCACTACTGGGCGCATCATAACTCTCTCTTTTGAGAAAAGCCATCCGTGCTCGCGGCACTATTCAACGGTCGCCGACGCGCAGGTCGGGAAGGGCGGTTTACCCCCGCTGATTGGTGCGCTGCAATTTGAGTATTCAGAATAGAAGCGGGGGTAAACACTCTCGCAACCTGCGAATTGCAGTAGCTTGAGTGCCACGCCGATCACTCATTCTTCTCCAGCCGGCAGTCTACAATTTTTGCTGGAATCGTATTGAACCGTATACTAAAGAACCAATATCGTTGACTAAAACGACCAGAAAGGTTAAGAGAACGATGAACGAGCTATTAAGACCAATCGAGGCGGCGCAGCTGGCGGGTGTGAGTTACCCGACTCTGAAGCAGTGGATCTATAAGGGCAAGATTCGCACCACCAAAACCGCGGGCGGTCATCACCGGATCGCGCGCAGCGAAATCGACCGTATTCGGGGACTGGGCGGCAAAGCGAAGCGGGGTAGCAAGCCCGTCGGTCTCGACTCGATCAGTGGCCGCAACAAGCTACCGGGAACGATCACTGAAATTCGGTACGAGGGCTTGCTGGTCCAGGTAACCATCGCCGTTGGTGGTCACGAGATCACATCGATCATCACCAGCGATAGCGCTCGGGCTTTAGGTCTAAAAAAAGGTGTTCAGGTTTACGCTCTAATCAAGGCGACGGAAGTCATGGTGATTCGCGGTTGAGTCTCAGATCTCACTGAATCTACCTCTGCTTCGTTGCCGCACTTCACGAAGGGATTCAGCAAAATGCGATTGCCAAGGCACTTATCAATCGTTCTGGTCTTAACGTTCACTTACCTCGCCCTCGTCATCTCGGCCCACGCACAAGCAGGTAAGGCAGAAATCACCGGGGAGATACACGATCTGAATCGCAGTGTCGTAGCGAACGCGCAGGTGGTAGTAACCGAGATGGCTACCGGCCTCACCTATTCCGCAACGGCTACGGGGGAGGGGCAGTACACCGTCACCAACCTGAAGCCAGGGGTCTACAACGTCGCGGTTGAAGCGGCCGGCTTCAAACAAGTTGTGCGCAAAGGCGTGCGCCTGGCAACGGGAGAGCGCGTACGCGTTGATTTTGAGATTGAAGCCGGAACGATTTCCGAGGTTGTCACGATTAACCAGGATGCTTCTTTGCTCAGAACTGAGTCAGGCAGTCTGGGGCAGGTGATCAGAAACCGGAAGATCGTCGATATTCCTCTCAACGGCCGCAATTTTCTCTCGCTGGTAACGTTGTCAGCCGGTGTCGCGCAACCACCGCCGACGACCGCCGGTCCTTCGTTCCCGCGCATCAATGGCGGCCGGCCGCGCACCAATGAGTATCTGTTCGACGGCATCTCCGTGCTCCAGCCCGAACCGGGTCAGGTAGCGTTCTTTCCGATTGTCGAAGCCATTCAGGAATTCAAGGTTGAGGTCAACAGTCCGCCGGCGGAGTTCGGCCGCTTCAACGGCGGTGTAGTTAATCTCAGCACCAAAAATGGCACCAACGCTTTGCATGGTTCGGCTTTTGAGTTTGTCAGAAATGAACACCTCAACGCGCGCAACCTGTTCGCGCCGGCCACGGCTGCCAATCCCAATAAGCCAGTGTTTCGCCGGAACCAGTACGGCTTTGTTGTCGGTGGGCCAATTCGCAAGGACAAGACATTCTATTTTGGCGATTATCAGGGTACGCGCCAGCTGATCGCGCGAGTGCGCATTTCGAATGTACCGACACTGGCTCAGCGGCAGGGTAACTTCGCTTCCAGTCTCGGCGCCTTGCTTTATTTGCAAGCGAACGGATCGATCAGCACCACCGTCACGGCGAACCCGGTCAACGTCATCGATACGAATGGCAACACGATTCAGGCGCGGGTGGGCCAAATCTTTCGACCCTCAGATCACCGGGCGTACGCGGGTAATTTGATTCCCACGAATACCTTTGATCCTGTATCCGCTTCGCTGTTACAGCGTTATCCATTACCGACGGCCGCCGGAGCTGCCAACAACTTCACGCGCATCGGCAACGAGCCCGACGCTCAGGATCAGTTCGATGTGCGGCTGGATCACAAGTTCACCAGTAACGACCAGGTCTTCGGCCGCTTCTCCCTGGCGAAGGACGTCACCAGTCCGGTTACGCCGCTACCTGATGGCAGTGGCAACATTACTTCAGGAATCACTGGTTCCACGGATACCAGAGCTATTTCGATCGCCGGTAACTACGCCCATGTCTTTGGCCCAAGGTTGTTGAATGAATTGCGTGTCGGGTATACGCGCAGAAAGATCGAGCGGCAGGCGACTTCGCTTGCTTCGGCTCCCTCGCAAAGTCTGAACATTCCGGGTATCCCGACCAACGGCGCTTTTGGAAATACGCTGCCGACATTTGCGATCGCCGGTTTGCAGCAGCTGGGACCATCAGCCAATACGGCTTCAAACTTTCGCACCGATGTGACGCAGGTGTTTGACTCTTTGGCTCATCAGCGAGGAAAGCACTCGCTCAAGTTTGGTCTGGATTTCCGTTGGGAGCGGCTTGACGTTATACAGCCGCCATCGCCCACTGGGAATTTTGCTTTCAGCACCTTATTCACCAACTCGCAAGCGTTGCCGACCATCGGCACTGCGCTCTCGAGTTTCAGCGGCAATGCACTGGCCGGCTTTCTACTTGGTCAGGTGCAAACATTTTCCATCGACATTCAGCAGAGCGTGCTGCGACCGCGAGCGCATATCCAGGAGTATTTTGTGCAGGACGATTTCAAAGCGACGCCCCGGTTAACAATCAACGCTGGACTCCGCTACACGCTCAACTTCCCCTCGACTGATGCGGACAATCACGGCGCGGTTTTCAATCTGCAGACGCAGCAGCTCGAGTACTTTGGGCAGAACGGATTTCCAGAATCCGCGCGCCGCTTACACAAGTTCAACTTTGGACCAAGGCTGGGTGTCGCTTATCGCTTGACTGACAAGACTGTGGTGCGCACGGGCTATGGCGTCAGTTGGATCGAGATGGCCGGGATCACCACGCCTTTTACGACACCGCAATTTCCCTTTATCCAATCCGTCTCGCAGCGGACACTCGATAATATTGTTCCGGCCTTTACGCTATCGTCCGGGCCCAGTGTGGTCCCGATTCCGCCGACGCCGGATGCCGGTCTGGGCCAGGGAGTGTTCGCGGTAGATGCCACCCTGGGCAGCGGCTATGCGCAGCAATGGAACGTCGCGCTGCAACGTGAACTGACAAAGAACATGGTGGTTGAGGTTGCTTATGCCGGCTCGAAGATTACCCACGTCGGCATTCCCGATACCAGTATCAACCAGCTCACCGTTGCCCAGCTGGCGATGGGCCCTTCGCTTTTGCAGCGTGTGCCTAATCCTTTCTTTGGCCAGATCCCGCGTTCCTCGAGTCTCGGCGATCCCACCATTCCGGTGGCGCAGTTATTAAAGCCCTTCCCGCGCTTCACCGCAGTGAGTCTTTATCGCAACAACGTCGGCAATACCAACTACAATGCGTTGCAGGCCAAGCTGGAGCAGCGTTTCTCGCGCGGGCTGTCTTTCCTGATCAACTACACGCATTCAAAGCTGATCGATGAGGCGTCTTCTGTGTTCGACGCTTCGATACTGACTGGGCCAATTGCTAACTTCCCGGTGGCGGACAGTTTCAATCGCCGTCTCGAACGCGATCTGTCCAATGGCGACATTCCCA
>Ga0307472_100001019_pt1 | contig 10807 bp, 10 predicted proteins | sample atmos_gasesAM5C__2_FD_204582 | JGI IMG/M metagenome (GOLD analysis project Ga0307472, IMG submission 204582) | Hardwood forest soil microbial communities from Morgan-Monroe State Forest, Indiana, United States - atmos_gasesAM5C_05 | ecosystem: Environmental > Terrestrial > Soil > Temperate... | reverse complement strand
TGGATGACAAGTATAATCCAAGTTCAGGCATCGTGCACGCGCAGGCGGCATCAGCGCACCCACCGGCCCGACTGATGTCTGACGCGGATTTCGGTTCAGGGCCCCCCGCCCGAGCAGTGTCCGGTGTGAAACGCAGGGCAGACTCGATCGAACCGCGGCGCTTGGGCCGCTCATCATTCAGGTTCGGAGGAATTCGTCGGCCTTCACGAAGCTCCGAGTGGCCGAACGCCGAGCTCTTGCGCAAGGCTGTTCAACTCGGTCGAAAGCTTGACCGATAACGTGATCCCAGTGCGTCGACGCAGCTCTGCTTCACGGTCCCCGCGTTCGCCGGGTAGCAGCAACTCGGTAAAACCGTCGCGGCGGGGCAGTGCTTTTATGATTTGTTTCAGCTGTTGGATATCTCGACGATAATCGGTCAACGGACGGAAGTTCGTGATATTGAAGACAATGATCAGGGCATTCTGAATTGGCGCTTTCGCGCCGCTCATGCTTCCAAGCGCCGCGATGATTGGTGTGCCCGCGAGGATCCCGGTCAGGCATTCGAACATGAGCGAAAGACCTGAACCTTTCGCCCCGCCGAGCGGAAGCAGCGTTGCGGCCCGGAGTGCGTCCGTGGTGGGCTTGCCATCGGCATCGATCGCTGCCCCTTCGGGAATTGGCTTGCCTTCGGCAGCGGCTTGGCGGATTCGGCCTGATGTCATGACACTTGTTGCCATGTCGAGCACAAGGGGCGCGTCTTCCGGAGCGGGTCCGGGAATGCCGATTGCGATCGGGCTCGTCGCTATGCTCGCCACCGCGGCGCCGTGATAGGCTACGAACGGCAAGCCCGCCACGATGACCAGCGCCGCGTATCCGCGTTCTGCGACCCATCGAACATAACGCCCGATAGCGCCCACATGAGTGGGGTCACTCAACAATCCAACTCCGACACCGAATGTGTCCGCCACGTCAATCGCATGGGCAGCGGCGCGCATCATGCAAACGGGACCCGGCGCTCTATTGCAATCCAATATGAATGTCGCCGGCAGTAGCCCTCGTATGACGGGCTGTGCCGTGGGATTGTACTGCCCTTTTTTAATCTCCGTCAGATAACCCGGTATGCGCATCACACCATGTGAGTCAAAGCTGCGCTCATTGGCCCACACCAGCACCTCCGCGACAGTCCCTGCGTCGGACTTGCTCATTCCGGTTGCGGAAAAAACGGCAGTCGTGAACCGTAGAAGCTCCCCATGGCTGACACGCACGTCGCCCATAAAGATGCCCCTTCCGATTTTGGCGTATGATGCTACGAACGAGGGCGGATGCCATCGCTTTTACGTTCGTTGGAGCATGGCGCTCCGATGAATAGCCAAAGCCTATCGTACGCGCCACCGCGAACCGAGCGCTGTAACTGCTGTGTTATTGAGACTTTGCCGCTCGGTGGCCCGCAATTGGCGAAGAAATGCCGACCTTGCCGGCATTGCCTGCCGGCTTGCTACCCCATACGGACAGGTGACAACAAGGAAATTGCTGCTATGGGGTGTGATCGGGGACCTTGACGTTCGGCCCGCGCGGGCGGACGCTTGGTTTCGTCGCGCCGATATTTCGGTCCCCGGCGTGAGGCCGCGTGGGCTACAGTCGTCGGAGGGAAACATGACGCACGCTTTTAGTAAGCATTGCAGCTGGACGAGGCAGGCGACCATCGGCTTTTTGGGCGCGACTACGCCTTCAGTCTGGAGCGCATTCGTCGCAGCCTTCGAGCAGCGATTGCGTGAGCTCGGCTGGATTAACGGCAGCAATGTCGCCATCGATTATCGCTGGGCGGAGGGATGTGAGGAAAACTACGCCAAGTATGCGGCCGAATTCATTCGCCTCGAGGTCGATGTCATCGTCACCTCGGGCACTGCACCGGCCATCGCTGTCAAGAACGCTGTCAACAACGCGAAGTCGGATATCCCGATCGTCTTTGCAGCAGCGGGGGACCCGGTCGGCACGAAGCTGGTCGCCACCCTGGAGCACCCGGGCGACCATGTGACGGGTCTGTCGAATGGCCAGACGACGCTTGCCGCCCAACGGCTCGACAAGTTCTACAGGGCAATCCCCAGTCTCAAACGAGTGCACGTTATGGGCAATGTCAACGCCCCCAACGTCAGGCCGGAGATGGACGCAGTTCTGGCGGCCGTGTCCGAGCTGAACAAGGTTCTGGCGCTTAAAGAGCCCATTGAAGCCCCCGAACTCAAGATCGAGACGGCGGAGGACATCGTAAACGGCATCCAGAAACTCGACGTGCCCATCGCGGCACCCAACGACCCCGTGATCGGTCTTTACGTTTGCACCGATCCCCTCATCACCACGCACAGCATTGCTATCAACACGCTCGCAGTCAGGAAGGGACTGCCGACGATGCATGCGTTTCGCGACTACGTTGTTGCGGGAGGCCTGATGTCCTATGGACCGGACTTCCGGGTTCTGTTTCAGCGCGCAGCCAAGCTCGTCGACAAGATTCTGCGGGGGGCGATGCCGGAGAACCTCCCGGTTGGGCTGCCGGATCCGAACGAGTTCGAACTTGTTATCAACCGAACCACAGCAAGAGCGCTCGGGCTTCGTGACTCGTTTCTGACGCGCTCTGACGAGGTGGCCGACGCGGTGGTCGGATGACAGGGAGCGATATTTCGAATAATTTTCCCGCGTGGGAGGTCGGCGCGCGAACGCCGCCGAAAGGAGGGTGCCGTGCGGGGTTGCGAAACTCGGTTGGTCGCGCCAACGTTTTTATCCGCGCCGATAACCGGCCTACACCGCCGCGAATTCATCGCGTTGCTGTGCGGTGCGGCACTCGCTCCCGTGCTCTGTCCGCTCCCTGCGCGCGCACAACAGCCGGGCAAGGTGCCGATTATCGGATTTTTGGGTGCGACCACGCCTTCAGTCTGGAGCGTATTCGTCGCGGCTTTTTTGAAGCGGCTACACGAGCTCGGCTGGGTAGAAGGTCGTAACATCGCCATCGAGTATCGCTGGGCAGAAGGACGCGAGGACCGCTACGCCGAGTTCGCGGCCGAGTTCATTCGCCTCAAGGTCGCTGTCATCGTCACGTCGGGTACTGCGCCGGCCATCGCTGTCAAAAATGCAACATCGGAAATCCCGATCGTTTTCGCCGCAGCAGGGGACCCGGTCGGCACGGGGCTGGTCCTCAGCCTGGCGCGGCCGGGGGGCAATGTGACGGGCCTGTCGAACCAGCAGACCGACCTTTCGGGCAACCGACTTGAATTGCTTCGCCATGTCGTCCCTGGTCTGCGACGCGTGGCTGTCATGGGCAATGTCAACACCCCTAATGTCATGTTGGAGATGAAGGAACTTCAGGAGGCAGCGTCCAAGCTCGGCCTTGAAGTTGCCAAGCTCGAAATCAAGAAAACAGAAGACATCGTTCCCGGCATCGAGGCACTCAAGGGCCATGTAGATGGCCTTTACGTTTGCACCGATCCACTCATCACCACGCATACCGCTCGTATCAACACGCTGGCACTCAGCGAGAAACTGCCGACGATGTACGCGTTCCGTGAGTACGTCCGGGCGGGAGGTCTGATGTCCTACGGACCGAACTTTCCGGACCTCTTTCGACGTGCTGGCGATTACGTCGACAAAATTCTGCGCGGGGCGAAACCGACCGACCTTCCAGTCGAGCAACCGGTCAAGTTCGATCTTGTCATCAACCTCACGACTGCGAAAGCGCTCGGGCTAACCGTCCCTGAAGCGTTTCTGATGCGCGCCAACGAGGTGATCGAGTGACGTTTTCAGGATTGGTTTGATGTTGTCATGAGTGGTGTCGCCGCCGAGCAGCGGTCATGGGCAACGGTCCACCCACCCCTCCCCAGAACGCGTTCCGGCTAAGTTGAACCGGAAACGCGCCCCAGCTCCGGGAAAATACTTTCTTTTTTTCGCGTCTCACTGCAGATGTGCCGTTCAGTAATCTGTCCCCTGTTTACGCTATTTCGCCCACGGATACGCGGATATCAGGGAGGTACTCTGTTCGGCAATCGCCGGTGGGAATTTTATATGCATTATATTTGCCGTATGGTATGATGTTTGCTATATAAATGACTTTCGTAAGCGTAAAAGTGGTTCATCTTGGTTCCAACGTCCGAGTTCCCCAGCGGATGATTCCAACCCTATATCACGGCAATGCGCTGATTGATCGCTTGACGGAGCCGCCGGTCCAGGCGTGGCAGCGTCTGGCGCTGGCGCTGCAAGAAAACGCGACGGCGGCCGAGTGGCCGTCGCGGGGGCCCTAGATGCTTTCGCCAACCCCATCGACAGTGCGCTGCGCGACGACCGCTTTCATCTTTGTAACGGTACTTCTCGACATGCTGGCGGTCGGGATCATGGCTCCTGTCCTGCCCAAACTCATCATTTCGTTCGAGGGTGGAGACATCCGTCGCGCAGCAACCATCGCCGGCGTTCTTGGACTTGCCTGGGCTGGGATGCAATTTCTGTTCTCGCCGATCCTGGGTGTCTTGTCCGACCGGTTTGGTCGACGACCGATCATTCTTCTCTCCAACTTTGGTCTGGGACTCGATTACGTCATCATGGCGCTCGCGCCGTCGCTGCCATGGCTGTTTGTGGGCCGGGTGCTTTCAGGCGTCATGGCGGCAAGCTTCTCGACAGCATCTGCCTACATTGCCGATGTGACACCCGAGGAGAAGCGCGCCGGTCAAATTGGCCTGCTGGGTGCGGCATTCGGTTTGGGCTTCATTCTTGGCCCGGCCATTGGCGGCACCCTTGGAGAGCTGGATTTGCGGCTGCCGTTCTGGGTTGCTGCCGGCTTGAGTCTCGCTAATGCAGCATATGGCTACTTTGTTCTTCCGGAGTCTTTGTCCATTGAGCATCGCACCAAGCTCAGTTGGCGAAATGCGACCCCTGCTCGCTCATTAAAGCTTCTCAGATCACACCCGCGGCTTGTCGGGTTGGCCGCTGTAGCGTTCCTGTGCTTCCTGGGACACGAAAGTCTTCATGCCACTTTCGTGCTTTACACCGACTATCGCTATGGCTGGAGCGAGAGCCAGGTCGGATTCGCTCTCTCCATGGTCGGCATTGGAGCAATGATCGTGTCCGGGGCACTCATCCGCCCGGCGGTCGCGCGATGGGGGGAGCACCAGGTCATTCTCGTCGGACTATTGTTTGGTGTACTGGGCTTCGTATCCTATGCCCTCGCTCCCACCGGCGCGCTCTTTCTGGCCGGCACCCCCCTCCTCGCCTTGTGGGGCCTCGCCGGACCGGCGACACAGGCCTCGATGACGCGCCAAGTCGGCCCGTCCGAACAGGGCCAGCTGCAAGGTGCGCTCAGCAGCTTGCGGGGCATCGCGGGTTTGTTGGGTCCGCTTGTCTTCACCCAGATATTTGCGATTGGAATCGGCAGCCGCCATGCCATTCCCGGTGCGCCTTACCTGCTTGCCGCGGCTCTATTGGTTCTTGCTGTGATCGCTGTGACGTGGGCGCCTAAACTGGCACCTCAGCTTTCTTCCTTGGCGTCCCGATTCCGAAGTTCGTGACCTGCCAGCCGGTTTGCGACAGCAACGCGATGGCGGCATCACCGCCATCGCCGCCGATTTTTGCGTCCGTATCAACTCTTGGCGACAGCCATCTTGTCGAGTGCGGAGCGAAGGCCTTTGGCGAGTTTCTGCGCATCGTCGTTCGCCCAGAAATGCATGAAAATGAGCCGAGGCTGCTCGGTCAGCATGTGACTGTGGATCGCGGTCACCTCGATGCCGTTCGCCCGCAGCGTACGCAGCACCGGATTGACCTCGTTGCCGGTTAGGACGAAGTCGCCGGTGATCGCCGCCTTCCCTCCGCCCGTCGGCTGGAAGTTAATCGCCGTGGCAACGCCCATCGGTCCCGCCGGCGTCACGGCCAGATTGTTCTCCGTCACCTGATCACGGCGCGGCACGCCGAACTGGTAGACGCCCGCGTTGGCCTGCCCTTTCACGCCGATGATCTCGTCGAGCTTGGCGGTGTCGAGATCGATTGCCGGCGCGGCAGCCCCGGCAGCGGGTGGATCGAACGGCGTCCTGCTTGTCCCCAGAGCTGCGCGGATTGCCGCAGCCATTTTGACCGGATCGCCGTGGCCGCCCACGTGCATGTAGAACGTCGCGGGGTTGGCGCGCAGCAGATGATTGTGAACCGCCGTGATGTCGAGGCCGCTGTCGAGCAGCTTGGCCATCACCGGATTGATCTCGCTCTCGAGCAGCACGAGATCGCCCATCACCATCGCCTCGCCGTGCATCGGCTTGAACGCAACCCACCCGCCGAGCGCGAACGCAGGCTTGATCGCGACACCGTCAAGCGTCACCTGCAGATCGGAACGCGGAATGCCGTAGCGGTGAACGTCGCCCGAAACTGCGGCGGTCTTGCCAAGCGCGGAATCGACCTGCTTCCAGTCGATGTCCTGCGCTTGGGCAGACGCCGCCAGCACCAAAACGGCGCTGACGGTCAACAGCGAAAGAATGGAACGCATCACTGCCTCCTATTTGAAAGGGCTCGCGGCCCCGGTTGATCCCCCAGCTTTCGTGGAAACTCTTGCGCCTCCTTCTGGGTTCATTCCGCCGGCGCGATCGTCAAATCATCGAAGTAGACGTGGCTGTCTGCTTTCGACCACAGACCGATGCGCCCCGAGACCGGTTCCGGCAACTCGTGCTCGAGATAAAGCTTGCCGTCGAGATAGCCTTCGACCTTGCCCCCCGAAATGCGGACCTTGAGGTCGTGCCATTGGCGGCCGGCGGTCGGCGTGTTGCGAATCCATTTCACCGAGGAGCGCTTGCCCTTCTCGAACTTCCACAGCACGAGATTGTTTTCCAGGCAGTTCGCCCTGATCGTCAGGTAGTCGCCGTTGGGCTTGAGATTGAACAAAATGCCGGCACCCTGATCGATGCGGCCGGAGATACCCTCGAAGCGGACCGCAATCTCCCCGTTCCTGAAGTCCGGCACGTCCTTGGCCACGACGTAGGGAAAATAGGCATAGGCCTGGACCCGGTCGAGGAATTCGGCATAACGCTCGCCATAGAGCGCGCGCGCCTTGTCGGCTATTCCGGCCGACGATTGGCCCTCTTTCCATTGGCGCCCGTCGACGGCTAACACCTTTTTTCCACCCTCGTTTTCGACTCGCCAAATGCCGACGATACTGACGAGCGACTTCGGTTCGGCACCGACGGTGTCGTTCGAGAATTCGATTTTCGTCGGCGCCCCTGCGGCGACCGCGATCATTAACGCCGCCAGGACGAAAGTTGACGACCCGATCGCGCAGATCCGTGTGGCGACTTTCATGGCTGACCTCCTTGGTGAACGTAGCGAGGGTTGATGCGCGGCGCCCGGCGCGTCCACCACCAGGCGACCGCGATCAACATCGGAAGCACGACGAAGAACCATAGCAGCGCGGGCTCTGCTTTCGCCGTGAGCGGATAGCCGGGATACTCATCGGTGGCAACGGCGCTTGGAAGCTCAACGTTCGCGAGGCCGTAGATCAGCGGCAACACCTCGCGCGGGCTGGTCGATCGGGTTGTTTCACGCCGGGCGCTATAGATATATTCGATCTCGCCATAGGCAACATCGCCTGCGCTGGCTGCGAAAGTCTGCCGATCGCCCGTGAGCCGGACGGCGACATTGGGCATCGCGCGTTCGAGCTTGCTCAACACGTTGCGTTGCAGGTCGACATAGCGCGGGTCTTCGGGCACGAGATGCACATTGATGACCAGAGGACCGCCCAACCTGGCGAGTGCCTGCTGGTCAGTGATCGAAAAGGAGTTTCGGCGATCCTCCGTGACATCGAGCGAAGACCTGACCCGCGTTGCAGCGCCCAACATGATCGCCATCGCGAGAACGCACATCACCGAACGAACCAGCTTGGCGTTGAATGGAACGCCCGGCGGCAACCAGACAGCGGCGAGTGCCGCAAAACCGCAGATGGCGGCGGCGAGTCCGAGCACGAGCCCGATCGACAACAGCCCTTGCTCGAACGTGTGCAGCGTTTGGGTAAGCGAGAGCAGCGAGATCCAGGCCAGCAGCCCCGGACGCCCGGCCACCGTGAAATCCAGCACCCATGAACCGATCGTGAAGGCGAGCGTAATGATGGCTGCGGTCGCCGCACTTTCCGAGATGGCCATTGCGAACAGTGCGATCGCGCCGACCAGCAGTCCGTAGAGCAGATGCCCAAGGAAAAGATTGAGGGTTTCGAAGCCATCCGCGTGGCCGCCCAGCATGAGCCAGATTGCCAGCGCCGATAGCGCCGGGATACTCGCCAGCAGCCACGCACCGAGCACGGCCATGAGCTTTGCGGCAATCAGAGTGGACGGCCGATACGGAAGCTGCACCAGCAGCCGCAAGGCCCCGGTCTCCTTCTCGCCACCGAGCGCGCGGATTGCGACAAAGGGAAAAAGCAGCGTGACGGCCACATAGAATGCCCCGAAGGAGGGAACGAGAACTCCATCGAGCGGCGACAAGCCGTGCGCCAGCACCGGCGAATCCGACGAGGCCGAGCTCGCCTCGCCATAGAGCGCTGCGGCCTGGAAGAAACTGTAGCCGATCAACGGGCAAAGGAGCAGCAGCATGGCCCACAGCGCGCGGCCGCCGAGAATCTCGCGAAGCTCTTTGACGAGGAGCGGTCGCAGCGGAGCGCGCAAGCCCATTGCTGTCTCACGTGAGGGCAAGGAACACGTCCTCCAAGCTGGCGGCAGGCAGACCGGTCCGTGCACGAAGATCGGCGAGCGTGCCTGCTCCCCGGATCCGGCCGCCGGAGAGCAGGACGAAACGGTCACACACCTTCTCGGCGTCCGCGAGTTGATGGATCGCAAGCATCAGCGCCCGCCCCTCCCCCAGGACCTGGCGCAGCGTTTGCGCGATCTCCCGCGTCTGCTTGAGATCGAACCCGTCGAATGGTTCGTCCATCAGTAGCAAGGAGTGGGGAGTGAGCAGACCGAGTGCCAATATCAGCCGGCGGCCATAGCCCTTCGACAACGATTGCACGCGCTTAGCCAGCACGGGCGCGAGCCCGACCGCCGCGACGGCATCGGCAACTTGCGCATCCGATCTTGCGTAGACGGCAGCGAAGAACGCGAGGACGTGGGCGACGAACTGGTCCTGGTATGGACGCACCCCGTCGGGAAGATAGAACACGGTCTCGCGGCGGCGATGTGGCGGAAGCGGCCGGCCGAGCCACGCCACTTCGCCTGAATCAGCGGGAAGAAGGCCGGCAACGGTCTCCAGCAGAGTCGTCTTCCCCGCGCCATTTGGCCCGATCAGGCCGAGCACTTCGCCCGCGTCCACCGAAAAAGCCACATCAGAAAGTGCGACGTCATCACCGTAACGCTTGGTGAGGCCGGTGACCTGCAGCAGCCCATTGCGAGAAATCGCGCCGGCGCCGGGCGTCCGTTTCCCATGTTCACTTGGCTGCCCGGCGTAGCGGGCGGAAACGTGCGGTCTGACCATAGAAAGCGGCATTCCGTCCATACGCAATCACCTCGGGAAACCGAGCGTTGCGCAGAGCTTGGACGGCAAAGCCATCTGGAGGGGAGCCTGCGTTTTCCCCGTACAAAGCCTAGCGAACACAGCCAACGGCGACAAGGGCACAAAAATCCGTGATCCGACCACTATCGCTGCTGGCGCGTGGAACGTTGCGCGCAGCCGGGCGTTTTCTTCGACGGTCGAAAATTCCGGGCGGAAAGCGCTCGTGGTCAAGTGCTGCAATCGCGCCACGTCACGACAGCGATCTGCCGGGGGCTCAGCCGTGAGAATGCGCTGCAAGGCCGTCGTGCATGTGCTCGGCGATGCGATGATACGTTTCTCCCGACCGGTCGGCCGGGTCGACATGGATGACGACGAGAGACAGATAGTGCAGACGATGCAGCAGCCGGTGGCGGACCTCTGCTGCGACCGCATGAGCCTGTCCAATAGTCATTTGCGGATCGACGGCGATATTCAATTCGGCGTGCAGCCGATGCCCGAGCCAGCGGGCCCGCACTTCGGTGACATCCCGCACGTCGGCGACATGTCCGGCGGCGTAGCGTAGCTCTTCGACGATGCGTGGCTCGGCGCCGTCGAGCATGCGAGTGAAGATCGACTTGCCGCTTTGAATGACGATGCTGAATATCGCCAACGTAATGAGAAGGCCGATGACGGCATCGGCCAGCGGATAGCCGAGCCACACGAGAAGTGCCCCAAACAGCACGGCGAGGCTCGTCCAGCCATCGATGCGGGCGTGATATCCGTCGGCGATCAAGGCTGCGCTGTGGATTTCACGGCCGACGCGAATGCGAAACACGGCAACGCCTTCGTTCCCGAGGAAGCCGATCATCGAGGCCCCGGCCACCGCCCAAAGGTGCGATATCGGCTGCGGATGCAGGATCCGTTGAACACTCTGGTATCCGGCGATGATCCCGCTCGCCAGAACAGTGATCACAATCGCCAGCCCGGCCAGATCCTCCACGCGTCCGTAACCGAACGTGAAGCGCTCGTTCGGCTTCTTGCGCCCAAACCAGAATGCGACTGCCAGCGGGATCGCAGTCGCCGCGTCGCCCACATTGTGGATGGTATCGGAGAGGAGTGCGACGCTGCCGGAAACCATGACGACGAGAAACTGCAGTGCGGCGGTGCAGACCAGTCCGATGAACGACAATTTGACGGTCCAAAGTCCCCGATCGGTCGTCGCGATCGAGGGATCGACCAGCCCGTGGCTATGGCTGTATCCAGGTCCGGGCCCGTGATCATGTTCGTACGAGTGATCATCCATGATGAGAATCCGTTTCATCTCGTATTGGACAACGTGCAAATGCCTCGATGAATCTCAGCGATG
>Ga0307472_100001016_pt1 | contig 10811 bp, 11 predicted proteins | sample atmos_gasesAM5C__2_FD_204582 | JGI IMG/M metagenome (GOLD analysis project Ga0307472, IMG submission 204582) | Hardwood forest soil microbial communities from Morgan-Monroe State Forest, Indiana, United States - atmos_gasesAM5C_05 | ecosystem: Environmental > Terrestrial > Soil > Temperate... | reverse complement strand
TGCCACTGGTCTTTTCGACGTAGTCATTGTATTTTGCCTCAAGATTAGTATGGGATGTTGCCACAATCAACAACTGAACTTCTAACTCTTTAATCTTCTTGAGGGCTTGCGACAAGTCTGTTGCAATACCAATGGTGGTATTTGCGTGATTGTTCAGCTTAGTATTGAACTGATCGACCTGAGAAATGTTGTCAAGAAGTACAGGAAGCTTTCTTTCAAGCTCCGTAATTCTTTCTTCCCATGATAATTCTGCTGGTGCAAATGATCTTCCATCACTCATTATTGTCCTCTTCCGTAAATTATTTCGACGTAGACTGATCCCGTTGTTGGGACAGTACTACGTTTTACATAAATTTGCGTGTTTATCGGAAGAACAAACGTAGCGTCATAGACGCCGTGATTGGTAGTTAGGTCAAACAGTTTAAAAGACCGACTGGCAACGAACAGCATGTCTGTCACCCCATCGGTACTGAAAAGCATGTCACCATCAGTGTTATTAGTAATGCAAATTAACCTCGCAGGGTGTTCAAAGGCAGCACCCACCGTGGCATAGGCGCCAGAAATGCTACCATTCGCAAGACTACGAAGCTCATCAATAATAGCGCAAGTTGCTGACATGCTTACCTCTTTTTAACACTCGATGCAAATAGACTCGGGTTTTTCCACTTCTGGGTCATCCGCAGGTGGAGGTTCAATAGGAGCAACTGGATTGCCAGCGTCAGCGACGTGATATTCCTTGATCCTATCCATAACGTACCCTCGCATTTCGCATAGGACGTCGAATAGTTCGCCCAAGGTAGACATATTTTCGCAAAGAAGCCTATAGGGATTCTCGCGATCGTTGCCTTGGGCATCTTTGCTCTTACGGACTACTTCTAGTAAAGTCACGTTTTTCATCATGGTTAGCCTCTTATGTTGGTCTTACAATGAAGTAAGCGAATGAAGACACGTCAGTTGCCGCTGTGGCACCTAAAACTGTCGTGGATGTCACGGTAAAACTTGCACCTGCGGAAATTGTGTAAAACAACACACCCACTGCGGGTGTGGCATTAAGAGCTGTTCTGGCGAATAAGATAACGTCGCCAGCAGCGATATTGGTGTTATTGATCGTCGCTGTTCCTGCAACTAAAGTTCCTGTGCCGATAAAGTCTGTAGCTGCACCACCGTTGACTAACAGTGTTTTTGCTACCGTCGCAATCGACAGGTGACCACCGGTTATGTTGGTATTTCCGCTTCCTGAGTTAATGGTAGTCGTAGAAGTCGTGTTCGTAGATCCGAGCGTAACGGTTTGTGCTCCAGCCCCAGTCCCAATTTTAATGACGTTGGCAGAGGTGGCACTGTCACCAGCGATGTTGATCGTCTTGACGCCCGTGTTGTTGGCGATATTGAGTGTTTGCGCACCGGTTCCCCCTGCTACTGTGATTGTTCCTGTATGAGCTCCTGAACCACCGACTTGGATAGTACCTGTGGTCATCGCATCACCGATTGCCACTGATCCTGCGGTTTGAGTATTACCAATTGCGATTACGTTTGCGCCTGTTCCACCCACGTTAATAGTCTTAACCACAGCTGCACCGGTTCCGATGTTAATCGTGGTTGCGGCGGCATCAGCAGAAATACTTATTGCCCCTGTGCCAGTTACTAAACCCCAAGTTGCGTTAGTTGTCGTCCATAGGTTTGCTCCAGTACCGCTATTGACTGCAATAGCTGTAGCACCTGTCACATTACCGATGGTAATTGTCTTAGCCGCTGCATCCGTGCCTACGTTAATTGCTCCTGTACCTGTAGCAAGCGTCCAGGAAGCGTTGGTTGTAGTCCAGGTATTTGCTCCAGTACCGCTGTTCACAACTACTGCGGTGGCGCCAGTAATATTGCCCACGGTGATCGTTTTTGCGGCCGCGTCCGTTCCGATATTGACCGCACCTGTACCAGTTGCCAACGTGAAGGCACCGTTAGTGGTTGTGTAAGTTGAACCACCGGTCCCTGTGTTGATGTTAACGGCGGTGGCTCCTGTAACGTTCCCGATAGTCACAGTGTGGGCCACTGCATTAGTACCGACGTTAAGGGCCCCTGTTCCGTTATTTAAAGAGATTGCGGTAGCTCCTGTCGAGTTACCTATGGTGATTGTATGGGCCGCGGCATCCGCACCGATGTTTATCGCTCCTGTACCCGTGACTAACGAAAATGTTCCGTTAGTAGTCGTATAGGTTGATCCGCCTGATCCTGCCGTGATATTGACCGCAGTCGCTCCAGTTGCATTACCAATGGTGATCGTTTTAGCGATCGAAGTACCAATGTTAATCGCTCCTGTACCCGAGTCAATGGCTACTGCCGTCGCACCCGTCACGTTTCCGATGGCAATCGTATGGGCGATTGCGTTCGCACCGATACTGATGGACGTTCCCGTACCACCATTCAAGGAAACTGAGGTTGTTGCTGTGCTATTACCTATGGTGATGGCACGTGTGCCAGCAGTACCGATGTTGATGTTTTGGCTGACTGCATCATTACCAACGGAGATCACACCAGCTGAAGAGTTAAGTTCGAGTACGCCAGCCGAATCCAAGAGAAGAGTGTCTGATGAGGCGGCTGTGATGTCGCCTGATCCTGTACTTGCTAATGCAATACCACCAGTCCCCGAGTTGAAAACAAGGGCCGTAGCACCAGAAATGTTACCCATGGTAATCGTTCGAGCTGCCGCGCCTGTTCCTATGTTGACAGCGGCGGTGTCTGCATCACTAGCTAAATTTAGGGCTGTTCCAGCGGTTGTAATCGTTGCACTTGCATCGGCAGTGATTAAGCCAGTGGTATGTAAAGTCGTGAATGTTGCTGCGCCTGCTGAAGTGCCACCTATAGTGGGAGGAGAAGCGAAAATTGTTGTGATATTTCCTGGGACTAATGCTGTGTTCGCGCCAAGGGGTGTTCCATATGGAGTTACGCAGTCGGCATTGGTTGCTAAATAAACGATTCCCTTCGTTACCGTTGAGGCATCAGGGGCGCCAGCTACCGCAACGGCATTGACGTAAGTGTAAACGTCATTTGCTGATGGGACATAAGTTGAATCGGGAGCCGTACCAGTTGAAAGTTGGGCATACGTCGATAGGTAAACAATACCGGCAACCGTATTGGAGGCGATGGCGTTACCACCACTTTCCCATGATCCGCCACCAAGATTCGTATAAAGGGCCGGAACTGTCGCAGATTCGTCGATCCAGACCTGTCCTTTAGGGTAACCCGTATCACCTGTATCAGGAGCTCTTTGGGCCACGATTGGAGGTGGGAAGACAGGAATAAAAGGCCCACCGACACCGTAGGCTTGCATGATACGTGTAGCCATTGAAAAGCTCCTTGGTTGTTAAAGTGCAACCTAATGAGCTAAGTTTTTGTGTGTCAAAAGAATTCGAAGAAATTTTTATAGAATTGACGATTATCAACGACTATGCAATACTAACGCTAAGATCACAAAACATAAGCAGTTATGATCAAAACTTATTATAATGTTCAGGAATTCGCCAGGGTGATGAGAGTGTCTGATAACACGGTGAGGCTAGCTATCAAGAAGGGAAGAATCAACGCCTTTAGGGTAGGAGCAGGTAAAAAAAGTCATTTCCGAATTCCTCATAGTGAGATTGAACGAATTCAGTTAATTGGTCATGTAGACTTTGAGCAAGGGATTTAACCATGGCTTTTGTATTCATAGTTTTCCTATTCTTCTTCTGGCTGTTTTGGACAGCTGCCAAGAATACTAACGAGGAGGAGGCGGAGGAGTGGCTTTAGATTCTTCATCTTTCATGAAAGCTTCATCCAAAAGTTTGGCATTCCTTGCGATCTCAGCAGCATTGTTTTGAAGCCCTGCTGTGACAAGATTTGTGTAGTACTTTAACATCTCAGGACTTCTTACCACTCGGGTTAAAATCTTCACTGAATTATAAAGCCCCGTCGCACCCACGCCTACAGCTGCCAATTCAGGGCTTAAAATGGCCGTTGCACCTGCTCCTGCATAAGGAGCAATATTTAACAACGACTTGAGCGCTGATGACTTTAGTGGGCGCTGAAGTGCCTTTTCAATGTTCCTGGTAATTAGATTGCTATTCTGTACTACTGCAAACGCTCTGTTTGCTGCATGATTGATCTTGCCAAATTCAGGATGGGTTTTGCCGTATTCGTTGATACCTTTAATAATTGAATCTTTCACTGACTCTAGGTTGCGAATTGATGCTATACGTTCTTTTTCGGGTACGTCAAAACCACCGGCACGCTCTAAGATTTCGTTGATGTTCTTGCGGAACTCAAGAGCGTCATGAATTTCCATGTGCCCGTTTTTAATTTTTCCTTCAATCTCATCAATCTTCTTTAAGGCTTCTGTTTTTGAAGGAGCTGAACCGCCTTTTGCAAGTTTTGATTTCAAGGGTGTCAATGCCGACTCCACTTTTGAGGCATCCATAAGCGTCCCTGGAGGAACAAGCCTTTCTGATTTGCCAAACAATGATGATGCATGTTTCTTTGCACCCCCTGGATTCATCATTGATAATGCAATCATCGTGCCCATTTTCCCAGCCTCTTGCTGCCCATGGGTTCCTCCAGCCTTTTCCAGGCCTTTTTTTGTCAAAAACCCCATTACTGGGATACCTATTCTAGATAGAAGTTTCATCTTGCCTGATCCAGGAGCAAAAAATGACGTGATGTCCTTACCTAGGCCCCTTAATTCTTCCTCTTGTTTACTTTGAGGGCGATATTTCTGGCCTGTTTTCTCATGCAATTTTTCTTCTACCTCATGGGACGTGGGGAAATAATTGATAGGGAGAAGCTTTTTAACTCCACTTTCTTCGAATAGCTCACGACCCTTTTTAAGGACGTTGCCTACTTTTTCAGGGGTTTTTTCTTCTAAAAAACCATATGCACTTCCCAAAAAGTCACGGAAGTCCCCTGGAAGACCCCCAAGAACGCTAGCCACATCAATGCCTATCCCCTTAGCCTTGTTGGTAACATTCTCGAAAGTTGAGGGTTGGGATTCCAGGCGTTCTATAAAAGGAGATTGCTGCTGTGGTTCTTGCTGAGGCATTTGCTGTTGTTGAGGCGAGGCTTGCTCTTCAAGTCGCTTAAGAAAGGGATTAAAACTCATAGCCTGCTTCCCTCGCCATTTTTTCTGCCTGGGCGGCACGCTGTTCATTTGATAGGTTTTTGTCAGTCAATGACAGGAACTTATCAATAGCATTAGCGTCCAATTTTGTTCCTGGAGGCACTTTACCAACTCGTTTTTGGTTAGCCTCATTTTTTCTAAATTCCTGGTCAAGCAAACCATCCAGATTTTTAAGGCGTTCCTCTAATTGAGGCTTCATCTCCTTATATTTCTTGTCGGCCTGTTTGCGAATCCAAACCGGATCACCTGAGGAACCGTAATTTTCTACGGCCTGTTTGTAAAGGTCATCCTTGAGGTATGCAATTTTATTGGCCAGCTCAAGCTGCTTCGATATCAGAATTCGACCTTCTTTTGAGTTTGCTAGAGTTGGGAATCGTCTCTTGAACGTTTGTAGGTCAAAGTTTGTGACACGTCCAGGGAAGAAGTTTTTCGCGCCACCTAACATCACAGCAATCGTTTTAAGATAAAGCTGCGCCTCTGGCGTTAATGTAGCTGCGCCGATTCTTGGTTCTCCAGTATCCCAATTGATGTCCCATTTTTCAAGTCCTTCAGGAAGTTGACCTGTTGCTTCAAGTTGCTGAAGTCGTGCGATATTATCCGCTTCTTCTTCTAAACCTGCAAGTTTTGTTAAAGCCTTATTGTGGGCATCAACATTGACTTTTTGATTGGCAAACGACTGTTTTACTTTCTCAGAATCAGTCATACCTTTCAAAACTGGCGCAGGAGTCCATTCACCTTCTTCCTCAGGTTTAGGCTCCATGCCTTCTTTTGATGCTTCACCTAACTCCTGTCCTGCTTTACCCCTGCGGATCAGGTCATTGACCGTACCCATCAGAAGGGTTTTACCGCCTTCCGTTGCATTCTCATACAGGTCACCTAACCGATCAGCATCCTCATTGGGTATTCCTGCATTCTTCAAGGCTTGTTTCATGTTTGATGCAACCTTCTTATTTTGTTGCATCTGCATGAATTTTAGTTGGTGCTCAGGGCGTACTTTGGCAAGATCATCCTTAGATAGGGGTTCACCAGCATTCATTTTCCCTAGAATGCCTTGCTCTTGTTCCTGAGCTTCCTGCTGCAAGGTTTGCATCCTGTTCATTAGGATACTTTTCCCTTGTTCACCATAAGGGGTCAAGGCTGCTTGTAGGCGTGACATCTTTTCTGACGATGGAGCGTCTTTGTAGGTTGGATCATTCAGCGTCTTTTCAAGGCTTTTATTGGCAAAATATGACCCCATGAACTCGCTGAGGCCCTTACCGATATTTTGCCCTATTTGCTCCTTAAGTAGTGAACGCCTGGGAGTGGGAACATTAATAAATTGAACCATAATTACATCCCCATAAAGTCGGCTGCGCCTGTTTTAAACAAATCTGCGTAGGTGTTTGTTAAAGGGTATTTGGATTGGTAGTTTCCTCCCCCTTTAAAAAAATCGGATATGCCTTGAAAAATCCCTGGGGCCCCCTGAGAAAATCCTTCTAAGAAACCACCACCAGCACCACCACCCTTATCCTTGTTCATGTAGGCAAATGGATCTTTACCTAACGCTTGACCAGTCATCCCTAGATAAGCATTCAGCATGTCATTAATGCTTGTTCGCTGCATGTTTGATTTCATCTGTGCTAGATTTGTTTGAAGGTTGGCACCTGCCGCACCTAAAGCCTGACCAAACCCCGAGGAAGAGAGAGCGCCGCTATTAGCTCCAAATCCGCTGAACTGTTCGGCTAACTGAGGTACGGTTTGCTGCTGGAATTGTTGCATGTAGGGGGCTTCGAAATTGCGATAGACATCTGATTGAGGATCTAGGTATTGCTGCAACAACCCTAAGGCATTTTGAGCTCCAGCACCGCCGGCCCCCTTAGCATTTCCGATAAGCTGATCATGTAATTCCTGCATTTCCGGTGACATTGTTGGCAGTTTTTCAGGTTGATCTGAGTCTTTACCACCTGTAAACATGCTAATAAGCTGGGGAGCGGCTTGAATTAGTGCCGCTGCAATTGCTGGCCAAACCATAATTTACTCCTTGAGATAGTCCATTACGATTCTACACTGTGTAAGTGGTGTAGCCTCAGGGTTAACGAACACTAGATTATTTCCTTGAATGTACACATACGGGTAATTTATTCCGAACTTCTTATTGCCTGTAGTTGTCGCAGCACCATAAAGATCAGTGAGTTCCACAACTGATGAGGCAACGTTATTTATAGTAACCGTTGCACTTGCTGGAATATTGCCCCCATTGAGCTGCACCAAATCAAATACACGGCGATAGCCTGAACGAAATATATTAGGAGAAGCCGAGTAGTATTGATTAAAGTTTGCGCTTTCAACCAGGGTAAAAAGGCCGCTGATTTTGCTGTTGATGGCATTAACTTCTCGTTTGTAAGACTCGGTAAGCGTGTTTCTTAGAAGACTAGGATCAAGGGGGAAGTCAATTGAGATTGGAAGTTGATTCGATAGTAAAGCTGGGTCACTGGAAAATGACATATGTCACCTCAAAATACATTCTTGCCTCCAGGTCGAACATATAGCATCATTGCGTTGAGTACATAATCGGATTCGTGAGTACCCACTTGGTTGATTAGGTCGTCTCCATAACTTATTTGAACGCTCATAAATTGTCCTGAAGTTGTAGCGAAAAACCGATGCCATGCGTAGTCAGAGGCAGGCACATAGTAGGGGGCGTTCAGTTCAGTGTCGATATTTTTATCACCCACAAGAAGATTTCCAATAACCGCAGGGGATGAGTTCATGAATAGAGTTATTGAAGTTGTTGATGATGCTGCATCGTCAGTTAGAAAATCAATGTAGGATGTTTTTAACTGTAACCCTTTATCTTGATAAGGGTTAAAATCCTTAGTTTGAATATTCATAATTGGTAAAAGGGCTGCTTGCCCACCACCAATATATGTCGCAGCGGACAGATCAGGAGTATAAGTAAAGTCTACCGCATATTCTTGCCCATCCCAAAATAAAAGTTGAATTGTATCAGCATCAACATACTGCACTTGATAGATATTATCGTTTAGGTCAGTAGTCACTGGCGTAGTGGGGTCTGCTGTACTGACAAACAATAAGCCGGTAAGATAAATAAATTCCAAGTTTACAAGATTGTGATTGGGAATTGTGAGTTGCAACCCACCAGTAGATGAAACTGCCGAAACTGGCATATTTTCGTCATTCATCTGTACCTCATTATGGTACAGATGCACGTAACCTTGATTGTTGCCGCTGACTACAAATTCAAATAAGGACTGCGAGTCAACATCATCCCAGAATACTTCTTCATTGTTCCAGAATACTGTTGTGTTTGACCATGTTACCGCTTCCGCGTCGGTTGGCTGGAATATACCAAAGCAGGTCACATTATCGCGGTAGTCAGCCCATGTATGGTTACGGTAGTTAAGAACAAGAACCTTGTTAGGGAAATATTGATCTGGGTTTTGATCGTTCACATCAGAATAGTTCCAATAAACCAATTCCTGTTGAAAATCACGAGCGCCTTGGACACGCTCAACACCTTGTTGATTGTTTTTGAAGGTAAAAACCTTGTCAGGAATCTTTTCGTCAATACGTGTGACATTCACACCCGAGCTTGTGATGATAGCTCTATTACCGACAGCCAAAACCCCTTCGTCAAATAAAACGGGCGAAAACTGCGATTCGCATCCAAAATCAGAAGATATGCGTTCCCATATGAATGGTATTCCATACTCACCCACATAGCGAAGTTGCCAGGTTGACCGCTCGAAGAATACGATAAGGGTATTCTTGAAAAACTGTGCGCTTGTGATCGCTTCGTTAGTTGGCGCATCTATAAATCCTCCCTTACCAAATATATCAGAACGCCAAGCATCCGAAGCTACAGGACTGCCTATTTGAGAAAAGCGACAGCGATTGTAAATATTGACTGAAGTGTTGATGTCAGGGCCTTCCCAAGTATTAAGAGCTAAGAGTCTTCCATAGTATGGGATCAAGATTTCAGCCTGAGTTAGGAAGTTTGTGGAGTCAACGGCAGGCGAGAAGTTAGTCCAAGTTGTTCCATCGGTGTAACGCATAGGGTCATTGGCATCCAAAAGGAAGTTGGTTTCGAAAAACAATCTTGCTGATGGTGTTGACCCTCGGTAGTTAGTAGCCCAGAAAAAGTTATAATCGTTGCTGTCCCAGTAGGTGAATGGAATAAATTCCTGAAATTGGCTATTGGTGAAGATGAAGGCATATTTGGTATTCCACCAAATAGTCTGCTCGGCATTGATAGCTGGTTCTTCACGCTGCCAAATCCCCATCACAGGCAGATTGGGATAATAAGTTAGGTTGGCGTAGGCTATAGTTCCAGATGAGCCAGTGCAAATCAGTGATATGTCACCTGTGATGTAATTGATGACGCCGCTATTACCCACCGTATTGCTAGTGAATTGACCGGTACCATTGTCGAAGAATGTGATTGATCCTGCATGGATTTCTACGCTGCCAGGCTTTAATTCTGGCCTTTCTGAGACTTTGGTGACATACGCTAACCCATAGGCTGAATCTTCCCATGTTCCACCAGCTGTGTAGGCACCAAATGCTGTACCGTCCACAGGTATACTAAATTTTGTTCCGGATATCCTAGTGATCGTATATGACTGATTATTGATCTGGGTCATTCCACCCACATCTTTAATATAAACAATAGCGCCATCTAGGAGCTTATGGTTTACAGCCGTAGTGATTACTATAGGGTTAGCATTGGTCGCTCCTGAGATTGCGCCCGTACCTTCGGCTTGCAAACTACTGAACAGATTAAACGTCCATACACCCAACACTCTAGATTGAATGACTTGCTGGGTTAAAACTCGGGAAAGACGTCCCAGAATTTTATTGCCTCGCCGCTTTTTAACTCGTTCCCTAAAAACATAGGCATTTTCCAATGACTGAAATGCTGCACTAGGAAGAAGAAAGGGCTTTTTATCGAGCTCAAGTCCCGAATCCTCTTTGTATCCTGCTATGAGTAAAGGCGTTAACGATGTCATGCTTTAGGTCCTATTGCAATCCATGTGAATGACCTTATATCCGATCCATTTATTCCAGCCTTAAATTCTGTAGCGCTGATTGAACCATTCACAATAAAAATAAAGTTTGAGTTAGTGCTCCCCGAATCTTTCCAAGCAGTATCTACAACAGAATAAGCGGTCGCGTCAAAAGCAACTGGGAACGTAACGGTCTTAGCCGCCCCCGAGGCGAACGGGCCTGCTACAACGCCCCATTGTATAAGAAGTCCACCAGGTAAATATGTATAACCTGAGGTCGCACTTGAAGGATCAATCCCTGTCAATTGCCACTGAGTTGAACTATTGTCCTTTTTGTAGAACACAGTCGATCTGCCGCTGACATCCTTTGTGTAAAGTGAAAGCTGACCTGCTGGATTTGTTGGGAACCCTGTGGAAAGGACTGGCATTTGGACGTATTTATGCTTACCGTCATTTGTCGCGCTAGGGGAGTAATGATTGACGGAAATTGAGTTATACAACGCTGTAAAGTTATTGACGATGGGAATCCGGCTAGTTCCCAAGGACATGCTTGCGGTCGGGATATTAGGTGTAAAAGTCATAATTAAACTCCACTTCCAAAGCCCCAACCTCCACCACCACCATAATTGTATGACAGTTGGTCTCGGAACAGGGTACTCATTGAT
>Ga0307472_100001013_pt1 | contig 10819 bp, 8 predicted proteins | sample atmos_gasesAM5C__2_FD_204582 | JGI IMG/M metagenome (GOLD analysis project Ga0307472, IMG submission 204582) | Hardwood forest soil microbial communities from Morgan-Monroe State Forest, Indiana, United States - atmos_gasesAM5C_05 | ecosystem: Environmental > Terrestrial > Soil > Temperate... | reverse complement strand
CCTCGAGCGCCTGCTGGCGGAAGAGGTCCGGATACACCCGGCCGCGGGCGAGCAGCGAGTCGTGGTCGCCGACCTCGGCGATCGCCCCGTCGTCGAGCACGACGATCAGGTCGGCTTCCTTCACGGTCGTGATGCGATGCGCGATGAGGATGGTCGTCCGCTCGCGGAAGAAATCGCGCAGTCGGTCGAGCATCTCGCGTTCCGTCGCCGCGTCCACGCTCGAGAGCGCGTCGTCCAGCACGACGACCTGCGGGGCGCGGACGAGCACGCGGGCGAGGGCGACGCGCTGCTTCTGCCCGCCGGAGAGCGTCACGCCACGCTCGCCGACGACGGTGTCGAGCCCGGCCGGCATCCCCTCGAGGTCGCGCGAGAGCCCGGCGGCCCGCACCGCCCACTCGACGCGGTCCCGTCCGTCGCCGTCGAGCGCGAAGGCGACGTTGTCGCGGATCGAGCCGGAGAAGAGAAAGGGGTCCTGCTGCACGAGGCCCACGTGGCGGCGGAGCCAGGGGAGGGGGAGGGAGCGGACGTCGCGGCCGTCGAGGCAGACGCTGCCCGCCTCGACGTCGAACAGCCGCGGCAGGAGCTGGACGAGGGCGGTCTTGCCGGCACCCGTCCGTCCGACGATCGCGATCGTGCGCCCCGCCGGCACCACCAGGTCGACGTCCTTCAGCACCGCGGGCCCGTCCGGCCGCCCGGGATAGCGGAAGGTGACGCCGCGGAGCGCGATCTCGCCCTGCAGGGAGGCGATGGGCCGCGCCCCCGGCGGGCTGGTGATCGCCGGCGCCACCAGGAAGAGCTCGTTCAGACGCTGCATCGCCGCCCGACCTCGCTGCAGGACGGAGAGCATCCAGCCGAGCGCCGCCGTCGGCCAGGCGAGAAGGTGGAGGTAGGCGATGAAGGCCACGAGATCGCCGATCGAGAGCCGGCCCGCGACGACGCGCCGCCCGCCGTACCAGAGCACGACCAGCATGCCGACACCGCCGACCATGCTCATCACCGGGACGATGAACCCCCGCAGGCGCGCGAGGCGGAGGTTGTTGTCCTGGAAGCGCCGGTTCACGTCGGCGAACAGGTGCCGCTGGTGGGGTTCGCTGGCGTACGACTTGACGACGTGGATGCCGGCGAGCGTCTGCTGCACGCGGGTGGAGAGCTCGGCCAGGCCCTCCTGGACGCGCAGCGTGCGCTCCATGAGGAGCCGGCTGGTGCGCTTCACGATCATGAACGCCGCCGGGTAGACGGCGAGCGCGGCCACCGTCAGCCGCGCGTCGATCGAGAGCATGATGGCGAGACCGTAGACGTAGTACACGGGCGTGTTGATGAAGTTGAGGACGCCCGGTCCGAGCAGCATGCGGACCGCCGTGACGTCGTTCACCAGCCGGGACATCAGGTCGCCGGTGTGGCGTTGCTGGTAGAAGGCGAGCGGCAGGGTCTCGAGGTGGGCGAAGAGATCGTTCCGGAGGTCGTACTCGATGTCGCGGCCGACGTTGAAGATGACGAAGCGGGAGAACGTCCGCACCACGCCGCCCACCACCGCGATGGCGACGACGAGCCCGAGGTAGCCGGCGAGCGTGCGGGCCCCGGCGCCGGCCGTGATCGCGTCGATCGCCTCCTTGTAGAGCCAGGGGATCGTCATGCTGAGGGTCGTCGCCCCGACCAGACAGAGGATGCCGCCCAGGTAGCGGACGCGGTAGCGGCGGAGATAGGCCCACAGGCGCGACATCGAAACGGCAACTCTAGCGACCGATGACGAGCTGACGCAACGGCACGCGCTCTGCCGAGCGGGCCGGCAGGCGCCATGGCGCCTCCGAACGCGGGCGGAGCGGGTCGTCGCGCGCGCCCACTTACTATTTTGACGCGACGGGTACGGCGCTGCGCAGCACGGTCGGTCGAGGCCGCGGTGGAGGCGCCAGGAGACCACCGCGACACCGCGGACGCCGCGGCGATCGGGGTATTCTGCCAGCGGCACGCGCCCTGCTTCCGCCGCCGCGAGCAAGGCGGTGGGGTGGGAGGCACGATGAACGACCAACAGATATCCCGCGGAGCTGAGGCGGCGGGTGCTGTGCCGCGCGAGCGGCGCACGGCGATGGGCGCCGAGCACGGCTTCGTCGAGCCGCGCGTGCGCCGGCTGGTCGCGGAGAACCTCGGCGTCGACGCCGAGGAGCTCTCCCTCGACGTGTCGCTCGTCGACGATCTGGCGGCCGACTCGCTCGACGTGCTCGAGGTCGGCCTCACGCTCGAAGCCGACCTGGGCCTCTCGATTCCGGAGCGGGCCCTGTCGCGCGTGCGGACGTACGGCGATCTGGTCGAGACCGTGCTCACCCTCGTCCGAGCGCGGCGCGAGCTGCCTGGCGGCGAGCCGCTCCTGGTCGCGGCCCGCGTAGTGCCCACCCGGGGCGGGGTGATCGAGCGCGCGGGCTGGCTCACCCCCTACGTGGTGCAGTCGATCGGTGAGGATGCGCGCCGGGCGGGGCAGGGTGCCCGCCTCGAGCTCGGCGTCGGCGCCGCCACCAGCGATGCCCATCTGGCGCGCGTCGTCGAGCAATTCGCCTGGCTCGCGGCGTTCGGGGTCGACGTCAAGGTCTCCCGCAAGCCGAGCGTGCAGGCCGCCTGACGCTCACCCGCGGGGCGGCGTCCCGGCAGCCGCGCGCTCGCGGAGCGGGCGGTTTAGTATAGGATGCGCCCGTGGCCGGAGATCGACCCGAGCTCGTCCGCAAGCTGGCGGCCGCACTCGAGATGCCGGGCGCCCCGCGCCCCGGTGAGCACCTCCTGGTCGCCGTCTCGGGCGGCCCCGACTCGACCGCGCTCCTGGTTGCGCTCGTCGAGCTGGCATCCTCCCGCGGGCTCACGGTCACCGCGGCCCACGTCGACCACGGGCTCCGCGGGACGGAGAGCGCCGACGACGCCGCCCGGGTCGCCGAGCTCGCCGGCCGCCTCGGGGTGCCGTTCGTCTCTCGCGCTGTTGCCCTCACGCCGGGTTCCAACCTCGAAGCGCGCGCCAGGCGCGCGCGCTACCGTGCGCTCGCCGCGATGGCGGCGGCGGCGCGGGCGACCCGCATCGTCACCGGCCACACGCAGGACGATCAGGTCGAGACGCTCTTTCTCCGGCTCCTGCGCGGCAGCGGCCGGCGGGGGCTGGGTGGCATGCGCCCGGTGCGGGGGCCGCTCTTCCGGCCGCTCCTCGCCGTCACCCGTCACGACGTGCGGCGCTTCCTCGCCGAGCGAAGCCTCCCCTTCGCGGTCGATCGGACCAATGCGGATCTCCGGCACGCACGGAACCGGATCCGCCGGCTCGTGGTGCCGTTCCTGCGCGCGGAGTTCAACCCGCGTCTGGACGCCTCGCTCGGGGCGCTGGCCGAGCGGCTGCGCGACGAGGACGATTTCCTCGAGGCCGCCGCCACCGCGTGCGCCGCGGTGCTCACCCGCGACGGGGCGCTGCAGATCGCCGTGGCCGATGAGCCGCGTGCGCTCGCGCGGCGGATCGTCCGCACCTGGCTCGAGCGCGACGCGCGACGCGGCGTCGGCGCGTTCCACGTCGAGCGGGTGCTCCGGCTCGCCGCCGGAGGCCGGCCCGGCACGGTCGCCGTTCCCGGGCCGGCCCGCGTCGTGCGCGAAGGCGACCTGCTCGTCCGCCGTCCGGGGCGCGCGGCGGCCCCGGCCCCCCTGCTGCGCGCAATCGAGCCCGGCGAGAGCATCGTGCACCCGGCCGGCACCTGGCGGCTCTCACTCTCCCGACCGCGAGCGCGGCAGCCTGACGAGGGCCGCACCGCCGGCCTCCGCCAGGCTCTCTTCGACGCGGACGTCCTGGTCGGCCGCCTGGCCGTTCGCTCGCCACGCGCCGGCGACCGCATCCACCTTCTGCAAGGCGGCACGCGCAAGCTCCAGGACATCCTCGTCGACGCCAAGGTCCCCCGCGAGCAGCGGCCCACGGTCCCCGTCCTGGTGGCCGACGAGGAGATCATCTGGGTCGCCGGCCTCGCCCGTGGCCGCCGCGCCCCCGTCGCCCCCGGCACCCGTCGTATCATCGAAGCGGTGCTCGACGCTCCAGAAACGGTGTGTTAGCATGCCGCGTATTTCCGTGTCTTTGGTGTGCTCTTGAACCCGGTCTCCCGCAATCTCGGCCTCTGGCTGCTCCTTCTGCTCATGGGACTTCTGCTGTGGTCGATCGTGACCAAGCAGCAGCCCCGTGAGCCCGAGGTGACGTTCAGCCACTTCCTGCAGGCGGTGGACGAGGGCCGGGTGGCCACGGTCACCATCCAGGGGCAGAACATCCGCGGCGTCTACAAGGCCGACCGGGACGGAAAGGGGTTCAAGACCTTCGCGCCCGAGGACCCCGACCTGGTGCGGACCCTGCGCGACAAGGGCGTCGAGATCGAGGCCCGGCCCGAGGAGGCCGAGCCCTGGTACCTGGTGGCGCTCGTCCAGTGGGCGCCCATGCTGCTCCTGATCGGCGTCTGGGTGTTCTTCATGCGCCAGATGCAGGTGGGCGGCGGCAAGGCGATGTCGTTCGGGAAGAGCCGCGCCAAGCTCCTCTCGGAGAACACCCACAAGGTCACCTTCAACGACGTCGCCGGCATCGACGAGGCCAAGGAAGAGCTCGAGGAGATCATCGCCTTCCTGAAGGACCCGAAGAAGTTCACCAAGCTCGGCGGCCGGATCCCGAAGGGCGTCCTCCTGGTGGGCGCTCCCGGGACCGGGAAGACGCTCCTCGCCCGCGCCATCGCCGGCGAGGCGGGCGTGCCCTTCTTCTCGATCTCGGGCTCCGACTTCGTCGAGATGTTCGTCGGCGTCGGCGCCTCGCGCGTGCGCGACCTCTTCGTGCAGGGGAAGAAGAACGCGCCCTGCATCATCTTCATCGACGAGATCGACGCGGTGGGGCGCCACCGCGGGGCGGGCCTCGGCGGCGGACACGACGAGCGGGAGCAGACGCTCAACCAGCTGCTGGTCGAGATGGACGGCTTCGAAACCAACGAGGGCGTCATCCTGATCGCCGCCACCAACCGCCCCGACGTGCTCGATCCGGCGCTCCTCCGGCCGGGCCGCTTCGACCGGCGCGTGGTCGTGCCGCGCCCGGACGTGAAGGGCCGGGAAGGCATCCTCCGCGTGCACACCCGCCGCGTGCCGATCACCGAGGACGTCAACGTCGAGATGCTGGCCCGCCAGACCCCCGGCTTCGCCGGCGCGGACCTCGAGAACCTCGTCAACGAGGCCGCCCTCCTCGCCGCCCGCAAGAACAAGGACAAGGTCGACATGTCCGACTTCGAGGTGGCGAAGGACAAGGTGATGATGGGGGCGGAGCGGAAGTCGATGATCATCAGCCTCGAGGAGCGGCGGAACACGGCCTATCACGAGTCGGGACATGCGCTGGTGGCGAAGCTCCTCCCCGGCGCCGATCCGGTGCACAAGGTGACCATCATCCCGCGCGGCATGGCCCTCGGCCTGACGCAGCAGATCCCGCTCGACGACCGCCACACGTACTCGAAGAGCTTCCTTCTCATGAACCTCGCCATCCTGTTCGGCGGCCGCGCCGCCGAGGAACTCGTGCTCGGCCACATGACCACGGGCGCGGGCAACGATCTCGAGCGCGCCACCGAGCTAGCGCGGAAGATGGTGTGCGAGTGGGGCATGAGCGAGAAGCTCGGCCCGATCACGTTCGGCAAGAAGGAGGAGGAGATCTTCCTGGGGCGCGACTTCACGCAGCGCGCCGAGTACTCCGAGGCCACGGCCGTCCAGATCGACACCGAGGTCCGCCGCGTCATCCTCGAGGCGTACGAGCGGGCGAAGCTCCTCCTCCGCCGGAACACCGAGGTCTTGCACAAGATGGCCGAGGCGCTGCTCGTGCGCGAGGTCATCGACGGGGGCGAGATCGACGAGATCCTGCGGCAGTATGGGAACCAGAACGGTGGCCTCCGGGACGCGGCGGCCGCCACGGCCTGAGGCCGGCGCCGCCTCCGCCCCGGCGCGACCCGCGCCCGAGACGCCCGTGCTCGCGACCCGCTCCGGGGTCCTGCCCCTCACGCGCGTGGCGGTCATGGGCATCCTCAACGCTACCCCGGACTCGTTCTCCGACGGTGGCGAGCATCTCGACCCGGGCCGTGCCGCGATGACCGCCACCCGAATGGTCGCGGAAGGCGCGGCCCTCCTCGACGTGGGCGGCGAGTCGACCCGCCCGGGAGCAACGCCCGTCCCCGCCGCCGAGGAGCGCCGACGGCTCCTCCCCGTGCTGCGGGCCGTCCGGGCGGCGGTCCAGGTGCCCATCGCGGTGGACACCATGAAGGCGGAGGTGGCGGCCGCGGCCCTCGATGCGGGTGCCGATCTGGTGAACGACGTGAGCGCGGGCCGCCATGACCCGGCTCTCCTGCCCCTCTGCGCCGCGGCGCGGGTGCCCATCGTCCTCATGCACATGCAGGGGACGCCCGCCACCATGCAGCGCAGCCCGTGTTACACGGACGTGGTCGCCGAGGTGCGGGCGTTCCTCGCCGAGCGGGCCGCGGCGGCCCGAGCCGCCGGCGTGTCGCCGGACGCGATCCTGGTCGATCCCGGCATCGGCTTCGGCAAGACGACGGCGCACAGCTGCGCGCTCCTCCGACATCTCGACGACGTAGCGGCGCTCGGGTATCCGGTGGTGGTAGGCGTGTCGCGCAAGGGCTTTCTCGGTGAGCTCCTGGGCGGCCGGGCGGTGGGGGGTCGGCTCTTCGCCACGGCGGCGGCGGTGACGCTCGCGGTGGGGCGCGGGGCGCGCGTCGTCCGGGTGCACGACGTGGGCGCGATCCGGGACGTCGTCACGGTGGCCGAGGCGCTGCTCGGGAATGCCGCGGCGTGAAGGAGCTCCTGCAGAGCTTCCGATGGCAGGACGCGCTCGATATCGCGATCCTGGCCTTCATCATCTACTGGGGCATCAACCTGATCCGCGGCACGCGCGCCGTGCCGATGCTGATCGGCCTCGGGATGGTCTACGGCATCTACTTCCTCTCGGGACAACTCGAGATCTACACGGTCAATGTCCTCCTCCAGCACCTCCTCGGCTGGTCGCTGGTGCTCGTCTTCATCGTCTTCCAGAACGACATCCGCCGCGCCCTCACCCAGGTGGGCATGCAGCCGCTCTTCTCGCCCAAGGACCGCGTCGCGCAGGGCCAGGCGGTCGAGGAGCTGGTGAAGGGCGTGACGTATCTCGCCTCGCGGCGGGTGGGTGCGCTGATCGTGCTACAGAGCGAGATCGGGCTGAACGAGTACATCGAGGTGGGGACGCCGCTCGACGCGGGAGTCTCGAAGGAGCTCCTCACCAGCATCTTCATGCCCGTCTCGCCGATTCACGACGGGGCGCTCATCATCCAGCACGGTCGCATCACCGCCGCCGGCTGCTTCCTCCCGCTCACCACCAACCCAGCCGTCTCGAAGACCCTCGGCACGCGCCACCGGGCGGCCATCGGCCTCACCGAGGAGACCGACGCGCTCTCCATCGTCGTCTCCGAGGAGGACGGCATGATCTCGCTGGTGCGCGAGGGCAAGATCACGCGCGACGTGGACGCCGCCACGCTGCGCACCACGCTGCAGCGGCTGCTGGTGGAATGAGGGACGGGTGGGGGAGGCGGCGCCGGGGGATGGAAGGGGCATGAGACTCTTGGCCCTCCGGCCACGCCCCGGGGGTTCGTCCGTCCCGGAACCGGTGCCGCCCGCATCGCCCGGGCCAACGCCACCCTGGCGCCGGCTCCTGCGCGTGCCGAGCCTCCGCGAGCTACGCGACGGGCTGCACCAGAACACGGGCATGAAGCTGATCTCCCTGTTGCTCGCCTTCTTCCTCTGGTTCTCCATCAACGTGAGCGAGCGGGACGCCGAGCGCGTGGTCGAGCTGCCGGTGACCATCCGGAAGCTTCCGCCCGGGCTGATCGTGACTACGCCGCCCAGCAAGCCGATCAGCGTGACGCTGCGCGGCCCGCGCACCATCCTCGACGGGGTCGAGGAACGAAAAGTCCGCCTCTCGATCGACCTCGCCGCCGCGACCCCGGGCGACACGCGCATCGAGCTGAGCTCGGACATGCTGCGCCCGGATCTGCCCCGCCGCATCAAGATCCTCCGCCTCGATCCGGCGCGCCTCAAGCTGCACGTCGAGCGGCTGGCGCGCCGGCGCATTCCGGTGCGGCCGGATTTGGCGGGCATGCCGGCGCTGGGATATACGGTCGTGCAATCGAGCGTGATACCGGACCAGGTCGAGGCCACGGGCCCCGCGAGCAAGGTCGACGATCTCAAAGAGATCTCGACCGAGAGCATCGACCTGCGCGGCGCCGCCGAGACCATCCAGCACGACGCGCTGCTCGCCTGGGCCGGCGACTTCGTGAGCTTCGCACCCGACCACGTCACGGTGACGATCACGCTCGAGGAAGTCATGGTGTCGCGCGACTTCCGTCGCGTCGAGGTGCGGATCGTGAATGCCGAGGACTACCAGGCGCAGGTCACCCCGGCGCAGATCGATCTGAGCGTGCGGGGGCCGCAGCGCCTGCTGCACAACTTCAAGCTGCCGGACGGCGCCGTGACCGTCGACGCCGCCGGCCTGCCGCCGGGGACCCACCGGATCGCGCCGCACATCGAGCTGTCGAGCGACCTCGAGATCAGCCGCCGGCAGCCGGAGTTCGTGACGCTGCAGCTGACACCGCGGGGAGGACGCTGATGGGGAGGTTGTTCGGGACCGACGGCGTGCGCGGGATCGCGAACGTCGAGCCGATGACGTCGGAGATCGCGCTCCGGCTCGGCCGCGCCGTCGCGCACGTGGCGAAGCAGTCGAACCGGCGGCACAAGATCCTGATCGGCAAGGACACGCGGCTCTCGGGCTACATGCTCGAGACCGCGATGGCGTCGGGCATCTGCTCGATGGGCGTCGACGTGCTCCTGGTCGGTCCGCTCCCCACGCCCGGCATCGCGTTCCTCACCCGGACGCTGCGCGCCGATGCGGGGGTGGTGATCTCCGCGTCGCACAACGCCTTCCAGGACAACGGCATCAAGTTCTTCAGCCCCGCCGGCTTCAAGCTCGCCGACGAGCTCGAGGCCGAGATCGAGCGCCTCGTCCTCTCGGACTCCATCGACGCCCTCCGCCCGACCGCGACCGAGATCGGGAAGGCGTTCCGCATCGACGACGCCGTCGGCCGCTACAACGTCTTCGCCAAGAGCGCGTTCCCCCGCTTCCTGACCCTCGACGGGCTGACCATCGCGGTCGATTGCGGGCACGGCGCGGCCTACAAGGTCGCCCCCGAGGTGCTGGAGGAGCTCGGCGCCCGGGTGATCGCCCTCGGCGTCGAGCCCGACGGCGAGAACATCAACCGCGACTGCGGTGCGCTCCATCCCGAGGCGCTGCAGGACGCCGTCCGGCGGCACGGCGCGCACGTGGGCGTCGCGCTCGACGGCGACGCCGACCGCGCCATCTGCGTCGACGAGCGGGGCGAGGTAGTAGACGGCGACGAGATCATGGCGATGCTCGGCACCGAGCTGCATGGCCGCGGCGAGCTGCGACAGGGCACCGTGGTCGCGACCGTCATGAGCAACCTCGGGTTCCACGTCGCCATGCGGGACCGCGGCATCCGGGTGATCACCACGCCCGTCGGCGATCGGAACGTGGTCGAGGAGATGGTCCGCGGCGGCTACAACCTGGGCGGCGAGCAGTCCGGCCACATCGTGTTCCTCGATCACAACACGACCGGCGACGGCCTCATCACATGCCTCGGCGTCCTCGCCCTGCTGGTCGAGAAGGGACGTCCGCTCTCCGAGCTCCGGCGGGTCATGAGTCGCTTCCCCCAGGTGCTGCTGAACGTCCCGGTCACCGCCAAGCCCGAGGTCGAGAGCATCCCCCGCATCGCGACGGCGATCACGCGGGCGGAGGCCGCGCTCGGCGATCGCGGGCGGGTCCTCGTCCGCTACTCCGGCACGGAGCCGCTCCTCCGCATCATGGTCGAGGGCGAGCGCGAAGGGCAGATCCAGGACCTCGCGCAGACGATCGCCACGGCCGCGAGCGACGCGCTCGGCGCGACCGCACCGGCGGCGGTGGGCGAGAGCTAGTCTCGGACGATCCTTGACACCGCCGCGGCGTGCGGCGTACTCGTCGGCCGTGAGAGGGCGCACGCTGCCGTTCGTCGTTGTCTTCCTCTGTCTCGCCCTTTCCACGGCTGCCCCGGCGGCGGGGGCGCCGTGCCCCGGCGAGTGGAGCGCGGGGTCGATGCTCCGCGGCCCGTCGGCCATCGGCAACGCGGTCCTCGCACCGTTCCGCAGCTCGTCCGGTGCGGTGCGCTGGGCGGTCAACGATTCGACCGCGCGCAGCACGCTGGGACGGATCGTGCGCGTGCCGGCCCTCGGGGGGATATCCTTCGTCTTCGGGTTCATCGACACGGCGCAATGGCTCGCCACCGGCCTGGCCGACACCCTCACCGGCGGCTACTTCGAGTTCGCGCCGGACGAGGCAGCGCACCTGAGCGTCGCACCGTTACAGCCCTTCTTCGTGCCGGGGCCGCGGCCGGAGCGGCCACCGTGCGGCGCGCGCGCGCTGGTCTTTCCGGGCAACCCGTAGCGGCGTCCGGGGCGACGATCCTTCGCCGGCGCCGCCCGCTTCAGCTCACGGACAGCTGCCGGTGAGACAGGGGATCAGGACCGCCTGCGTGGCGATCAGCGGGCTCGTTGGCCGCGGCGCATAGGCCCCGACCACGACCCCCTGGGTCGGATCGGAGCTGAACGCCTGGCTGAAGGTGGGGGCATACGACGGATCGGGCTCGTAGCACGTGAGCCGGGCATCGTAGACGACCAAATCGTCCACCGCGCCGCAGCTCCCGGGGCCGGTCGTCTC
>Ga0307472_100001012_pt1 | contig 10821 bp, 12 predicted proteins | sample atmos_gasesAM5C__2_FD_204582 | JGI IMG/M metagenome (GOLD analysis project Ga0307472, IMG submission 204582) | Hardwood forest soil microbial communities from Morgan-Monroe State Forest, Indiana, United States - atmos_gasesAM5C_05 | ecosystem: Environmental > Terrestrial > Soil > Temperate... | reverse complement strand
CCCTACCAAGTGCTGGCTCTCGGTACATCACCTTCCGTGCCTTGGGAAAACAGGAATCTCCCGGCAAGATAGGAAGGTACAAGTAGTCACCTCTGGGCCCCCTTCTCCCCTGACAGAGTGCTGCACCTGGAAAAACACTATGTCTGAGCAAGATCTGAATCCTGAACTAGACCAGGCTGGAGAGAGTTGGACTTGGCTGATCCAGAGCGCGACCGCCCTCCTGCTGTTGGTTGCGACCGGACTTCTGGTGCACTACTACGCTCCCGCTCCGACCAGCGACCTGCAGGATCAGGTCCGGCAGCTGAACCAGCAAGTACAGCTTATTAAGCAGGAACAGGCCATGCCCGTCATGGTTCTGAACCGTTATCGCAATTCAATTTGTTACGTTTTTGGCGTCTACCAGGTCGGATTTCCGAACGAGCCTGCTCGTCTGCGCGCGCGGGTTTCCGGCACCGGCTTCATCGTCGCAAACGGGCTGATGGCAACCAATCGCCACGTCTCCGAGCCTTGGTTTGGCGATCCGGAAGCGGATGCCCTCATTCGCCGCGGGGCTACGCCGTCACTGGAGAAGCTGGTCGCATTCTTCCCCGGCTCCCCGACTCCGTTTGAGCTTACGCCCACGGTCGTATCGTCGAATAGCGATCTGGCGATTTTGCATGTGGAATTTTCGAATACCTCGCGCAGCCTGGAAGCGCTTCCCCTCGCCAGACGCGCCACACCGCCCGGCGAGTTGGTCACAGTGATTGGCTACCCCATGGGAGTTGCCGGGATGGTTGCAAAATCCCCAACCGAGGTTTACGAGCGTCTCGCCTACCGTCACGATGACATCGGCGCCGCCAGCGAATTAGCAGCGCTCTCTCTGATCCGGCCGTCGGCAACGGTTGGACATCTCGGAGATGTCGTAGGAGACAAGCTGATTTACGACGCGCCCACAGCCCACGGCGGCAGCGGAGGTCCCGTTTTCAATTCCCAAGGACAGGTCATCGGCATCAACTCCGCTTTCATCGACGGCTTTTCTGGAGGAACACTCGGTATCTCGGTCGACGCGCTTCGCCCGCTGATCGAGGCCGCACAGAAAAGAGTTCCCGTCACGAATGTGCGGGTGCAATAAAGCTTCTTCACCACAGAGACACAGAGACACAGAGAAATCCAAAAAAGGCTTCAGAGAGCATTTCGTCGGAAAAGGCCAGTTCCCCGTTGTTCATTTGTGACAGGTAGTAGCTAGGCTCGTTTCCTCATGGCAACAGCCGCCCTGGGACCCGAACCGTTGCTGCGAGCTCCTCGCATTGCGCGAAGAAGAGCCTTCACCAGCATGGGACCGGCCGAGCGCAGTTCCGCGCGATGATGCAATGACAGCTTGCGCAATACCTTCTCTCCCCTTGGGGTCAGCGACAACAGCACTTCGCGCCGATCTTCGCCACCCCGGGTCCGCCGAAGGTACCCGGTGGCCGCAAGGCGGTTCACAAGTTCCACAGCACTATGATGCTGGATCTGCAGACGCTCAGCTAATTCCCCAATGGTAGGCCGCGCGCCGCGCGGCAACCCCTTCAAGCCGAGCATAAGCTGATGTTGCCTTGGCTCCAGGCCTGCGGCACGGGCCGCCTGTTCACTAAACGAGAGAAAGCAGCGTATCTGATAACGCAGTTCCGCCAGAGATTCGTAGTCCGACAGGGTGAGTGTTTCCATGCCGCGGATTATATCGTAGCAAGACAAGAACTCCTGTGATGTCTCGTATCACGATGTTTTCTGTTTTCGAACCCGCAACCGAAGAGCTGGAAAAGCTTGAACCACAAAGGACACGAAGAAAGCGCGAAGCATTTCAGTTCGGGCCTTCGTGCGACCTTCGTGTCCTTTGTGGTTAGATTTGTTTAACGTTTGGTCCAATCAGCGGCGTGCCGTGTTCGAAAAGTCGAACGTCTGATAGCTGTTTCAATCTCTTGTAAGCGCGTATCCCTGGCATTACCCTCGCTTGGACGCCTGTCCCCGCCCTCGTTTACAATCCTCGGTTCCCGCCATTTCAGCGAGATAGGAGAAATCTTCCCGTGATCCCGCGCTACACCCGTCCCGAAATGGGCCGCATCTGGAGCGACGATAACCGCTTTCGTACCTGGCTGATGGTAGAGGTGGCCGCGACGGAAACCCTCGCGGAGGCCGGACTGGTCCCTAAACAAGCTGCCAAGGCCATCCGGGAGCGCGCTGGCTTCAAACTGGAACGCATCCAGGAGATTGAGGCAGAGGTCAGGCACGACGTCATCGCATTCACCACGGCGGTTGCGGAAATCGTGGGCCCCGACGCGCGCTGGTTTCATTACGGCCTGACTTCGAACGATGTGGTCGATACCGCACAGGCGCTGCTCATCGGGCAGGCGTCCGAAATTATCGCCGAGGATCTGGAACGGCTCGCAGAAGTGCTCAAGCGGCGGGCCTGGGAATTTAAGGACACGCCGCAAATCGGCCGGACCCACGGAATCCATGCCGAACCAATCACGTTCGGATTCAAGCTGGCGAACTGGTATTCGGAAACGCAAAGAAACATTGAGCGCTTCCATCAGGCTGCGGAAGGTCTCCGAGTTGGTAAGTTTTCCGGAGCGGTCGGCACGTTCGCGCACTTGTCTCCCGAACTCGAGGAGAAGATATGCGCTCGTCTTGGTCTCAAGGCCGCGGACATTTCCTCGCAGGTGATCCAGCGAGACCGCCACGCGTACTATCTCGCGACTCTGGCTGTGATCGCGTCCACCCTCGACAAAATCGCTACCGAGATTCGCCACCTCCAGCGCACTGAGGTAGGTGAGGCTGAGGAGTTCTTCAGCGAGAAGCAAAAAGGCTCCTCCGCGATGCCGCACAAGCGCAACCCGGTCACCAGCGAGCAGATCAGCGGACTGGCCCGCGTGGTGCGCTCGAATGCGCAGGCAGCATTTGAAAACGTAGCTCTATGGCACGAGCGCGACATCTCGCACTCGTCGGTGGAGCGCATCATCATTCCGGATTCCACCACGCTGGTGGACTACCTCCTGCAGAAAACCACGAACATGGTGGATACGATGTTCGTCTACCCGGAAAGAATGAAGACGAACTTGGAGAGCACCCGTGGTCTGGTATTCAGTGGGCAGCTCTTGCTCGATCTCGTGGAACAGGGAGTTTCGCGCGAAGACGCCTACCGGATGGTGCAGGCGCACGCAATGCGCGCGTGGAAAGAGGGCGCGGATTTTCGCCGGCTCGTGTTGAACGATAAGGAGATCACCGGCCGCGTGCCCGCCAAGCAACTGGAACACGCGTTTGATCTGAAACGTCAACTGCGAAATATCGACAAAATTTTCGCGCGCGTGTTTCGGGAGGCAAAAGCAAAAGCAGCAACGAAACCGGCACGCAAGCGCGCGTAAACGAACTTTGCTGAGGAAAGTCTGGCCGCCGAGATTCGACGGGCGTAACGTTGATGAATGCGCTGGAGAAACTGGCTGTTTGATGGAACCGCGCAAGCCTCGGTGATTCTGGTTCGCTTGCTGGTCGGGTGGGTCTTCCTCTCAGAAGGCGTGCAGAAGTTTCTTTTCCCCGCCGCATTGGGTGTTGGACGTTTTGCGAAAATCGGCATTCCGGCGCCTCATTTTTTCGCGCCCTTCGTGGGCGTGGTCGAAATTGTGTGCGGGTTGTTGGTCATTGTAGGGTTCCTCACTCGACTCGCAGCCATTCCGTTGGCCATTGATATCAGCGTCGCCATCGCTACCACGAAAATCCCAATGCTGGCGAAGGACGGATTCTGGGGCACCATGCACGAAGCTCGAACCGATCTGTGCATGCTGTTGGGATCCCTGTTTCTGATTGCAGTGGGAAGCGGACGCCTGTCGCCCGATACAACCGTGCACGGCAGCAATGAATCCATCGAGGCGTGAAGCGGCTGCTTCAAATTTCTCGGAAGGGTGCGAAAGCTATGATCAGCAAGCGGCTTCTGTGGGGCGTAGTCCTGTATTGCGCGGGCATCCCCATCTGCGCACAAGGAGGCGCCATGTCATTCCAGATCACCAGCACCGCCTTCTCCAGCGGAGCTTCGATCGCGAAGAACTACACCTGCGACGGCCCCGATGTCTCTCCCTCCCTGAACTGGACCGGCGCTCCCGCAGGAACCCAAAGCTTTGCGCTCATCGCCGATGATCCCGACGCCCCTGCCGGCACCTGGGTACACTGGGTCCTCTACAACTTGCCTGCGAATGCCACGGAACTCCCCGAAGGAGTAAAGAAACAAGAGCAACTCCCTGACGGGACGCTGCAGGGGCGAAATGATTTTCGCAAGGTCGGCTACAACGGTCCCTGTCCTCCACCGGGTAAGCCGCACCGCTACTTCTTCAAGCTCTACGCGCTGAATGCGAAGCTCCCGCTAAAGGCCGGCGCAACCAAGAACGATGTTGAATCCGCCATGAAAGGACACATTCTGGCGCAGACAGAATTGATGGGAAAGTACGGCCGCTGAAAGCTGACAGTATCCCTGGGAAACGCTGACTACGGCCGAAATCAAAAGCCTTACCACGAAGGACACAAAGGAAGCACGAAGGACGGGCCGAGCCTTCGTGCTTCCTTTGTGTCCTTTGTGTTTATCTTTGAATGGCTCCGATCTCCCTCGACTCGCGGCTGCTTGATAGTAAAGATTCGTAAACGCGCCTAGCTGCGATCTATCTCCTTTAAAATAAGCAATTTATGAAATACCCGCACTGGGCTCGCGGGAGCATCCCGGAAGGCCCCAGGCACATCCAATAATTAACCAAACAGTTAGTTAATTGGGGATGGAGAGCAGAAGATCATGACTACCAAGAAGGCCATTTTCTCATCGCTGCTGATGGTGGGTGTACTGGGCGCGAGTCTGTTCGCACAGTCGTCCAGCGCGGGACGCTATGACGCCACGATCCGGACCAGCGTCACGCATAAGCTCACTGACAATCAAAAATTTCATAACGTTAAGTCTTCGGTCGAAGACGGAATTGTGACTTTGACCGGCACCGTCGACCTTTACCAGGACAAGCTGGATGCCGCCAAGGCTGCCAAAAAGCAAAAGAACGTGCAGGGCGTCCGCAACCTGATCACCGTTGCCGGACCCGCGGTCACCGACGAGCAACTGCATGAGCAGTTGTCCAGGAAGATCTACTACGATCGCGTGGGCTGGTATGACAGCGCGTTCAACTACTTCACTCTGAGCGTGAAGGATGGCGTCGCGACGATCGGCGGAGAGACCTACAACGACGTGGGCCGCGATTCCGCCCTGGCGATTGCCTATCGCATGCCGGGCGTGAAGGATGTTGTGAACGAGATCAAGGTTTCGCCGGTTTCCATGTTCGACGATAGCCTGAGACTCCGCACCGCCCGCGCTCTATATGGCGACTCTGCCCTGGGCAAGTACGCGATCGATCCGGCCCGGCCGATCCGCATCATCGTAGATGGCGGTCACGTCAGCCTCTATGGCACTGTGATCAGCCCGATGGATAAACAAATTGCGGGCATGCGCGCAGGCCAGGTCCCCGGCGTGTTCAGCGTGCAGAACAACCTGATGGTCGAGAACAATTCGAAGCAGGGAATGTAAATTCCACTTCTCTCCTCCAGGCACGGCGCAAGCCGTGCCTTTTTTTTGCCTGCGAGCTGCGAGCTGCGAACTTCGAGCTGCAAGCTGCGAGCTGCAAGCTACGAGAGATCTCCAACGTTGTCATGCTGAGCGGAGATGCGGCGAAGGCCGCATCGGAGTCGAAGGACCCCGCGTCCGATTGCGAAAAGAGAAACCCGGAAATTCTTTTCCGTCGATCGACCGACTGAAAAATGTGGGTCGCAGCTCGAACCTCGTAGCTCGTAGCTCGTAGCTCGAAGCTCACTCGCTACAGCCGATTGATAAGCGACGCCACATACCCCGCCCCAAACCCATTATCGATGTTCACCACGCTCACGTTCGACGCGCAAGAGTTCATCATGCCGAGCAAGGCCGCCAGGCCCTTAAATGACGCGCCATAACCGACGCTGGTCGGCACCGCAATCACCGGAACACCCACCAGGCCGCCGACCACGCTCGGGAGCGCGCCTTCCATGCCGGCACAGACAATCAGCACGCGAGCCATGGCCAGTGCTTCGCGATTGGCCAACAAACGGTGCACACCGGCCACACCCACGTCATAAAGATGCTGGACATCGTTGCCCATCAACTCGGCGGTGACCACGGCCTCTTCCGCTACTGGAATATCGCCGGTCCCGGCTGACACGACGGTCACCACGCCCTTGCCATATTTCTTCTGGTCGCGCTGGAGCACAATCGCCCGCGCCAGTTCCCGATATTTTGCGCCGCGAACGAGCTTCTTCACGGCGGCATACTGCTTCGCATCGGCGCGCGTAGCCAGCACGTTGCCTCCATGCTTCGCGAGCTTTGCAAAAATCCCGGCGACCTGGGCCGGAGTCTTTCTCTCGCCGAAAATTACCTCGGGCATGCCGGTGCGCAGCGCGCGGTGATGATCCACCTTGGCAAACCCCAGATCCTCAAACGGCAAATGCCGTAGGCGTGCCACGGCGTCATCGGGGGAAAGCTTGCCGCGCCGTACCTCGTCAAACAACTTGTGGAGAGATTCCGCGTTCAATGGCGTACTCGGTATCGCGCCGATGGCCGATGCCATCTACATTAGCATCCAGCCATCCTTCTTAGCGGTTTGCTGAAGGACTCCAGGCATCGCTGTGTTTTGAAAGCGCTCGGCTTCAGCTGAGCCCTAAGAGTAGCAAAATCGGCGGCTTCAGCCACTGCCGCAAATTGTGGACATCAAAAGCATTTTTTCAGCAGCGTCTTAGTACGCCATCTCGGCCATTCGAAACAGCGGGCCAGGTCTTTTGCCTTCGGCCACGGCCTTGAGGCGGTACATCAGCTCACCCCAAGTCGTCGTACAGGCAACGAAGTAGTCGGTCTCGCCCTTCCAGCCAGCGTGTGTGAAGCGGAGCAGCGTTCCGGAATTCGCAGCCTCCAGCCGAAAAATCAGGTGGGTTGCCTTCCACTCGTCGCTGCTGTCGCAGACCCACTCGGCGTGCACAGGAAGCTTATCCACGTCGAGCTTCAGGCGGTACACCGTGCTGCGCTTGAAGAAACCTAATTCGACTGTGCCTCCGGACTCAACCACGTCTTCCGCCCACCACTGGCTGAATCCCTTCGCGGTTGCGACCAACGCATAAACTTGTTCTGGTACCGCAGAAATCGGAATTGAATGTTTGATGTCTGCCATCGCATGTCTCCATTTCCATGTCGTATGGTTGCGTCAGAATTTTCCGTCTACCAGTTGATAGTCGGCGAAGACAACATCGCCTCCATCCAGTTCCGGACGGTAGGCGGCCTCGAACTTCTTCACCGCGTCGGAGCGGCTGTGCTTCTCGTGCGCCGCTTTGTCCTCAAAGATGAAGAAATGAACAAAACGCGTCGGATCTTCTTTTTGCTGCCATGCCAAATACATTTGGGTGCCGGGCTCGTTCGACTTGATGTAGGGGAGAAATTCCTGAATGGCGCGCTTGACCTTGTTCACTCCGGATTTGCGAACTCGATACTCTGCAATTGTGTAGATCGGCATTGCTTTCTTTCCTTTCTTGCAAATTCAACAAGTATCAGAGCTGTCAGCTACCTCATAAATCGGCTTTGAAAGGGCGCGGCTTCAGCCGTGCCGTCAGACCCGCATAAAAGTGGGGCTTCAGCCCCGAAGGTGACCTTCTCAACGCTACTTTCGTTTTGAGTCGACGAAGGCCGCCGGGCGCCGCTGAGCCAGGTACGCCGACAATTTCTGCGCGATTGTTCCCCAGCCATTTTCATAGCGTTTGGCGACATCGGGCTTCGTAAAGCGCTCATGGGTGAGCACGAGTTCGCTTTCATTCCCATGCGCCAGAAATTCGACCGTCACCAGGGTGGCGACGTCATTACCTTCCTCTGTCCAGGTGAACACCAGCTTGGCATTGGGTTCGACTACCTGGTAGACGCCCGTGTGCACGTGATTCCGCTCTTTGCCCATCATTACGATCCTGTATGAGCCTCCGACTCGAACATCGAGCACAGCTTCAGCCGAGGTCACATCTCCCGGACACATCCATTCGCGGATGCCTTGCGGGTCGGTCCATGCTTCGTAAACGACTTCCCTCGCGGCCGGCATCTTCCGTCGAATCGACATCCGATGCGTCCCCTCAGTGGGATTCGCCATGCGCCGTCGCTCCTTTCTTCACAGCCTTCATCTTTCGCTTTACGTAGTGCTCCAGGGCATCCAGGCGCACTTCCCAGAACTGGCGATAGTGGTCGAGCCATGCGGTCGCATCCTGCAAGGGCGCGGCATTCAGGCTGCAAACATGCTCGCGTCCCTGCACCTTCCGGCGAACCAGGCCCGCCCGCTCCAGCACCATCACGTGCTTTGAAACCGCGTTCAGAGATACGGGAAACGAGCTGGCAATTTCAGTGATAGTGGCGGGTTTGCTCCTCAGCGAGGCGAGGATTGCGCGTCGCGTCGGGTCAGCAACTGCTGAGAAAACGCGATTCAGCATGTCCTGGGAATATTCAACCATTCGGTTGAACATAATCCGGGCAGGTGGAGCCTGTCAACTGGGATTTCGGGAATTTGCGAGACTCGCGCACATCGAGAACGGAGGTCGAATTGTCATAGTGCACTGCGACTCTTCACCCGGAAAACAGAGACACACAGAGAAACATCCTGTTTCGATTTCTCTGTGCTTCTGTGCCTCTGTGGTAAAAGTCGTTGGAGGGAACCAGTCGCTTATCGGCTCGGGCCCGGATATTTAGGTCTTCTTCTCGAATCGATGCCCTCTTCTCCGCACAGCGCGGAGGCGTTGCACTAGTCCAAAATAAGCATCCCGGGCAGCGCCCGGTTCTTCTACGTGAGTAAGAAACAGAGTCCGCACAAAACCGGGAGTTACCCGGCCTTCCAGGTATCCGTCATAAAGATCACAGCCCAGAAGATACCCGAGTTGCTGCGTGACGTATTCGAACTTGGCTCCGCTGCTGCGAATCCCTTCGTCGAGCGATCCGCGCACCCGATCGTACTGTTTGACATCGACTTCCAGTAACCGGTGCAACAGCAGAAAATCGAGCGCGCGCATGGACTCGGCGAACCCGAGTCCCGTCTGCCGCTCAATGTCTTCGCGAGTCTGGTCGCTCAACTCGCGCAGGTCTTCTTCGCGCACCGCCGCGCGCGCGGGGTACAACACGCGCGAGCCGAAGTACGCCAGCGCGTTCTCCAGCACGCGACCGTAGAAGAAATCCGAGGGTTCATCGGCGGCTTCTTCCCGCGCGGTCACCCGCGCTGGTAATCCGCGGCAAGCGTGATGCAGGAAGCGAGCCGCCTCTTCGGAAGCGTGCACCATTTGAAAATCGTGCATGTAGAACGCGTTGACCTGCGGCAAATAAGCGCACCCGCGTTCTTCCACCCGCTGCATCATCGCCTCGCGCTCCTCCTCACTCACTCCCTTGCGCGACAGGAGACGCCGCAGCAGGCCGTCGGACGAGCGGTAATACACTTCCGGCAACAGATCGACGAGAAACTTTGGTTGCGTCGTGTTATGCGGGGAGTAACGATTGATCCCGAGGAAGCGCACCAGGCCATCGATCAGGTTGTAAACGGTAGGTCCGAGATCGGGTTGATCGGATTCTTCCCGTCGCCAGCGATCCAGGCAAAGACGATAGTTCTCGTACTTTTCAAGCGGTGTTGCATTGAAAACGCAGACCACGTCAGGCGCGACCTGCACCGCTTCCACCCGCTCGTGCCGCTCTCCTGCGGCGCGCCAGTACAGCGCATCCACATTCTGGAGAACGGTCAGCATGCGCTCCTGAGGCAGAAGGGCGCGCACTTCGCGCGGCAAGTGGGCAGGCGCCAGATGCGATTCGCCAAACAGCACTACGATGACCGCGTCGGGATGCCGCGACCGGATCTCAGCAAGTTTTTCCGCGGCATGCCGGTCGCGCGCCCCGATTTTGCGCAGGTCCTCGCGCGGCATGCAGTCGAGCCCATAGATTGCTTCACTGTGCTCCCGGGCGGTGACGAGCAGTTCGTAGAAAGGATCCCAGTCGTAGCCCCAATCCAGTTGGAAACGCATGCGCTCGTGGAGTTCGGTCTCGTCGATTTCCCGGCGCCACCATTCGTCCAGAATATGCTGATCACGCGCGAAGATCGTTTCCACGCCCAGAACCAGCGGCCGATCTCCAGCGATCGCCTGCTGCTCCAGAAGCGAGCCCGCGAAACGCTGGCAGGCGGGCAGCGCATGGTAATCGCCGATCAGCACCAGATCAGCCCCACCGACCGCCTCATGCACGCGGGAAACATCCACCACAGACTCGTAGGTGCGGTAGGCGGCGCTAAAGTCTTTCAAATACTTTCGCCGGCCATTGTGATCGTTGGCGCGGATTTCGCGCTCGACTCCTTCGAGAGCATGCAATTGCGCTGCGGAGCGTCGCGATCGCAGGTGTGACGGATTCGCCATTTCCGGTCCGGGAAGTCATCGACACGGCAAAGCGGTTTTGCCCACCCTGCCTTGACTTCCCTTCAGCAGCCTCCCTATGCTCGGAACTCCGGGGCCACCGCCCAAGGAGATCCTTTGCCCAACCAGCCGCTCCAGAACCTTACGGTTGCGACCACCGGCGCCAGCGGCTCGATTTTTCTCAAACACTTTCTACTTGCGGCCGAACGCGATGCGCGCATCCAGACCGTGAACTTCATCGCCTCCGACAGTGGCCTGCGCGTGCTCGCCGAAGAACTGGGCCTGCGCGGCCGCAACGATGTTGTCGGACAGCTGCTGGGCAAGCCCAGCACCAAAATCCATTCCCAGGCCAACAGC
>Ga0307472_100001010_pt1 | contig 10828 bp, 17 predicted proteins | sample atmos_gasesAM5C__2_FD_204582 | JGI IMG/M metagenome (GOLD analysis project Ga0307472, IMG submission 204582) | Hardwood forest soil microbial communities from Morgan-Monroe State Forest, Indiana, United States - atmos_gasesAM5C_05 | ecosystem: Environmental > Terrestrial > Soil > Temperate... | reverse complement strand
TATCGTAAGAAACTTCGTCCTTCGCAACAGACACGAAATCCACTCCTGCGGGGAACGTATCCTGATGGAAGCGGTAGATATGCTAGGTACTCCGAACATCTACCCAAGTCCCAATGGTAGCTGGTTCTGTCTCAGGTGTCCTCTCAGGGCACCGTGTATTGCCAAGGATGACGGCTCAGACTGGCAAACCATGATCGAAGACGAATTCGAGAAGAACTGGACACGATGATGAAGCGTATGTTGCTTGAAGAGGCACAGCGCAACTTAGCCCTAGAAGCCAAGCGTTGCCAGAAATGCGGTAAGCTGTATGTAGGAGGCCGAAAGGGTAACTTCTTCTGTTCAGTTCTATGTGCAAGAGCAGAAGCCCAACGAAGGTACAGACTACGCCATGACTAAACCATACTTCCCCATAACAGTCGAAGAGGTCAGGAAGTTCGCAGACAGGGCAAAGAACGAAGGACACCCAGAGATAGCAGATATCTTCTATGGACTCGCGGAGAAGATTGCCTTGTTCAACGAACAGAACACGCACACGGTCGAAGAACTCAGACAGATCGTAGGCGAAGAAACATTCAAGAAAATCCTAGACGGCCCAGGTTTGTCTGAGAAAGACCTCTTCCGAAGTGAGTGAGCTTATTCCCTGTAACTACTGCACCCTCCAGATCATGAAGGGGACTGCCAAGTTCTACGGCGTTGGACTGCTGCTCAAGTTCGAGACTGAGGGTGAGATGAAAGGCTGGTACTCCGTACGCTACTCCGACAAGGAAGAACCTAGTTCATGGTTCAAGGAACTAACGGACAAATGTGTCTGCTGAGATGAGTGAGCTAACCTTTGAAGAAATCGCAGAACTGGTCGGTGATGATCCTCCCGCACAAGTCCGGCGGAAGCCGAATACTATATGTGGAAGTTGTGGAGGACAACTGGTTAATGGCTATTGCAGAAACGACGACTGTTCTATCGATTCACCCATCGGGACGTATGATTGCGAAGGGTGCGGGCATTGCGAAAGACCTGGCAAATGTGCTGCAAGTACAACGTGCCCTGTGTGCGGTGCCGTGCCTAGCAATCTCTGTGTAGATCAAAGGGGCGGTTTGACCGGATACCATAGAGAAAGGTGGGTGAATTGGCAACAGTAGAAGGCAGTAGCATCAGGGAGAAACTGGACGTGCAACCGCCAAGTGTCTCGGAATGGGTAAATATGCTCATCTTCGGCGATACTGGAGTGGGCAAGACGCATTTCCTAGGAACTGCGGCAGACTGTCCAGCATTCTCCCCGCTCCTGATAATCGACTGCGAAGGTGGACTAGCCACCATACGTCATAGAACTGACATTGACGTAGTAGTCGCCAGAACGATGAAGGACCTGGAGAAGATCCACAACGAGTTGTTCTTGAACAACGATAACCACTACAAGTGCGTCGGTATCGATTCGGTCACGGAAATCCAAGACCTCGATATGAGGACGATCATGCGAGAGACTAAGATGCTCGCACGGAATCCGGATAACGTCGATATTGACGTACCTAGTCCTAGGGAGTGGGGGAAGTCGAGGAACCACATCAGAGCTATTGTTCGTGCGTTCCGCGATCTTCAGATGCATTGCATCATCACCGCTCTACACACTGAAGTATCTGAGGAAGGGAGGCCAGATAGACTACAACCCGATCTACCGGGTAAGCAGCGTGTAGAAATCCCGGGCTTCATGGATATTGTAGGTTACTACTACAAGGAAGACGGTAACCTACGCAAGATGCAATTCACAGGAACCAAGCGCGTACCAAAGGCCAAGACACGATACAGTGAACTTGGCGATGTGATCGACAACCCAACAATTCCTATCCTATGGGAGAAGCTAAATGCCATTGCTCAACCTGACTGAGTTCGAGGAGCAGAATTTCGAGGCTCTCGCACCCGGCAAGTATTTCGCCAACGTCTACGAGATTGAGGATCGTGAGACAGGCGGTGGGCCGGATGCGAAGATGCCCGGAGGTACACCCATGATCTGGGTGCATTTCCAGATCGAGGGAAGGGTCGGAGAAGACGACGGGCCGAACGAGGATTCTCCGTACTACAACCGGAGAGCGTTCAGGAACATGGTCATTCCTCCTGCCGACTACGATCGGAAGGCAGCAAAGGCCATGAACGGGATGATCGTCAGTTTCTTCAAGGCTCTCGATGTTCCCGAAGACGTAATCACGTCTGGTGAATGGGAGCCGGATTTGCAGGAGTTCGTGGAGAAGAGGCTCATCATCCAGCTCAACCGCAAGCCGAACAAGATGACCGGCGAGTTGGACAACAACGTCACTGGTTATCGCAACATCTCAGAAGTCGAGACAGCCTCGACAGGGCTGCTCTAGGATCGCCCGGTAATGGGGGTGCTTCGGCACCCCCATTAACTTATGCCTACTACTACGCCGCAATTACGTTTCGAGTTCTTCGAGTGGTTGTTCGGAGAAGCTCAGGGTTACGCCTGCATTGCTACAGCAGAGCGCGAAAACCCAAGGAAGACCTTTAAGCAACATTTCTTCCACCTGCCGACGCAGATGGAACAGATGACTAATCGGATAGATTACTACTCCCATACCAGGCATCTCTGGTTCTGCGTCAATCTGTTCGATACTGCCGAAAGAACGAAAGAACACGCAGTTCCTCTGAACATTGTATGGGCCGATCTAGACACCTGTGATCCCAACCAGGTCGAACCTTACCCAACGATGGTAATTCAATCCAGTCCCGACAGGTACCAGGCTCTCTGGAAACTAGAAGAGAACATCGATCCTGACATAGCTGAAGACTACTCTCGCAGGATAGCCTACAAGTATGTACAGAACGGTGCCGATCCTTCGGGTTGGGATCTTACGCAGCTTTTGCGCGTGCCCTTCACGATCAACTTCAAGTATTTCGATGAGCCGCTAGTTGTCCTGTTACCCCCAACTCATCCAGAACCTCTGGCAATTAGTGTTCTTGAGGCAATTGATCGGCCACCAGAAGCTCCACAGGATGACACTGGAATCGACGTGCCAAAACTAGAGGAATTGCCGCCCATCGACAAGATCCTCTATAAATTTGAATTGCCGCTGGCTCCTACAAAGTTTGAGGAACTCTTCACCATAGTCCCTGATGCGTCGGATGACTGGTCCAAACTCCTGTGGAATCTCTTGATGATTTGCTTCGACGCAGGGATGGACAACAAAGAGGCATTCGCCATAGGGATCGCCGCAAAGTGCAACAAGTACAAACGAGATTCCCGACCGATGAATCATCTTTGGCGGGACGTGCTCAAAGCCGAAGCAAGATCAAAACGAATCACGGCTCTTGTAGGTCAAGACCCAAAGCCTCTATTACCTCCAATACTCGTCGAGTTCGGTGAAGAAACGGATGACACGTTCATTCATCGCTATGTCGAGTGGGCAACAGAGGCAACTGACACCGCGCCAGAGATGCATGAGCTAGCAGCAGCTATCGTGCTCTCGTCGGTACTTGCAGATAAGATTCAGCTTGACGTGCAATTCGGGGCTATAGTTCCGAATCTCTGGGGTATGATTCTAGGCGAATCGACTATCTCGAGGAAGACGACTTCGCTGAACATGGCGACGAGCATAATACATGAGGTAGACGAGGACATTTTCCTAGCATCCGACGGTTCGGTAGAAGGATTGCTAACTGCCCTGTCACATCGATCAGGACGCTCATCTCTCTTCTTTCGTGACGAAGTCTCAGGATTCTTCAATTCAATCAACAAGAAGGATTACCTCTCAGGAATGCCAGAGTTGTTCGCAAGTCTGTACGATGTACCCAAGGTTACGAAAAGAATCCTGCGTAAAGAAGAGATTAGGATTGAGCGCCCTGTGTTTGTCTTCCTAGGTGGAGGGATACGCAATCGAGTTTACGACGCGCTGGACGAAGACTACATATATAGCGGTTTTTTGCCTCGCTTCCTTGTTGTCAGTCCAGACACCGACACCAATGTCTATTCATCATTGGGAGCACCAGAGCACATAGGACTCGCCAAGAGGCAGAAAATCGTCAATGATCTGCTAGATCTACGTGAAAGCTATCAAGTCCAGGGATATATAGAGATTGCAGGGACAAAGGTACCGTTGAGCGCAATACACGATAGCGCTGTTATTAAGGCGGAACCGACTCAGGCTGCGTGGGAACGGCTGAACAAGCACGATCGTTATATGTATGAGGTAGCAGCGCAGAGTAGCAATAAAGACATGGTTACACCGACATTTCAGCGAATGGGAATGTCTGCGCTCAAGTTAGGCGTCTTGCTCGCAGCCTCGAGACAAGAGCCGGATAACCAAAGATTTAAGGTAGAGCATCAGGATATCATCAATGGAGCGTACTTTATCCAAAGATGGTCCAGGTACATGATTGAACTGATGCTCAATGCAGGGCGGGGAGATTTTCAGCGAGAAATCGCCAAGATTCGAGATTTCATTAGGATGAATCCTGGCTGCTCAAAATCATCAGTTCTCCGGTTTACCAACCAGCCAACCAGACTCGTCAGCGAGTGGATAATGAATCTCGTAGATCGTGGCGAGTTGACAGTAGAAAAGAAAGGAAGAGGCGAAAGATATTGGCTGATTCACTAGAAGCCCAGATTGACGAGGCTAACACGGCAATTCTCGCGGAGATGGAGCATTGGAACGAACTCAAGGTTGATCCGGCAGAAGTCGTCAACATCAACACGGTCATGCTAGACGCATATACTTTCACGCTTGGCGCTTACCTCGAAGAACTCGGAGTAATTGACGGAAAAGAGTTCACTCTCCGATTCAAGAAGAGGCTTCTCGAGAACCTCAGATTCCACAGGGGGAACGTTACTCCGATGGTTCAGGAAGCTAGGCGCAATGCGATCATCCGTCCGAACAACAGAAGGAACTTTCATTGATTCACTGGTTACTGTACGGGCATTTCCCTTGGTGGACCTTTTACGGAAACCGTGTCATTATGATCGGTAGACCACGGTGCCTTATTTGCGGAAGAAGGAAGCGTCATATCCAATTTTGACGAAATACTCGAACTACTAGAAGTACCGCGCAAGCACCCCCTAGCTAAGTGTGAAGAATGCCCACTTGCCGGAGAAAAGCGCATGGCCCCCACCTGTGGGCCGAAAGATGCGAAAATAGCTGTAGTTTCGCGTTCACCAGGTCGTCACGACGTTCGCACGAGAAAGCCATTCTCCGGGCCGTCGGGCAAAGTGCTAGACCATCTCCTATCCATGAATGACGTTCGGAGGGAAAATGTCCTCACTACGAACGTGGTTCTATGCTATTATGACGGGACGCCGCCACCAGCCGCAATTAAAGCATGTTCCGCCAGACTCGCAGACGATCTTGCCAAAGCTGACACAATCATTGCAGCCGGTTCCGAAGCAGTCTCAGAACTCACAAGTCGTCGCAGTCTTAACGGTGCTAGAGGATACGCGCACGAAAGAGTTAACGATCTGGGCAAACGGCAAAGGATCATCGCAACTAATAATCCGGCCATCGTACTTAGAGATGATTCTACTTTCCCAAATCTTGTCAAGGATTTCAGACTAGCTCTGAATCCACTACCCCCGCCGGAACTCCCCGACATAGATTGGACGAATGATGTCAATGAAGCCCGTCGTTGGCTACAAAGTATCAGCAACTCGAGCTACGAGATACTCTCTATCGATATCGAGACAAAAGGTCTACGAGCTGGTGCAGATGTTGTGGCACTCGGACTCGCCTCCGCTGGAAGCAAAGGATTATCTTTCGGAGAACGAGTCTGTAGTGACGGGTATACTTATCGCCATTACATTGCCCCGCTTGTCAGCGGATCTACCAAGACTCGATATCTTTACCACAACGGGAAATTCGACGTTAGAAATTTCCGAGGTCATGGTATCCGAGCGAGGGTAGACGAGGATACACTACTTCTGTCGTGGCTCCTAGATGAACGCTCAGACGAGGAACAGGTACATTCACTTAGCTACCTGTTGATGAACGAACTGAACTGGCCCAACTACGAACCAAAGGAAGTTCGTGAATATAAGTCACAAGTCAAGAATCTTGAGAAGCAACTCAGATTCGACGAATTGCGAGAGCTTGCCGTACCAGATGAGCTATACCGTTATAATGCGCTTGACGCAGCGGGAACCGCCCTGCTCTACCCAATTCTCAGAGAACGGGCAGAGAAAGACGCCCTCTTGGGGGTTTACTACGATTATATGATTCCAGCCAGCGATGCGCTTGTTACGGTAGAACTGACAGGTGCCACGTATGATACCGAACGTGCGCTCGATATGCTGGAAGAAGAAGTTTGGCCGGCTCTCGACAAACTCCGCGAACAACTGCGATGGATCGTAGGTGATGGGAACTACAACCCGAACTCATCACAACAGAACTCTGCACTAGTCTACGACAATTGGCGCGTGATTCACAACCTCCCGCTAAAGAACGAGAGAACCGTCGATAAGTCAGTCTATACCGAACTCAAGGCAGGTCGCTTCCTCTGTGGGGAACCAGGCAATAGGGACCCGCAGCTAAAGCAGCTTATCATGCGGTGGGCAGATGTATATGGAGATTTCAAGGCTCTTGACAAACAGCGATCAACGTACATCGAAGGGATGGTTCCGAGAGCACTTGCGAACGGCGGCAAACTCCACACCGACTTCAAGCTGCATAATACGACTTCAGGACGGACGAGTTCTAGCGGTCCGAATCTACAGAACATCACGCGACCAAAAGAGGGATTGCCCAATATTCGAAGTCTCTTTGTGGCGTCCGACAAAGACCATGTCCTCCTTTCGGCAGATTATTCGCAGGCAGAACTACGAACAATTGCCTGTGTCTCCGGCGATGATGGACTCTTGCAGATCTATCGTGAAGGTCTTGACCTCCATTCGATAGCTGCGGAAAGATTCTATGGTCCTGAATTCACCAAAGAGCAGCGGTCACGCGCAAAGAACATGGACTTCGGGGTAGCTTACGGACAATCAGCGCAGACATTCCAAGAGAAGCACGAAATCCCCGAAGAAGAGGCCGAGCGCTTCATCCTGTGGTGGTGGGAGAATTTCCCCGGAGTCCGTGAATGGACGAACGTAATCGCGAAGCAAGTCACAGGAGTGGGTACGATCGTGAGTTCTCTTGGCTTCAAGAGGCGATTCCATCTCATTACCAAAGAAAATCGGAAAGCGGCAATTAGGGAAGGTATTAACTTCGTTCCTCAAAATGTTGCTGCTTGGTTCACTATATGGAGTCTATGCCGTATTGTCGAGGAGCTTCCTCCTGCACATGGGACTGTCATTCTCACGGTCCATGATTCTATTGTTCTTGATGTACACCGGGATAGCCTTTCTAGTGTTGCTGCTCTTGTTAAGTTTGTCATGGGTTCAGCGGCCCAAGAAACACTAGGCTGGTCTGAGATTCCCTTTGAGGTCGATCTACAAATCGGGGAGAACTGGGGAGAGCTGGTCGATTATAATGACTTGGGATGATTTCGGTTGGGCACTTGTACTTGTACTAGTGTTCCTCGTCAGCGCCATAGCAACCGCAACCATAGCCTTGCTTCTACGTTAAGGAGAGAAATGGCACAACGTTTATGGCATCTGATCGTTGGGCATGATTGGTGGGAATGGGCCGACCGTCGTGATCCATGGCTACACTGTGATTGCGGAGCAGAAATAACACGGGCAAATTGGCCTTAACAGAAAAGGAGGGGAAATGGCGCAGCTTCCAAATTGGCCCGATACCACAGCTATGTGGTGGTGGCGTTGGATACCTACGACTGTCAACGGTTTCAGCTACGGTTATTGGGAACATCAATGTCTGAACGGCTAACGGATCATAACCCCAGTAAACGGCCGAACGCCGAGCCGTGTCCACGCTGCGGGTCTGACGACATCCGCTGGTCGGGGAGTACTGGCGACAGCCGGGTCGTCGGCCTCTGCTCCGCGTGTGGGGTGGTGGTGACGAAATGACCCTTGCGGATGGAAACCCCAGAAAACGGCGTTATATCGTTGTTATCGATTATCAGCGCGGAAGATCTGTAGCTTCTGAACATTTGCTGGTGAATGTTCCCGAAGCGATCGACAAACAGGAAGCTATTGCAATTGCGTCTGATTTACTCCATCGTAATGACCGTGAGCTAAAGATCTGGTGTTTCGAACTGGAAGACGAGGAGGGAAATGACTAGTTCAGAAGCATACATGAAGCTCGATGATGCAATAACACAATGCCTCGATGAAGGCATGATGCCCGAAGAACTTGTGGAACTTGTCGATAATGCTATAGAGTCGTGGAAAGAGGACAATGCCGAGGAAGATGACGAATCCTGAGCACCCTAAACGCGCTGTAAGCCCCGCTGTCAGCGATCCGAGTCGGACGGGTGTTATGTCGCGTTTGCGTCGGCGTGGCGCGTGCGTGGCGATGGTGAACGCAGGGAGGACGCTAGCGGCGACCTCCGCGAGACTTGCCCGAAATGCGAACACTTGTTCCTACGGTACCTGAAAACATGCCAAGACCACTGAGAATCCTAGCCTTAGACCCCGGAATTACGACTGGTTACGTAACTGCCAGTGTTCCCGAAATACAGCCAATCTTGCTCGTATGCGGCGAAGACAAAATGACCCACAGGGAGCTTTGGCTACTGCTAGAGAATGTCTCACCAGACGTTATAGTCTGCGAGAGTTTCGAGTACCGCTCGAGAGCGCGAGATAATGTCGAGCTATTCTCGCGTGAGATGATCGGAGTCGTCAACCTCTACAATCAATCTAATAGAGGGGTCAAACTCGTTATGCAATCCGCCGCTAAAGGGAAATCCTACTTCGGAGACGACAAAAAGCTGAAAGAGCTTGGCGTCTACAAACCGGGTAAACCACATGGCAGAGATGCGATGAGACATTTTCTGCAATGGCTGATGTTTGGTCAAGGTTTCCAGTATTACGCAGATCAGAAGGTTCAGCTTACCTAGGGGTAGGGTGCCCAAACCGGAGAGGTATGGCAGGAGCACCCCACCCCCATAGGAGTGTAGGACTTACGCGAGGCTCCGCGAATCCCTCGCAGCCTACACTCCATCCTTGGGTTTCTCGGGCCATTTGACCATAGTATCTTGTTCATCTTCGGGCCATTCGACGTAACGCTCGCGCTCAATGAAGAAACCGAAACGAGTTTCACGAACCTTGCTATTCCCGCCAATAACTCGAATTAGTACGATAAACGCAAGAAGCAGGGCGAGCGCGACAGCACCTACTGTAATCGCCCATACATCGGAGTTGGTTAGTGCTAGTTCTTGATGCATGTGAAGATCGTCACCTGACCTCCAGGGTGGTTGATTACGAGGTCACCGAATGAAAACCCTGCGGGACATTCTGTGGGTCCTGCTGGTCCTGCTGGTCCTGTTGCTCCTTTGGGACCTGCTGGACCTGCGCCACCATTTGTAAGAGTAACGGTAGTAGTTGTCTGTGCTGCTGGTACTGCACTACCTGCACCTAGAGCTACTGCACCTAGAGCGCCTGCGCCAGCGGCAAGAACTCCGCTACTTACCATCAACCATGTTGACTTCGCCATGTTCCTCCTTCTCGCTACGCGCTGCTCTGAGTGCCGCCAAACCAGTCAGTAAACTACCTACTCCCGCAAGAGTTGCCCCTAATCCGATTAATACCGCACCCCATTGGATCGCAAGGAGCATTACCCTTCTTTGTTGGGTATATTCGGGACGGTGAAGACTGCGCCACCACCGACGAGTAGTGCGATTACGGCGGTAATCCACTCTTGCGACGAAATGCCATTGCTATCGAGAGCAGTTGCAATAGCCGTCAGAAACGTAACGAGGGCAGCGGTTACTGCCTTGTAATATGGGGCGATTGCATTCATAGGTATGACTGGATAGCCTTCCTATCGTTGCGGTAATCGATACTGACGAGGTTCGGCCCGACCTCCGAACCATGCGAGTAACACCGGCCATTTCCGGCGTAGATGGTAACGTGCGTGAACGGCCAGCCAGGACCGTAGAATACTAGGTCACCTGGCCTAGCCTCTCCTAACGTCACGCTTTTGCCCTGTGCCACGAGAGTTCCGGTGTAACCGAAACCGTCGTAGCCTCTTGCGTTAGGATCGGGAGCACCCGCCCTGTAGTAGCAGACTGTAGCAAATTCCGAGCAATCCATGGTTTGCGGGAGATAATGCCCCTGATGAATACTTCTCATGGGCCTGATCTGTTCGTAGTGAATTTGCGACCTGTTGTTAAAACCCCACAGGGCTTCACTGACGACCTTGTCTCGTAGCGTAACTTCGGGCTTATTGCCGGGGCTTTGACCCATTAGCCAAGCGCCGTAATCATCGAAGTATGGCATCAGTTTTCTATGATCCCCGAGTTCATAGACGCCGTCCACATGAAGGTTCTTCTTTCTCTCAAAGATCTTCATGGCCTCGACAGTATACGGGCCATACAGTCTCGTGAAGGGTTCTCCCTTTTTGCGGGTAATGATGTTAGCGCGCCACAGAGCACGCTTTACGGCCAGTACGTCTGGGCCTTTATCTCCCTTGTGGAGAACTCGCTTGAACGGTACGATTCTAGTCATACCGTCCCTACTGGCCCTGCATCCCCTTGATCCTCGCCGACTTGCGCGTCTTCCGTAGGTGCTTCCTCTTCACTCTCCACGACCTCAACGTCTTCATCAATCTCTTCGTCGGGCTTGTCTTCATACTCTACGTCACTCATGCTTCCTCCTTAAGTATCCCACATCTGCGTACCGAAGAATGCCGTGCATGTTGCAAGGCCGCCAAGCGAGTATCGTTGCCAGATTGTTCCTACGCCTCCCGTCCATGGAGAGAAGGAAAGGAATCCTTC
>Ga0307472_100001009_pt1 | contig 10830 bp, 11 predicted proteins | sample atmos_gasesAM5C__2_FD_204582 | JGI IMG/M metagenome (GOLD analysis project Ga0307472, IMG submission 204582) | Hardwood forest soil microbial communities from Morgan-Monroe State Forest, Indiana, United States - atmos_gasesAM5C_05 | ecosystem: Environmental > Terrestrial > Soil > Temperate... | reverse complement strand
GTCGCGACCTCCCCGCGCGATTGATCGGCCGCGCCGCGCGAGGGCGGAGGTTACTATAAGGAGCGAATGGAGCGCGCGTGATTCGCGTCCTGCAGCTCTTGACGAGCACGGCGCTCGGCGGCGGCCCGCGGCAGGTCCTGCATCTCGCGCGTCATCTTCCCGCGAGGGAGTTCCACGTCTCGATCGCCGGCCCACGAGACGCGCGGTTTGCCGCCGAGCTGCGTGGGAGGGGTGGCGAGCTCGCCGCGGTCGCCCTCGACTCGCTCCGCGCCTTCCCCCTGACGCTCCGGCGCGTGACACGCCTGGTGCGCGATACGCGGGCCGACGTCGTTCACACGCACGGCAAGGGCGCGGGCCTCTACGGGCGGGTGGCGGCGAGGCTGACCGGCGTGCCCTCGGTCCACACGTTTCACGGGATCCACTACGAGAGCTACTCTCGAGCGGGCCGGCTCGTCTATCTCGCGCTCGAGCGGGCGCTGGCGCGCAGCACGCACACCGTGATCAACGTGTCGAAGACGCAGGACGCCGAGGCGCTGCGTCTGGGCGTGGCCCGCCCCGGCCACAGCGCCGTCGTCGTGAACGGCGTCGACGTCGCCGAGCTGGATGCGCGTCCGGCTCTCGAGCGGGCCGCGCTCGCGCTGAAGGCCGACGACCAGGTGCTCGGCTGCGTGGCCCGGTTCGATCGCGTCAAGCAACACGAAGCGCTCGTGCGCGCGCTCGCGCTGGTCGCGAAGCACCACCCAAAGGCGGTGCTCCTGCTGGTCGGTGAAGGGCCGGAGAAGGAGCGGATCGATCGACTCGCGGTCGAGCTGGACGTTCGTGTCGTCAGTCCCGGAGCGATCGGGTGGGAGGCCAACGCCTATTCGAGCTGCGATCTCTACGTGAGCGCCTCCGCGAAGGAGGGCCTGCCCCTCGCTCCACTGGAGGCGATGGCGTCAGGGCTCGCCGTGGTCGCCACGGACGTGCCGGGGCACCGCGATGTCGTGGACCGCGAGACGGGACTGCTCGTGCCGCCGGACGCGGGCGCGGCGGGGCTCGCCGCCGCGATCGAGTCGCTTCTCGACGAGCCCGAGCGGCGCCGCCGGATGGGACAGGCGGGACGCGCGCGCGTGCTGAAGGAGTTCACCCTGCAGTCGATGGTCGCGAAGACGGCCGAGGTCTATCGAGCGGCGGCGGCGCGCAGGGCTACTCGTCGATCGTGAGGCGCAGGGTGGGAGGTGCCCCGAAGCGCCTCAGACAATAGAGAAGATCGCCGACGCATCCGGTGCAGAGCTTGCCGGTGCGCGCCTTGTCCGGCAGCGGCCACTTCCCCGCGAGACAGGCTTCGCGAAGCTCCCCGATGGTCAGGGTCGTGCAGTAGCACAGCAGGATCGAATCGACCGGCTCGCGAGTGCTCATCGCTGGGCCGGCCCACCGTATCGCGTCGATTTCCCGAGTGTCAAGGCGCGGGGGAGCGCGCGGTCGGGCGCGCCGGCGATGTTACAATCACGGAGTGAAGGATCTCGCGCTCGTGACGGGTGGCGCCGGCTTCATCGGCTCGCATCTCGTCGAGCGACTCCTCGCGGACGGCGGCCGCGTCCGCATCCTCGACAACTTCTCGACCGGCGCCCGGACCAATCTGCCGTTCGCGCCCAGGTTTCGCCGTCAGCTCGAGGTGATCCGCGGCGACATCCGGAATCTTTCGGTGCTCCAGCGGGCGGCGCGGGGCGTGCGGGTGATCTATCACCAGGCCGCGATGCGCTCGGTGCCGCGCTCGGTCAAGGATCCGCTCGGCGCGAACGACAACAACGTCACCGGCACCCTGCACCTGCTCGAAGCCGCGCGGCGGTGCAAGGTGCCCCGCGTCGTCTACGCGTCGTCCTCGTCGGTGTACGGCGACCGTCCCGATCTGCCCAAGCGCGAGGACCAGCCGCCGGCGCCCGTGTCGCCCTACGCGGTGTCCAAGGCGGCCGGCGAGCAGTACGCCGCGGCGTGGACCCGCCTCTACGGCGTCGAGACCGTCGGGCTGCGCTACTTCAACGTCTTCGGTCCTCGGCAGGACCCGAAGTCGCAGTACGCGGCGGTCATCGCGCGCTTCATCCAGTGGGGGCTGCGCGGTCAGCCGCTCGAGGTGCATGGCGACGGCTCGCAGTCGCGGGACTTCACCTACATCGACAACGTCGTCGAGGCCAATCTGCTCGCCGCCCAGGCACCCGCGGCGCCGGGCGAGGTCTTCAACGTCGGCTGCGGCGGTCGCGTGAGCCTGCTGGAGATCATCGCGCGGCTCGAGGCGATCCTGGGACGAAGGCTCGAGCGGCGTCACACCCCGTCGCGCGCGGGCGACGTCGCGCACACGCTCGCCGACGTGTCGAAGGCCAAGCGGTTCCTCGGCTATTCACCGCTGGTCGACTTCGACGAGGGGTTCCGGCGGACGGTCGAGTACTTCCGGTCGTCGCCCACGACGTCGTCGTCCAAGCGCTAGGAGGATCGCCCCATGCGGCACCTTGCCAGGCTCCTGCTCGTTGCGCTCGCCACCGTTGCGCTCGCGCCCGCTGCGGCGCCCGCGCAAAACCTCGTGGTGCAGGTGGCCACCGAGCCGCCCGGCCTCGACCTCACGGCGACGCCGGCCTCCGCCACCGCCGCGGTCGTCTTCTACAACGTGCAGGAGGCGCTGGTGAAGGTCGATCGCCACGGCAAGCTCGTGCCGTGGCTCGCCGAGAAGTGGCACACCTCGGACAACAAGAACTACACGTTCTTCCTCAAGCGCGGCGTGCGCTTCCACAACGGCCGGGAGTTGAAGGCGGCCGACGTGAAGTTCGTCTTCGACCGGGCGCTGAACCCCGAGACCAAGCACCCGGCGGCCAAGCAGTACGAGGCGATCGGCGACATCATCGTCAAGGACGACTACACGATCACGTTCGCGCTCAAGAACACCAACGCCAACTTCCTGCTCACCATGGCGCGTCAGGGCTCCGTCATCTATCCGCGCGAGGCGGTCGAGAGCTTGAAGAGCGAGCCGCTCGGCACCGGGCCCTACAAGCTCGGCGAGTGGGTGCGCGGCGACCGAATCGGGCTCGTGAAGAACCCCGACTACCACGTCAAGGGCCTGCCCAAGCTCGACCGCGTGACGTACCGATTCATTCCGGACCCGAACGCCGCGCTGGCCGCGCTCAAGGCCGGCGACGTCGACGCGGCGATGTTCGGCCTGGGCCCCGAGCACATCCCGGACCTCCAGAAGGACCCGCGCTTCCAGGTGATTGTCGGCGAGACCACGAATGACGTCATCATGTCGATGAACAACTCGAAGAAGCCGTTCACCGACGTGCGCGTGCGCCGCGCGGTCACCTACGGGATCAACAAGCCCGAGGTGGTGAAGGGCGCCATGTTCGGTCTGGGCCGCGTGCTCGGGACCAACGTCGATCCGCTCAACCCGTACTTCGTCGACATGTCCGGCGCGATGCCGTACGACCCGATGAAGGCCAAGAAGCTCCTGGCCGAGGCCGGCTACCCGAACGGGTTCGAGGCGGTGCTGAAGGTGGCGCCGCAGTACTACTACACGGTGCGCACCGGCGAGGTCCTGGCCGATCAGCTCCAGAAGGTCGGCGTCAAGATCAAGATCGAGCAGATCGAGTGGGGCCAGTGGCTCTCGCGCGTGTGGAAGGACGCCGACTACGACCTGACGATCATCGGCCACGCCGAGGCGTGGGACGTCGGCAATTACGCCAACCCGAAATACTACTTCCGCTACGACAGCGCCGAGTTCCAGAAGCTCTTCCAGGAGTCCGAGACCACCGTCGACGACAAGGCGCGCCGCGAGCTCTACGTGAAGATCCAGAAGAAGCTCGTCGAGGACGCGCCGGTCGTCTGGCTTTACATCCACCCCCGGCTCGCCGTGACCAAGAAGGGCGTGCAGGGGCTCTGGAAGGATCTGCCGGCGCCGGTGTTCGATCTGTCCGAGGTCTCGTGGGTCAAGTAGCCCGGACACCCGCGTAGGCGTGCGGCGGTACATCGCCAGGAGGGTCGCGGCGTTCGTCGCGACCCTCTTCTTCGTTTCGGGTCTCGTGTTCGTGGTCGTCCGCGTCCTGCCGGGCGACCCCGCGCTCGTGATCATCGGCCCCGAGGGAAGCCCCGAGGCGGCGGCACGGCTGCGCGAGGCGCTCGGGCTCAACCGCCCCATCCTGGTCCAGTACGCCGAGTGGCTCTCGCGCGCGGCGCGGGGCGACCTCGGCCGGTCGCTGCAATACGACGTGCCGGTCGGCCGCTTGATCGTGAGCCGGCTGCCGGTGACCTTGCCGCTCACCGTGATGGCGGCGGCGCTCATGGCCGCGACGGCGCTGCCGCTTGGCCTCTACGCCGCCCGGCGCCATCGCCGCGCCGGCGACTACCTGGCGATGGTGATCTCGCAGATCGGGATTGCGATCCCCGGCTTCTGGGCCGGTCTCCTGCTCATCTTGCTGTTCTCCGTGCACCTGGGCTGGGTGCAGTCGGGCGGGTTCGCCGGCTGGTCCGGCGGGCTCTGGCCGGGCGTGCGCTCCTTGCTCTTACCGGCGATCGCGCTCGGATTGTTCCAGACGGCCGTGCTCGTGCGGGCCACGCGCTCGTCGGTGCTCGACGTGCTGTACCAGGACTACGTGCGCACCGCGCGCGCCAAGGGCGTGAGCGAGCTGTCGGTGCTCGCCAAGCACACCCTGCGCAACGCCATGATCCCGATCGTGACCGTCGCCGGCCTGCAGCTCGGCCAGCTCATGGCCGGCGCGATCATTCTTGAGTCGGTGTTTGCCCTCCCGGGGCTCGGGCGCCTGGCGCTCGGCGCGATCACCGCGCGCGACCTGCCGGTCGTGCAGGGCGTGACGTTGTTCGTCGCCTCGACGATCGTGCTGATCAACTTCGCGGTCGATCTGCTCTATGTCGTGCTGGACCCGCGCATCCGCTATGACTAGGACGACGCGCGCTCGGGCCTCGTGGGGCTCGCGATTGGACGTCGTCGAGAGCCGGATCCCGTAGATGCGGCGGCAGCCGTTCCGGCACCTGACGTTCACGCTCGGTGTCGCGATCACCGCGCTCCTGATCGCGACCGCCACGCTGAGCCTGGTCTACACGCCGCAGGATCCGCTCGCGATGTCGATCGCCGGGCGCCTGCAGGGCCCGTCGGGCGCGCATCTCTTCGGCACCGACCAGTACGGCCGCGACCTGCTCTCGCGCGTGATGACCGGCGCCGTCACCTCCATCGCCGTCGGGGTGATCGCGGTCGGAATCGGCGCCGCCATCGGGATCGTGATCGGCGTCTCGAGCGGCTACGTCGGCGGCTGGATCGACGAGGCGTTCATGCGGCTGGTCGACGCGATCCAGGGCTTCCCGGCGATTCTGTCGGCGCTCCTGTTCGCGGCGGTGTTCGCCCCCGGCATCGTGATCAGCATGGTCGCCATCGGCATCGCCTTCGTGCCGGCGTTCGCGCGCCTGACCCGCGCGGGCTTCCTCGAGCTTCGCGCGCGCGAGTTCGTCGTGGCCGCCCGGGCGCTCGGCGCGCGCGATCGGCGGCTGATCGCGCGGCACATCCTGCCCAACACGCTGGCGCCGCTCATCGTGCAGGCGACCACGAGCTTTCCCGTCGCGATCCTCGCCGAGGCCGGCCTGGCGTATCTCGGGCTCGGGACGCAGCCGCCGCATCCATCCTGGGGACTCATGCTGCGCGAGGCGCAGAGCTTCCTCTCGATGAACCCGTGGTTCGCCGTGTTCCCGGGCGGGGCGATCGCCCTGACCGTGCTCGGCCTCAACCTCCTGGGCGATGGGCTCCGCGATCTGCTCGACCCCAAGACGGCATGAGCGAGCGCCGCGGCACGCGATCGAAAACGGGCCAAGAAGTTACGGAGTTTCGCGTGCCACGGCCTAAAGAATTGACATCCAGACGTTTATGTCGGTATCGTGACGGTTGATCTTTGGCGCAGTCTGGCTGAGGAACGATCGGCGAATCCAAGCGGCGCGCCGCGGAGAGAGCACGACGATGAAGGTTTACAACACGTCCTTCACGCTGTCGACGGACGAGCGAACGGAGATCTCGGACATCACCAAGCTCGTCCGCGACGCGGTCCAGCAGTTGGCCGTCACGACCGGCATCGCGCTGGTGAACACGCTGCACACGACGTGCGCGCTGTTCGTCAACGAGTTTCAGAGTGCCTTGATCGACGACCTGCGCTCGCTCGTCGAGAAGCTCGTGCCCGAGCGCGACGGCTATCGCCACGACGACCCACGGGTGTCCGACTGCGAGCGCGGCAACGCGCACTCGCATCTCCGGGCGGCCCTGCTCGGTCGCAACATCGCGGTCGGCGTGAACAACGGCGAGCTGACGCTGGGGCGCTTCCAGTCGGTCATCTTCGCCGAGCTCGACGGTCCGCGGAAGCGGGAGATCAGCATCCAGGTGATCGGCGAGTAACCACACTCACGACGCGGACGTCGCCTGACCGGTTCGGCCTGTCCCACCGCCCTTTTACGAATCTTCCGCCGTGAGGAATAGGTTGGTATGCTCGCGTTCGGGCGGGCGCGGCCCGACCGCGTTCTGACGGCCCTTTCAGTGCGCCGAGAAGGAGAAGACTCGAGTATGGAAGCACGGGTGGCGAGCCTGTTGAAGGGACGGACAGTCCTCGTGACGGGCGCCGACGGCTTCGTCGGATCCCACCTCGTCGAGACGCTCCTCGCGTACGAGGCCAACGTCCACTGCCTCGTGCGGCCGACGTCCTCCGGCATGCTCCACAACACCGGACACGTCCAGAACAGGGCGACGATTCATCGCGCTGACCTCACCGACAAGCAGGCGATCCTCCAGACCCTGAAGGCCCTCAAGGGATTCGGTGACAAGCCGATCATCTTCCACCTCGGCGCACAGGCCCACGTGGGCGAGTGCTGGACGCGCACCTACGAGACGCTGAGCGCGAATGTGCTCGGCGTGGTGAACCTGCTGCAGTCGATCGTCGATCTCGACCTCGAGGTGTTCAAGGTCGATACCGCCGGGTCGTCGGAGGAGTACGGCAACATCCGCGACGAGGTGCGCGATCAGTACCGCTTCGACGACAACGGCGGCCTGATCCTCGACGAGCGGTCGCCGGTCAATCCGCAGAGCGTCTACGCCACCTCCAAGCTCGCGGCCGACTTCCTGACTCGCAACTTCCACTCCGCCTACGGGGTGCCCACGGTCGTCACGCGGATGTTCAACAACTACGGGCCGCGGCAGAGCCCGCGCTTCATCACCAGCACGATCATCACGCAGGCGCTGCGGCGCGACGTGGTGAAGCTCGGCTACGTGCGCTCGAAGCGGGATTTCTGCTTCGTCAAGGACGGTGTGCGCGGGCACATCTACGCGGCGCTCTTCGGAGCGCCCGGCGACCTCTACGTGTACGGCTACGGCCAGACCATCTCGATCCTCGACTGGTACAACCTGATCGTGCGCACCGGCGAGGAGCTCGGCTACTGGGGCAAGAAGAAGCTCGAGGCCGACACCGAGGGGCGCGCCCGGCTCGGGAAGAGCGAGGTCGAGGAGCTCCGCGTGGACTTCAGCAAGTTCAACAAGCTGACCGGCTGGACGCCCGAGTTCTCCCGCGAGGAAGGCGTGCGGGAGACGATCAAGTGGTACGCGCAGAATCGTGAGAGCTGGGCGACGCGGATAGACTGGTAGACACCCGGCGTGGCGGGGCTGTTCAGCAGCGGCAAGAAGATCCTGGTCACGGGCGGCGCCGGATTCATCGGCTCCTTCGTCGTCGAGCAGCTCGTCAAGACTCGCTCCGTCGATCCCGCGTCGATCGTGGTGCCGCGCAGCCGTGACTGCGATCTGCGGCAATTCGAGAACGCCCGGCGCGCGGTGCGCGGCTGCCGGGTCGTCCTGCACCTGGCCGCGCAGACTGGCGGGATCGCCTTCAGCCGCAGCCATCCGGCCAGCCAGTACTACAACTGCTCCCTCATCAACCTGCACATGCTCGAGGCGGCCCGCCAGGAAGGCGTCGAGCAGTTCGTGGCCGTCGGCAATCTGCTCGCGTATCCGGCCGCCGCGCCCTCGCCGCTGCGCGAGGAGCAGCTCTACACCGGCCCGATCGCCGGGACGCACCTGGGGATCGGCCTCTCGAAGCTCGATCTGGTGGCGATGGCCGAGATGTACCACCGCGAGTACGGGATGCGCGTGTCGGTGCTGTTGCCGGCCAACGCGTACGGCCCGCGCGACCGCTTCGATCCCGAGATCTCGCACGTGATCCCGGCGACCATCCGCAAGTGCTTCGTTGATCCCGAGCTCGTGGTGTGGGGCGACGGCTCGCCGACGCGCGACTTCCTGTACGTCGAGGATCTCGCGGAGGGCATCGTGCTCGCCGCGGAGAAGCTCGAGGGGTTCGAGTGCGTCAACCTCGCCTCCGGGCGTGAGATCAGCATCCGCGACCTGGTGTCGCTCATCGCGCGACTCACCGACTTCAAGGGCACGATCACGTTCGACGCGAGCAAGAGCGGCGGCGACCCGCGCCGGGCCGCGAGCACGGAGCGCGCGGACCGTCTGATCGGGCTGAAGCCGCGCTTCACCCTCGAGGACGGCCTCCGGCAGACGATCGAGTGGTACAAGCGGATGGAGCATCCCCGATGACGGCCGGCTCCGGCGCGTCCGGCGCGGACTACATCGTGCAGATGCAGCCGTGGCTCGGCGAGGAAGAGAAGAAAGCCGTCGTCGACTATCTCGACTCGGGCGGCTGGCTGACCGAGTTCCGCCGCACCCGGGAGTTCGAGCAGGCGCTGGCCGCCTTCATCGGCGCCCGGCACGTCTCGGTGGTCATGAACGGCACCGTCAGCCTGTTCGCGGCGCTGGCGGCGCTGGGAATCGGCGCGGGTGACGAGGTCATCGTTCCGGACCTCACGATGATCGCCTCGGCGAACGCCGTGCTCCTGACCGGCGCGACTCCGCGCTTCGTCGACATCGACCGCGCGACCCTGTGCCTCGACCTCGCGCAGGCCGAGCGCAGCATCACGCCGCGCACGAAGGCGATCATGCTGGTCAGCTTCAACGGCCGGGCGCCCGACATGGATCGCGCGGTCGCGCTCGCGCGGGACCGCGGCGTGTTCCTCGTGGAGGACGCGGCACAGGCGCTCGGATCCCGGTGGCGGGGCAAGCACCTCGGCACGTTCGGCGCCGTCGGCAGCTTCTCCTTCTCGAGCCCCAAGGTGATCACGACGGGCCAGGGCGGCGCGCTCGCGACCGACGACGACGCGCTCATCGCGGCCATTCGCAAGATCAAGGACTTCGGCCGGCTGCGGGACGGCGTCGACGAGCACATCGCGCTCGGCTACAACTTCAAGTTCACGGATCTCCAGGCCGTCATCGGCCTGGCGCAGATGACGAAGCTCGACTGGCGCGTGCAGCGCAAGAAGGAGCTGTTCGCGCTGTACCAGGCCGAGCTCGCGAACGTTCCCGAGGTGACCTTCGTCGAGACGAACCTGAGCGAGACCTCGCCCTGGTTCATCGACGTGCTGGTGCCGGATCCGGCGGCGCTGCGACAATTCCTGCACGAGCGCGGGATCGGATCGCGCCCGTTCTATCCGCCGATCCACACGCAGGCGCCCTATCGCCTGACCGGGAGCTTTCCCGAGACCGAGCGCGCCTCGCGCCAGGGCCTCTGGCTGCCGTCGTCCTCTTTCCTGGAGGACCGGGCCGTCCGCCGGATCTGCGACGAGATCCGCGCGTTCTACGGCGGAGCCCCGAGGACGTCCGCGTGAAGCTGCACCTGGGCTGCGGCCGGCGCTATCTGCCGGGATTCGTCCACGTCGACCTCGCCGACCTGCCGCACGTCGATCACCAGAGCGACCTCCGCACCCTGCCGATGTTCAAGGACGAGACGGCGGATCTCATCTACGCCTGTCACGTGCTCGAATACTTCGACCGCGTCGAGGTGCTCGACGTGCTGCGCGAGTGGCATCGCGTCCTCAAGCACGGCGGCGTGCTGCGGCTGGCGGTGCCGGACTTCGCCGCCATGACCGAGGTCTATCGGACGTCGCGAAACCTCTCGCTCATCCATGGGCCGCTGTATGGACGCATCGAGATTCCGACCGCGAGCGGGACCCGCGTCCTCTACCACCGTACGGTGTACGATTTCGACAGCCTGCGGTCGACCCTGGAGTCGGCGGGATTCCGCGGCGCGCGCCGTTACGACTGGCGCCAGACGATCCACAAGGACCACGACGACTTCTCGCAGGCGTACATCCCCCACCTGGACAAAGAGCACGGCATCCTGATCAGCCTGAACGTGGAGGCGGACAAGTGAACGAGCTCGGCGCGAAAGTCTCTCTGATCATCCCGACCCTGAACGAAGTGGGCTCGATCGAAGCCGTGCTGAACGAGATTCCCCGCGACGTCGTCGACGAGGTGCTGATCGTCGACGGACACTCGACCGACGGGACCCCGGAGCTGGTCGCGCGCCTCGGGTGCGCGGTGGTCCAGCAGCCGGGCCGCGGCTACGGCGACGCGATCGCCACCGGATTCCGGCACGTCACCGGCGACATCATCGTGCTCGCCGACGCCGACGGATCGTACGAGCTGGACGACGTCCGCCATCTCGTCCAGCGCGTGCGGGAGGGCGCCGATCTCGCGCTCGGGTCCCGCTACCTCCCGGAGTCCGGCAGCGACGACGACACGTTCGTCCGCTACGTCGGCAACAAGGCGTTCACGTACCTGTTCCGCAGGATGTACGGCGTCGAGATCTCGGACGCGTTGTTCTTCTACGCGGCGATCCGGCGCGAGGTCGTCCACGCGATCACGGCCACGTCGCCGGGCTTCGAATACATCCTCGAGTTCCTGATCAAGGCGCAGCGAGCCGGGTTCAAGTTCGCCGA
>Ga0307472_100001008_pt1 | contig 10841 bp, 11 predicted proteins | sample atmos_gasesAM5C__2_FD_204582 | JGI IMG/M metagenome (GOLD analysis project Ga0307472, IMG submission 204582) | Hardwood forest soil microbial communities from Morgan-Monroe State Forest, Indiana, United States - atmos_gasesAM5C_05 | ecosystem: Environmental > Terrestrial > Soil > Temperate... | reverse complement strand
GACAACTTCATCGACATGAGGTCAACTCCTTGCCGGCGCGGCGGTGATTTCCTTCGTGGACACGAGCCCGCAGCCCTCGAACACCGGCAGCAACCGGCGGCGGGCAATGTCGTGACCGGCCTCGCGTCGTCGGACGGGCTCTGCGGACCGGGCCTGGCGCCGAGCGCCGCCGGGACGATCGGTCGAGCCGACCACGCATGCGTCGTTGATCGCGCCGATCGACACGCCGCTAATGGCCTTGAGCACGATCGGGCAACCCTGGCTTTCGAGCTCGTCCATCAGCTCGAGCAGCGCATTGAGCGCGCCGCATTCGTAGGCCCCGAGCGCGCCGCCGCCTTGCAGAACGATACCCACCTCGACCATCTTGCCCGACGCCTGCGCCATGGCCTGCCCCTTCAGGGTCAGAGTTTGCCCATGACGTCCTGCCGAAATCCGTAGATCGTGCGTTTGCCGGCGAGCGCGACCAAGGTGACCTCGCGGCTCTGGCCGGGCTCGAAGCGCACCGCCGTGCCGGCCGCAATGTCGAGCCGCATGCCGCGCGCCCGCTTGCGGTCGAACTTGAGCGCCGGGTTGGTCTCGAAGAAATGATAGTGGCTGCCGACCTGGATCGGCCGGTCGCCGGTATTGGACACGCTGAGCGTCACGGTCTTGCGGCCGGCATTGAGCTCGATCTCGCCGTCCTTGATGAAGAGTTCGCCAGGGATCATCGGATGGGACCTTTCGTGTTTTTGCCAGATGTTGCCGAAGGCCTTGCCGCGTGGCACGGCGCCCGCCTCTCCCGCTCGCGGGGGAGTTCGATTCGCCGGAGCGTAGCGCCGGCGGGGCGCGAGGGGGGCTGGTCTGCACCGACGTGCCCGACCTGCCCCGACCCCAACCCTCCCCCGCAAGTGCGAGCGTGCCGAGGGTCGGCTGGCGCGCCGATCCTCATCGTATCGGCTCGTGCACCGTGACGAGCTTGGTGCCGTCGGGAAAGGTCGCCTCGACCTGGATCTCGTGGATCATCTCGGCGATGCCCTCCATCACCTGCGCGCGTGACAAGACATGCGCACCCGCTTCCATCAGCGCGGCGACGGTCCGGCCGTCGCGCGCGCCCTCCATAATGAAATCGGTGATCAGCGCCACCGCCTCGGGATGGTTGAGCTTGACGCCGCGTTCGAGCCGCCGGCGCGCCACCATCGCCGCCATCGCGACCAGCAGCTTGTCCTTTTCGCGCGGAGTGAGGTGCATGGATGCCGCCTCAATTCAACCACAGCCGCGGCAGCGGCGCGCCGCCCACCGTGGTCAATACGGAAACGAGATCGCGCCGCAGCGCCGCGCCGTCGCGCGCGCACAGGCGCACCACCGCCAGACCATTCCACGCCGAAGCCCCGACTTCGCCGGCGAAATTGTCCGTGATGGCGCGCACCGCAGCAACCGCGCTATCATCGCCGGGGATAGCCAGCACCGTTGCGACGGCGACGCCACCTTTGGCCACCGCCGATGCGGCAAGCTGTTGGGCGATGGCGCCGTCGAGGCGCACCGTCTCGGCAAACGCCAGCTGGCCGGCGCGGCGCACGCGCCAGCGATCGATGAAATGTCCGCGGTCGACCGCTTCCCCCATCGCCGAGCGCCCGAATATCACGGCCTCGGCGAGGAGGAGGCTCGCGCCGTCGGCGAGGTCGACGTCGATGGTGCGGCGCAGGTTCACGCCGTCGAATAGGATGGTCTCCTGCGGCAGCCAGGCGAGCTTGCCGCCGGCCGCGACCGTGAGCGTGACGCCGATCGCCGCTTCGGTTTCCGGCGCGCGATAAACCTTCTCCGCCGCCGCCGAGGTGACGGTGAGGCGGGCGCCCTCCCCGACCGTCACGGCGATATCGAAGCGGTCGCCGCCGGCGATCCCGCCGGCGGTATTGACCAGCACCGCATCGAGCGCCTCGCCGTCACCGTGGGGAAAGCGCACGCGCAGCGAGCCTTGCTCGCGCACGCGGGCGCGGCGGGTCCTGCCGTCGAGCGTGGCAACCGTCAGAGCGACCCGCCCGACGGCGCGATTGGCCGCGAAGGTGGCATGCGTCTTGTCGAAGGCCATCGCGCGCGTCACGCCCCCTTCCCCTCTGACGAGCCCCGGGCCGATCGACCCTACAGCGACATGGCCCGCTTGAGCGCGCCTTCGTCGATCGTGTCGCGACCGGCAGCATAGACGACCTGGCCGCGCTCCATCACCGCGAAATGGTCGCCGAGTTCGCGGGCAAAGTCGAGATATTGCTCGACCAGGACGATGGCGATGCGGCCGAGGCTGCGTAGGTAGGTGATGGCGCGGCCAATGTCCTTGATGATCGACGGCTGGATGCCTTCGGTCGGCTCATCGAGCAGGAGGAGCCGGGGCCGCATTACCAGGGCGCGACCGATGGCGAGTTGTTGCTGCTGGCCACCGGACAGGTCGCCGCCGCGCCGCCGCAACATGTCGTGGAGCACGGGAAACAGCGAAAAGACGTCGTCGGGAATGCTGCGCTCCTCGCGCCTGAGCGGCGCGAAGCCGGTTTCGAGGTTCTCCTCGACCGTGAGCAGCGGGAAGATCTCCCGCCCCTGCGGCACGTAGGCAATGCCGCGCCGAGCGCGCTCATAGGCCTGCAGGCCGGTGATGTCCGTGCCATCCCACAGGATGCTGCCACGGCTGATCGGATGCTGGCCAACCAAAGCGCGCAGCAGGCTGGTCTTGCCGACCCCGTTCCGTCCCAGCACGCAGGTGACCTTGCCGGGCTCGGCCTTGAGCGACACTGCGCGCAGCGCCTGCGCGGCGCCGTAGTGCAGGTCGATTGCGTTCGCTTCAAGCATGGCTATCGCCCCAGGTAGACTTCGACCACACGCTCGTTCTGCGACACCTGGTCGATCGTGCCTTCGGCAAGAACGGCGCCTTCATGGAGGCACGTCACCTTGACGCCGAGCTCGCGCACGAACGCCATGTCGTGCTCGACCACCACGACGGTATGCTCGCGGTTGATCTCCTTGAGCAGCTCAGCCGTCTGCTGCGTCTCGGCATCGGTCATGCCGGCGACCGGCTCGTCGACCAGGAGGAGCTTGGGATCCTGGGCCAGCAGCATGCCGATCTCGAGCCACTGCTTCTGACCGTGCGCCAGGCTGCCGGCCATGCGGCCACGCACCGGCGTCAGGCGAATGATGTCGAGGATGCGGTCGATGCGGATGCGCTCCTCGGCGCTCTCACGCCACCACAGCGTGGTCCGCGCGCGGCGGTCGTTCTTCAAGGCGAGCAGGATGTTGTCCTCGACCGTGTGACTGTCGAACACGGTCGGCTTCTGGAACTTGCGCCCGATACCAAGGAGCGCGATCTCGGCCTCGTCGAGCCGGGTGAGGTCGCTCGCGCCATCGAACACGACGTCGCCGCTGTCGGGCCTCGTCTTGCCGGTGACGACGTCCATCATGGTGGTCTTGCCGGCGCCATTCGGGCCGATGATGGCGCGCATCTCGCCCGGCGCGACGGCGAAAGACAGACTGTTGAGCGCCCGGAAGCCATCGAACGACACAGTGACACCGTTGAGGTAGAGGAGCGAGGTGGTGAAGGTTTCAGACACGGTCGTCACTCCGCCGCTTGGGGCGCGGTCGGGCTTGCTGAAACGCCATTCGGCTTGTCGCCCGGCCGCGCGACGACGCGCCGCATCGCCCACCAGTGCCGCAACGTGCCGACGATGCCGCGCGGCAGCAGCAGCGTCACCGCGACGAACAGGCCGCCGAGCACGAACAGCCAGTAGGGCGCGAGCGCCCCGGTGGTGAAGAACGTCTTGCCATAATTGACGACGATCGCGCCGATCACCGCGCCGGTCAACGTGCCGCGGCCGCCGACGGCAACCCAGATCACCGCCTCGATCGAATTGCCGGGCGCGAACTCGCTGGGGTTGATGATGCCGACCTGCGGCACGTAGAGCGCGCCAGCGATCCCGGCCATGCAGGCGGACAGCGTGAACACGAACAACTTGTAGGATTCGACGCGGTAGCCGAGGAAGCGCGTGCGCGCCTCGGCGTCGCGGATCGCGATCAGCACCTTGCCGAGCTTGGAGGTGACGACGGCGCGGCAGACGAAGAAGCCGAGGATGAGCGCGATGCAGGAGATCGAGAACAGGGCGGCGCGCGTGCCGCTCGCCTGGACATTGAAGCCGAGGATGTTCTTGAAGTCGGTCAGGCCGTTGTTGCCGCCGAAGCCGAAGTTGTTGCGGAAGAAGCCAAGCATCAGCGCGAAGGTCAGCGCCTGGGTAATGATCGAGAGATAGACGCCGGTGACGCGGCTGCGGAACGCGAACCAGCCGAACACGAAGGCAAGCATGCCCGGCACCAGCACGACCATCAGCAGAGCGTAGGGTAAATGCTGGAAGCCGTACCAGTAGACCGGCAGTTCCGGCCAGTTCAGAAACACCATGAAGTCGGGCAGGATCGGGTGGGCGTAGACGCCGCGCGTGCCGATCTGTCGCATCAGGTACATGCCCATGGCGTAGCCGCCGAGTGCGAAGAACGCGCCGTGGCCGAGCGAGAGAATGCCGCAATAACCCCAGATCAGGTCGATCGAGAGCGCGAGCACGGCGTAGCAGACGTATTTCCCCCACAGCGACACCAGGTAGGTCGGCACGTGGAACGGTGACGTAGCCGGAAGCACCAGGTTGGCGAGCGGCACGGCAATCGCTATCGCCGCGATCACAAGAACGAAGATCGTGGCGCCACGGTCGAACGAGCGCACGAGGGTCGCGGTGATCATGCCTCCACCGCCCGGCCCTTGAGGGCGAATAGGCCCTGCGGGCGCCTCTGGATGAACAGGATGATGAACACAAGGATCGCGATCTTGCCGAGCACCGCACCGGCGAATGGCTCGAGGAACTTGTTGGCGATGCCGAGGGTAAAGGCGCCGACCAGCGTGCCCCAAAGGTTGCCGACGCCGCCGAACACGACGACCAGGAAGCTGTCAATGATGTAGCCCTGGCCGAGATTGGGACTGACGTTATCGATCTGCGACAGCGCGACGCCGGCGAGCCCGGCGATGCCCGATCCGAGGCCGAAGGTCAGCGCGTCGATCCGGCTGGTGCGGATGCCCATCGACGCCGCCATGGCCCGGTTCTGCGTTACCGCGCGCATTTCGAGCCCGAGACGTGTTAGGCGCAGGAGGCCGATCAGCGCGACGAACACGGCAAGCGTGAAGCAGATGATCCATAGCCGGTTGTAGGTGATGGTGATGCCGCCGAGCTCGAAGGCGCCGCTCATCCATGACGGATTGCTGACCTCCTTGTTGGTCGGACCGAACTGCGTGCGCACCGCCTGCTGCAGGATCAGCGACAGGCCCCAGGTGGCGAGCAGCGTCTCGAGCGGCCGCCCGTAGAGGAAGCGGATGACGCCGCGCTCGATCAGGATGCCGACGGCCCCCGACACGACGAAGGCGAGCGGCACGGCGATGGCGAGAGCATAGTCGAGCAGCGCCGGGTTGTTCGTTCGGATCACCTCCTGCACCACGAAGGTGACGTAGGCGCCGAGCATCACCATCTCGCCATGCGCCATGTTGATCACGCCCATCACCCCGAAGGTGATGGCGAGCCCGATGGCCGCAAGCAGCAGCACCGATCCGAGCGACAGCCCATACCAGGTGTTCTGCACCATCGCCCATTGGGCGAGCCGAGTCTCGATCGCGGCGATCGCGTCCTTGGCGGCGCGCGTGACGGCTGGCGGCGCGCTCGACGGCACGCCGCTAAGGAGCGCGAGCGCGTCCTGATCGCCACGCTGGCGGATGATGGCAATTGCATCCACCTTGTCGGCCTCGGCGGCGGAGTCCACGGTGAGCAGGACGGCGGCGCGCGCCTCGGCCAGCGCTCGTTTGACCCGCCCGTCGGTCTCCTTGGCGAGCGCGGTCTCGAGCGTGGGCAGCGCCGCCGCTTCGCGCGACTTGAACACGGCCTGCGCCGCCTCGTAACGCTTGGCCGGGTCGGAAGCGAGCAGCGTCAGGCCGCCGAGCGCCGCGTCGATCGTACGGCGCAGGCGGTTGTTGACACGGACCAATTTCAGATCGGCGGCGGCGACGCCGGCCGCCGGATTGCCGGTCGTGGCATCGAGCAGCGCGCCCGCCTTGTCCTTGAGATAGATTTTCTTGTCCGCCGGATTGAACAGCAGGCGGCCGTCCTGCAGCGCCTCGATTACCGGCGCGGCCAAGGCGTTGCCGCTCGCCGCCACCGCCGTGATCGCCGTATCGGTGTCGTTGTAGCTGTCGGCGGCGAAGCCCGCGAGCGCGCTCTCGAAGGTCTCCCCGTGCGCCGGCATCAGCATGGCCGCGACCAGCAGCACAAGCGAGACGACGAGCGCATGAATGCGATCGTGGAAGGCACGCATATCAGTTCGATGCCCCGGCGTCTGGGGAGACGGCGGCAGGGCACCGCCGCCTCCATTCGCGTCACAAGCGATCACGTCACAAGAGGTTTCTAGGCAGAGGACTCCGTGGTCTGTGACCCTGGCGTTTGGTTTCCCAAATGTCAGAACAAGTCAGTCCACGCACTTTGTTGAAGCAGCGGGGCGACTTATCCGAGCAGTTGGAAACCATCTGTTTGGGTCTCACCCTAGGCGCCACCGCCGCACTTCTTGGTGGCGGTATTGTAGTTTCCGCACTTGAGGTCTTTCCAGTCGCCGATCAGATCCTTGGATTCGGGAAGGAACTTCGACCAGGCATCGCCCGGCACGAGGCCTTCCGTCTTCCACACCACGTCGAACTGGCCGTCTCCCCTCACCTCGCCGATGAACACCGGCTTGGTAATGTGGTGGTTGGCAAGCATCTCGGACGTGCCGCCGGTCAGGTTGGGCACCTTCACGCCGATGACGGCGTCGATGACCTTGTCCGGATCGGTGGTGCCGGCCTTCTTCACCGCTTCGACCCACATGGCAAAGCCGATGACATGCGCTTCCATCGGGTCATTGCTGACGCGCTTGGGGTTCTTGGTGAAGGCCTTCCACTTGGCGATGAATTCCTTGTTGATCGGCGTGTCGATCGACTCGAAGTAGTTCCACGCCGCAAGGTGACCGAGCAGCGGCTTGGTATCCACGCCGGCAAGCTCTTCCTCGCCGACCGAGAACGCGACGACCGGAATGTCCTTGGCCTTGATGCCCTGGTTGCCAAGCTCCTTGTAGAACGGAACGTTGGCGTCGCCGTTGATGGTGGACACGACCGCGGTCTTCTTGCCGGCCGACCCGAACTTCTTGATGTCCGACACGATGGTCTGGAAGTCCGAGTGTCCGAACGGCGTGTAGTTGATCATGATATCGGATTCCGCAACGCCCTTGGCCTTGAGGTAGGCCTCGAGGATCTTGTTGGTGGTGCGCGGATAGACGTAGTCGGTGCCCGCGAGCACCCAGCGCTGCACTTTTTCTTCCTTCATCAGGTAGTCGACCGCCGGAATCGCCTGCTGGTTGGGGGCGGCACCGGTATAGAACACGTTGCGCTCGCTCTCCTCGCCCTCGTACTGCACCGGATAGAACAGGATGCTGTTGAGCTCCTTGAACACCGGCAGCACCGACTTGCGCGACACCGAGGTCCAGCAGCCGAATACGGCGACGACCTTTTCCTTGTTGATCAGCTCACGCGCCTTCTCCGCGAACAACGGCCAGTTGGAAGCCGGGTCGACGACGACCGCTTCGAGCTTCTTGCCGAGCAGGCCACCTTTCTTGTTCTGCTCCTCGATGAGCATCAGCATGACATCCTTCAGCGTCGTCTCGCTGATGGCCATGGTGCCCGAGAGCGAATGGAGAATTCCGATCTTGATGGTGTCCTGTGCCTTCGCCGGCAGCGTTGCTGCCAGGCCGAAGGCGACCGCCGCCGCGGCCCCGAGCCAGCGGCGAGCCATCGGTCGCGCCGCGACCGAATGCATGGGAGTGAGCATCGCGAAATGTCCTCTGGTTAAACGCCTCTGCCGGCCCCGCGCCGGCAAGCAGAGAATCGCAAAGGCCGTGCCAAACGCGCCGCGCTGCACCAACCCATTGGCCGGACGCGGGGATTGGTCGTTAACCAGCTGCCTAGCGAATAGGCAAAGCCGACGCGCTGTTTCTTGCCACGGAAAATTGCCTTTACTTTAGGCAGGAGACGTCCCAAGTGGCCGAAACTGCAGCGTTTCCCGTGTATGCATTTTATGCAGCGGCAGCCGTGGGACGGCGGAATTGCAACCCGCGACCGCGCCCGCCGTCGATTGGACGGAAACAGCCGGCTGCTACAGTGAGGTCCGATTTTCCTCGCTCGGACACGCGATGGCCAACCCCAAGCTCGCGCGATGACGGCAGACCAGACCCCGCCGCGGGACGGCGCCGGCCCGGTGACACGGCTGCGCGATTGGCTCGACCATCTCGGCCGCCATGACCGGCTCGCCGTCATCCGGCCGGGCGTCGATCTGCGCTTTGAACTCGCCGCGATCGCCAAGCGCCTCGACGGGGTGAAAGCGACGTTCTTTCCGCAGCCCGGCGGCCATGCGATTCCGGTCGCGTCGGGCCTCATCTCCGACCGGCGCTGGATGGCGGAGGCGATGGGCGTGCCGAACGAGCGCATGCTGGCGCATTTTCAGCATGCTGCGCTCGATCCGCTGCCGTGGCGCGAGACGTCGGCGGCGCCGGCGCAAGAGGTCGTGCATGGTCGCGTCGTTCATCACGCAGTCGACCTCGCCAAGTTGCTGCCGCTGCCGACCCACAACGAGCTGGACAGCGGTCCCTACATCACCGCCGGCCTGGTCATTGCGCGCAATCCACAGAGCGGCGCGCAGAACGTCACCATTCACCGGCTGCAGCTCAGCGCGCCCAACCGGCTCGGCGTGCTGCTGCTGCCGCGCCACACGCTCGCCTATTACCGCATGGCCGAGGAGCAAGGACGCGACCTGCCGGTCGCCATCGTCGTCGGCGTTGATCCGCTCACCTTGCTCGCCTCGCAGGCGATCGCGCCGCTCGACTTCGACGAGCTGACGATCGCCGGCGCGCTGCACGGCCGCCCGCTGGACGTCGTCAAGTGCCTCACCAGCGACGTGCGCGTGCCCGCCGAGGCCGAGATCGTGCTCGAAGGCCGCATCCTCGCCAAGACGCGCGAGCCTGAAGGCCCGTTCGGCGAATTCCCGCAATATTACGGCGAGCGCGCCGAGCGCCACGTGATAGAAATCGACGCCGTCACCCACCGCAAGAACCCGATCTTCCACACCATCGGTGGCGGCGGGCTTGAGCATCTCTTGCTCGGCGGAATTCCGCGCGAGGCGACGTTGCTCAATCATCTGCAGCGCAATCTGCCTTGCGTGCGCGACGTGCATCTCGCGCGTGGCGGGGCCATGCGTTACCACCTCTACATTAAGATAAAAAAGCAGAGCGACGGCGAGGCCAAGAACGTGATCTGCGCCGCGTTCGGCGCGCATTACGACGTCAAGCACGTGATCGTGGTCGACGAGGACGTGAACATCCACGACCCGACCGAGGTCGAGTGGGCGGTGGCGACCCGCGCCCAGGCCGACCGCGACGTCCTGATCGTCAGCAACGCGCAAGGCTCGCGGCTCGACCCGTCCGCCAAGGACGGCGTCAGCGCCAAAATGGGGATCGACGCCACCATTCCGCTCGACGCGCCCGCGTTCCGGTACAAGCGCATCCGCGTGCCGGGCGAAGAGAGCGTCGACCTCGACGCGGTAATCGATGCGGGTGCCGGTGGCGACTGGCGCAGCCGGGTCGGGTGAGCGTTGGCTTGGAGTGCCGACTCAGCCTCGAGCGCACGTCACCGCCCCTGGAGGGGAGGATCGGCGAGCGAAGTGAGCCGGGGTGGGGTGAAAAAAAAGATCCGCTGCGCGACCGCAGCCGGCGAGGGTTGACGCCCGCAGCACGCATATCGTGCATTCGACCCAGCGAAACATTTGGCCGCGTTGGATGGAGCATTTTCCGGAACGGTGGGCGTGCCAAATCTTTTAGTCCCTCCCGCGCAGAAAATCGGGCGTCGGCGGCGTGCCCCACATCATACGGGCGAACTGGCCGGACCACACTTTCGGCCGCTGCGGGCGGTCGCGGTGCCACGGCCGTGGCTCGAAATAACCGAGCTCCTCGTCCTTGACCTGGTCGAGCTCGGCGAAGACTTCGACCAGCTGGTCGTCGGGATTGCGGTGGAACGCCGCGAGGTTGTGGCCCGGCCCAAGCCGCGCCGGACCCCACGCGATCGGGATGCCGCGCTGGCCGAACAGGTCGCAGGCGTCCTGGATCTGCGCCCAGTCCTTCAATTCAAACGCCATGTGGTGCAGACCGGGCTTCGAGCCCCTGATGAAGTTCACCGTGTGGTGGTCGGGATTGCAGCGCATGAACACAAAGAAATCCTCGATCCAGTCGGACACGCGGAAGCCGAGCACGCGTTCGTAGAAGTCCGCCGTCGCCTTGGGATCGGGCACGACGAAGGCAACGTGGCCGAGCTTGAGCGGGCCGATGCCGGCGACCGGCTGGTTGGCGGTGACATAGCTCCATTCCGCAAACAGCTCGATGGTAGTGCCTTTCGCATCGTCGAAGGCCAGCATCGTCGGCGTGCCGGGCAGCGCGTCGCTGCGGAGCCCGCTCGTGATCCCCTCGGCCGACAGGGTCTTCGCCATCGCGGCGAAATCCGATTGCGGCGCGACCTCGAACGCCAGCTTGGTACAGCGCGCATGGCTCGCCTGCTGCAGCTCAACAACGATTTGGCCGATCTTGGTCGCGAGCAGCGCATGGCCGTTGCCCTTCGACGCCACGACGAGGCCCATCACCTGCGCGTAGTAGTCGACCTGCCGCTCGAGATCCGGCGTATCGAAACTCGCGTGTCCCAACCGTCGCGGCTTGATCATTGCTTTTTCCCTGTGGGAACG
>Ga0307472_100001007_pt1 | contig 10843 bp, 9 predicted proteins | sample atmos_gasesAM5C__2_FD_204582 | JGI IMG/M metagenome (GOLD analysis project Ga0307472, IMG submission 204582) | Hardwood forest soil microbial communities from Morgan-Monroe State Forest, Indiana, United States - atmos_gasesAM5C_05 | ecosystem: Environmental > Terrestrial > Soil > Temperate... | reverse complement strand
TGCCGGAAAAGCTGGCAGGCAAGGATATCTGGCGGCAGCGTTTCGAGGACATCCGCGGCTTCGAGCGTCACCTTTCGCGCAACGGCACGCGCATCCTGAAGTTTTTTCTGCACGTCTCAAAAGAAGAACAGCGCAAGCGGTTTCTCGACCGAATCGAAGAGCCGGCGAAGCGCTGGAAATTCTCAATGGACGACGTTCGCGAACGCGAGCTTTGGGGTAAATATCAGGACGCCTATGAGGATATGATCCGGCACACCAGCACGCCGGATGCGCCGTGGTACGTGGTGCCGGCCGATCACAAGTGGTTCACCCGCATCGTGGTGGCTGGCGTCATTGTGCAGGAACTGCAGTCACTCGGCGTCGATTTCCCCAAGGTCGAGGGCGAGGCGCTCAAGGAACTGGAAGAAGTGGCCAAGGCGCTCAAGGCGGAACACTGACCCCTTGCCTCCTTGTGCGGCGATCCGCTAGAAAGGGCGCCGCTGAACGGGGTTAACGCTGGCTTAATGAGTTTCCGCCACCCTGTACGCAAGACGAGGGTTGTTTGAAGGCCATGTCGACGCGGACAAATATTTGCGCGATCGAGCGGACGGCGGGACACGCCGGTGCCGCGGCCACCCTCATTCTGGGCTCGCTCCTTCTCCTTATCCGCCCCTGAGGGCCGGCTGGGCATTCGCGCCTGGGCACTCGGGGGATCCGCGGAAAGAGCAATCCCATAGAGCGCCCGAGCGGCGCATTTGACGAGAAGGATCAGTTCCATGGCTAGCAAGACCCAGTCCGACAAGGACCGCGTGGTCATCTTCGACACCACCTTGCGTGACGGCGAACAATGTCCCGGCGCGACTATGACCCACGAAGAGAAGCTCGAAGTGGCCGAGCTGCTCGATGACATGGGCGTCGACATCATCGAGGCCGGCTTTCCGATCGCATCGGAAGGCGACTTTGCCGCCGTGCAGGAGATCGCCAGACGCTCCAAGAAATCCGTGATCTGCGGGCTGGCGCGCGCGGCGTTCAAGGACATCGACCGTTGCGCGGAAGCGATCAAGCCGGCCAAACGCAATCGCATCCACACCTTCATCTCAACGTCACCCGTGCACATGAAATACAAGCTCCAGAAGGAGCCGCACGAGGTTTACGAGATGGTGATCGAGCAGGTCACGCGCGCGCGCAGCCATACCGACGACGTGGAATGGTCGGCGGAGGATGCCACCCGCACCGAGCACGATTTCCTCTGCCGTTGCGTGGAGGCCGCGATCAATGCCGGCGCGACAACCATCAATATTCCAGACACCGTCGGATATTCGGTGCCGGAGGAATATTTCGCGCTCATTGAGATGTTGCGGACGCGCGTGCCGAATTCGGACAAGACGCGTTTCTCGACCCATTGCCATAATGATCTCGGCATGGCGGTCGCCAACTCACTCGCCGGTGTGAAGGCGGGCGCGCGGCAGATCGAGTGCACCATCAACGGCATCGGCGAGCGCGCGGGCAATGCCGCGCTCGAAGAAGTCGTGATGGCGATGCAGGTGCGCAACGACGCTCTGCCTTACTGGTCCGGGATCAACGCCACGATGCTCACGCGGGCATCCAAGCTCGTGGCAGCCGCGACGTCTTTCCCGGTGCAGTACAACAAGGCCATCGTCGGCCGAAACGCTTTCGCGCATGAGAGCGGCATTCACCAGGATGGCATGCTCAAGAATGCCCAGACCTACGAGATCATGACGCCGGAATCCGTCGGCGTGAAGCAGACCTCGCTGGTGATGGGCAAGCACTCCGGGCGGCACGCCTTCGTGCACAAGCTGGAGGAGATGGGCTACAAGCTCGCCGCCAACCAGCTCGAGGATGCGTTCGTGCGTTTCAAGGCGCTCGCCGACCGCAAGAAGCATGTCTACGACGAAGACATCGAGGCGTTGGTTGACGAGGAGATCGCGCACGCGCACGACCGCATAAAGTTGGTGTCGCTGTCGGTGATCGCCGGCACGCGGGGGCCGCAGCGCGCCACCATGAAGATCGACGTGGACGGCACCACGATGATCGAGGAGTGCGAGGGCAACGGCCCGGTCGATGCAGTGTTCAACTGCATCAAGGCGCTGGTGCCGCACGAGGCCACGCTCGAGCTCTACCAGGTGCACGCGGTGACCGAAGGCACCGACGCGCAGGCCGAGGTCTCGGTGCGGCTCTCCGACGGCGACCGGTCGGTGACCGCCAAGGGCGCCGATCCGGATACGCTGGTCGCCTCGTGCAAGGCCTACCTCAGCGCGCTCAACAAGCTGCAGGCGCGCGGCGCCCGCATGCACGCGCAGCACTCGACCGCCCGCCGCGTGCATTCGACCGACACGATCTGAGCTGACCCCGCGCAATCCGGGCTGCAAACCGCAGGTTCTGGGCAAGGATGGACCCCCGCCGAGCTTTCGGCGGGGGGCGTTTTTACGGGGTTAAGCGAAAGTTCAGACCGATGAACGAGGATCGGCTCGCTCTCAAGCGGCGAAAATCCCAGGGCGAACATCAGGATGTCCACGGCCGGGCCGGCCATTGCTTCCAGCGCGTCAGAGCAGCGGGCCACCTACGCGGCGCTGCTGCTGCCGGTATTCGCGCTGACGATCTTCGTGTCGGCGACCCTGCTGTTCTCGGTGCAGCCGATGTTCACAAAGATGGTGCTGCCGCTGCTCGGCGGTTCGCCGTCAGTGTGGTCGGTCGCCATGGTGTTCTTCCAGGGCGTGCTGCTGATCGGCTACGGCTACGCGCATCTGCTGATCCGCTATGTCGACCCGCGCCGCGTCGCGGTTGTGCATCTGATCTTCTGCGCTGCCGCCTTCGCGGCGCTGCCGATCGCGGTCGCCGATCTCGGCAAGCCACCGATCGCGAACGAGGCGATCTGGCTGCTCGGCTTGTTCGGCGCGTCGATCGGATTGCCCTTCTTCGCCGTGTCGGCCAACGCACCGTTGCTGCAGGCATGGTTCGCGCGCACCACCCACGCGCAGGCGAGTGATCCGTACTTTCTCTACGGGGCGTCGAACCTCGGATCGTTCTTTGCGCTGCTCGCCTATCCGATCCTGTTCGAGCCGTTTCTCACGCTGCGTGACCAGTCGGGCCTGTGGAGCGCGGCCTTTGTCTTTCTGATCCTGCTGTTGATCGGTTCCGCGCTGCTGATGGGGCGCAACATGCGTCCGGGTGCCGCCGACGAACGAGCGGCAACGTCCGCGCGGAGCAGGCCGTCCTGGACCGAGCGCTGTCAGTGGATGGCGCTCGCCTTCGTGCCGTCCGGCATGCTGATCGCGGTGACGTCGCACATCTCGACTGACATCGCGTCGGCGCCGTTTCTGTGGGTCATCCCGCTCGCGCTCTATCTCCTGACGTTCGTGCTGACATTCCGCCACGGCGGCGAGGTCACGCACCGATGGATGGTGCTGCTGCAGCCGTTCTTCGTCGCGCCGCTGGTGGTCGGCTTGATGGCGGGCGAGCGCGCCTACTGGTTGGTGGCGATCCTGCTCAGCATCGGTGTGTTCGTCATCTCGACCATGGTCTGCCATCGCGAGCTCTATTTGCGGCGGCCGGGCGCGGAGCAGCTGACCGGATTTTACATGTGGGTGTCGGCCGGCGGCGTGCTCGGCGGAATCTTCTCCGGGCTGGTCGCGCCGTATGTGTTTCTCGACGTGTGGGAGTTTCCGATCCTGATCGTGCTCGCGCTGCTGTGCCGTCCCGGCGCGTTCGCGCAGGGCTGGCGTTCGTGGATGCGCGATGCCGCGGTATTCCCGGTTTTCCTCGTGATCGTGATCGCGCCGCTGGTGTTCTTCCACGCCAAGCTGCCGAGCGAGGCCGAGCTCGCCTGGATGATCTTCATCGGCGCGATCGGCGCGCTGATCATGGTGCAGGCGCAGCGCCCGAGCGGATTGGTCGGTTGGACGGTGCTGGCATTGATCCTCACCGCCGCTTACAGGCCGGGTATTGTCCAGACCGAGACGGAGCGCAGCTTCTTCGGTGTGCACAAGGTGGTGGAGAGTGCCGACGGACGTTTCCGCATGCTCTATCACGGCACCACGCTGCATGGGGCACAGCGGATCCGCGACGATGACGGCCGCCCGGTCGCTGGCCGGCCCGAGCCGCTCACGTACTACTACGACGGCGGTCTGCTTTCCGAGCTGATCAAGAGCCAGCAGACGAGCATGCACCCGCTGCAGCGCGTCGCGGTGGTTGGGCTCGGCGCCGGGTCGCTCGCCTGTTATGCCAAGCCGTCGGAACGGTGGACCTATTTCGAGATCGACCCGGTGGTCGTCCGCATTGCGCGCGACGCGGCCAAATTCCGCTTCCTGGCAGACTGCGCGCCGCAGGCCGACGTCGTGCTCGGCGACGCGCGACTGACGCTCGCCGAGGCAGGAGTGCAATACGACCTGATCGTGCTCGACGCTTTTTCGTCCGACGTCGTGCCGGTGCATCTGCTCACGCGCGAAGCGCTCGGCGTCTATCTCGCCCGGCTCGCGCCGAACGGCGTGATCGCCATGCACATTTCCAACCGCTACCTGGATCTCGCCAGCGTGGTGCGCGAGGTTGCCGCGCTACAGGGGCTGAATGTCTATCTGAAGCGGGACGGCAAGGCGACGGCGGACGGCTACCAAAGCCACATGCACGCCAATTCCCTGGTGGCGGTCCTGGCGCGGCACGACGCGGACGTCGCCAGGCTGGTTATGGAGCTTGGCTGGACCAGGCTCGAGGCGACCGGCTCAGTGCGGCCGTGGACCGACGACTACTCGAATATTCTGTCTGCCATCTGGCGTATGCGGTTCCCCGGATAGTGCTTCTACGCGTGACACAATGCCCGCGTGTAGTCCTTGCTGATTGCATGCGCCATATGCGTTAACTGCGCGCGTTTTTGGCCGGAAATCACGGAATAGCCGTATTCTGGCCGGCCGGTCGCCTTGCTTGGCGGCGCAGGTAACATTAATTGATGGTTCCTCCACGGAACCTTCGGAGTTCCGTATTGTTAGGGGCTCGGGACTCTTGTAATCGCGGGTCTTCTCCGCGCGAAAGTCTTGGAGGGTGGGAATGAGAAAAGCAGCGCTCGCGGGCGCAGTCGCGCTCGCGATCATCGGTCCGTTGTCGATTTCGTCTGAAGGCATCGTGGTCACGACCGCCACGGCGCAGGACGTCGTCGTCACCGAGTCCCACATCGCGCGCCTCAAGCGCAGCCTGCGTCTCACGCCGGCGCAACAGGTCCACTGGCAGAGGGTGGAATCGGCGCTGCGGAGCTACTTCACGCGCACCGCTTCGGCTGACAGTTCGGGCGACAGCTACTATCAGCGCGCCCGCGCCCGCATCTCCGGCTACGCGATCAACGCCCGGGCGATGCAACGCCTGCACTCGGCGGCCGGCCCGCTGATTGCCAGCCTCGACGAAGAGCAGAAGCGCGAAGGCATGGAAGCGATCCGGGCCATGGGCTTGGCGTCGATGTTCTGACGTTCGTCAGGTGGTGCCCACTTGGGCAGCGGCCCGCCAAGCCGCCTGACCCCGCTTCACGATCGATATTGTTGCTATGATGGATGCCCGGGCTCGCGCCCGGGCATCATAATTTTTGCGCAGCGGGCGCCAACAGTCCGCGCGACGAACGGGGAGGAAGCCATGGCGTGTCGCCGCCTGCTGCGTGGCGTGCTCGGTGTCGCGTTCGCTGTCGGGGTCGTCGCTTCCGCCGCAGCGGAGGACATCGCGGTCGGCAATTTCGGCGTCGCCGCCAACGGCATGCCGTTCGGCGTCGCGCTCGACAAGGGCTTCTTCCAGCAGGAGGGCGCAAACGTCACCGGCATCATCTCCTCGCAGGGCGGCGGCACCTCGATCCGCAACATGATGGCGGGCGGCGTCGCCTATGGCGAAGCCAATCCGGGCGCGACCGCGATCGCCATCAAGCAGGGCGCGGACCTGAAGATCATCAGCGACAACGTGTTGACCGTCGCCGAGTTCGTGTGGGCGGTGAAGCCGGACTCGCCGATCAAGAGCATCAAGGACTTCAAAGGCAGGAAGATCGGCTACACCAATCCGCGCTCGACCAGCCAGGCGCTGGCGATCCTGCTGCTCCAGGCGGCCGGCCTGAAGCCGGACGATGCCGAGCTGGTGAAGACCGGCGGCTTCGGCGAGGGCGTCGCCGCGCTCGACCTCGGCCTCATCGACGTCGCGCCGATGGCGGAGCCGGTGTGGTCGAAGTTCAAGTCGAAGTATCGCGCAGTCGCGGTGGCCTCCGACATCCTGCCGCCGCTCGACAATGTGGTTGGCGTCACCACTGGCGCCGCCGCTGCGAGCCGCGGCGATTTCATCCGTGCGGTGATCCGCGCCCGTCGCAAGGCGGTCGAGTTCATGGCCAGCAATCCGGACGAGGCGGGCGATATCGTCGCCAAGCACTACAACATCGACAAGGAGGTCGCGCGCAGCGCGGTCCGCAACCTCACCACCAGCAAGACCCAGGGCATTCCTTACTGGGGCACCGGCCAGTTTCACCTCGACGGCATGAAGCGGATGGTCGAGGTCCAGAAGATGGTCGGCGCGCTGAGCGAGGACATCGACGTCACCAAGCTCGTCGATACGAGCTTCCTGCCGGACGACATCAAGACGCCGAAGTAGCGCGGGACGGGCAGGGGTGCCGGCCGTGTCCGACGTCCATGTTTCGCTGCGCCAAGTGACGAAAGTCTTTTCCACGGGCGCGGACGGGCAGGGCGTCCACGCGGTCGGGCCGATCGATGTCGATCTGCGCAAGGGAGAATTCTTCGCCGTCGTTGGTCCGTCGGGCTGCGGGAAGTCGACGCTGCTGGAGCTGATCGCCGGTCTGACGCCGGCGAGCGAGGGCGAAATCGCGTTCGAGGGCCGTCCGATCGGCGGACGCATTCCCGACGGCATCGGCGTCGTGTTCCAGGAGGACGCCTGCTTCTCCTGGCTGTCGGTCGCCGACAACATCGCGTTCGGACTGCGCAAAAGCGGGCTTGCCTCGGCCGAGAAGAAGCAGCGCGTGCGTGCGGCCATCGACCTCATGGGCCTCATGGATTTCGCGGCGAGCTACCCGGCGCAGCTCTCGGGCGGCATGCGCCAGCGCGTCTGCATTGCCCGCACGCTGGTGATGCAGCCGCGGCTGATCCTGCTCGACGAGCCGTTCGGCGCGCTCGACCAGCAGACGCGGCTTCTGATGGGGGATGAAGTATTGCGGCTGTGGCGGCAGACCGGCGCGACCGTGTTCCTGATCACCCATGCGCTCGACGAGGCCGCCATGCTGGCGGACCGCATCGCGGTGATGTCGGCGCGGCCGGGGCGGATCATCGACACCGTCGAGACCCGATGGCCGCGCGAGCGCGACAGCCGCATCATCGAGCAGGCTGCGTTCGGGTCGATCACCAGTCGGCTGTGGAAGTCGCTGCGTGAAGAATCGCTGAAGACGATCGGCAGGACCACCGCATGAGGCGGATCGCGCTCTATCGGTTGCTCGTAATCGTCGGCGTGACGCTGCTGCTCGAGGCGCTGTGTCTCCTCAAGGTGATTGACCGCATCACCATGCCGCCGCCGCATCAGATCCTGCGCGACCTCGCGACGATCCTGATGTCCGGCAAGCTGAATGCGGCGATCGCCAAGACCATGACCAATGCGTTGATCGCCGTTTCGCTGGCGATCGTGGTGGGCGTCCTGACGGCGACCCTGCTGCACGGCTATCGCTCGGTGCGCGAGACGCTCGACCCGCTGTTCGCCACCTATTATGCGGTGCCGATCTTCGCGTTCTACCCGCTGCTGATCGTCCTGCTCGGGCTTGGCGACGCGCCGCAGATCATGATCGGTTTCATGCTCGGCGTGGTGGCGGTGGTCGTCAACACGCTCAACGGGCTCGACCGTGTGCCGGCGGTGCTGAAGAAGACCGCGCGCATCCAGCGGATGGGCACAATCGAAACCGCGCTGAAGGTCACGTTGCCCTATGCCGCGCCCTACGTGCTGACCGGCGCCAAGCTGGCTGTCGCCTATTCGCTGATCGGCATCATCGGCGCCGAGTTCATCATGTCGCGCGGCGGCATGGGCTACGAGATCAGCTTCGCCTACAACAATTTCGACAACGCGACCATGTATCCGCTGATCCTGCTGATCTTACTTGTCTCGATCGCGGTCAACGGTGCGCTGTCGCGCTGGGAGAAGGTTCTGCTCAAGCGGCGAGGGCTCGCATGAGCGCGGACACGCTGCGGTCGGCGCGCAACACGCTGGTGCTGGTGGCCGGGCTCCTGCTCGCCTGGCAATGCCTCTACTGGTTCGCCGGCGACGTCGCGATGCGCTCGCCATTGCAGACGTTTCTGTTCACAGCGAGGCTGGTCACGTCCGACGCGTTCTGGCCGCACCTGTCGGAGACGCTGCGGGCCTTCGCGGCGGCGCTGGCCATCGCGATATCGGTCGGGCTCGTCACCGGGTTCTGGCTCGGCTTTCATCGGCCGTCCGGCGACGTGTTCGAGCCGATGCTGGTCGCGCTCTACTCGATCCCGAAGATCACGCTCTATCCGATCGTGCTGCTCGCATTCGGTCTCGGCATGCCGGCGAAAATCGCGTTCGGCGCGATCCACGGCATCATTCCGGTTGCGATCTTCACGATCAACGCGTTGCGCAACATCAAGCCGATTCTGGTTAAGACCGGGCGCGTGCTGGATCTCGGCACGTTCGATATTGCGCGCTCGATCCTGTTCCCGGCCGCGGTACCGGAGATATTTACCGGCATCCGCATCGGGTTCGCGCTGACGCTGATCGGCACTCTGCTGGGCGAGATGTTTGCCGCGCAGCGCGGCCTCGGCTACTTGCTGATGAACGCCATCGGCCTGCACAACATAGATCTGATCATGGCCGTGACGCTGCTTCTGGTGATGTTCGCGGCGACCGTCAGCGGCATCCTGCTCGCAATCGACCGCCGTCTGCACCGGCGGGCATAGCGCCTACTGCAATTGCTTCGAGGCCATCCGTGCGCCTTCGGCCAATGCGGCGAGCTTCATCCAGACGATCTTGGTGTCGACCTGGACGCGGCCGGCGAACGTGCCGAAGCCGCAGTCGGCGCCGCCCATGACGTTCTCCCGTCCGACCAGCTTGGCGTATTGCACCAGCCGATCGGCGACCAGCTCGGGATGCTCGACGAAATTCGAAGTCGAGTCGATCACGCCGGGGATGATGGTCTTGCCGTCCGGAAGCTTGAAGTCCTGCCAGATCTTCCATTCGTGGGCGTGGCGCGGGTTCGCAGCCGGGAAAGACACGGCCATCGGCCGGCCCTTGAGGACGATATCGACAATGTCCTTCAGGGGCACATCGGTGTGGTGCGGCCCGAGCGTCGAGCCCCAGCACACGTGCATGCGCATCTGCTCGGCCGGGATGTCGCGCACCGCGTGATTGAGCGCCTCGACGTTCATGGCGATGACCTTGCGGAATTCGGCAAGGCTGAGATGCGCGAGCACCGAGGAGCGCAGCATCGCCAGATCAGGGCAGTCAAGCTGCAGGATGAAGCCTGCGTCGGCGATCGCCTTGTATTCGTCCCGCATCACGTCGGCGAGCGCGTAGAGGTAAGCCTCGTCGCTTTTGTAGTATTGGTTTTTCAGATAGCGCGCGATCTGGCCGGGCGACGGTGAGGTCATGAAGCTGCTGTGCGCGACGCCGGCGTTCTTCATCGCGGCCATAGAGCGCGCGACGTCGGCCTTGGTCGCCGCGAAATCGCGCCAGGTGATCGGGCCCGAGCAGGCAGGCCGGTGCTGGAACGGGGAGGCGAACTGGCTGAGCAGCTGAGCGAGCTCGGGGAATTCCTCGTCGCCGGTGCCGAGCGGCGCCGCGCTCGGGCCTTCGAAACCGGTCAGGCGGTCCTTCACGTGGACCGTGTAGTCGGTGCGGCCCTGCTCGCCATCGTTGACGATGTCGATGCCACAGTCGCGCTGCTGCTTGACCACGAATGTGACGGCGCGGGCCACCGCAGCATCGAGCGTCGTCGGGTCGGCGTTCGTGTGATCACGCTCGGCGAGCAGCAGCTTCACCACCTCGGGCGTGCGCGGCAGGCTGCCGGTGTGGCTGGTGAGGATCCTGTCGGTACTTTTCTGCATGTCCGCCGCTTGTCCATCGCTCGAGAAAAATGCGCGGCGAGTGTTTCAACTCTCCGGCACCTCCGCAAGCACGGCAGACGCGAAACGTGGGCGGCGCGCGACATCGGTGGGCAAGCGGCCCACCAGGGGACGATCGTCCGTCAGCGGGCCGCGACTTTGGCGGGCGGCATGTTGTTCGGGATCTTGATGTCGACCGCGAGCGTCGAGACCATCTCGCCGCGATCAACTTTGACTTGAACCTTGTCCAGGTCGATCGTCACGTGGCGCGCGACCACCCGCAGGATCTCCTGCCGCAGCACTGTGATCAGGTCGGATCGATTGACCAGGCTACGTTCGTATTCGAGCAGAATCTGCAACCGCTCGCGCGCGACCGGCGCGGAACCGCGGCGCCTGGCGAAATCGAACAATCTCATGCCGCTCTCCGTCCGAACAACTTGTCGAACAGCCCCTTCTTGTCGGTCGGGATCGACATCTCGACCTCTTCCCCGCACAGGCGTCTGGCGGCGTCGGCATAGGCGCGCGCGGGCGCGCTCGCCGGATTGCTGAGCGTGATGGGCGCGCCAAGGTTGGAGGCGCGCAGCACCTCTTCGCTCTCCGGAACGATTCCGATCAGCGGGATAGACAGGATCTCCAGCACGTCGTCGATGCCGAGCATCTCGCCGCGTCCCGCCCGCCCCATGTCGAAACGGGTGATCAGCAGGCGCTTGTCGATGCGCTCGCCCTTCTCGGCCTTGACGGTCTTGGAGTCGAGCAGGCCGATGATGCGGTCAGAGTCG
>Ga0307472_100001006_pt1 | contig 10844 bp, 12 predicted proteins | sample atmos_gasesAM5C__2_FD_204582 | JGI IMG/M metagenome (GOLD analysis project Ga0307472, IMG submission 204582) | Hardwood forest soil microbial communities from Morgan-Monroe State Forest, Indiana, United States - atmos_gasesAM5C_05 | ecosystem: Environmental > Terrestrial > Soil > Temperate... | reverse complement strand
GGCGTACCGGCGCGCCCGCGGCGAGATGGACTCGGCGCGTGAGCTGCTGCGTCACGAGAAAGACTCCGAGATGCAGGAGTACCTGCGTTCAGAAGAGCGGCGTGCTGCGGAACAGATGGCGCAGCTCGACGAGCGGCTGAAGGTCCTGCTGCTGCCCAAAGACCCGAACGACGACAAGGATGTCGTGGTCGAGATCCAGGGCGCGGAGGGCGGGGAGGAGGCGGCCCTTTTCGCGGCCGACCTGTTCCGCATGTACACGCGGTGGGCGGAAAAGAAAGGATGGAAGGTCGACGTCGTCGAGGCCTCGCCAACCGAGAAGGGCGGCTACGACAAGATCACGTTCGAGGTCCACGGCCAGGGCGCGTACTCGCAGCTCAAGTACGAGGGCGGGGTGCACCGCGTGCAGCGCGTGCCCAAGACCGAGGCCCAGGGCCGAATCCACACGTCCGCGGCCACGGTCTCCGTGCTGCCGGAAGCGGATCCGGTCGAGGTCGAGCTGAAGCCGGAGGACCTCGACATCAAGGCCTCCACGTCCACCGGTCCTGGCGGTCAGAGCGTCAACACGACGTACTCGGCCATCCGCGTCGTCCACAAGCCAACCGGCCTCGTGGTCAGCATCCAGGACGAGAAGTCCCAGCTGCAGAACAGGGAGAAGGCGCTGCGCGTCCTCCGGGCGCGCCTGTACGAGATGAAGGTGGCCGAGCAGCAGGAAGCAATCGGCGCGCAGCGGCGCGGCATGGTTCGCACCGGCAACCGCTCGGAGAAGATCCGGACCTACAACTTCAAGGACAACCGGGTCACCGACCACCGCATCAACCTGACGCTGCACAAGCTCGACCGCGTCATGCAAGGCGACCTCGACGACCTGGTGTCGGCCCTGATCGCCGCGGACCGCGCCGCGCAGCTCAACGGTGGCAGCGAAAACGCGAAAGCCAGTTGACCATCGTTGAGGTCCTGAAGCTCTCCTCCGACTATCTCCAGAAGCACGGATCGGATTCGTCGCGACTGGACGCCGAGGTGTTGCTCGCCCACTCGCTCGGAATGCGCCGGCTCGACCTGTACCTGAAGTTCGACCGGGATCTGAAGGAAGACGAGCTGAGCGTTTACCGCGGACTGGTGGCTCGTCGGGCCAAAGGCGAGCCGGTGGCTTACGTCGTCGGGCACAAGGAGTTCATGGGCCTCGACTTCGAGGTGACGCCTGACGTGCTGGTGCCGAACCCCGACACCGAGGTGCTGGTGCAGCGCGCGGTCGCCATCGCGCGTGACTCGGAGCGGCCGCTGCGCGTCGCCGACGTCGGCACGGGCAGCGGATGCATTGCCATCGCAGTCGCCCACTACGCCGCCAACACCGACGTGTGGGCTTCGGACCTCAGCCGCGCGGCCCTCGAGGTCGCGGCGCGCAACGTGGCCACGCACCGGCTCGCGGACCGGGTGCACCTGGTGCAGGGCGACTTGATGAGCGCCATGGCCGGCGAGTTTGATCTGGTTTGCGCCAACCTTCCTTATGTGGCCGCCGGCGCCGTCCTGCCTGCCGAAGTTGCCGCCCAGCCGGCCAGCGCGCTGTACGCCGAGGACGGCGGCGCTGCGCTGGTGACGCGCCTGCTCAGGGCAACGCCTGCCCGCCTGATGCCGGGCGGCCGCGTCCTGGCCGAGCTCGACCCGTCGATAGCGACGGCTGTCGTAGAGGCTGCGGGTCGCAACTTCGCCGGCCACCGCTTGCACCGCGACCTCGGCGGTCACGATCGCGTCCTCGAAGCGTGGTCCTGAAGCCCACCCAGGCCGGCCTGCAGCGAGCGGCGCAGCTGCTGCGAAGCGGTGCCGTGCTGGCATTCCCCACCGACACCGTGTACGGGCTGGGCGCGAGCTTCGACGACGAGGTGGCGCAGAAGCGGATCTACCAGATCAAGGGCCGGCCCGTCGGCATGCCGCTGATCCTCATGGTCGCCGCGGAGTCGCAACTCGAGGGATTGGTGCACATCGATTCGCGCGCCGAGTCATACATACGGCGCTGGTGGCCCGGACCGCTGACGCTGATCCTGCACGCCACGGGCGGCCGCACGCTGGGCGTGCGGATTCCCAAGCACAAGGTCGCGCTGGGCCTGTTACGTCACGCCGGGCCGCTCATGACGACCAGCGCGAACCTGCACGGTGGCGAGCCCGCGATGAATGCCGACGAGGCCGCCGCATTGCAGGGCGTGATGGCGGTCGTCGACGGCGGCGTGGCGAGCGGAGGCACCGCGTCCACCGTGCTCGACCTCACCGGGCCCGAGCCACACGTCCTCCGCGAGGGAGCGATCCCCACGGCGCAGCTCCTCGGTCCGCCTCCGCCGATGACGGGATAGCATCGCCCCCGGACACAATTACGTGGACTCTGCGCAAAACACTCCTTTGGGCACATAGAAAAGGTGCGTTCTGCGCAAAACACACCGAATGACGGCCCCGCTGGGCCGCCCCCGCCGCCCACGGGATAGCATCAACCCGTGACGACCAACATCACGACGATGACGTTCCCGGCGCTGGACAGGAGCGACCCCGAGGTCGCCGACCTGATCCGCAAGGAGTTCAAGCGCCAGTCGGAGACGCTCGAGCTCATCGCCTCCGAAAACCTGACGAGCCCGGCCATCCTCGAAGCGCTGGGCACGCTGCTGACCAACAAGTACGCCGAGGGTTATCCCGGCCGGCGCTACTACGGCGGCACTGGCGAGGTCATCGACAAGATCGAGACGCTCGCGATCGAGCGCGCCAAGCAGCTCTTCGGCGCGGAGTACGTCAACGTCCAGCCGCATTCGGGGTCGCAGGCCAACGCGGCCGTGTACATGGCCGTGTGCCAGCCGGGCGACAGGGTGATGGGGATGGACCTCTCCGCCGGCGGCCACCTGACGCACGGCAGCCCGGCCAACTTCAGCGGCAAGCTGTACGAGATCCACTCGTACGGAGTCGACCGCGAAACGGAAAGGATCGACTACGACGTGGTGCAGAAGCAGGCCGAAGAGGTGCGGCCGAAGATGCTGCTGGCCGGATTCTCCGCCTACTCGCGCGTCGTCGACTGGGAGCGCATGCGCCGGATCGCCGATTCCGTGGGCGCGACCTTCTTCGTCGACATGGCGCACGTGGCGGGCCTGGTCGCGGGCGGCGTCTACCCGTCGCCAATCCCGCACGCCGCCATCACGTCGACCACGACTCAGAAGACGCTGCGCGGCGCGTGGGGCGCGATCATCCTGTGCCGCAGCGACTGGCAGAAGGCGATTGACTCGGCGGTGTTCCCTGGCACCCAGGGCGGTCCGCTGATGCACGCGATCGCCGCCAAGGCGGTGTGTTTCGGTGAGGCGCTGAGGCCGGACTTCAAGGTCTATGCCCGGCAGGTGGTGGCCAACGCGAAGGTGATGTCGGAGCGGCTGCTCGAGCGCGGGCTGCGACTGGTCAGCGGCGGCACGGACAACCACCTGATGCTCATCGACCTTCGCCCGCAGAAGCGGACGGGCAAGCAGGTGCAGGACGTCGCCGACACGGTCGGCATCACGCTGAACCGCAACTCGATCCCGTTCGACGACGCGTCGAAGTTCAACCCGAGCGGCGTGCGGGTGGGCACGCCGCTGGTGACCACGCGCGGCATGAAGGAACCCGAGATGGCCGTGATCGCCGACTGCATCGCCGACCTCGTTGAGCGCATCGACGACCCGGCCACGCTCGACTCGGTCCACGAACGCGCCCTCGAGCTGTGCCGGAAGTTTCCGATCCCGTACGCGATTGACTGACTTCTTCAGCGACGAGGCGCTCGCGAGCCTCACGGACCACCTGCTCCCAGGGCTCTGGCCGTTCATCGTCGCGCTTGTCGTATGCGCGGTCGTGGTGCCGGTGACGATCTACCTGTCCCGCCGCTTCGGCTGGATCGCTCAGCCCGGCGGGCGCCATGCGCACTCGACGCCGACACCGACCCTCGGAGGCGTGGCGCTCTTCACCGGGTTCGCGGTGGCTGTCGCCGTCTTTCTGCCGGGCTACTCCGCGACGCCGGGCGTGATCATCGTGTCCGGGCTCGCGACCGCCGCGCTGGCCGTCGACGACCGGTGGCCGATGCAGCCGCTGGTCAAGCTGGGTGTCCAGCTTGGGCTCGCGCTGGTCGCCGTCCTGGTCTTCGGCGTCGAGATCAGGTTCTTCAGCCTGCCCGGCGGGCACATCGTGCAGCTCGGGCTCCTCATGGCCCCCGTCAGCGTCTTCTGGCTGGTCGGCATGCAGAACACCGTCAACTTTCTCGACGGCGTTGACGGTCTGGCGGCCGGCGTGGTGGCGATCGTGGCTGCGGTCCTCATGCTGGCGGCCGGGCAGCTGCACCAGCCGGAGGTGGTGAAGCTGAGCGGCGCGCTCGCGGGCTGTTGCGTGGGCTTCCTGCTCTTCAACTTTCACCCGGCGCGCATCTTCATGGGTGACTCGGGCGCACATTTTCTCGGCATCGCCCTGGGCATGATCTCGATCCTCGGCGTCGCCAAGGTGGCGGTGGCGTTTGCGTTGGTGGCGCCGGTGCTCGCGCTCGCGGTGCCGATCGCCGACACCGGCTGGGCGATCCTGCGGCGCCGGATTCGCGGCTCGTCCGTCGCCACCGCCGACCGCCTGCACCTGCATCACCGGCTGCAGTCCTTCGGCCTGGATCCGCGGCAGACGTGCTACGTCTTCTACGCGGCAAGCGCGCTGCTCGGCGCGCTCGGACTGACGATCTTCGGCCACGGCAGGATCCTGGCCGTGGTCCTGGTCGCGTCCGCCGTCCTCGCGTCGACGGTCATCGCCGACCTCTTGCTCCATGCCGGCTGGCGCATCCCCGCGCCGTGGCTGCGCCGCCTGTTGGACGTGCCGGGTTCTCAGTAGAATTCGGAGGGGCATGGCGCCCAGTCCGAAATCGACTCCGACAGGAGCCGACATGGCAGGGATCGGGGTTTTTTTCGCAGCTGCAGTCCTCCTCCCGCTGCTCGGTGGCGCGGGGCTGGACAGGCTGCTGCACACCGCGCCCGTTTTCGTCCTGGTCGGACTGGTGGTGGGCCTCGCGGTCGGTGCAGTCGGCCTGTGGTTCAGGATCAGGGAGTTCACTAGATGAAGTCCGGGGGGCTGCTGAGGGATATGGTCGTGGCCTGCTTGCTGGCAGCGCTGGCCGCCGCCGGCGCGGGCGCCGTGACCGGACACCTCGACGTAGGGCTCGGTCTTGCCGCCGGCCTCACGCTCGGCTCCCTCAACGGCTACCTGCTGCAGGGCCTGATGGACCGCGGCACGCCATTTGCGGCCAGCGGCATCTTTCGCATCCTGCTTTTCAGCTCGTTCGCGTTGATCGCCGTGCTCACGCTCCGCTCGATCGCCTGGACGGTGCCGCTCGGCATCGGTGTGGCTCAACTGGTCATGGTCGCGGTCGCTTTGCGACGAGGGCTGCGCGCGAGATGACCGGCACCCATCCCACGATCAGCTTCGGCTGCGGGGCGCTCTGCACATTCAACTACGACAGCGTGATCTCGAGCCTGGTGGCCGTGATCGCCACGCTGGCGGTGGGATTCTGGCTGCGCTCGAACCTCAAGCCGGGCGAGCCCAGCCGCGTTCAGGCCGTTTTCGAGTGGGGCTACGACCAGCTGCGGTCGCTGATCAAGACCAACGTCTCGGAGGACGCCCTGTTCATCATCCCGCTGGCGCTGACGCTTTTCCTCTACATCCTCGTCGCCAACTGGATCGAGCTCTTTCCCCTGGCCATCTTCCCGATTCTCCACGGCGCCAACGCCGACCTGAACCAGACGCTGGCCATGGCGCTGATCGTGATCGCGGTCGTGCAGTGGTACAGCGTGCGCGTCCTCGGATGGAGGGGATACCTGCGGCGGTTCACAAAGCCGTTCGAGCTGCCGTGGTGGGGCCGGGCGATCTACACGCCGCTGAACATCCTCGAGGAAGCGGTCAAGCCGGTGACGCTGTCGCTGCGACTGTTCGGCAACATCTTCGCCGGGGCGATCATGATCGGGCTGCTGGCGGGGTTGGCCAACCTGGCGGTGCCGGTTCTTGGCAACGTGCCCGGCGTCATCATCGGCACGATACTTCTCGGTGTCTGGAAGGCGTTCGACGTCATCTTCATCGGTTTCATCCAGGCTTTCATCTTCATGTTGCTGACCGTCATCTACTTTGGCTCGGCCCGCGAGGGCCTCGAACACGAACACCACTAGGAGGGGATAAATGACAGATCACGGACTCGTTCTCGCCGGCGCACTGGTGGGTTTCGGCCTCGCCATCGGCCTGGGCGCCATCGGCGCCGCCTTCGGCGATGGCCTGGCCGGCAACGCGTTCATCAGCGGGGTCGCACGGCAGCCGGAGGCCCAGGGTCGGATGATCCCGTGGTTGTTCACGATCGTCGGCCTCGTGGAAGCGATGTACTTCATCAACCTGGCCTTCGGCTTCGTCTTCCTGTCCAACGTGCCGGCGAAGTAACGGACATGGTCTTCCTCGCGAGCACAGGTACGGCAGGCGTCATCGAGATCAACGGCACCGTGATCGTCGAGATCCTGACCTTCCTGATCATGCTGGCCATCCTCGGCCGGTATGTCTACCCGCGCATCGTCGAGGTGGCGGAATCGCGGCAGCGCGCCATCGCCGAGCAATTGAGGGAAGCCGAGCGGGCCAAGGCCGAGGCGGAGGCGGTCCGCGCGGAGGCGCAGGCCAGGCTCGAGGACGCGCGAAAGACCGCGCAAGGCGTGATCGACGGCGCGACCAAGTCGGGTGAGCAGCTGCGCCAGGAGCTCCGGCAGAAGGCGGACGAGGAGTCACGGCGGATGGTCGAGTCGGCGCGGAAGGAGATCGAGGCTGAGCGCGATCAGGCCGTGCGCAGCGCGCGCACGGAGGTGGCGAGCCTGGTCGTGGCCGCGACCGAGAAGGTCGTCGGCGAGACGCTCGACGAGCGCAAGCACCGCCAGCTCATCGAGCGGGCCATCCAGGAGGTCGCCAGTGGCGACGGCCGCGGCTAAGAGATACGCGAAGTCGGTTTTCGAGCTCGCCCAGGCGGACGGCGACCTCGAGGCCTGGGCGCGGCGGCTCACCACCATTCGGGAGCTGTTTGCGGACCCGAAGCTGGCGGCCTACCTAAGCAATCCGACGGTCGGCACCGGCGAGCGCCAGGCGCTCGTCTCCGAGTCACGTTGGCTCGACAAGGAGGGCACGAACCTGGCGATGCTGCTGGTCGAGTCGAATCGCGTCAAGGATGCCGCCGACATCGAGACGGAGTTTCAGCGGTTGAGCGACGAAGCGGCAGGTCGCGTGCGAGCGATCGCGACCACGGCGGTCGAGCTGACGAGCGCGGACCGCGATCACATCACGCGCGAGCTCTCGCGGCGGCTGGGCAAGGACGTTCGGTTGAGCGTCAACGTCGACCCGCGAATTCTCGGCGGCCTGCGACTGCAGTTTGGCGACCACGTCATCGACGCGAGCGTCGCGACCCGGCTCGAGCAGCTGCGGCGGCGCCTGGTCGTGAATTAGGAGTTTTTGGGAATTGGGCATAAGCACCAAAGAGATTTCGGAGGTCATCAAGGAGCGACTGAAGGACTTCGACGCGAGCCTGGTTTCGGCCGACACCGGCCGCATCGTCGCTGTCGGCGACGGCATCGCGCAGATCTACGGCCTCCAGAACGCGATGGCGGGCGAGCTGCTCGAGTTCCCGCGTGAGACCTTCGGCCTGGCGCTGAACCTCGAAGAAGACCAGGTCCGCTCGGTCATCCTCGGCGACTTCGGCCACCTGCACGAAGGCGACGAGGTCAAGACGACCGGGCGCCTGCTCGAGGTGCCTGTCGGCGACGAGCTGCTCGGAAGGATCGTCAATCCTCTAGGCGTTCCCCTCGACAACAAGGGGCCGATCAAGACGACCAAGACGCTGCCGCTCGAGAGGATCGCGCCCGGAGTCATCACCCGCAAGCGCGTCGACAGCCCGGTACAGACCGGCATCAAGGCCATCGACGCGATGATTCCGATCGGGCGCGGCCAGCGCGAGCTGATCATCGGTGACCGCTTCACGGGGAAGACCACCGTCCTCGTGGACACGATCATCAACCAGAAGGGCAAGGACCTCTATTGCATCTACGTCGCCATCGGCCAGAACGCGGCATCGATCGCACGGGTCGCCGCCACGCTCGAAGAGAGCGGCGCAATGGACTACACGATTATCGTCGCGGCGTCGGCCGCGGACCCCGCCTCGCTGCAGTACATCGCGCCCTACGCCGGTTGCGCGATGGGCGAGCACTTCCTCGAATCCGGCCGCGAGGCGCTGTGCTGCTACGACGACCTGACCAAGCAGGCGTGGGCTTACCGGCAGCTCTCGGCGACGCTGCGTCGGCCGCCGGGCCGCGAGGCGTATCCAGGGGACGTCTTCTACCTGCACTCGCGCCTGCTGGAAAGGGCGGCCAAGCTGAACCAGGCCCACGGCGGCGGTTCGCTGACGGCGCTGCCGGTGATCGAGACGCAGGCCAACGACGTCTCGGCCTATATCCCCACGAACGTCATCTCCATCACCGACGGCCAGATCTACTTGCAGTCCGACCTGTTCAACGCCGGCCAGCGACCAGCGCTCAACGTGGGCATCTCGGTGTCGAGGGTGGGTGGTGACGCGCAAACCAAGGCCATGCGCCAGGTGGCGGGCAAGCTGCGACTCGACCTGGCGCAGTACCGCGACCTGGCGGCGTTCGCCCAGTTCGCCTCCGACCTCGACACCGCGAGCCGCAACCAGCTCGAACGGGGCTCCCGGCTGACGGAGCTCCTCAAGCAGGACAAGTACCAGCCCGTCCCACTGGCGGAGCAGGTGGCGGTCCTGTACGCGGGCACGCAGGGTCACCTGGACAAGGTCTCGGTGGCGCGTGTCCGGGAGTGGGAGGCGGGCTTCGTTCGCTTCCTCCGGGCTGAGCGGCCGACGGTGCTGCAGGAGATCGAGAAGCAGAAAGCGCTCGACGACGCGCTGTTCGCGCGCCTCAACGCCGCCATCTCGACGTTCAACCACCAGTTCGGGGTGGAGGGCTACCAGGACCAGCCCGACCCCGTCGCCACGCCCGCGAGCAAGGCCAGCTAAGCATGCCGGCATACCGCGACATCGTCCGTCGCATCGACTCGATCAGGAACACGCAGAAGATCACCAAGGCGATGCAGGTCGTCGCCGCGACGCGGCTGCGCAAGGCGCAGGCGGCGGTCCAGGCGACGCGGCCGTACGCGGACAAGATGATCGAGGTGCTGCAGACCGTCAGCGAGCGCGCGACCGAATACAAGCATCCCTTTCTGGTCCGCCGCGAGGGCAAGCGCGCTGTGATGATCCTCGTCACCACCGACAAGGGCCTGGCCGGCGCGGTCAACGTCAACAACATCCGCGCCGCGACGCGCTACATGCAGGAGAACTATCCGGACCACCCGCGCTACGTGACGCTGGGGCGCAAGGGTCGCGACTTTCTCCTGCGCTATCGCCGCGACGTGATCGCCGAGGTGAGCAGCATCCCTGACCGGCCGACCCAGGCGCAGGTGCTGCCGGCCGTGACCGTGGCCCTCGAGGAGTACACCAAGGGCAACGCGGATGCGGTGCTGCTGTGCTACGCCAAGTGGGTCTCGACGCTGCGGCAGGTGCCCACGGTGTCGGTGCTGATCCCGGCCGAGATTCCAAAGCGCGAGCAGGAGCGCACCGGGCCGACCGCCGACTACATCTACGAGCCCGATCCCGAGTCGGTCCTGGACGGACTGCTTCCACGCTACGTCGAGACGCAGGTGTTCCAGGCGGTGCTCGAAAACAAGGCCAGCGAGTACTCGGCCAAGATGATCGCGATGCAGAACGCGACCAACGCCGCCGGTGACCTCATCAACGCGTTGACCCTGTTCGCCAACAAGGTTCGGCAGGAGGGGATCACGACCGAGCTCATAGACATCGTCAGCGGCGCCCAAGCCGTCAGCGGCTCGAGCTGAGTGTCCTGGAAGGAGATCTGAATGGCGAAGACTAAAGCCAAGACCGCGACCAAGAAGAAGTCGTCGCGTGACGGCCGGATCGTCGAGATCATCGGCGCCGTGGTCGACGTGGAGTTCCAGCCCGGCGAAGGACCGGAGCTGTTCGAGGCGCTCGAGGCCAAGGTGGGCGAGCGCCGCGTGGTGCTGGAGGTCCAGTCGGACGTTGGCGACAACGTCGTGCGGACGATCGCCATGGACTCGACCGACGGCATGCGTCGCGGCGACGCGGTCAAGGCCACCGGGGCGCCCATCGAGGTGCCGGTCGGCGTCGAGACGCTGGGCCGCCTCTTCAACGTCGTGGGCGATGCCATCGACGACGAGCCGGCGCCCGACACCGGTGTCCGCTGGCCCATCCACCGTCCAGCGCCCGCGTTGTCCGAACAGGAGGCGAAGGTCGAGATCCTGGAGACCGGGATCAAGGTCATCGACCTGATCTGCACGTTCGCCAAGGGCTCCAAGATCGGCCTGTTCGGCGGCGCGGGCACGGGCAAGACGGTGATCGTGCAGGAGCTCATACGCAACATCGCCTACGCGCACAAGGGACGCTCGGTGTTCGCCGGAGTGGGGGAGCGGACGCGCGAAGGCAACGACTTCTACGTCGAGATGGGCGACGCGGGGGTGCTGCAGCAGACGGCGATGGTGTTCGGCCAGATGAACGAGCCGCCCGGCGCTCGGGCCCGCGTGGGCCTGACGGGCCTGACCATGGCGGAGTACTTCCGCGACGAGGAAGGCGGGGACGTCCTCTTCTTCGTCGACAACATCTTTCGGTACCTGCTGGCGGGCGCCGAGGTGTCGGCCCTGCTCGGACGCATGCCGTCCGCGGTCGGCTACCAGCCGACGCTGGCCAGCGAGATGGGCGAGCTGCAGGA
>Ga0307472_100001005_pt1 | contig 10847 bp, 10 predicted proteins | sample atmos_gasesAM5C__2_FD_204582 | JGI IMG/M metagenome (GOLD analysis project Ga0307472, IMG submission 204582) | Hardwood forest soil microbial communities from Morgan-Monroe State Forest, Indiana, United States - atmos_gasesAM5C_05 | ecosystem: Environmental > Terrestrial > Soil > Temperate... | reverse complement strand
AGCATCGTCGGCTTTTCCCTGGGCGCCGTCGCGGCGCCGGCGGCGGAACGCGCTGCGCTACGGGAAGGGATCGACATTCGCTGGACGGTGCTCGCCTATGGGGGCGTCGGGCTCGGCACGCTGGTGGCGGGCAACCCGCGGGTCAAGCCCGCGTGGATGCGCCCCCTCCTCGGGGCGGGAACCGCGTTGCTGCTGTGGCCATTGGAGCCGATGGAGCATTTGCCGCATCTCACCGGTCACTTTCTCATCCTGACCGCCGACAACGACACGATCATCGACCCCAGGGCAAGCGCCGGGCTTGAGCGGCTGACGCCAGATCCCAAGACGATCGTCGAGACCATTGGCGACCATGTCGGCACCGGCCGAGACCGCCAAGCGCTCCTCCAACAGGCGATCGCGGTGACGCGGAGCTGGCTCACATCCGAGGGTGCGGTCAATTCCATGCCGCCGTGAGCAGCGGAGTTTGGCTAAAGGGAGTATGGGATTCCGACGCTCTGTTTTTCAAGCGCGGAGCTGATGCATTCGACGCGGAAATGACTGCCTAGCACATCTCGGAGGTCCCACTTGCCGTGAGCGATGGCCGCTGGCGGTGCCAAAGCGGACTCTGGCGAGCCGCCGCAGGGTGCGTTTATGAGTTCACACCCTAGGCTGGCGCGCGGCCTGAAGGGAGCGTGCCGAAGGAGGGGCATCGCTTTTGTTCAGCGAAAATGAACAATCCAATGCTCAGCTGTCGATCGACGGGGATTGTCTTGCCGAGCCCCCGATCGGCAGAGGAGCGAGGGATGGCGAGCGCACCCCAAATTGCAGCGAACCGGTCGAAGGCACGGGCCCCGCACGCCCCAGGGCAAAGGCGGCAATGCGGCGGAGCCCGCCGCGGCATCCGCCCGCGGAGCACCGCAGCACCGCGACCGCTACGGGAAGATCCCGCGAAAATCGTAGATTGGGAAAGCAGAGCCGATTTATCGAATGAGATCAGCGAGCGCGATGTCGGTGGAAAGCCAATTCCACGCAGCCGGGAACCGCCCCGGGAGTTACCGGCTCGCCCACCGATCGCGCGCCCGGTACCAGGTCATCGCCTGGCGGGCGAGCCAGGGACTGCCGGAAATGACCGGCACCGAGGGGAAGCCGCGGTCGGCGAAGATCGTCCTCCCCTCCGGCGAGCCGAGGATCCGATGGGCGGCCTTCTGGCCGAGATAAGTCCCCATCGGAACGCCCGCGAAGCAATATCCGCCCGCGAAGTGAATGCCGTCATGGGTCGCGACATGCGGCCAGAGATCGCGCGTGAGCGCGCAGCGCCCGGTCCAGGAATGCGTGAGCTTGAGGCCGGCGGCCTCGGGAACGATCTGCACGAGATCGCGCAGGAGCTGCGCGCCCTTCACCCGCGCTCCCGTCGGCCGCGTGCCCGTGCGCCAGAGGAACAGGATCCGCGTCCCGTCGGGCGAGCGCCGGATCGAGACGACGTCGAAGACATGATCGATGTAGGTGCGATCGGTTGGCAGCAGGCGGCTCATCAACGCGGGCGCCAGAGGCTCGGTCGCGATCATAAAGGCATCGAAAGGAATCAGGCGGCGCTGCAGCCACGGCAGCAAGCCATCGGTATAGCCGTTGGTCGCGACCAGCACGTCGCGCGCGCGGATGGTTCCCTGCGGCATCGTCAGCTCGAAGCCGCCGCCGTCGAGCGGCGCGATGCGCTCGACCCGCGTGCCGCCGATCAGCTCCGCACCCGCCGCGCGCGCGCGATCGAGCAGCCCGCGGTGGTAGAGACCGGGATGAATGGCGGCGAGGTCCGGGATCAGGGCGCCGCCGCAATAGAGATCGCTCGCGATCTCATTCCGCACCGCTTTGCGCGAGAGCATCGTGAACTCGCCGCCGAGGTGCTTCTTGCGCAGCGCCCACTCCTGCTCGAGCTCGTCGTACTGCCGCTGCGCCTTGGCGAGGATCAGGCGGCCGCACATCTTGAAGCCGCATTCGATCTGCTCGGTGCGCACGCGCTCGGCGACCGCGTCGAAGGCCGCCTGCATCTCGCGATAGGCCGCGACCGCGAAGGCGGCGCCGTGCTGGCGCAGGAGATCGCTGAAGCTGTGCTTGAGCGTGCGCCCGACATAGCCGGAGTTGCGGGTGCTGGCGCCATGGCCGAGATCCCCGGCGTCGAGCGCCACCACGCTGCGCCCGGCGCGCGCCAGCACGAGCGCGGCGTTGAGCCCGGTGATGCCCGCGCCCACGATCGCCACGTCGACGCGGCCCGGCGGTTTGCGCGGCACCTCCGGGGTCGGCGGCGCCGCGTCCCACCAGTAGGGCGTCTCCTTGAAATCCGGCGCGATCACGGCCGCGTCTTCGCTCATCGAGATCCCGCCCCTTCAACCGATCATGCGACCGGTAAACCGCGTTTTGCCCGCTCCTCCGCGATGAGCTCCTTCTTCGAGAGCTTGCCGACTGGCGTCTTGGGCAGGCTCTCGCGGAGCTCCATCTCGGCCGGCATCTCGTGGCGGCCCAGCTTGTCCCCGAGAAAGGCCTTGAGCTCGTCGAAGCCGAGGCGCTGGCCGGGCTTGAGCGCGATGAAGGCCTTGGCGGCCTCGCCGCGATAGGCGTCGGGGACGCCGATCACCGTCACCTCGGCCACCGCCGGATGCTCGTAGATCGCCTCCTCGATGATCCGTGGGAACACGTTGAAGCCGCCGGCCAAGATCATGTCCTTCTTGCGGTCGACCAGCGTCAGGAACCCGTCGCGGTCAAGCACGCCGATGTCGCCGGTGTGGAACCGCCCGCCCGCGAAGGCCGCCGCCGTCGCCTCCGGCCGCTTCCAGTAGCCTTTGGTGAGCTGCGGTCCGCGCACGCAGATCTCGCCCTTCTCGCCGGGCGGCAGCACGCGCGTGCCGGTCTCGAGGTCGAGGATCTCCACCAGCGTGCCCGGACAGGGCAGCCCCACGGTGCCGGGCCGCGCCCGGCCATCCAGCGGCGCCATGGTGACGATGGGCGAGGCCTCGGTCAGGCCGTAACCCTCCTTGATCTGCAGCCCGCTCAGGCGATCGAAGCCGTGCAGGATCTCCAGAGGCAGCGGCGCGCCGCCGGAGGTGCAGTGCTTGAGCGAGCTCAGGTCGAGCTCGCACGCGCGGGGATGCTGCAGGAATGCCGCGAACATGGTGGGAACGCCGGAGAACAGCGTCGGGCGCTTGCGGGCGATGTCCGCCAGCACGCGCTCGGCATCGAAGCGCATGTGCAGGATCATCTTGGTGCCGCCGGAAAGCGCTGTCAGCATCACCATGCTCATGCCATAGACGTGGAACAGCGGCAGCACCACCAGCGTCGAATCGGCTCCCGGCTCCAGCACGTGCTCGACCCAGCGATCGCGCATAGCGACGACGGCGCCGAGGTTGGCGTGGGTGAGCATGGCGCCCTTGGGCTCGCCGGTGGTGCCGCCGGTGTACTGCAGCACCGCGATCTCCCCGGCGAGGTCGCCGTGGCGGAGCGGCGGCAGCACGCCGTCATTGCCGATGAGCGTCGTGAAGTCGATCTCCTGCCCGGGCCCGGGCTTGCGCTCGGCGGGCGGGCCCGCCATGGCGCGCACCGCGGCTTCCGGCAGGAAATCGGCCAGACTCGCCACCACCACGACCCGCAATTTGCCCGCGCCCTTGAGCGCGGCGATCTGCGGGTAGAGCTGCGGCAGGTCGAGGGTAACCATCACCTCGGTTTCGGAATCGACGAGCTGATGGCCAAGCTCGCGCGGCGCGTAGAGCGGGCTGTAGTTCACTACCCGGCCGCCGGCGAGCAGGACGCCGAAGAACGCGATCAGGAAGTGCGGCGTGTTCGGGAGATGCAGGCCGACGGAGACGCCGGGTCCTACGCCCAGCTCGCGCAAGCCCTTGGCCGCGCGGCGCGCCAGCGCCAGCCACTCCCGATAGCTGAAGCAACGGTCGTAGAAATCGCAGGCGATTTGGTCGGGCCAGCGCTCGGCCGCGCGCTCGAGCAGCGCCTCGACCGGACCGGGCGCCGGCAAGGGCGCGCTCCAGCTCACGCCTTCGGGATAGGATTTCTCCCAGATCTCGCCCGACATGCACCCTCCCGCCGCGGCAGCCGCGGCAGCCTCGGGCGCCGTTATAGGGGAGATTTCCCGTCGCCCGCCAGCGGACGCACCGCGCGGCCCCCTGTGCGGACCGTCGCGACCAAATCGCGCCAACCATAGGCTAACGCCGGGATCGGCTGCCCGCCCACTGGAATCTTCCGTTGCGCGACCAATCGGCCCCCCATCCGCTCATAGAAGAACCGGGAGGGGTTCTGGCGCAGCACCCAGATCGCCGCCGAGAGCTGGCCGCTCGCAACTAGCCTGCGGAACAGCGCCATGAGCAGCGCCCGCCCGACGCCGCGGCCCTGGAAATCCGGGGATACGTAGAGCGTGTGGATCTCGCCGGTGAGACCCTCCACGCTGTTCCGGATCGGGCCGCAGCTGCCGAAGCCAACGACACCGGCGCTGGTCCACTCCGCGACCCGGACGTCGTCGGGACGATGGCTCAGCTGCGAGTGCCACTCGCCCGCCAAGCGGCTGGTCGTCATGCCAAGCAGGACCTTGTCCGGCAGAATGCCGGCGTAGGAAGTGCGCCATGTCTCCACATCGATGCGCGCGATGTCCGTGGCATCGTCGCGTGTCGCCGGACGAACGAACAGCATGAAAGATAAACCCTGTGCCTCTTGGTTTGTATCCTAGCGCAGCGCCGGCGGCCCTGACGAGTCCAGATCGTGTGCTGCCCCGCGTTAACCAATCCCCGGGCGCGACCTGCAAAAGGTCACATCTCATGACCGCGGTGGCGGACGGAGCGACCCCTCGCGCGCACGTGCGAGCAAGCGTAAGCTGGGCTCAGAGGATGCTGGAGAGGCTGCGATGGCCGATCGCTATTACAGCACCTTTGCGCGCTACAATGCCTGGGCCAATGCGCGGCTCTACGGGGCCTGCGGAAAGCTGTCCGAGGCCGAGTATCTGAAACCGCGGCCGAGCTTCTTCGGCTCGATCCATGCGACGCTCAACCACCTCATGGTCGCAGACCGGATCTGGCTCGGCCGCATCGAGGGCCGCCCGGAGAAGCTCGCGCTGAACCAGATCCTCTACGGCGATTTCACGGCGCTTCAGGTCGCCCGCGTTGCCGAGGACGACCGGCTGATCCGCGTCGTCGAGGGCATCGATCCCACCCGCCTCGACCAGCCGCTCGACTATCTCAACACCAGAGGCGATCGGTTCCGTACGCCGCTGCGCATCGTGCTCGGGCACCTCTTCAATCATCAGACGCACCACCGTGGCCAGGTGCACGGATTGCTGTCGCAGACTTCGGTGCCACCGCCTGAGCTCGATCTCATTTATTTCGTGCGCGAGTCGTAGTCCCGTCCTTCGACTGGGTCCCTTCGGGATCAGATCGAAGACGCTTTCCCTAAAATGCCGGGGCTTTTTCAGAGGGCGTTAAACCGCGCTCTTTACGCTCGCCTGCTTGCGAGATGACGGCCTCTCACGAGGCGCCATCCCGAAACGGCAAACCCGGGGCGACCCGGGGACGCAAAGCCTCCGGTCTCCAGCGAGATAGCGGGGCTACCGAAGACGGGGCGCGTCGTGCAGCACATTGTTTACCGGCTGTTCACCATAACTCTATTGGCGGCCTCGCTGCTGCTCGTCGGTCTTCATGCCCGCGCCAGCCAGAGCGGCTCGCCGATCTATCCCGCCCTCTTCGGCACGCACGAGACCTATTCTCCGGGGATCGAGCGCTTCTACAAATGGACAGGCATGCTGCAGCGCTGGGCGGCGGAGCGCCGGGAAGCGAGCCAACCCTGCGAGCTCGGCCGCACCACGGGTTGCGAGCCTCGGGAGTGGCGCCGCATCGTCGCTCTGCTGACGCCGCTCGAGCTGCGCGCGAAGCTCGAGGCCGTGAACAAGCTGGTCAACCGTTACCCCTACATCCCCTCGGCCGCGAACTGGCTCGAGCCCAACCACTGGGAGACGCCGTTCGAGTTCCTCGCCAGGAGCGGCCAGTGCCAGGACTACGCCATCGCCAAATTCATGTTGCTGCGGGCGGCGGGCGTGCCGGACGAGCTGCTGCGCGTCGTGGTGTTGCGCGACCGGCGCCTCAACCTCGATCACGCCGTGACGGTCGCCTATGTCGAGGGCGAAGCGCTGATGCTGGACAATCAGATCCCCGACGTGGTCCCGGTCGCCAGGATCCACCACTACGAGCCCTATTACTCGATCAACGAGACCGGCTGGTGGCTGCACGACCCGAACCCCCTGCAGATCACCAGGCTCAGCCTGCAGTAAGCGACCGAGCGCCATTCCCCTAACGCCCGGTCGTCAGCACCACCTTGCCCGTGGCCTTGCGCTCCGCGAGCAGCTTGAGCGCGCGCCCGGCCTCGGCGAGATCGAGCCTGTGCGAGACGTGCGGCTTGAGCTTGCCGCTCTCGAACCAGGAGAGCATCGTGTGGAATGACTGCCGCACCAGCGCCGGCTTGTGCCGGCGGTATGAGCCCCAGTAGAAGCCGATCACGTCGCAGTTCTTGACCAGCACCAGGTTCGCGGGGATCTGCGAAATGCGCCCCGCGGCGAAGCCGATCACGACAATGCGGCCCTCCCAGGCGATCGAGCGCAGGCACTGGTCGAAGGCGTCGCCGCCCACGGGATCGTAGATCACGTCCGGCCCGCGGCCGCCGGTGATCTCCTTGATGCGCCCGCGCAGATCCTCGCGGGAATAATCGATCAGATGATCGGCGCCCTGGCGCCGTGCCACCTCGAGCTTCGCGGCACCGCCGGCGACCGCGATCACCGTCGCGCCCATCGCCTTGCCGATCTCGACCGCGGTCAAGCCGACGCCACCCGCCGCGCCCAGCACCAGGAGGGTCTCGCCGGGTTCGAGCCGCGCGCGCCAGTCGAGCGCCCCATGCGAGGTACCGTAGGCGACTGGAAATCCGGCCGCGATCGGGAAATCCATCACCGCCGGGATCGCGAGCACGCGATCGGCCGGCAGCACCGCCTCATCGGCGTAAGCGCCGTGCTCCATCGTGCCCAGCACGCGATCGCCGAGTCTCACGCCCTCGGCGCCCGGACCGAGCTCGGTCACCACGCCCGCGATCTCGAAGCCGGGGCTGAACGGCAGCGGCGGCTTTTCCTGGTATTTGCCTTGGACGATCAGCAGGTCCGCGAAATTGACGCCGACCGCGTGAACCGCGACGCGCACGCTGCCCGGCGCGATCGCGGGCGCCGGCAGCTCCACGAGCTCGAGCTTGTCGACCGCGCCGAATTCCCGGCACAGCACCGCGCGCATGGACTCAGCGAGTCTCTCTTGCGAGAGCCTCGGCGGACCTGATCGCACCGACCTCGCGGCCCGCCACGTTCTTGATGACGGGCCTGAGCCGGGGCGCGAGCGCCTCGCGCTGAGCGGAGGTGAATGCGCCCAGGCGCTCGAGGATCGCCCCTACCGCGACCTCCGAGGCGCGCGCCGCGCCATCGTCGATCTTGAGCGCGATGCCGTAGCCGAGGCTCGGCAGCACCGCGCAATAGACGCCTTCCGCCCCCGGCTTGAGCCGCACACTGGCGCCGGCCACGGTCATCACGACCGTGGCGAATCCTCCGGTGCCGGAGACCATGAGCGGAGCCGTCGCCATGGCGTCGAGGATCCGCTTGCCCGCTGCCGCGCGCTCTTCCGCGAGATCCTTGGGGTCGGCGAGTCGGGCCATCGCCCGCGCCATGCCACGGAGCGGAATGCCGATCACGGGAATGCCGCAGCCGTCGCTGCCACGGGGCGCGCGCGCGAGATCGAGCCCCGACATCGCCTCCAGCACCGCCCGCACGCGCTGCTGCACGGGATGGTCGGGTGCGATGTAGCCCCGCGTCGGCTCGCCCCGATGGCGGGCCGTGGTGAGGAACCCCGAATGCTTGCCCGAGCAGTTGTTATGCACAGCCGAGGGCGCCTCGCCCGCCCGGATCAGCGCCTCTGCCGCCGCTGCATTGCCGGGCGCATGGCTCCCGCATTCGAGGTCCTGCGGCCCGAGATCGACGCGCGCGAGCCAGCGCCGCACGGTCTCGACATGGATCGGCTCGCCGCGATGCGAGGCGCAAGCGAGCGCGATCTCGGCATCGCCCAAGCCGAACTGATCGGCAGCGCCGGTCTCCACCAGCGGCAAAGCCTGCAGCGGCTTTATGGCTGAGCGCGCGAAGACCGGGCGATCGATATCGCCCCAGGAACGCACTACGCGGCCGGCGGCATCGACCACGGCCGCAGCGCCGGCGTGATGGCTCTCGACCATCTCGCCGCGGGTGGTCTCGACCAGGATAGGATTTGAGGAATTTTCGAGTGACGCCATGGCAGCCGGGCGGGATAAAGTCCGAGCGAGCAGGCACCATGCCTGCGAGGGCAAATCGGCGCAAGGGCAGCGCTGCTGTGCTTGGCAGTGGAGCGGACGCTGGCTATGGTACCACTTATGGTTAATGCGCGTTTCCTTGCACTCGCACTCTGGGGCGCGATGCTGCTGGCGCTCGCGAGCATGCCGGCGCTGGCGCAGCCGGCCGGCACGGCCAAACCGCCTGCCGCAGGCGCGAAGGCCGAGCATCTCGGCGATGCCCAAGGCTGGTCCGCTTTCGCGGAGACCGACAAGAATGCCAAGGCTTGCTATCTCGTCGGACGTCCCGTGAAGAGCGAGCCCGAGAGCATCAAGCGCGGCGACGTCTACGTCTACGTCACCCATCGTCCGGTGGAAAAAGCGTACAACGTGGTGAGCTTTGCGGCGGGCTATCCCTATAAGGATGGAAGCGACGCCGAGCTCGCGGTCGACAGCCGCAAATTCGCGCTCTTCACCAGCAAGGAGAGCGCCTGGTCGCGCGACGCGGCGACCGACAAGGCGGTGGTCGAGGCGATGGCCAAGGCGAAGCAAGCCACGCTGAAAGGCACCTCGGGGCGCGGTACGGTCACGACCGACACCTATGACCTCGATGGCTTCGCCGCGATGCTGGCGCAGATCGACAAGGCCTGCGGCGTCAAGCGCTGAGGCCGGCGATGCGCGACGACTGGCAGGACCCGGCCTTCGCGCGGGACTGGGATGCAGGCGCCGAAGTCGGCAATCCCGCACGGGCGCTGCAGCTCGATCTCCTGACGGCTCTGGTCGCGGCCGACTATCGCGCGGGCACGAGCATCCTCGACCTCGGCGCGGGCTCGGGCCAAGTCGAGGCGCTGCTGCTCGCGGCACGGCCGGACGCTCAAATCGTCGCGGTCGATGCTTCGCCGGCGATGCTCGCCTTGGCGAAGCACCGGCTCGCCGAGGCCGGGAGCCGGATCGACTTCGTCCTCGGCGACTTCGCCGAGCCCGAGCGGATCGCGCTTCCCGCGCGCCACTACGGCATCGCGCTGCTGGTCCAGACCCTCCATCACGTGCCGGATGACCGGAAGCGGCGCGTGCTCGCCATGCTGGCACGGACCCTGTCGCCTCAGGGGCTGCTGATCCTGGTCGATCGCGTGAGCTTCGAGGATCCCGCCTTGCGCTCGGTGCACGCGAGCATGTGGAGCTGGCTCGAGCGTCGGTCCACGGTCAAGAGCGGCTGGAGCGCGGATCAGCTCTTCGAGCGCCTCGCCGGCAAGGAGGATCACACAGCAAGCCTCGAGCAGCATCTGGCGATGCTGCGCGAGGCGGGGTTCCGCGCGGCTTGCCTGGAGCTGCAGCTCAATCGCGCGGTGTTCGTCGGCCGGCTGGGCCGCTGATCGATGGCCGATGCCGCGGCCGTGTTCCGGAAGGCGCGGCTCGAGGACCTCCGAGCCATCCTGGAGCTGCTGAACGACGGGAAGGTGGGCAATGTCCTCGAGCGTATTGAGGACCCGACGCCGGGCCTCTACACGGAGGCCTTCGCCATACTCGACCGCGACCCCAATCAGCTGCTGCTGGTGGGCGAGATCGGCGGGCGCATCGTCGCCAGCCTGCAGCTCACATTCATCCCGGGCATCGCGCACCAGGGAGCCTGGCGCGCCCAGGTCGAGGCGGTCCGGGTCGCCCGGAAGTTGCGCGGCCACGGGATCGGCGAGGCGATGATGCGGCATGTGATCGCGCTGGCGAGAGAGCGTGGCTGCGCGCTGGTGCAGCTCACCACCAACAAGGCCAGGGACGACGCCCAGCGCTTCTATCGCCGGCTCGGCTTCACCGCGAGCCACGAGGGCATGAAGCTGAGGCTCACCTGATCCGTCGGTTTGCCAGCCGGCGGCACCGCCCCTATATCTTGCGCCATGAGCGAGACCCTCAAGAACCTGGTCGGGCTCGACCGGACCGAGCTCGCGGCCGAGATGGCGGCCTTCGGCGCCGAGCCGTTCCGCGCGCGCCAGCTCTGGCATTGGATCTATCACCGCGGCGCCACCGGCTTCGAGGCGATGACGTCGCTCTCGAAGGCGTTCCGGGCGACGCTCGCCGAGCGCTACACGGTGGCGCGGCCGGCGATCTCCCGCGCGCTCGCCTCCGTCGACGGCACGCAGAAATGGCTGCTGCGCTTCGCCGACGGCCAGGAGGTCGAGAGCGTGCACATCCCCGAGGAGGATCGAGGCACGCTCTGCGTCTCCTCGCAGGTCGGCTGCACCCTCACCTGCAAATTCTGCCACACCGGCACGCAGCGGCTGGTGCGCAACCTCGAGGCGGCCGAGATCGTGGGCCAGGTGATGATCGCCCGCGACGCGCTCGGCGAATGGCCGTCGCCCGCCGAGGACCGGCAGATCACCAACATTGTCATGATGGGGATGGGCGAGCCGCTCTATAATTTCGACAGTGTGGCGAAGGCGCTCAAGATCGTGATGGACCACGAGGGCCTGTCGATCTCCCGGCGCAAGATCACGCTTTCGACCGCGGGGGTG
>Ga0307472_100001004_pt1 | contig 10850 bp, 7 predicted proteins | sample atmos_gasesAM5C__2_FD_204582 | JGI IMG/M metagenome (GOLD analysis project Ga0307472, IMG submission 204582) | Hardwood forest soil microbial communities from Morgan-Monroe State Forest, Indiana, United States - atmos_gasesAM5C_05 | ecosystem: Environmental > Terrestrial > Soil > Temperate... | reverse complement strand
GGAGTGTTTTGGGTCGGGAACGCCAGCCATGGTTATGTGCGGACACGAGACGGAACTTTCACTGCTTTCGACGTTCCGGGAGACTGTGCCGGATGTATTCAAGTCGTAGCCCTCAACGATAAAGGGGCTGTCGCAGGGACATTTCTCACTTCTGCCAGTGGGGGCTTCTTCGCTCAGCACGGCTTCCTGCGGGCTGCTGACGGCACGATCACAACTTTTGATGTGCCAGGAGCTGTCAATGTCATTTTCGGCCATGTCCTCCCTTTTACAGGAGTCTCTGGCATCAATTCGTCGGATGCTGTGGTCGGTTCGTACCAGGATGCGAACGGCATAGGTCACGGTTACCTTCGGCTGGCTGCGGATCCTGGTGATCAGCAATGACAAGTGTCAGCACCGAATTTCACTTTCCCAACACAGCAACTTCCGCACACCCTGGAAGAATCGACTTCGACATCCACGGCGTAGTCCGCATCCGCCTCCTAGACCCTTCGCCGGAGGACCTCGAAGCTGCCTCTAACCTGTTTGGAAGCCCCTCCAAACAGCCGCTGGATGCTCCCGACATAACTGTGCGATTCGTAGAGAATCTGCCAGTCCGCGGAATAAGATTTCTGGGCAGTGAGCAACATGGCTTTACTGACGAGGGATTCTTCCTGCTGCAAGAAGGGACAAGGCAAGTCAAGGCCCGAATCCCGTTTGATCAGATTGGGGGACCCTGCGAGATTCTTTGTAAGAGTCACCAAGGATCGCTCCCGCTTTTGCTTCCTATCGTCAGCTTAACTGCCTTGAAGCGAGAGTGTGTCCCAGTGCACGCTTCCGCTGTCGTGTATAACGGCGTGGGCATTTTGATGGCTGGCTGGGCTCACTGTGGAAAGACCGCCGCGCTCCTGCGATTCGCTTCAAAGGGGGCAGAGTTTGTGGGTGAAGAGTGGGTGCTTCTGAACGGTAACAGTCAAAGAATGTACGGTCTCATGAGGCCGTTCGAGCTCTCTTATCGGCATGTTGTAAGTTTGCCTCAAGTGAAGAGCTCGGTGGGCCTAACCACCCATTGTGCGTTCCATGGAATCGCTGTACTGCACGGATTGCAGAAGATGATTTTTGGCGAAAGACCTCGAAGCAGCTTCGTGTTCCGGGGTCTGCGAAGGGCCGCTGCTGCAATTGAGGACCGCGTGAGGCCGGCGATTGCACCCTCAGCTATCTTTGGAGACAGGATTCGGTCCGCGGGGGCTCCAGCGGACAAGATATTTCTGTTCGTTAGCCACGAAGACCACAGAATCGATGTTAGGCCGATCGCTCCTTTCGAGATGGCTCGCCGCTTGACTTTTCTCCTTCAACACGAGCTGACGCCGCTCCTAAAGCACTACAGTGCTTACCGCTTCGCCTTTCCCAGCCAAAGGAACGACCTCGTTGAAAACGCAGCGGAGTACTCGTTGGAGACACTTGCTCGCGCCCTACGTGGAAAAGAGACCTGCCTCGTGCGGCTTCCATATCCGCATGTTTTCCCGGAGCTTTTCAATACGATTCAGCCTTACTGCAAACCCGTGACCGCGGCAGCTGCAGAACCAATGCATACACACACATGAATCAAGAGAGCGATCAGCCTGGCACTCCGGAAGCATTTACCAAGGTCGAAACGATACACTCACCGAGCGAGCGGGATGCGACGCGAAAACAGATCCGAGGCTCGAGCCTGTTTCTGTTCGGTCGCATGTTGTCTTTGGGCATCAGTTTCTTCACTCAGGTGTTGATGGTGCGCTATCTCTCGACGAGGGAATATGGAGAGCTGGCTTATGGACTGGCGCTAGTAAGTTGTTTCCGGCTTTTTGCTTCATTAGGTTTGCAAGATGCAATTCCGCGCTTCGTACCGATTTACCGAGAAAACCGCGAGTACGGAAAGATGTTTGGCACCATTCTATTCGCCTTGGCCGTAGTCCTCCTCACCGGAGTCTTTATCGTTGGCGCTATATGGCAAGCCCCCTTGTTTCTTATACCTTTCATTACCCACCAGGGCCAGCCTCCTCTGGCTTTGCTTTCCATTTTGATCGTGTTGGTGCCCGTCGAAGCAGCCGACGCTATGCTAGATGGTCTTTTCGCCAGCTTTGCAGGCACGAGGGACATTTTCTTCCGTCGGTACCTGTTGGGGCCCGGGCTTAGGTTTGGCGTGGTAATTCTTCTCTTATGGATGAAGAGCTCGATTACTTTCCTAGCGTACGGATATGTCATGGCGGGAGTAGTCGGAGTGCTGATCTATGGATGGTTGCTCAGGAAGCTCTTACGCGAGCAAGGGCTCTTGCAGCAGTTTCAGTTTAAGGACGTAACCATCCCGGCTCGGGAAACGCTTGCTTTCGTTCTACCTGGTCTCACCTCGGCCGCGGCCATGTGCATCTCTCCCGTGAACATTTTCTTGTTGGGGCATCTCCGGACCATGTCGGAGGTTGCGTTTTATCGCGCCGCCGTTCCTATCGCCGAACTCAACAACATATGTTTCACAAGTTTCACACTGTTGTACGTGCCTCTCGCGGCGCGCCTTTTTGCCCGGTCGGACTATCGCGGCATCAACGACCTTTACTGGAAGACGGCCGCGTGGATGTCCGTATTGTCCTTCCCCATCTTCGCTGTCACCTTCTCTCTCGCAAAGCCTCTCACCATATTCCTTTACGGAGCACGTTACACGCCATCCGGTCCCGTTTTGGCCCTGCTTTCGTTAGCTAGCTATTTCAACGTTATCGTTGGCTTCAATTTGCAGACGCTTAAGGTCATCGCAAGATTGAACTATGTCATCGGCGCGAGTGTCGTCGCGTCATTGGCCAACCTAGTGGTGAGCACGGTTATGATAAAGCTCTATGGGGCGATAGGCGCCGCGACGGGTTCAGCCGCGACGCTAATTGGATATAACTTGCTGCTGCAGGCGGGGCTATCACCCATAGCGGATTTCCATCTCTTAGATCGGCGCTATCTTTCGGTTTATCTAACCATCGCATTGTGCTCGTGCGGCCTATTCTTTGTTGGTTCGCTTACCTCATTGAACTTTTATGTTTTGCTTCCTTTAGCAGCTTGCGTTTCCTTGTGCGTGTTTGCGCTTACGAAGAAGAAGCTCAGCATTGCGGAAACATTCCCCGAATTGATGCGGCTACCGATTATGCGGCTGCTTTTTGCCTAAGACTTAATCCATGCCGACGGGCGCACTTTGGCACCCGCCGCAAGCTTAATTCGTGGACTCCTTTGCGGGGGCCTCTGTAAAGGTGCCACGCAAAAAGCTGTCGACTGCAGAGAAACAACATGTCCGTTCGCACAGCCACAATGCACGATACACACATCTTCTTGCCGTGCGCTGCTCTGGGGTTTTTAATGTTCTTTCTCCTCCAGAAAAGCATTGTACTGGGTCTGGCCATGGTCATTTTCCTAGGCGTTTTCGCCCTCGTGGTACGCTGGCCGGAACTGGGAACTCTGACGGTGCTCTTTGCGATCTACTCCAACATCGCTGTCCTTGGTATGAAAACGCGAGCAATCCTTAGCGCTTCGGTTCAGACCGGTCAAATGACCATTTCCACGGCAGGCCAGAACTCTCGCGTCGCCATTGTGATGGCTGGGCTCTGTTTGATCCTCTGTGTGCCACTCGTTTATCAGTTCCTGGTTCGCAAGGAGAAACTGACTTTCGAACGGGGCTTCTACCTCCTGTTGGGATACTTCATCGTATTCCTGATGTCTTCTTTTTTTGCCCGCGACAACAGGATCGTCACTTCACAAATCATTGACTTTCTCCTGGAAGGAGTGGCGATTTATTTCCTGGTGGTTAACATTGTTCGAGATTACGCGACTTTGAAACGGGCCTCTTGGGCGTTGCTGCTTGCCGGAAGCCTCATGGGAGGCCTCTCTATTTTTCAGCGCGTCACACACACGCAAAACAAAAACTATGGCGGTCTCGCCATGCTGGGTGCGGAGCTTGATTTCAACCCCACAGGGCGAGAACTCAGTCGTCCAAGGGCTGTTTCGGAGAACTTTCACCCTGAAGGAGGTACGAGTTCGACAGTGGGCACCCAGTTTCGGTCTGCGGGTCCGATTGGCGAACCCAATCGCTACGCTCAAGTGCTGGTTGTTCTCTTTCCTCTCGCCGCTCTTCGGTTTCGAAGAGAGCGTTCGCGGGTCTTGCGATTGCTCGCGGCGGTGTCCGCCGGTCTCATTTTCGGGGGCATGATCCTCACGTTTTCGCGAGGAGCCATGCTCACCTCGGTGGTGATCTTCGGAATGCTGGCGTATTTTCGTTTCATTCGACCGCTTCATGTTGTAGCGGCGGGGCTAAGCCTTAGCCTGCTCGTGCTCGTCCTCGATCCGCAGGTCGCGTTGCGGTTCGCTAGCTTGGGGGCGGCCAAGACGCTAATCGGCCAGAGAGTTGCCGGCTATAAAGAACCCACCGCGGTCCAGAGGGGCATCCCCGACACTTCAGTGGTTCGTCGCTACGAACTGAACGTCGCGGCGTGGCATGTTTTTCTCGATCATCCCATTTTGGGCGTAGGTCCCGGGCATTTTGCTGCGTACTATTCGATACCTTACAGCAATCGCGTGGGCCTCATTGAACAATTGAAGCAATATCGCGGTCACAACCTTTATTTCGAAACCCTGGCGGAAACCGGGATTTTGGGGCTTGCTTCGTTCCTGGTGGTAATCCTTGCCGCCATGCAGGGCTTATGGAGGGCCTGGAAAAAGTGGCAGCCCATGGATTCCGAGCTTGCTGATACCGCAATGGCTTTTTTCTTGTCGCTGGTTGCCTATCTTATTTCGGCAATCTTCGCGCACTTGTCCTATCAAAGGTATCTTTGGTTGTTGATAGGCCTCTGCAGCGTCACGATTCACATTCTTGACAGGATCAAGCCCCCCCGTGGTGCGTGAATGGGTTCCGCGTGACTGAAGAAAGCTACCTTAGGAGAACAAATGACGATCACGGCTACGGCGGAAAGTGGAGACCGTGGAGATGGTGTGCGAGGGAAGGCTCCACGAATCCGTCCAGCGGTTGTGGTTGCACTACTACCCCGTCTCTCGGCACCAGCGCTTTGAAGAGCTGCTGCTTGAGAACATCCGCCCGGCCGACCATGTGCTGGAGGTCGGGGCCGGATCAGGCAGATGCAATCAGAATCATTTCGATGTACGCGAGAAAGTGGCTCGTTACGTGGGGGTCGACCGGGACGATAGCGTCTTACAGAACCGCTATCTGGGTGAAGCCTACAAGTGCACTGCGGAGTCCTTGCCTTTCGGGGATGAGTCCTTCGATATCGTATTTCACTACTACGTTGCGGAGCATTTTGGGCGCCCGATGGCTTGCCATCGGGAGATTGCCCGTGTGCTGAAACCTGGTGGGCTGTTGTTGTTTCAAACGCCGAGCCGCTACTGGTATCCCATGCTGGCCGCGCAGGTAACGCCACAATGGTTTCATGAATTTTATGTGCGCCACTTCGGCTCTGGCCGTACAGAGAATGAAATCTTTCCGACGTATTACCGATTCAATGATGAGCGCGCGATACGAGAACAGCTGAAGAATTGCGGGTTAACCTGTGAACTTGAGTATCAAAGCGTAGCGCCTGGTTATTTGCGTTTTAGCCGGCCTAGTTTCCTTCTTGGCGTGCTTTACGAAAGAACTATCGAAAAGAGATTTCCACCTCTGCGAGGCGCGATTATCGGCGTAGCCCGAAAGAATGCGGCAGGACTGAATGATTTCACGCAGTAGGTCGAGTTAAGAACTGCCATTCTGCGCAGCGCGATCCCATCGTTTGGCAACTGAGTCAAAGCTCACGCATAAACTCGAGTAGAAAAGTAGTGCTGCGAATCCTTGCCTACCATCGAGTGGCGGAACTGCGGGATACACCCGCAACCGACTCGCGAAGCGTCAGCGCGACGCCGGAAGGGTTTGCGCGACAGATGAAGCACGTCGCGTGGTTCTACCGGGTCGTTTCGATGCGCGACGTGTTGGAGGCCGTTGAAAAAAGGCACCTCCTTCCGAAGCGCGCAGTGTTGATCACGTTTGACGATGCTTACGCGGATTTTGTCGACATCGCGTGGCCGATTCTCAAGCAGCTTCGCCTGCCCGCAACGATGTTCGTACCCACAGCTTATCCGAATCACCCGGAGCGAGCGTTTTGGTCGGACGCGCTCTACCAGGCTTTTGCCGCCACTGCGAGGACGGAGATCAACGTACCGGGCCTCGGGCGCCTTCCGCTCTCGCCTTCAGACCAGAAGCGCAAAAGCCTGCGCACGGTCCAGGATTACGTGATCACGATTGCTCATTGGGAGGCAGTGGAGTTGGTGGATTCGGTTTGCGCGGAACTCGGGCTGAACCGCCCACGGGGCGAAAGCGTGTTGAATTGGAATCAACTCCGTCAACTTGCCAGGGAAGGATTGACGCTCGGATCTCACACGCGAACACACGCCATCATGACTAAAGTTACTCCCAAACAGATGCGCGAGGAGGTACGGGGTTCGCAGGAAGACCTGCAAAAGGAAACCGACATGTGCCTGCCGATTTTCTGCTACCCGAATGGCAACCACAATGACGCCGTTGCGCGTATTCTCCGGCAACAGGGCATCCGGCTTGCTTTCACTACGCTGTCCGGCCCAAACCAATGGGGCTCCGTTGATCCTCTCCGCTTGCACCGCACCGTCATCATGCCCAGGACGACGCCGGCGATTTTTTGCCTGCGGCTGTCGCGATGGGGCACGTGCTTCGACGCCTGGCGGGAGCGAAAGCAAAGGGAACTGCTGACATGTGGGCTTCCCGAACATCAGGCATTTCAGGCCTAATCGGAGTTCAAGCGTGCTATCGCCGTCACATTTTTCTGATGCTTCGCGGCCAGTACACCTTGCCCAGCTTGTTTCGCGGTTCCCCATAATTACAGAAACGTTCGTGTTGTACGAACTTGAGGCGCTGGAGAAGCTTGGCGTAACGGTCGAGCTCTATTCTCTGCTTCGCGAGCATCCCAAAGTTGTTCATCCGGAAGCGGAGAAGTGGGTCCGGCGTGCGCACTGTCTTCCCTTATTGTCTCCGACAATTCTTCGCTCCCACTGGCATTTCCTTCGCCGCGATGCCAGGCGCTACTTCGGGACTCTAGCTGAAGTATTGCGAGGGACGTTTGGCTGCCTTCACTGCTTTGGTGGGGTTCTCGTTTTTTTCCCGAAAGTAGTTCGATTCGCTTATGAAATGGAGAAGCAAGCGATCCAACACGTTCACGCGCACTTCGCGTACCACACGGCGGTAGCCGGATTGATTGTCCATCGCCTGACCGGGATTCCGTTCAGCTTCACGGCTCGAGGTTCGGACGTGCAGTCGGATGGACACATGTTAAAGGAGAAAGTTGAAGCCGCCGACTTTGTCATTTCAGTGTCCGAATACAACAAAGAGATCATCCTTACCAAATGCGGCCCGGGAGCCGACGAGAAAGTCCACGTCATTCATGGCGGAGTGGATGTGGAGCGTTTAACTCCCCGTATCAAGCTGTCTGCGAAGGGACCACTGCGGATTCTCTGCGTAGCCCGCTTTGAGGAAGTAAAAGGTCACGCCTATCTTGTGGAGGCGTGCAGAATCCTCAAAGAAAGGGGCCTGCGCTTTGAGTGTGGATTGATTGGCGACGGGCCCCTAATGCCGCAAATCGAAAATCAAATCAAGCAGTCGGGACTATCCGACGAAGTTCTGCTGCAGGGCGCCCAGCCTTACGATGAAGTCATCGAGCAATTCTCGCAAGCCGACGTAGTAGTGTTGGCAACCGCCCCCACGGCCAACGGCAAGCACGAGGGCGTTCCTAACGTGTTGAAGGAGGCTATGGCTTGTGGCGTGCCCGTAATTGCCACCGCGAGTGGCGGAATTCCGGAACTTGTGGATGAGAGTTGCGGGATTCTTGTGTGTCCCAGGGACGCTGCCGCCATCGCTGACGCGCTCCAGGTCCTTTGTGGTAAACCTGAGCTTCGCCGCCGGATGGGATTGGCCGGGCGCGAGAAAATCGTGCGGGAGTTCAACCTGAATCGAAGTACGGAAATGCGCGCCGAATTGTTTTTTCGCAGTGCAGAAGGCCGCCGGTCGCGCGCGACTCCGGCCGGTACGAGACAAGCGGAGTCTGTTTTGGTCACGCAACGCTCCGCCTAAAGGGAGTCCAGAACGCCAGCTATGTGTGGAATAACCGGATTCCTGACATCTTCAACGAAAAACGAATTCGAGATGAAACTCGTGGTTAAGCACATGGCCGATCGACTGGTTCATCGCGGCCCAGATGATTCAGGCGTCTGGGTCGACCGAGAGGCTGGCGTTGCTCTGGGACATAGGCGGCTTTCGATTCTTGATCTTTCACCGGACGGCCACCAGCCCATGCACTCGGAAACCGGCCGGTACGTGATTGTTTTCAACGGCGAGGTGTACAACTTCGAGGAACTTCGCTCGACCCTCGAAGGCATGGGCCACAAATTCCGCGGCCATTCGGACACGGAGGTAATGCTGGCGGCCATGGAGCAGTGGGGCGTCGACGAAGCTCTGCCACGTTTTAACGGCATGTTTGCTTTTGCCGTGTGGGACCGCAGAGAGCAGGAACTCCACTTGGTTCGGGACCGTCTAGGGGAGAAACCCCTATATTACGGCTGGATGGGACAAACCTTTCTGTTTGGCTCGGAATTAAAAGCGCTTGCCGCTCATCCCGAGTTCAGGGATGAAGTGGACCGCGACGCCCTGGCTCTCTATCTCCGGTACAACTGCATTCCGGCCCCTTACAGTATTTATCGCGGGATTAAAAAACTTCCTCCAGCAACAAAACTCACTGTCACCCTCTCGAGCATGCATCGGATGTCTTTTCCGCACCCCTATTGGTCTGCAGAAGAAGCCATGCGGCAGGGGCTGGAGCATCCTTTCGAGGGCTCGGAAAATGAGGCCGTCACGAACCTTGATGCGCTACTGCGCGATGCAGTCAAGATGCGCATGGTTGCTGACGTGCCCCTTGGCGCCTTTCTTTCTGGCGGAATAGACTCGTCGACGATTGTTGCCTTAATGCAGCAGCAGAGTAAAAGGCCAGTGAAGACATTCTCGATTGGCTTCCCCGACGAAGCGTATAACGAAGCCAAATATGCAGCGGCTGTCGCCCGTCACGTGGGGACGGATCACACAGAGTTCTACGTCTCCGCTGAAGAGGCCATGAAGGTCATTCCTCATCTGCCGAAGTTCTACGATGAACCTTTTGCCGACTCGTCGCAAATTCCGACCTATCTCGTCTCAGCTCTGGCTCGCCGATTTGTAACCGTGAGTTTATCTGGTGACGGTGGAGACGAACTATTTGGCGGCTACAAGCGGTATTTCCTCTGGGGCAGGGTTTGGAAAGCGGCGCAATGGGCTCCAGCTTTCCTGCGTGAAGCGGCCGCCTGGTCTTTGCGAGGCGTGGGACCTCATCGGTGGAACCAGATCTTGGGCCTTGCTCTATCCCATTTTTCTTCGGGAAGAGACTTGGTATCGCCTGGTGAGAAGTTGGAGAAACTGATCCAAATCCTTTCCGCCAAAGATTCTTTCGAGCGATATCAAGTCATTGTCTCGGATTGGGAATCGTCCAACTCTGCTGTTCGGCGAGGAGTAGCGCCATCGTCAATGCTACACCAACGATGCACAGGGCCGGAGTTTCATGACTTCCGAGTGCAGATGATGTTCCTTGATGCTGTGACTTATCTTCCGGACGACATCCTGGTCAAACTCGACCGCGCAGCCATGGCCGTAAGCCTGGAAGGGCGCGTGCCATATCTCGATCACCACGTTGTGGAGTTTGCAGCCCGCTTGCCTCTGTCTATGAAGCTTCGGAATGGCAAAGGCAAGTGGATTCTCCGCCGGGTCCTCTACCAGTATGTCCCCCCGGAGTTAATTGATCGCCCCAAGAAGGGATTCGCGCTACCAATCGCGGAATGGCTTCGCGGTCCATTGCGCGAGTGGGCTGAAGAGCTGCTCAGTGAAAACCGGCTGAGAGACGACGGTTATTTTCACCCCAAGATTGTCCGACAGATCTGGGTAGATCACCTTTCGGGACAAAGAGATCTGCGCCATCACGTTTGGGCCCTGCTCATGTTCCAGGCCTGGCTCGACCACCGGGACTTGCTAGGCCAACGATCGTTTCTTCTGCCCTCGATAGCAGGAAGCCAACCTATGCGGTCGTCACTGCTGAACTGAACGCTACGACAAGATTTCTTAGACCCTGCCAATGATTAGTCCTCTCCGCGCCATTACAGAACTAAGTACGCAGCATGTCTCGTTAGCCGGCGAAAGCTCCAATGGATCAGAACCGGCTTGGGCTGATGCTGAGCCCGGAAAAAGTATGGAGAAGATACTAATCCTGGATGGCAACACGAGGAGCGCGCTGGCGGCTACGCGCTCTCTGGGAAGAAGGAAAGTGCCGGTGGTCGTGGCCGATCAAATGAAAAGAAACCTCGCAAGCGCCTCCAAATATTGTGGCGACAGCTTTGCCTATCCCTCGCCGACGGCGGACTTGCGGGGGTTTTTTTCCACGGTGAAAGCCGAGTGCTTGCAGCGAGGAATAAGCGTGATCTTCCCCATGACTGATATTTCGATGGCGGCGGTCCTGAAGCATCGGGATGAATTCCAAAAGTTCCAATTGCCGTTTGTTGAGTTTCCTACGTTCGAGGCGGTGAGCGACAAATGGAATTTGCTGGGGGTGGCCCAGCGGCTCAATATCACCGTACCGCAAACGCACTACATCAGCGACAGCCGGTCGCTCGAGCGAGTCTATCCAATTCTGAAGTTTCCAGTGGTTTTGAAGCCATATCGTTCGATGATCTGGACCAATGGGCATTGCGCCGCCGCGTCGGTGAAGTATGCGGAATCAGCAGGAGAA
>Ga0307472_100001003_pt1 | contig 10851 bp, 9 predicted proteins | sample atmos_gasesAM5C__2_FD_204582 | JGI IMG/M metagenome (GOLD analysis project Ga0307472, IMG submission 204582) | Hardwood forest soil microbial communities from Morgan-Monroe State Forest, Indiana, United States - atmos_gasesAM5C_05 | ecosystem: Environmental > Terrestrial > Soil > Temperate... | reverse complement strand
GTCGAGCATTACATCCTGAAAGTAATTCTTCCCCTCATTCTGATCGTGATGATGTCGTGGTCCGTTTTCTGGATCGATCCAGTCACCTCAAACTCACAGATCAGCGTCGCGGTGACCTCGATGCTGACGCTGATCGCTTATCGCTATGCCGTGGACACGCAGGTCCCGCGGCTGCCTTACATGACCCGAATGGACGCCTTTTTTCTCGTCAGCACGTTGCTTGTTTTCCTTTCCTTGATCGAAGTTTTGGTGACGACGATCCTCGATAACAATCAGCAAACGGCGCTCGCCAAGAAGATCGACCGCTATTGTCGCGTCATCTTCCCGGCAATTTTTGCGATCACCTCGATCGTCATCTTTGCCCATCCGCGCGGCTGATCCGAATCGAAGACGTTTGGATCACGAGTTCGATCGAACAGTATCGCGTCGCTGTGCCGCGGCGCCAGGCCGGAAAAATTTCAAATTTTCTGAAATGTCGGCGGTTAAATTCCTGATAGAAAGATAGCGACAGGCAAGTATGGCTAAGAAACGAGCAGGCGAGCCTAGAAAGGAGGGCGCATGACGCGTTCCGGCTTGCAAAATGAATCTGGAGGTTCGCAACAACCCGCGTGCCGCCGCCTGGTCGCGCGGCCGTCGCCGCAAGCGCGCCTTTTTCCGTCAGCAGCGGAAACACCGGTCAAGATTTTGTCTTTACCGGCGGACTCGAGAAGGATAGCAACGAAACAGCAGCAACGAGAAGTTCAATAAAATGAAATCGCCGATGGGCTCGCACGAACGGGTGGTTGCTCCGTACGGTCAGCTAGCGATAGGGGGCCGAGAAGGGTGAACAAGAAAATGTAAGGACCCCACCATGCCCAGCTCAAATGCTCTCGATCCGCAGTCGCCACAGGCGCGTGCGATTTACGAGCTGGCGATCCATTCGACGATCATCTTCGCCCTGATTTTCGTCATTGTTACCGGAGCGATCATCTACGCGATTCTTCGCTTTCGCGCGCGCGTGGGTGAGCCCGACCCGAAACAAATCCCGGGCAACCGGAAGGTGGAAATCGCGTGGACGATCATTCCGTTCCTGATCGTCATCTTTCTTTTGGCCATAACACTGAGCGCGATGAATCGCGCTGATCCGCCGCCGGCGCCTTCGCCGGACCTCGTTGTAACCGGCCACCAATTTTGGTGGCAGGTGGATTATCCGGGCTCGGAAGTAATTACGGCGAACGAAATCCATATTCCTGTCGGCAAGCCTTTATCGGTGCGGCTGGAGTCAAAGGATGTTTTACACGAATTCTGGGTGCCGAAGTTGACCCGCAAGATGAGCAATGTGCCAGGTCAACCTAATCACATTTGGTTACAAGCCGACAAACCGGGCACTTACATCGGCCAGTGTTCGGAATTTTGCGGAACGCAACATGCCTGGATGCGCATCCTGGTCGTGGCCGATGAGCCTTCGAAGTTCCAGGAATGGCAACGTGCTCAGTTGCAACCAGGACGGGCACCGACAAGTGACGCGACCGCAAAGGGCCTGGCGCTGTTTCAAACATCAACCTGTATCAACTGTCACGCTATTCGCGGAGTAGCTGGAGCGGATTTGCGAGTCGCGCCCGATCTGACGCACGTCGGTAGCCGCAGACAATTAGCGTCCGGCGTTATCGACAATACGCCGGCAAACATGCGCCTTTGGCTAAAGAGTCCGCAGCACGTCAAGCCCGGTGCATTGATGCCAGACTTTACCTTGACCGACGAGCAGCTCGACCAACTTAGCGCGTATCTCTCCTCGCTACAATGAACGGCACCACTACTATTGCAGAATTCCGAGACGCGGTCCTGGACCCGGCCAAGCGCAGACACTATCAGCTCGCGTGGCTTTCCACCGTTGATCACAAGCGCATCGGTGTTCTCTACATGCTGACCGGACTGTTCTTTTTCATCGTCGGCGGAGTCGAAGCGCTTTTCATCCGCCTGCAACTGGCGGTGCCTAACAACCACTTCCTTGATCCCGACACCTTCAACAAGCTTTTCACCTTGCACGGCACGACGATGATTTTCCTCGTCGCTATGCCGTTGCTGTTCGGCTTCGTAAATTACGTTCTTCCGTTGCAGATCGGCGCGCGTGACATGGCGTTCCCGCGTCTGAACGCTTTTGGATATTGGTGCCAGCCGATGGGTGGAATTCTTTTGCACTTTAGCATTCTCGCCGGTGGCGCTCCGGCGGTCGGCTGGTTCTCCTATGCGCCATTAAGTGAGACGCCCTATTCTTCTACTCCGGGGATCGACTATTGGGCGGTAGCGCTTTTCGTCCTGGGTCTGGGCACGATTAGTTTCGCGGTTAACACCATCGCGACCGTGATCTCCTGTCGCGGGCCAGGCATGACAATGCGACGTCTGCCGCTCTTTACCTGGATGAATTTCGTTAACTCTTTCCTCATTCTGATCGCGCTGCCGGTGTTGAACGCCGGACTGGCCATGATCCTGATCGATCGCCAGCTCGAGGGGCATTTCTTCCTGCCGTTCCGCGGCGGTTCAGCCGTTCTCTGGCAACACATTTTTTGGGCCTTTGGCCATCCGGAAGTTTACATCGTGGTGCTTCCTGCATTCGGCATGGTTTCGGAAATGATTCCGGTTTTTTCACGTAAACCGATCTTCGGTTATGAGTTTGTCGCTGCCTCTACTGTCGCCATCGTGGTGCTGAGCTCGCTGGTGTGGGGCCACCATATGTTCACCGTCGGCATGGGCCGGGCGATGGACCTGTTCTTCATTATCACGTCCATGCTGATCGCAATCCCGACGGGCGTGAAAGTCTTGAACTGGAGCGCGACTATGTTCGGCGGGCGCATCCGGTTTGACGTGCCGATGCTCTTTTGCATCGCCTTTCTTATTCAGTTCACACTCGCCGGCCTAACCGGAGTCAGCCATGCGAGCGCGGCGCTCGATTGGCAAACTAAGAACAGCTACTTCCTGGTCGCGCATTTTCACTTTGTCTTCGTCGGCGCCATCGTCTTCGCGATGCTCGGTGCGCTGCCATACTGGGTCCCAAAAATGAGCGGCCGGATGATGTCGGACTCGTTAGGCCGCTGGACGTTCTGGCTATGGGTCATCGGCTTCAACATGACCTTCATCATCCAGCATGTCCTCGGCCTCTACGGTATGCCGCGTCGCATCTTTACTTACCCGGACATACCTGGCTGGGGTTGGATGAACATGGTTTCTACCATCGGCGTATTCTTCATGAGCGCCGGGTCGCTGGTCTTGGTTTGGAACATCGCGCAATCCTTCTTCCGCGGAAGAGTAGCGGGCGACAATCCATGGAACGCGTGGACGCTCGAATGGGCGACCACTTCACCGCCGCCGCATGAAAACTTTGTCGCGCTGCCACCGATCCACAGCCGCCGACCGCTCTGGGATGTCGCCAATCCGGATCGGCCGGACCCAGTCGTTGGCGACGATCAGGTCGTCCTTCCCGATCACAATAAGACCGGCATCCTCGCCTTTCTTTTCTCTGAAGTCGGGTTCTTCGGCACCCTCATCCTCGCCTATTTGTATTTCTACGCCCACCCGCAGGCCGGTCCCGGACCAAAAGGGCTGGATGTTCCACGCACGTTAATCTTCAGCGTTTGTCTTTTCACGAGCAGTTTCACTTTTTGGCGATCCGAGGTTGCCCTAACGAAACAGCGTCGCGGTTCCATGCTCGGCTGGCTCGCGCTAACGATCCTGCTCGGCGGCATTTTCCTCGGCGGCCAGGCGAACGAATACTGGAAACTCTTCCAGTCCGGGGTGGATCTCAGCACCAATATGTTTTCGACCAGCTTCTTTACGCTAACTGGCTTCCACGGTTTGCACGTGTTCATGGGTCTCATCGTGCTGCTCATCTTTCTCTGGCTGGCGTGGGAAGGCGATTCCGCTTCTGCCAAGTTCGGCTCTGCCTTTAAATCTGTCGGTTACTACTGGCACTTCGTCGATGTCGTCTGGGTTTTTGTTCTAGTCACTGTTTACATCCTTCCACTTATGCGATGACTACCTACCAATTCTTCACTACCGCCTGGACGCGGAATTCTGTTGTTTTAGCTCTTAGCACGCTGGCCTGCATCGGCTACTTTCTCACCTTCGGGAAACGAGGCAGGCCACTCTATTTCGCAGCTGCGCTCGCTGTCTTTCTTTTGTCCTTCATCTCGCCAGTTAATGCACTGGCGAACGGTTACCTCTTCAGCGCGCACATGGTTCAGCACATCCTGCTCGTGCTCGTCGTTCCGGCGCTTTTCCTGTTAAGTCTTCCGCAGTCGTTCTCAGTTCGTTCTCCACTCACTCATCCACTTATCGGTTGGATCGCCGGTGTTGGTGCGATGTGGCTATGGCACGCGCCCGCACTTTGTAACGCGGCGGCAACGTCTCGGATTGTCTCAGCGATCCAGACGACTTCGCTTCTATTAATGGGGAGCGTCTTTTGGTGGCAGGTCCTCGCGCCGCGCGAGGAGCAACGCCTTTCACCGCCCGCCGGGATTGTATACCTCTTTACCGCCTGCACGGCCTGCAGTGTGCTCGGCATTATCCTGACCTTTGCGCCCGTTTCGATTTGTCCTGTTTACCAACACCCGGTCGATCGATTGGGAATCCTCAGCACGATCCGCGGCGACTGGGGCCTAACCAGTGACCGGGATCAGCAGATCGGCGGACTGCTGATGTGGGTTCCCATGTGTGCGATTTACGCGGCCGCAATTCTGGCCCAGATGGCGCGCTGGCATTCATCACCACAACCGGAGCAATCAAATGCCTAACGAACAATCACCTACCGAACATTCGGACGCGGTGCCACCGGGCTGGCAGGTGCTACCCGATACCCCGCTGCCGCACCCAACGTACTTTCCGGCCGGGCTGGCCATGGGAGCTGCCTTTGTCTTTTGGGGCTTAATCACCACCTGGGTCGTTTGGCTTGTCGGTGTTGTCCTCTTCATCGCAGCGCTTGCCGGTTGGATTACGGAAATTCGCCATGAATACAAGTCTAAGTGAGTCGTCCTCTGTGCCGCCGACTGAAACTGCCGAGGAGATTAGCAGGCGGCGCTTTCTTGAAAAACTTTCCATCGGCCTGGTCGGGCTCTGCACCGCGATTGTCGGGGTGCCGTTAGTCGGATTTATCGTGGCGCCTCTCTTTCGAAAGGTACCCCGGGAATGGGTGACGATCGGCAAACCGGATGACTTCCAAATCGGAAAGACGGTGGCCGTGACGGTGACCGATCCTTCGTCGCTTCCCTGGGCGGGAGTCACAGCAAAGAGCGGCGTCTGGCTGCGGCGCGTAACTGAAGATAGCTTCATCGCTTTCTCGGCTAATTGCACCCATCTCGGCTGTCCAGTGCGCTGGCTTGAAGGCGCCGATCTCTTCATGTGTCCATGTCACGGCGGTGTTTATTATAGTGACGGCAAAGTAGCGGCCGGTCCGCCGCCGCTTCCGCTATTCCGCTACGAGGTGCGGATAACAAATGGCGAAGTGCAAATGAAACAGGCGATCGTTCCGATTTCAACCACGCTGTGATCAAGTTGTTCAAAACAATCTGGAATTGGCTCGACGATCGGCTCGGGATCAGCGTCCTGCTCTCGCCGATGAAGCATATCGCGCCGGAGGATTCGAAATGGTGGTATGTCTTTGGCAGCGCCACATTGGTTGCGTTCATCGTGCAGGTGGCAACCGGTGTTGCACTAGCGTTTTCCTATATCTCCTCGTCGTCACAAGCTTACGAGACGCTCCTATTCATAACTAACAACGCGCCATTTGGACGCTTCCTGCGCGGACTTCATTACTACGGCGCGTCCGCAATGGTACTGATGATCGGAGCGCACATGGCGCAGACGTTTTTGTTTGGCGCCTACAAATTTCCGCGCGAGATGACTTGGACCACCGGCATCCTGTTACTGACTTTTACTCTCGGAATGGGATTTACAGGGCAGCTGCTTCGGTGGGATTCAACCGCGGCCTGGTCGGTTGTGGTCGCGGCAGAGCAAGCAGGGCGAATTCCGATTATCGGCGACTGGGTGGCGCGCTTCATCCTGGGTGGCAACACCATTGGCGGCGCGACACTTAGTCGGTTCTTTGCCATCCATGTTTTCGTCCTTCCGGGAATCATGTTTGCCTTTATCGGCTTGCATATCTGGCTGGTTCTTCGCCACGGCATTTCAGAGCCCCCTGTTGCCGGCAAACCGGTCAACCCGGCTACCTATCGCGCCGAGTACGAAGAGCTACTCAAGAAAAAGGGCAAACCGTTTTGGCCAGACCTGGCGTGGCGCGATGTCATTATCTGCACCCTCCTGATCATCGCGATCGCGCTGGCCGCATTTTTCGTGGGCCCTCCAGTCTTAGATAGGCCGCCTGATCCAAGTATACTCGCCGCCGACCCGCGGCCGGATTGGTATCTACTTTGGTACTTTGGGCTCCTTTCGCTCATCCCGGACAGAATCGAAGGCTACGTAATGATCGGATTCCCAATCCTGATCGGGCTTTTCCTGCTCTTCATCCCTATTTGGAATCACAAAGGAGAGCGCGCCGCATCACGCCGCCCCTGGGCAATTGCGGTCGTGTGTCTCTCTGTGATCATGATTGGTGCGCTTTGGTGGGAAGGTCAGCACTCGCCGTGGTCACCTAATTTCGATGCTCAACCGCTCAATGAGAAAGTAGTAGGAGCTACGAGCGGGCCGGTCTTCCAGGGCGGTAAGTTGTTTCACGACAAAGGATGTTTGAACTGCCACCTCATTCAAAGTTTCGGCGGGCGACGCGGTCCGGAGCTAACCTACATCGCCGACAAGCTTACGCGCGACAACCTGATCATCCGGATCGTCAATGGTGGAACCAACATGCCAGCGTTCGGCAGCTCGCTTAAGCCGCAGGAGCTCGACGCATTGGTCGCTTTCTTGGAATCACGCAAACGTCCGCTTCGACCACAAGATTAACCGCCGACGGCCCGCAACTAGGCCTTAACAATCATCGTCCGATTTTCGCGCGGTTACTCGATCTCGACCGAAACGTACCTGGATTCTATCTCTCGACGCGCTCTTCTATCTCGCAGATCGACAATGCGCTCGTCCTTGGGTGTCAGATCGGCGTAGATTTCTAAACCGGCCACTGGACAGAAACCAAGCCATGGACAAACCGTCAACGGCCCAAGACAACGCGAGCCGCAATCGATTTTATATTCTCGCGATATCAGCGGTGGCCGCGCTCGGTGGTTTTCTTTTTGGTTTCGACAGCGGTGTCATCAATGGAACAGTGGACGCTCTCAATCGGGCGTTTCATTCCTCCAATCTTGGCTCCGGATTTAACGTCGCGTCGATCCTTCTTGGCTGCGCGGTCGGAGCGTTCCTCGCCGGAACTCTTGCCGACAAATTCGGACGCCGCTCTGTCCTCATCGTCACCTCTATCTTTTTCGTTTGGGGTTCGTGGGGCTCGGGCGTCGCGCATGGATCGCTCGAATTCATCTTGTACCGCGTGATGGGCGGCCTCGCGGTCGGTGCGGCCAGCATTGTCTGCCCGGCCTACATCAGCGAGATCGCTCCCTCGGCAGTTCGCGGACGCCTGGCTTCGTTGCAGCAGTTAGCCATCGTCTCGGGATTGTTCTTTGCGTTTTTCAGCAACTATCTCTTCGCGGGCGCGGCCGGCACGGCCGCCAGTCCATTTTGGTTTGGTTTCCAAGCCTGGCAATGGATGTTCTGGGCCGAAATCATTCCCGCGGCCGTTTTCCTTCTCGGTTTGCTTTTCATTCCCGAGTCGCCGCGTTACCTGGTCGCCGCGAACCGGGCGGAAACTGGTCGCACCGTGCTCGCGCGATTAGGCCATCCCGATCCAAATAAGAAGGTTCGCCAGATTCAGGAGACTTTAAGGACGGGTCACAAACCGCGCATGAGCGACCTCTACGATCCGTTGATAAAAAAAATTCGTCCGATTCTTTGGGTCGGCATTGGTCTGGCAGCGTTTCAGCAACTTGTCGGCATCAACGTCGTTTTTTATTACGGCGAAGTTCTGTGGCGGGCGGCCGGATTCTCGGAGGCCAACGCGCTTTTGCAAAACGTGATCAGCGGTGCGGTCAATATTGGCTCGACCTTGGTGGCGATCGCATTGGTGGACCATTTGGGCCGCAAGCCGCTCCTGATTTTCGGTTCCATCGGCATGGCGCTCACTCTGTGCGCCCTGGCATTGATCTTTGCCTCTGCTCCCCTAGACGAGCACGGCAAGCTAGCACTGACCGTTTCCGCCGGTCTTTCCGCGCTAATTGCGGCAAACGCCTACATCTTTTGCTTTGGGGTTTCCTGGGGCCCGGTGATGTGGGTAATGCTGGGCGAGATGTTCCAGAATCAATTTCGTGGCGCGGCCCTTTCGGTCAGCGGTTTCGTCCAATGGATGTCGAACTTCGCGATCACGATGACATTTCCGATTCTCCTTGGCGCCTTCGGTCTTGGCGGTGCGTATGGCCTTTACACGGTCTTCGCGGCCGTTTCGATTGTGTTTGTGATGAAGCTTGTTCGTGAGACAAAGGGCAAGCCACTCGAAGACATGTGACGGAAGCCCGCGGAGACAGAAATCACGCTGTCCTCTCGCTCGCGGCAGCTACCAGGTTTATGTGGCGAGTCAGATTGTCTAAACGCCGGCCGTTTCGACCGCGATAAAACCTTCCAGTTTCGCACCCGGAACGCGAGAATCATGAGCAGGATTCCGAAGAGAAGCGCCCAGGCGCCGATCCACCAGAGCAAGACGAGCGCGCCGGCAGCGGGTTGAAACAACAGCAGGATGCCAAGCATGACCGAAGCGATTCCCGCCAGAACGAGCAGCCATTCGTTGTCGATGATCTTGCGCAACCTTACCGCGGCCACCAGCTCCATAATGCCGGTCACGATTGCCCATGCGGCGATCAGAATTAACAAACCGAGCGCAGTAATTCCGGGCATCACGAAAGCGAGCAATCCGGCCAGGATACCCAGCAGCCCGCCAAGAATTAAACTACCTACTTTTGGATAGCCCTTGGGCCCTACCTGATCGGCTTTGGTTCGATGCGCGCGCGTCCCAAATTAGACGCACGCGCTCGATAACCCGTCGCAATTCTTACTTAGACGACGTTGACTTCGATTTGCTTGGTCTTGCCGTGTTCGCTCTTCGGTAGATGCACCGTGAGCAAGCCATTTTTGAATTCTGCCTTTACCTTCTTGCCATCGGCATCATCGGGCAGGGTGAAGCTGCGCATAAATGTGCCGTAGCCGCGTTCGACGCGGTGGAACTTCCTTTTCTTCTCTTCTTTCTCGAACTTGCGTTCGCCGGAGATGGTCAGGACACCGTTTTCGACCGTAACCTTGACGTCATCTTTTCTGAGTTCGGGCAACTCGGCCTTGATGAGATATTCCTTTTCGTCTTCGGTAATGTCCGCCAGCGGCATCCAATCGGCCAGAGTGATGTCTTCCCGCCCATGTCCGTTGGTGCGGCGAAGAGGACGACCGAAGAGGGTGGAGAGATTGGAGAGACGGTTTTCGAATTCTTCCATTTCTCTGAGTGGTTCCCAGCGAGTGATTGTTTGCATATGAATGGTTCCTTTCAGTTTGCAGATTGTTGAGCGTTGATAGTTTGATCGCGGCGTGAGGGCGCCGGCGACATCTCAACATCGACCTGCTGCAGAAGCGCGCGCGGTAACTTAAGTTGTATTTCGCGGCGCCTGCTTTTGACGCTTCCGAAAATTGTGCGAGGCAATCTGACACCGCGACAGGGTTGCGATTGAAGGAATGCAGCTTCAGTGTCAAAGGAGCCAATGAAGCGAGGAGCTAAAGCTTCGGCAAAACGGCGATCGATTGTCGAACCAATCTTGGAAAAGCCATTGCTGCGTTTGCATGGCGCGACCGACATTGATTCGTTTTGGAAAGCTGTTCAACAGGTGATCGCGGCAGCAATGCCGAGTTGTTTCATTGGCCTGACGCTTCAGCACACGCCGATCTTGCCGAGAGTGATGAGATCGACGCAAAAGATACCTGCTGGCTTGTCTGCGATCCCGCCAATCCAGGCTTATTTCGTTGCCCATCCGCGGCGCAGACTGGTCCTGTCCGACGATGTTTTCCCGGACGACCGCCGCTTAAAGAGGTCACTTTTTTACCGCGGCTACATGGCGCCGGTGAACGGCCGATATGCTATCGGATTGTTTTTTTGGAGCGCCGGCCGTCTCCTTGGCGTGATCGTCATCATGCGCAGCGCAAAGCAGGGCCCCCTGTCCCAATCGGAAATGAAACGACTCCGGCAGCTTTACACGCAATTTCAAACGGCGCTTGGTCGGTTACGGTCGTCGGAGCGCGAGCACACGGTGCGCGTCGCACTCGAACAGTTCATGCGCCGAGTGCCGCTGCCGACGATTTTGTTGCGCTGGAATCTTAGATTGGTCTATCGCAACCAATCCGCCTCTGATTTTTGCTCAGTATGGCAGCGCGGAGCGGAGCAGACGCGGTTAATCAAATCAGAGGCGCCACTTCCGCTTGAAGTGGTGGACCGATGTCGCATGCTGAAAGAGCGATGGAAGCGGCTAAATCCTCTCAGCTTTCCAACAGCGGCTTTTAAACACGAACTAGTTCATCATCCAAAGCGGCGCCATCTCCGCGCCACCATTAGTTTGAAGCAGATCAGCTCGGCTGGCGTGGCGCGGCCGCATTTCCTTGTCGAATTCGAGAACCTGCACAGCGCTGACCTGAGGCGCGAAGTCGGGACGTTACCGCATCTCGTCCAGCTGACCAGACGAGAACAACAGTTAGCGCGCCTGGTCTGCGACGGGCGCAGCAATCAAGAGATTGCTGACGAAAGCGGTCTGAGTCTGGAAACGGTGAAAAAGCATCTCCACAACGTTTTTGGTAAAC
>Ga0307472_100001002_pt1 | contig 10852 bp, 10 predicted proteins | sample atmos_gasesAM5C__2_FD_204582 | JGI IMG/M metagenome (GOLD analysis project Ga0307472, IMG submission 204582) | Hardwood forest soil microbial communities from Morgan-Monroe State Forest, Indiana, United States - atmos_gasesAM5C_05 | ecosystem: Environmental > Terrestrial > Soil > Temperate... | reverse complement strand
CATCATCACCGTGATGATCGGAAAGATACAAAGCGATTGGGTGGCAATGAGAACGATCATGGCGAGACTCGGCTTGTCGCTCGCCACGTAGCGAAATCCTTCTTTGATTCCGCTCATTCGTTTTTCTTCTTCCTCCTTGGTGCCTTGCAGACGAGGCGGCAATGAAAGAATGGCGACGATCAGAGCAATAAACGAGATCGCGTTCGCAAAAAACGCCGAGGCCAGGCCGCAAGCTGAGACCAAATAACCACCGATGGCGGGTCCGAACACGCGCGACCCATGAAAAACAGAACGATCGATTGAAATCGCGCTTTGAATTTCTTCTCGCTTCACCAGTTCTGGTACGAGCGCCGACAACGTCGGCATCTCAAACGAATTCGACACACCCTGGATGGCAGCGAAAACGAAAATTTGCCAGATCGCGATTTTCCCGCTCCAAATCAACAACCCGATCGAAACTGCGATGGCAATCTGGATGTATTGTGTAATCAACAAGATCTTGCGCTTATCGAATTTGTCAGCCGTTGAGCCTCCAATCATCGTAAGCGCTAGCATTGGCAACCCGGCGCAAAGCTGAACTAATCCAAGCATCAATGCCGAAGTCGTGAGCGTAGCCATTACCCAACCTTGGGTCATCACTTGCATCCACGTTCCCGTGTCCGAAATCGCGCTGCCGATGATGTAACGGCGGAAGGGACCCGGCCGCAAAACACGAAGGGCATTGCGAGTCGTTAATTTTACTTCCGCGCTCATCGGCAAGACTCATACGCGGGGACGAGCGCTGCTGCAATCGACGAACGCGATACTTCTCTGTCATTCCGAGCAGAGCGAGGAATCTCACAGTCGGAGCCCGGATCACGCAATTCAAGCTGTGTGATCAACGAGCTTGTGGGAGATCCTTCGCTTCCGCTCAGGATGACAATCAAGGCCAATTGCCGACGCGTTCGCGTTCACTATCTTGAAGGATGCGCATCGACAAGTTCACCCAGAAGATGCAAGAAGCGCTCCAGGCGGCGCAGGACGTCGCTTCGCAGTTTAATCATCAGGAAATCAGCAACGAGCATTTTCTGTCCGCGCTCCTCGACCAAAGCGACGGCATCACTCAACCGTTGCTCGAGAAAATCGGGGTTCCGGTGAATCGATTGCGCGAACGACTGACCGCTGAGCTGGAACGCCGGCCGAGAGTCACCGGCGCCGCTGTCGATCTTCGTCTTTCCAATGAACTCCGCAGCGTGCTCGACGGCGCGGAGAAAGAAATGGCGAAGTTGAAAGACGAATATACGAGCGCCGAGCATTACTTACTTGCGCTCAGCGTGGCCCCGCCAAGCGGGGTTCCCGCGGCAAAGATCCTGAAAGATCTCGGCGTCACTCGCGACAAATTGATGCAGGCGCTGCAGCAGGTGCGAGGTTCGCAACGCGTGACCGATCAAAACCCGGAAGGCAAATATCAGACGCTCGAAAAATACGGACGCGATCTGACCGAGCTCGCACGCCGCGGCAAAATTGATCCGGTCATCGGGCGCGACAACGAAATCCGGCGGATCATGCAAGTGCTGTCGCGGCGGACGAAAAACAACCCAGTGCTGATCGGCGATCCCGGCGTCGGGAAAACCGCAATCGTTGAGGGTCTCGCTCGCCGGATTATTAGCGGCGACGTCCCGGAATCTCTAAAAAATAAGCGGCTCATCGCCATGGACATTGGGGCGATGGTCGCCGGCGCAAAGTTTCGCGGCGAATTCGAAGATCGACTCAAAGCATTTTTGAAAGAAGTCACCGATTCGCAGGGCCAGGTCATTTTGTTCATCGACGAGCTCCACACGATTGTTGGCGCGGGCGCGGCTGAAGGATCGGTCGACGCGTCGAACATGCTCAAACCGATGCTGGCGCGCGGGGAATTGCGCACCATCGGTGCGACCACGCTCGATGAATATCGCAAATACATCGAGAAAGACGCCGCGCTCGAACGGCGGTTTCAGCCGGTGATGGTGAACGAGCCGAGTGTTGAAGATACGATCGCGATTCTTCGCGGATTGAAAGAACGCTATGAGGTGCATCACGGCGTGCGCATCACCGACGCGGCGCTGGTTGCGGCCGCCGTGCTTTCGCATCGCTACATCAGCGATCGATTTCTTCCCGACAAAGCGATCGATCTTGTCGATGAAGCAGCGTCGCGGCTGAAGATCGAGCTCGATTCCATGCCAACCGAGATCGACGTGATCGAGCGCGAGATCATGCAGCACGAGATGGAGCGGCAGGCGCTTAAGAAAGAAAAAGATCCCGCGAGCAAAGAGCGATTGAAAAAGCTCGAGAAGGAATTGGCGGAACTGAAAGAGAAATCGGGCGCGCTGAAAGCCGAGTGGCAGAAAGAAAAGGCAATCATCGAGCAACAACGCAAATGGAAGGAAGAGCTCGATCGTCTTCGCACCGAGCTTGAGCGCGCGACACGCCGCGGTGAACTCGCCAGGGCGAGCGAGCTTCAGTACGGAAGAATTCCCGAGTTGGAAAAGAAATTGGCCGACGCTGCCGCAAAGGAGAAGGGGCGCAAATCGACTCTGCTCCGCGAAGAAGTGACCGAGGAAGACATTGCCGAAGTCGTTTCGAGCTGGACGCACATTCCGGTCTCGCGATTGCAGGAAGGCGAGCGCGAGAAGCTGGTGAAGTTGGAAGAACACTTGCATCAGCGCGTGGTCGGTAAGGATGAAGCGATCAAAGCCGTTGCCAACGCAGTCCGCCGTGCCCGCGCCGGTTTACAGGACCCGAATCGTCCGCTCGGTTCGTTTATTTTTCTCGGACCGACCGGTGTCGGTAAAACCGAGCTATCGCGCGCGCTTGCGGAGTTCTTGTTCGACGACGAGAACGCCATGATCCGGATCGACATGAGTGAGTACATGGAGAAACACACCGTCGCGCGATTGATCGGCGCGCCGCCGGGCTACGTGGGCTACGAGGAAGGCGGCCAACTTTCCGAAGCTGTCCGGCGCAGACCCTACTCGGTCGTACTGTTCGACGAGATCGAAAAAGCGCACCAGGACGTGTTCAACGTGCTGCTGCAAGTGCTCGATGACGGCCGGATTACCGACGGGCAGGGGAGAACAGTCGATTTCAAGAACACGGTCATCATCATGACGTCGAACATCGGCTCGCAATTCATCACCGAGGAAGAATCACGCGAAGCGCGGTCGCGTCTGGTCATGGACGCGTTGCGCGCGCATTTCCGCCCGGAATTTCTCAACCGCGTCGATGAGATCATTATTTTCGATCGGCTAACAGAAGACGATTTGAAAAAGATTGTCGAGATTCAGCTCCGTCGTCTGGCGAAACGTCTCGAGCAGCAAAAGATTACGCTCGATCTTTCCGATTCAGCCAAGGCCCTTCTCGCGCGCGAAGGGTACGATCCCGTTTATGGCGCGCGCCCGCTCCGGCGCACGATCCAAAAAGAAATTCTCGACCCGCTGTCGATCGACATCCTCGAAGGCAAAGTCCGCGAAGGCCAAACCGTCCACGTCGATGCCAAGAACGGCGCGCTCGAGTTTCGCGAGAAGTGATTCGCGAAGAAACGTCGACTTGATATGACGCACGGCAGCGACTTACCGCCAACACATTCCGAACGAGTAACGATGCAACTTCTTGTTGAGACCGAATCAGCTATTTCGAAAGCTTTAAACGGTCTTGGCGATCAGAAAACGAAGCGTATCGAGGACATGTACTTTTTTTACGCTGCCAAACACATCCACGACTGTGTGGATACCTTTATAGTGTTGCGTAACGAACATCGATTGGATGGGGCGCGGCTTGTCGTGCGTCCTGCGTTCGAAGCAATGCTGAAGCTTCGAGCTGTCCGCAAGAAGCCTGAACTTCTGTATCGGGCGCTCCTCGCTGACAATAAAGAACTAGACAAATGGTTTTCCTCCGTAGCTCGACGGCATGGTATCGCTTACACAGCCATTGCTGAGCGACAACAGTGGGCAGATTTCAAGACCCGTTGCGTGGTGCAGTTTGGAGCCGAAAACCTAAACGATGATACGCCGCTTAAAGCGTACGATGCAGCCAAGGCGATCGGCATCGAACACTATTACGACACTCACTATCGCGGCTTCAGTCACTACACACATGGACTCCTCGAAGCGATCAGCGGTAGTTTAGATGAGCTAATCGATCCCGAAGCTAGTCGAGTCATGTTGCAGAGTGCCATTAGCGCGCTAGACGCGTTAAACCATGTTGGTGCGGACATCCCGAATCTCGAATCACTGAACACAGGCGCCGGCGAAATCTTGAACAAGAAGCCGGATAAATTGCTCCGACAAAAAACTCGCAACGGATACTGTGAATGAATTATCGGGCCTGAGCGATTTGAATAGCCGGAGGCGCGGACATCCCCGCGAAACAACTGCTAACGCGGGTCCATTACGCCATTACCTGCTTGAACGCGCTCACACCGATGCAATTTCGGCTTTCTAAGCAGTTGCAATCAACTGCTCGATGATTGATCGACGGGCTTTTGCTGGGCTTTTACTTCTTTCTGGTACGCTTCTTCGCCTTCCTGCACGTAACAGCGGGTGAAGAATCGGTCGTGGTATTTGTCCCAGCCCTGCGCAAAAAGGAATTCGTGAGCTTGCGATGGACTGTACTGACACTCCGCCATGCTGCGGCCCTGTTCCCACGCGGGCTTGGCGTCTTCCATTCCGAACACGAAACAAAGTACTGCTTGAGCGTCCTTTGAAATTTTTCGCTTCTCTCCCGTTTTCGGGTCCGTTGCCGAGTCAATACGCGCAATAAAATGGCGGCTGTGTTCGTCGGGCTTGTACATTTGCATGATTCGGTTTTTATCAAGAAGCGCCTGCTCTTCTTGGGTGAACTTGTCCGCCTTACTGAAACTGAGGGCGATGAAGGAGGCGGCAGCTATCACCAGCGGTTTGAGGGATCGTTTGTTCATGGAGAGATTTCGGCGCGGAGGGAGATTTCTTTCAAGTAATTTGGGTCATGCAGCCATCACTTGCTCGAACGCGGTCATAAAGATGCTCTTTCGGGTTTCTTGCCAATCGTCAGGCATATGTGATTTGGCCCAGCTTTTCGGCTGGTCGCGCCCGATTCCTGCTGCTTTTTAACGCGTGCGGTTGGCGTTGACTGTCCTAGTTCCCCTGGCGTTTCTCTCACCAGTTAGCGCCGACGCCGATCCGGTTGCCGGGCCCGATCCTAAGCATTTTGCGTCGGACGCGGTCGAGCTCGGCTGGAAGTATTTTCAAAAAGGTGATTACGAGACCGCGCTTCGCCGCTTCCAGATGGCTATTCGTCACGATCCGGATTTCGCGCCGGCGTACTTTGGCGCGGCGTATGTTTACACTGCCGAAGGCAAGCTCGACGAAGCGATTAAATGTTACCGCGAAACCCTAAAGAAAGATACCTTGTACGTTCTTACGTACGCCAACTTGGGGTACGCGCTTCTCCAGCAGGGGAAATTCCCGGAAGCTGTGCAAATGTTGAATAAAGCTCTCGATATCGATCCGAAATGCAGCGAAGCGCATCTGTCTTACGCGAAGTATTATGCGTACAAGCAGGATTGGAAAGACGCCGAGCAATCCGTGAACAAAGCGATCAAGTACGGTCAGAGGCTGGATCCCGAGCTTCGCGAAATGCTCGAGAAGCACGGCGTCAAGTTGGTCGAGAATTGATCGGCAAAGCGTCGTTAGACCATCACTTGCCGAAACGCTGACACAAACGCTTCCATCTCGGAGTGCTTACCAATTGTTAACCGCATGTGGTTCGGCAGGGCAGGGAACAAGCGGCCGACCTGAACGTTTCTTTCTTTCATCGCTTTGATGATCGGAACGACCGGACGTTTGCAGTCGAACATGATGAAGTTGGCCTGCGACGGAATCAGTTTGTAGCCCATTTTGTCGAGCTCGGACGTGATGAAGCTTTTCGCTTCGCTATTCAGTTTCCGGCCGTTGTTTACTTGATCGGCATCGTCCAAACTCGCGCTCGCCGCGGCCAACGCCATGATGTTGACGCTGTCCCACATTTGAAACGGATGCATCCGCTTAATCGTTTCAGTTTGCGCGACGCCGTAGCCGCAGCGCAGCCCGGCCATGCCGTAAATTTTCGAGAACGTCCGCGCGACGATCAGGTTCGGATGATCTTTGATTAGCGGGATCACGCTCTCGTAATCCGGACCGTCGGCGTAATGAAAATAAGCTTCGTCCACTAGGATCATTGTTCCGGCCGGCGTTTTCGCGATGAAGTCGCGTAAGTCGTTCTTCGGCGTGATGCTCGCAGTCGGATTGTTCGGATTGCAGATGTAAATCAAACCTTTCTGCGCGGCTGCTCCCATTTTACCCAGATCGTGGCTGAAGCTGTTGGTTAACGGGACTTTCACGACTTCGCCTCCGTTCGCTTTCGAATATTCGAGAATGGCTTCGAATGTCGGATCGGCGGCGATCAGTTTGCCTTGGGTCGGTCCGGTGAAACTCTCGGCACACAGTTTCAAAATTTCGCTCGAGCCGTCGCCGAGCACGACCTGCTCGCGATTGACCCCGTTGATCTTCGCGATCTTCTCGATCAGGACGTCGTTCGCTTCGTCGGGATAACGGCAACAGACATCGAACGAGCCGTTCATCGCCGCGTGCGCCTGCGGTGATGGCCCATACGGATTTTCGTTTGCGCTCAGGCGCACGACAACCGAGCCGGTTGAGGCGGTTTTAACCGACGGACGTTCGGTTGCTACTGAGAATCGCGGCCGAACGATGGCGGCGGCGGCGCCGACGCCTAACAAGTGTGCAAATTTACGACGAGAGATTGAGAGTGTGTTCATAGCAAGACCTCCGGACGAAGTCCTACCGTGAATGAGAAGCAAACGCGAGAGTAAAAGCGACCCTCGCCTGCGGGATTGAGGTGAAGGAACCCGCCTATTTCGGTTGAGGCACGATCCGAATGTACGGCTTTGGCGACTTCCAACCTTCGGGATAGCGCTTCTTCGCCTCATCATTGGAGACCGAACCGGCGATAATCACGTCCTCGCCCGGCTTCCAATTTACCGGTGTCGCCACCTGATGCTTCGCCGTCAATTGCAACGAATCGATCACCCGGAGCACTTCGTCGAAGTTCCGGCCCGTGGTCATGGGATAAACAAGGATAAGCTTGATCTTCTTGTCCGGACCGACCACGTAAACATTGCGCACGGTCGCATTGTCGGCCGGCGTGCGCTTTTTCGGGTCGCCCGCAACTTCGGCCGGCAACATCCCGTAGAGCTTCGAAATCTTGAAGTCGGCGTCACCAATGATCGGGTAATTCGGGGCGTGTCCCTGCGTCTCCTCGATGTCTTTCGCCCAACCTTCATGATCGCCGGTGGAATCAACTGACAATCCCATCAGCTTGACGTTTCTGCGATCGAACTCCGGTTTGATCTTCGCCATGTATCCGAGCTCGGTCGTGCACACTGGAGTAAAATCCTTTGGGTGCGAAAACAAGACCGCCCATGAGTTACCGATCCAGTCGTGGAAACTGATCTGTCCCTGGGTTGTTTTTGCCTCGAAGTCCGGTGCCGTGTCGCCGATTTTCATACGCCATCTTCGTTTGCCGGCAATTCTTTTCAAGTCACACCCCAGAAGTCAATCTCCCTGTGCGGCATCGTCCTGCATGACTTGATTCGGCGGCCGGAGAGGTTTGCTTGAGACTATTTCCCACTTTCAATCAGTATCCTTTCGACGAGACATTACCGTTACCTGTGACCTTTGGCTTTTTGAAAGAACGACGCCGAAAGCAACTTAAGGCGCGGCCTTTCCCGAATGAGTGGCTGAAGATAATTAAACGCAGAGTTGCGTTCTTTGCCCGGCTGTCGGCTGTGGACCAGGCCGAACTTCTCGATCACATTCAGGTTTTTCTGGCCGAAAAGGGCTTCGAAGGTTGTGCCGGCCTGGAAATAGATGATGAGATTCGAGTGACGATCGCAGCGCAGGCTTGTCTGCTCTTGCTGCGGCGCCGGACTGATTATTTTCCACGGCTGGTGACCATTCTCGTTTACCCTTCGACTTATTTGGTAGACGAACAGCGCCCGGTTGAAGGCCCGGTTTGGGAGGAGGGGAGAATGTCTCGACTAGGCGAGACTGGCCGCACGATGGGATCAATGGTGCTGGCGTGGGACGCGGTGAAGACCGGAGCAGCTGATCCTTCGGACGGTAAGAATGTTGTCCTCCATGAATTTGCTCACCAACTCGACTACGAGAATTTGGCGGCCGATGGCACGCCGACGCTGGCGACGCGCAGACAGCAGTTGGCCTGGCGCGAAGTGATGCGAACCGAGTTTGCATCGCTCCGTGCTGCTGATGAGACCGGCATTCCGACATTGCTCGATACTTATGGAGCGACGAATCCAGCAGAATTTTTCGCGGTGTCGGTCGAGGCATTTTTTGAGCGACCGATAATGTTTCGCGCTCACCACCCGAGACTGTACTCGGAACTGCAGCGTTATTTTCAGCAGGATCCGGTCGAATTTTCCGCCGAAAGAACAAGGACTGATTTGACGTAAACAAGACGTTGTAGGCGCTCGCCGCGGCGAGCGCCTGTCTACTTTAAATGCCAGTGCAATGCCAGCCCGGCTCGGACCTCGCACCGGTGCTTGAGAACAATCATGCCGCTCTGCGGCACACTACAGACTGGGTTCATTATTAATGCACTAGCGGGAGCGTAAGCACCGCTACAACGGTTCCTCTTTTCGGCAGCCAGTTTGAACATCGGGTAGAATGCATATGTCTGATGAGGCACCATGGTTAAAATTATCGGAACAGCAGTCTTAGCGGCGGCGATGCTGGTGGCGTTGCCCGCGTTCGCAAAAGACAAAGCAGGCGACATGGCGTGTTGCGCGAAGAACGCGTCCAATCAGCAATCGTGCGCGAATCTGGCAAGTCTGAATCTGACCGCGGATCAGAAGAGCAAGATCGAAGCGTGGCAGTCGGAATGCATGAAAGCGGGTTGCACGAAGGAAAGCAGGCACGCGTTTCTCAAGAAAGCGGAAGGCATTCTTTCGAAGGATCAGTACGCCAAGTTAAAAGCCGAGTGCAATAAATCGGCGAAGAAAACCGAAGCTTGATCAATGTAGCCACGGCCCTGCGGGCCGTTTTAACGCGCCATAGGCGCGTTGCTACACGTCGCAAATCTTTGAACGACACGGCGTAAGCCAGTGTCTTATGTTGCACTATGACCAAATTCATTGCGTTGGTAGTGGCGGGAATGTTTGCAGCGGGCACGGTGTTCGCGGGAGAGCACGGCGAGTGCACCAAGAAAGTCGGAAACGAGGCGAAACCGGCGTGCTCAGTTTCGCTGGCGAATCTCAACCTGACGCCTGATCAAAAAACAAAGATGGACGCCGTGATGGAAGAGCACCACAAAGCCGGTTGCTCTGAAGCGAGCGAAGCCAAGTACACACAGGAGGCCAAAAGCATCCTGACAAAAGAGCAGTTCGCCAAGTTCAAGGCGGAGTGCAAAGGCGAGAAAGACAAAGCCAAGACGGAGACTTAATCGTCAGCGCAGAGTTTGTTTGACGAAAATCGCGTTCGCTTTACCGCGAACGCGTTTTTCTTTTGTCCGAGCTCGCCTCGGGACGAGTCCGGCACTGCTGAAGTCGTCGATGTCGATGTTAGCGTTTGTTGAAGAAGATTGGCCAGACGCCAACCGGCCTTGTGCAATTCTTCGAGGACAGTCTTGGCCGACCAATCGGCGTAGCCGAGATGGTCAGGCGCGTTCTTTTCGCGCGCATCGCCGGCCATCACCTTGCGACCCTGATCGACGGTCTCATGGACATTGATGAATTGCAGTCGCTCATGAGCTTCGCGCGCCAGCGGCAAAATATCGTCGGCCCAGAATTCGCCGTAATTTTTTAAAGCAACGTTGGCCGGTGCGCGCCAGTTCCTCGGTTGTTCTTTCACTAAGCGATCGATCAACTTCCGTTTTGCCTGATCAATTTTCTGATAGCGCTCCTCCTTCGAAAGCGTCGGCGGCAACCGTGGCAAATTGGCCATCACGGCGTCCTGGTCCCAAAATCCGTGCAGTTTGAGTCCTCGGTGAGCCATTTCCTCCGGATTGCCGCGAATCAACCGCAGCATGAACGTGTTGCCGCCTTCGTCTTCGATCCCGGGCTGATTTTTATCGGGATCGACTGCTTGCCCGGATTGATTGAAATATTCCGCGCCGACATGAAGCGGCTGGTGAATATCACCGACGTAGTGCGCCAGCAGGATCACCGCGACCGGTTTGGCGATCTTGCGCGCATTATTTTCCGGGATTTCGCCACGCAAAACGTCGACACAATAAGAGATCATGTGGACGACGTCCCATTGACTACGCCCGGTTTTTCCGTCGGCGTACTTTTGGGCGTTGAGAATCGGCACGTCGGTATAATGAAACCAGTGATGTGACGGCGCCGGTGACTTCGGGTCCTGCGTCGGTGGATTCGCCCGCCAAAAATCGCGCAGCTGTTTGTCGATGGCCGGGTGGTCGCGGTAGTGCGGAAAAGCACTCAAATCATCGACGCCGTTTTTGTCCCAGGCTCTGATTTCGTCGGCCATGACGGATGCGCGCTCGAGGGTAATGCCGTCCGTCAAAGTGTAGATCTTTTCAGCGCCCGGTGTGTTGGCGATCAACTTGTCCGCGATTCCACCAACGATTTCGTGACCGGTCGGTCCATAGGCAAATAACGACGCGCGGAACGTGACGACGCTGATGGCGATTAAGATTCCCGGTCGGGTGAAGTTCATAACTGGCGCAGCGTCGATTAGAATTTCAGCGACGCGTCCAGCAAATGATATTGCCAGCAAAATAATCCGAAGGCGATTCCGCCGAGGGCGAGCAGGATTGCGTGCGC
>Ga0307472_100001001_pt1 | contig 10853 bp, 9 predicted proteins | sample atmos_gasesAM5C__2_FD_204582 | JGI IMG/M metagenome (GOLD analysis project Ga0307472, IMG submission 204582) | Hardwood forest soil microbial communities from Morgan-Monroe State Forest, Indiana, United States - atmos_gasesAM5C_05 | ecosystem: Environmental > Terrestrial > Soil > Temperate... | reverse complement strand
GCCGATCAAGCCTTGCCAAGCGTAGGCCCCTGTTCAGCCTCGGCTTTCGTCTCTGTTTGGACGGAGTCCGGGGAGCGCGATTCGGGAGCCACAATCGACGCGGCGAAAGCCGCGCTTCGGTCCAAAGAGATATGTCCTCGCTCGTCTGGGAAACGGCGTTTCAGAGACCGCGCGCCGCCTACAATCGTCAATCCAACTGGAACTTGTCGAGTTGGCGATGCTCGGCGCGGATCCAGCGCACCGTGCCGGTGGCCGAGCGCATCACTACCGTCTCGGTCTCGATGATGTCGTCCTTGAACCGCACGCCGCGCAGCATCGAGCCGTCGGTGACGCCGGTCGCCGAGAACACGCAGTCGCCCTTGACCATCTCGGCCATGTCGTACTTCTTGCGCGGGTCCTTGATGCCCATCTTCTTGGCGCGCTCGCGTTTCTCCTCGGTGTCGAGCACGAGGCGCCCCTGCATCTGTCCGCCGATCGAGCGCAGCGCCGCCGCGGCGAGCACGCCCTCGGGGGCGCCGCCGATGCCGAGGTAGATGTCGATCCCGGTGGCTTCGGGCTCGGCGGTGTGGATGACGCCGGCGACGTCGCCGTCGGTGATCAGCCGTACCGCGGCGCCGGCGTTGCGGACGGCGGCGATCAGGTCAGCATGGCGCGGCCGGTCGAGCACCAGCGCGGTGATCTCCTCGGGCCGCACGCCCTTCGCTTTGGCGAGGGCGACGATGTTCTCGCCTGGCGGCAGGTCGAGGTCGACCACGCCCGCCTTGAAGCCAGGCCCGATCGCGATCTTTTCCATGTAGACGTCGGGCGCGTTAAGCAGCGTGCCGCTTTCGGCGATCGCCATGGTGGCGATCGCACCCGGCATGTTCTTGGCACACAGCGTCGTGCCCTCGAGCGGATCGACGGCGATGTCGACCTTGGGCCCGTTCCTGGCGCCGACGTGCTCGCCGATGAACAGCATCGGCGCCTCATCGCGCTCGCCCTCCCCGATCACCACCGTGCCTTCGATCGCCAGCCGGTTCAATTCGCGGCGCATGGCATCGACCGCGGCCTGGTCGGCCGCCTTCTCGTTGCCGCGCCCGCGCAGCCGCGCTGCCGACACTGCCGCGCGCTCTGTCACGCGCACGATCTCAAGCGCCAGGACGCGTTCGAGCGTCTGGCTCGACTTGACGATGCTCGACGACATGGACTGGCGCTCCCTTTCGGTGCCGGTGCATGATCTATTCGGAAAACCGGTAACCACTTTTCCAGGACATGCCTAGCTTCTCGCATGTTCTATTCTGAAAACCGGTAACCACTTTTCCGGAACATGCGCTAGTTCTTTTCGATGCGGATCAGTTGCGGCTTGCCGGCGATAACACCCTGTTTCTGGATCGCTTTCAACGCGCGCCGCACGGCGTCCTCGGTGGTGGCATAGGTGATGAGGATGACCGGTGCCGGCGACGCCGGGCTCTTAGGATCGTCGCCGCCGTGCGGACGCTCGCTGCGATGGCGCTGTACGATCGACTCGAGCGATATTTTTTCGCACGCGAGATGCTGCGCGATGGTCGCAAACGTGCCCGGGCGGTCGACGGCGGCGAGCCGGATGTAGTAACCGCCTTCGTGCAGTTGCATCGGCGCCTTGCGGCTGGTCACCAGCCGCCCGGCCGGCCGGCCGAATGGCGGCGTGCGCACGCCGCGGGCGATGTCGCCGATATCGGAGACCACCGCCGAGGCAGTCGCCGCGCCACCGGCGCCGGGACCGACCAGCGTGACGGGATTGATGCCTTCGGCATCGACGGTGACGGCGTTGGTGACGCCCATGACCTGCGCGATCGCGCTGTCCTTGGGCACCATCGTCGGGTGCACGCGCTGCTCGATGCCCTTCTCGGTGCGCACCGCGACGCCAAGCAGCTTGACGCGATAGCCCAACTCGTCGGCGGCGTTGAGGTCCTCGGGCGCGATCGAGGAAATGCCTTCGACATAGACCGCGTCGGGATTGACACTGGTGCCAAACGCAAGGCTGGCGAGGATCGCGAGCTTCTGCGCGGTATCGTGGCCCTCGACGTCGAAGGCAGGATCGGCCTCGGCATAGCCGAGCAGCTGCGCGTCCTTGAGGCAGGCAGCGAAGGAGAGCTTCTCCTGCTGCATCCGCGTGAGGATGTAGTTGCAGGTGCCGTTGAGGATGCCGTAGATGCGCGTGAACGAGTTGCCGGCGAGGCCTTCGCGCAGCGTCTTGACGATCGGGATAGCGCCGCCGACCGCGGCCTCGAAATTGAGCGCGACGTGCTGGCGCTCGGCGATCGCCGCGAGCGCCACGCCATGGCGGGCGAGCAGCGCCTTGTTGGCGGTGACGACGGATTTGCCGGCGGCGAGCGCGACCTCGACGGCGCCTTTCGCCGGATCGCTCTCGCCTCCCATCAGCTCGACGAACACGTCGATGCCGGGATCGGCCGCGAGTTTCGCTGGATCGGCGACCCAGCGAACCTTGCTCAGATCGATGCCGCGGTCCTTCTTCTTCGAGCGCGCGCTGACGGCGACCACCTCGATTGGCCGGCCACAGCGCGCGGCGAGCACCGCCTGCTGCTGGAGCAGGCGCGCGACGGCGGCGCCAACGGTTCCTACGCCGGCAAGACCCACTTTGAGCGGCGCGACCATGGACGGGGACAACCTATCGTCTTCTTAAACCGTGGCGTGATCAGTGGCGTGGCAAGGCCGCGGATTTCGCAAAAACAACACTGAAATCAGCGCCGCGTGGCCAGGGGGACGACGTTGTGCAACTTTTCCGGCCCGGTTTCAAGGAAGCGGCGAATGTTGCGCGCCGCCTGGCGGATTCGCTGCTCGTTCTCGACCAGGGCGATGCGCACGAAGCCCTCCCCGTGCTCGCCGAAGCCGATGCCGGGCGACACCGCGACCTCGGCGTTTTCTACCAGCAGCTTGGAAAACTCGATGCTGCCCAGGCTGTTGAATGGCTCGGGAACCGGCGTCCAGGCGAACATGGAGGCGCGCGGCGCGCGAACTTCCCATCCCGCCCGGCCGAAGCTTTCGACCAGCACGTCGCGCCGGCGCTTGTAGACGGCGCGCATCTCGTGGATGCAATCGTCCGATCCGTTGAGCGCCGCGGTCGCCGCCACCTGTACCGGCGTGAAGGCGCCGTAGTCGAGATAGGACTTCACGCGACCGAGCGCGCTGACGATGCGCTCGTTGCCGACCGCAAATCCGATACGCCAGCCGGGCATCGAATAGGTCTTGGACAGCGAGGTGAACTCGACGGTGACGTCGACCGCACCCGGGACCTGCAGCACCGACGGCGGCGGGTTGCCGTCGAAATAGACTTCGGCATAGGCGAGATCGGACAGGATAAAGATGTCGTGCTTCTTCGCGAACAGGACGAGGTCCTTGTAGAAGTCGAGATCGGCGACATAGGCCGTCGGGTTGGCGGGATAGCACACGACCACCGCCAGCGGCTTGGGGATCGAATGGATCACCGCGCGCTCGAGCGCCGCGAAGAATTCCGGCGTCGGCTCCGACTGGATCGAGCGGATCACGCCGCCCGCCATCAGGAAGCCGAAGGCGTGAATGGGATAGCTCGGGTTCGGCACGATGACGACGTCGCCCGGCGCGGTAATCGCCTGCGCTACATTGGCGAAGCCTTCCTTCGACCCGAGCGTCGCGACGATCTGCGTGTCGGGATTAAGCTTTACGCCGAAGCGGCGGGCATAATAGGCCGCCTGCGCCTTGCGCAGCCCGGCGATGCCCTTGGATGCCGAATAGCGATCGGTGCGCGGCTTGCCGATCGTTTCCTTGAGCTTCTCGACCACATGGGCGGGCGCGGGCAGATCCGGATTGCCCATGCCGAGATCGACGATGTCGGCGCCGGTGGTGCGCGCAGCCCCCTTGGCCTGGTTCACCTGTTCGAACACATAGGGCGGCAGGCGGCGGATGCGGTAGAAATCTTCCATGGTCCGGGCTCCTCGCGCCCTCACAATCGAGACAATGCGGCCAAAGCGACTGTCCACGAATGCTGCCTTCCAGAGTATGATCCATTCAAGATCGGACCATGCTCTAGGGGCATGCTTCGACGCAAAACGCTATAGCACGTGTTCGGGCCTATGCCAGCGCCCTCTCCGCCCGGCAGATCATCGCGGTTTCTTTTTCTCGGGCGTTTGCGCGGTCTGGCGTTCCTGCCGGTTGCGCGCCGCGAGGAGCTCGTCCTCCGCCTTCTTCACCTCGTCCTCAGTCAGCATCGTATCGGTGCGCGGCGGCGGCATATCGTGCACTGCGGGATAAACGGCCGGCTCGACCGAACGTGCCGGCGCGTTTGCCGGCAGGCCCCCCGTCGCATTCGGCAGGTTGTCGCCAATGGTAGAGGCGCAGCCTGTGAGCAGCGCCACGAGCGCCAACGGCACGAACGCGCTTAGCGCGCGGCGCAACAGCGGTCCGGGAGGCACACGATTCGACGTCGGCGACAAAGGAATTCCCATGCCCTTACAGACGGATAGAACAAGGATAGCAGGACTGTCGGCTACCCGAGTAATATGTCCAAAGCAAGGATGGCACGGCAGCGGCAACCCGCTGGTTAACCGCCGGTGAACCGATGCGGCCGAACAGCCGAAAGTCGTGCGATGATACGCGCCTTGCAGCGCGTCGGCGGCCGCGCCATGTGGTTGTCGAAGAGGTGGTCTAGATTGTGCATCGGGATCCGGCGGGACGTTTCACGTCCGGCGGCGAGCGTGACGTCATGAACGACAACAGGCCGGCAGACCCCGTCTCGGCCGCCACCGCGGCGGCCGGCACGCCGGCCAACATCGAAGCGCTGGCCAAGAACATCATCCGCTTGATCGAGGAAGGCGGCAAGGCGCTCGCCGCCTATCTCAAGCCGCGCGAGGAAGGCAAGGTCAAGGACGACAGCGCCGAGGAAATCACCGAGATCGTCAAGACTCTCGGCCAGGTGCTGGAATACTGGCTCACCGATCCGCAACGCGCGCTCGAGCTGCAGGCCAGCCTGGGCAAGGCGTATCTCGACCTGTGGGCCGCCGCGGTCAAGCGCATGGCGGGAGAAGAGAGCACGCCGGTCGCCAAGCCCGATCCGCGCGACAAGCGCTTCGCCGATCCGGAATGGTCGTCCAACCAGTTCTTCGACTTTCTCAAGCAGGCCTACCTGCTGACGACCAAATGGGCCGACCACTTCGTCCAGGACGCCAAGGGCCTCGACCCACATACACGGCAGAAGGCCGAATTCTACGTGCGACAGATCGGCAACGCGATCTCGCCGACGAATTTCGTCCTCACCAATCCGGAGCTGCTGCGCGAAACGCTGAGCTCGAACGCCGGCAATCTGGTGCGTGGCATGCACATGCTGGCCGAGGACATCAAGGAAGGCGGCGGCAACCTGAAGATCCGCCAGTCCGATTCCGGCAAGTTCGAGGTCGGCCGCAATCTCGCGCTGACGCCGGGCAAGGTGATCTACCGCAACGATCTGATGCAGCTCATCCAGTACGCGTCGGCGACGCCGACTGTGCTCAAGCGCCCGCTGCTGATCGTGCCGCCCTGGATCAACAAGTTCTATATCCTCGACCTGACACCGGAAAAATCCTTCATCAAATGGTGTGTCGAGCAGGGCTTAACCGTGTTTGTCATCTCCTGGGTCAATCCGGACGCGCGGCTCGCCGCCAAGAACTTCGTCGACTACATGCGCGAGGGTCCGCTCGAAGCACTCGACGTGATCAAGCGCGCGACCGGAGAAGACGAGGTCCATGCGCTCGGCTACTGTGTCGGCGGCACGCTGCTTGCCGTGACGCTGGCCTACATGGCCGCCAAGCAAGACGAGCGGATTACCTCCGCCACCATGCTCGCAGCGCAGGTCGACTTCACGCATGCCGGCGATCTCAAGGTGTTCGCGGCCGACGTGGAGCAGATCGCGATGCTGGAACGGCGGATGACCGAACAGGGCTATCTGGAAGGCAAGACCATGGCCAACGCCTTCAACATGCTGCGCTCCAACGATCTGATCTGGCCCTACGTGATCAACAACTATATGCGCGGCAAGGCGCCGCTCGCGTTCGACCTGCTCTACTGGAACTCGGACGCCACCCGGATGCCGGCGGCCAACCACTCGTTCTACATGCGTAACTGCTATCTCGACAACAAACTGGCCAAGGGCGAGATGGAGATCGCCGGTGTCAAGCTCAACATGAAGCGCGTCACGGTGCCGGTGTACAATCTCGCCACCCGCGAAGACCACATCGCGCCGGCGAAGTCGGTCTATTTCGGGTCCTCGCTGTTCGGCGGGCCAATGCGTTTCGTACTGGCGGCATCCGGCCACATCGCCGGCGTCGTCAATCCGCCGGCCAAGAACAAGTATCAGTATTGGACCGGGCCGGCGCCGAAGGGCGGCAACGTCAATTCCTGGATCGCCAAGGCGAAGGAGCATCCGGGCTCATGGTGGCCGGACTGGCTCGCCTGGCTCAAGGCCAAGGACCCGGCGGAGGTCAAGGCGCGCAAGCCTGGCGGTGACGACCTCCCCCAAATAGAGGATGCGCCCGGAAGCTATGTTAAGGTACGCGACTGAATCCTGTCCGTCGGACCGGCCGGAATGATCCGTGATAAGGCAATCCGCAGGGGAGAAATGGTATGCGTTTCAAGACTTTAGTGTCGACACTGGCGATGCTTGGGGTGGCTGCCGGCACAGCGGCCGCGCAGGACCTCACGGGCACGCTCAAGAAGATCAAAGAGACCGGTTCAATCACGCTCGGTCATCGCGAATCCTCGCTACCGTTCTCCTACTACGACGACAAGCAGCAGGTGGTCGGCTACGCCATGGACCTGTGCCTGCGCATTGTCGACGCGGTGAAAAAGGAGCTCAAGCTCGACAAGCTCGAGGTCAAGCTCAACCCGGTCACCTCGGCGACGCGCATTCCGCTGATTGCGAATGGCACGGTCGACCTCGAATGCGGTTCGACCACCAACAATAACGAGCGGCAGAAGCAGGTTGGCTTCACCATCACCCATTTCGTCACCGCCAACCGCTTCGTCTCCAAGAAGGCGCGCAATATCAAGTCGGTCGAGGACCTGCGGGGCAAGACCATCGTGTCGACCTCGGGCACCACCAACATCAAGCAAATCACCGAGATCGGCGCGCAGAAGGGCCTCAACCTCAACATCCTCGCTGCCAAGGATCACGCCGAAGCGTTCCTGATGGTGGAGACCGACCGCGCCGCGGCCTTCGTGATGGACGACATATTGCTCTACAGCCTGGTCGCCGGTGCGAAGTCGCCGCAGGAATACGAGATCTCCCCCGAGGCGCTGTCGGTCGAGCCCTATGGTATCATGATGCGGCGCGATGACCCCGCGTTCAAGAAGGTGGTCGATCAGGCGCAGATCGCGACCTACAAGAGCGGGGCCATCAACGCGATCTACGACAAATGGTTCCTCAAGAACATCAATCTCAACGTGCCGATGAGCGACGCGTTCAAGAAGGTGATCGCGAGCCCGACCGACAGCGGCGATCCGGCGGTGTATTGAGCGGCGCCGCGGCAGGGCGGCGTGGGCCGCCCTGCCTGGCATCCAGCGGGTGGATCACCTCGGACGGGGGTAACGCGTGAACTACAATTGGAACTGGGGGATATTCTTCGAACTGTCCCCCGACGGCGCGCACACCTACCTGCAGACCCTGCTGTTCGGCACGATGTGGACGCTGGCGACCGCGCTCGCCGCCTGGGTCCTCGCGCTTGGTCTCGGCTCGGTCATCGGCGTCCTGCGCACCACGCCCTATCCGTGGCTGGTCCGGTTCGGCATCGCTTATGTCGAGCTGTTTCGCAACATCCCACTGCTGGTGCAGATGTTCCTGTGGTACTTCGTGCTGCCGGAACTGCTGCCGCGCAGCGCCGGCCTATGGCTCAAGGAACTGCCCGACGCCTCGTTCTACACCGGCGTCATCGCGCTCGGCTTCTACACCTCGGCGCGCGTCGCCGAGCAGGTGCGCGCCGGCATCACCAGCCTGCCGCGCGGCCAGCGATCGGCGGCGCTAGCGCTCGGGCTGACCTTGCCGCAGGCCTATCGCTACGTACTACTGCCGATGGGCTACCGCATCATCCTGCCGCCGCTCACCTCCGAATTCCTCAACATTATCAAGAACAGCTCGGTCGCGCTCACGATCGGCCTGATGGAGCTCACCGCGCGCGCGCGATCGATGCAGGAGTTTTCGTTCCAGGTGTTCGAGGCGTTCACCGCCGCCACCGTGATCTACATCGTTATCAACGTCGTGGTTACGTTCGCCATGCGCCAGGTCGAGCACCGGGTCGCGGTGCCCGGCTATCTCGGCGCAGCGGTGCAGGCGCCAACGCATTAGGTAGGAACGGCGATGTTTCAATTTTTGTCCATCCTTTCCGCACTTTGGTCCAAGTCCGATTAAAGCCACGCCCATCCATCGGCTCACAGCACATCGTAGCGCGACCCATGTTCAGCAACTTCGATTTCGACGTCATCATCCGCTCGCTGCCGTACCTGTTCTACGACGGCATGACGTTCACCGTGACCCTGACGATCCTGGCGACGGGCGGCGGCATTCTGCTCGGCACCGTGCTGGCACTGATGCGGCTGTCCGGTTTCACGCCACTGGCGCTGTTCGCCGCCGGCTACGTCAACCTGATGCGGTCGGTGCCGTTCGTGCTGATGATCTTCTGGTTCTATTTCCTGGTGCCCTATATCGGACAATGGATCACCGGCGCGGCGCGGCCGATCCAGGTCGGTGCGTTCGTGTCCTCGCTCATCACGTTCACCCTGTTCGAGGCGGCCTATTTCTCCGAGATCATGCGCGCCGGGATCCAGTCGATCCCGCGCGGTCAAGTCGCCGCGGCGCAGGCGCTCGGCATGACTTATCCGCAGACCATGGGCTACATCGTGCTGCCACAGGCTTTCCGCAACATGATCCCCATCCTGCTCACGCAGACCATCATCCTGTTCCAGGACACATCCCTGGTCTACGTGCTGTCGATCACCGACTTCCTCGGCGCCGCCTCCAAGGTGGCGCAGCGCGACGGCCGGCTGGTCGAGATGTATTTGTTCGCCGCACTGGTCTACTTCGCCATCTCGCTCGCCGCCTCGCAGGGCGTGCGCCTGCTGCAGCAGCGCGTCGCGATCATCCGTTGAGTCCGTATGGAAAGCCCATGATCACCATCCGCGACGTCAGCAAATGGTACGGCTCGTTCGCCGTCCTCTCGCACTGCTCGGCCGACGTCGCCAAGGGCGAGGTCGTGGTCGTGTGCGGTCCTTCGGGCTCTGGCAAGTCGACGCTGATCAAGTGCGTCAACGGCCTCGAACCGTTCCAGAAGGGCACGATCGACGTCGACGGCGTGTCAGTGGGCGATCCGAAAACCGACCTGCCGAAGCTGCGCGCCCGCCTCGGCATGGTGTTCCAGCACTTCGAGCTCTTTCCCCACCTGACGGTGACCGACAACCTGGTGCTGGCGCAGACCAAGGTGCTCGGCCGCGGCAAGGACGAGAGCCTCGACAAGGGCATGCGCCTGCTTGAGCGTGTCGGACTGCGCGAGCATGCGCGGAAATATCCGGGCGAGCTGTCCGGCGGCCAGCAGCAGCGCGTGGCGATCGCGCGGGCGCTGGCCATGGACCCGATCGCCATGTTGTTTGACGAGCCGACCTCGGCGCTGGATCCGGAAATGATCAAAGAGGTGCTTGACGTCATGGTGGCGCTCGCCAAGGAAGGGATGACCATGATGGTGGTGACCCACGAGATGGGCTTTGCCCGCCAGGTCGCCCGCCGCGTCGTCTTCATGGACAAGGGCGAGATCGTCGAGGACGCGCCCACCGCCGATTTCTTCGGCAAGCCGCGCAGCGAACGCGCGCAGCATTTCCTGTCGAAGATCCTGCACAATTGAGGCTGCGCGATCCGGATTGCCTGACGACCCCGCCCTTTTGGCCGCCGAAAAGTCGAATTGAGGACCCCACCGGATTTTCTGCGAGCGCAGTTGCTCGATCCCGGTGTGAGCTTGTCGGCCTGCCGGGCGATCCTGCAGGCCGCTTCATCGCCGCGACGGCGATTGCCCACGACGCCACGCTTGTGACGGCGGACACCGCCCTGCTGAAATGGCGGCACAAGCTTCGACACCAGAACGCCGCCTAATAGCGACCGGTCGCGTCGGCCGCGCGACCGGCTTTCCTGTCGAAAATCCTTCAATACCGAGTGACGTCGGGCCCACGTGGTCGTCTACACGACCGCCATCCCACGATTGCGCACGCTTTCCTTCACGGGCGGGTTCATCGCGCAGGCGCTCACGACGCTGGCGATCTTCCGGCTGATCTGGACGGACGGATCGGGCGGCGGCGTGGCATGTGCCCCGGACGCTGCGCAGCGCGCAAGCACGCGCTGCGCAGCACCCGCGACACGAGCCGTGTCATGGAAAACAACTCGCCACTTAAGACGACGCGCCACGCATGACGTGATAGCTGAGCGCTCCAGGATCGGTGAGGTCAGGCACCGTCCAGCCGTCGAGGTCGTATTCCGCCATGCACTGCTCCGCGAAGCCCTTGAAGCGGTCGGCATTGCCCGAGGCCTGCGCGCCGAACAGGCAGTAGCGGCGGATTTCCTCGGTCGAGCCGCCGTAGTTGATCTCGTAAAGCTCGTGCCGACCGCCGAATTCCGAGGCCAGGCAATCCCACAACAGCTTCATGAGCTTCACGCGATCCTCCGCCTTGTAGCCGTTGGAGCCGCGCAGGTACTGGTCGAGATAGGGCCGGATCTCAGAATTGTTGAAGTCGCGAGCATGGGAATTGAGGTAGATAAGCCCAGACGCGACGGTCTGCTCGATGATGTACTTGATCTTGGTATAGGCAATGGTAGCGATGATCGCGTAGGCGTT
>Ga0307472_100001000_pt1 | contig 10856 bp, 5 predicted proteins | sample atmos_gasesAM5C__2_FD_204582 | JGI IMG/M metagenome (GOLD analysis project Ga0307472, IMG submission 204582) | Hardwood forest soil microbial communities from Morgan-Monroe State Forest, Indiana, United States - atmos_gasesAM5C_05 | ecosystem: Environmental > Terrestrial > Soil > Temperate... | reverse complement strand
CGTCCGCGGCGTATTGAATTTTTTGTTCGATCTGCGCGTCGGAAAGCGGCTCGAACGTCTTCAGAGTTTCACCCGTGGTGGGATTGATTGTGGCGATGGCCATGGTTTGCTCCTTTTAACCCAGAACACCTTCTTTAAACTGCTCGAAGGAAAAGTCACACGTGATGAGCAGCAATCTTCGCCCGAATGGCAGCAACCAGCCCGACCGTGGTGGAGACATCGACGCCGTAACGTTCCCCGCTGCGCACAACGGAACTGCGCAGGTGGGCAACGAGTGCACAGCCTCCAGCGCAGTTTGTAGTTGGTAGGTATTGGTCGTGATCCACAGCACGTCAACCGGTTCCGTCAGCGCGGCTGCGGCTTTCGCCGACGCCGAGATCGAGCCCTGCGGACGTTCCAGCGTCAAGCTCTTGGGATAGCCCGTCAGGTTCTCCGGTCGAACTACCTAGTGTGACGTCCTCCCAAAGCGACGCCAGTGCAGTACGGACCAAACCTCCGATTGCTTCCGCTCCTAAAATGGCATGCTTCATGCAAAGCACCCTGAGAAGAATACTAGTCTAAGTCCATCGCCGCATCCGAGGACAGCCGGGCGCAACTCATCCATGGCAGAATAACTCTCTACTCAGATGAGCGCTGCAATACCTGAAAACAGATCCATGACCGAGGAAATCTCCGGTCTGATCGAGCGCGTCACCTTCCACAACGACGAAAGCGGATTTTGCGTCCTTCGCGTAAGTGCACGGGGGCGCCAAAACGAGACAACGGTCGTCGGGTCGCTGCCTTCGGTCACCGCCGGGGAATGGCTTGTCGCGGAGGGTTGGTGGGTAAGGGACAAAGAGCACGGGCTGCAATTCAAGGCGGCGATGATGAAGACAGTGCCGCCGACCACGGCCGAAGGGATCGAGCGGTACCTCGGCAGCGGTTTGGTCAAGGGCATCGGGCCGATTCTCGCGAAGAAGCTGGTCGGGCGGTTCGGAGCCGAGGTTCTAGCCGTGATCGAGAACCGAGCCGCCGACTTGCAATCGGTTGACGGGATCGGACCCAAGCGCCAGGAACGGATCGCACTTGCATGGCAGGAGGCAAAGCAAGTCCGCGAAATCATGCTGTTCCTGCACTGCCACGGCGTGAGCACCAGCCGGGCGGTGCGAATCTTCAAAATGTATGGCGAGCAGGCAATCGAGAAGGTGCAAAACAATCCGTACATGCTGGCGAAAGACATCTACGGGATCGGCTTCGCGACCGCCGATCAGATCGCCCAAAAGGTTGGAATTCCGCGAGACTCGCTCAACCGAGCCAAAGCAGGCATCGACCACGTTTTGCTAGAAGCGACCTCGGACGGCCACTGCGCCCTGCCTTTGGCGAAGCTAAAGCTCGCGGTGGTGAAGCTACTGGAAGTGCCGGAAGCAACCGTCGAGCAGGCTTTGTCGCAAATGCTCACAAGCGGCGCTTTGTTGCTGGAGGAGATAGACGGCGAGGCCCTGATCTTTCTGCCGCATCTCAGGAGAGCAGAGCAAGGCATCGCCACAAAGATCAAGGGGTTGTCCGGAATGGCGACAGTCTACCCTCAGATCGATTTCGAGAAGGCTGTCACATGGTGCGAGCGGCGGACGGGCAAGACACTCGCCCCCAGTCAGCACGAGGCGCTAGAAACAATTCTCGCCAACCGCGTCGTGATCATCACCGGAGGACCGGGCGTGGGCAAGACGACGCTAGTGAACTCGATCCTGATTATCCTGCGAGCCAAGGGTGTGAAGTGCCTGCTGTGCGCTCCGACCGGACGGGCGGCGAAGCGGCTCGCGGACACCACGGAGTTGGAAGCCAAGACGATCCACCGTTTGCTGGAGGTTGACCCCAGAACGGGGCGTTTCAGCAGGGACGAGTCGAACCCGCTCGCCTGCGACCTTCTGGTCGTGGACGAGACCTCTATGGTGGACGTACTGCTGATGCACTCGCTTGTGCGTGCTCTTCCGAACGGCGCCGGACTAATTCTGGTTGGCGACGTAGACCAGCTTCCTTCGGTCGGCCCGGGCACGGTGCTGCATGACTTGATCGCGAGCGGCGCCGTCCCGGTCGTGCGCCTCACCGAGGTATTCAGGCAGGCGGCCGGCAGCCAGATCATCACAAACGCGCACAGGATTCGCCGGGGTCAGATGCCGAACGTACGCGGGGCAGACTCGAGTTCTGACTTCCATTTCGTCGAACGGGATGATCCGGAGAAGATTGCGGCAATGCTGGTCAAGCTGGTGCAGAAGAGAATTCCGGAACGATTCAGTTTGGACGCGATCCGCGACGTTCAGGTTCTTTGCCCGATGAACCGGGGATCACTCGGCGTGCGTGAACTGAACACAGCCCTACAAAGGGTTCTGAATCCGGTTCGCACCGGCGAGTCCAGTGTCGAGCGGTTCGGGTGGCGGTTCCAGATACGCGACAAAGTGATCCAAACTGAGAACGACTACGACAAGGAGGTCTTTAACGGGGACATCGGAATCGTTGAGCGGATCGACCCAGTTGAGCATGAGGTTACAATCCGCTTCGATGATCGGCTGGTGAAATACGACTTTGGGGAATTGGACGAGATTGCGCTAGCCTACGCGATCACGATTCACAAGTCGCAGGGCTCGGAGTTCCCGGCAGTTGTGATTCCGCTGGCCACGCAGCACTACATGCTGCTGCAACGTAACCTGATCTATACGGGGATCACGCGGGGCAAGCGGCTGCTCGTGCTGATCGGGCAGAAGAAGGCGTTGGGCATCTCGGTACGGAACGACCGTCCGCAAAGGCGGTATTCGGGACTGCTCACAAGTCTGACGCGTGACGAGCGCAGCCGGTAGAGATTTCCGGCCACCTCCAATGAGCATGTGACGGACGGGCGGAATGAGCCATGGCGCAGGATCGCCCGCGCGTCTGACGTCTGGTTCCGGAGACCAGCTCCAGAATGCTATGTTGATGATTCTTCTTGCTCGGTCTTGCACGATACACCACGGTATTGCACGATATTCGGCGCTTAATGGACTCTAATCGGACTCAACTTTATGGGGTGAACCCCTAAGATGGCACAAAAATTTTGGGCACAGCTTCCGTCTTTTTAAGACCGTTCTTGCATCTCCTAGCAGGAGAAGGGGTCTGGGGAAGGGGAGGCTTTGCTCGAAAGGAAATAGTTTCGGCACGATGAGTGTTGGCTTACCCACCCAGGAGTAAAAAGAAACCGCGATCCATCCTCTAATTCTCGGCGCTGAATTTGTTAGATCAATCCCCTCGAATCTGGTTAGTTCCTCCATGTTGTTTCTGACGGTACAATGAATTCCACGATGAGGAAGCTCATCCTCGGCCTCTCGCCTGGTTTGAGAATCAGAGCGGGCGTTTGCTCCAACAAGGCAAGAAGAGGTGGAAATGATGGATCCAGAACCGCTACGCATCCTCGGTACCACCGACCGCAACCAGACAGAAGAAAATCTTCGTAAGAGCGAACAACTCTTTCGTTCGATCTTCGAGAATGCCCAGATAGGGATCAGCTTCTTCAATATTCATGGCGGAGTTGTTTTCACGAACCGCGCGTTCCAGGAGATGTTAGGTTACACCGAGAAGGAATTGGGGCAACTGGGCAACTGGGACACGATCATTCATCCGGATGAACGTGTTTACGGCGCAGAACGATATGCCGAACTCGTCCGGGGGGCGCGTGATAAGGACGAATGGGAACAACGATTTGTTCGACCCGACGGCCGCATCGTCGTTACAAACGCGCGATTCACCTTGATCAGGGATGCAGCAGGAAAGCCGCAGTACATTGCCTCATTAACGGAAGACATTACGGCACGCAAGCAGGCGCAAGAGGAACGAAATCGCGTAACGCAACAAATTCAGTTGCTCTTGGACTCCACCGGGCAGGGGATTTACGGAATCAATCTGCAGGGCAATTGCACGTTCATCAATCGTGCGACCTGCGAGATGGTCGGCTACCAATCCGAAGAGGCCTTGGGCCGCAATATGCACGACCTGGTGCATCACCACAAGCCGGACGGCTCCCCTTATCCTTTGGATGAGTGTCCGATCTACCGCGCCTTCAAGCTGGGAGAGGCCTGTCGCGTGGATGATGAAGTGATGTGGCGGCGGGATGGCACCTCGATACCGGTTGAGTACTCCTCCTTTCCAATTCTTGAGGGCGGAAGGATCACTGGGGCCGTCGTCACGGTTGTTGATATCACTCAGCGAAAGCGGGCCGAGGAAAAGGTGCGGGAGAGCGAGCAGCTCTTCCGTTCAATCTTCGAAAACGCTCAGATCGGCATCGGTGTCTTCAAGATCGATAGACAGGAACTTAGGCCCAACCGAGCGTTGCAAGAGATGCTGGGTTACTCCGAGAAAGAGCTAAGCCGCTTGGAGACATGGGACGAGATTACTCCTCCTGATGAGAGTGCTTCAGACGCGAAACGTTATGCCGAGCTCGTCCAGGGGAAGCGTGAAAAGGATGAATGGGAACAACGCCTAATTCGCAGAGACGGCCGCATCGCCGTCACCAGCGTGAGATTCACTTTGCTCCGGGATGCGGCGGGCAGACCGCGGTATGTGGCCTCCTTGCAGGAAGATATTACGGAACGCAGACGGCTTGAAAAGGAGGTAGTCACCGCGAAGGATGTGGCCGAAGCTGCCACGAAAGCCAAGTCCGACTTCCTCGCCAACATGAGCCACGAGATCCGCACGCCGATGAATGCCATCCTCGGGATGACTCACCTAGCTCTGAAGACGGAGTTGACACCCAAGCAGCGCGACTACCTGACTAAGACAAGGGTTGCCGCTCAGGCTCTGCTCGGCATCATCAACGACATACTAGACTTCTCAAAGATCGAGGCCGGCAAGCTCGACATAGAAAATGCGGATTTCCGCCTCGAGAATGTGCTCGAAAACCTCTCCTCCGTTGTCAGCCAGAAGGCTCATGATAAGAATCTGGAATTCCTCATCGGCGCGCCGCACGTCCTGCCGCCGAATCTTACTGGCGATCCGTTGCGGCTAGGTCAAATCCTAATCAATCTCGTCAACAATGCAGTGAAGTTTACCGAACGTGGCGAGGTGGTAGTGACCGTCGTGTTGGAGGAGCGGCTCTCGGACCGGGTCAAGCTGAAGTTTTCAGTGCGTGACAGTGGTATCGGGATGACGCCTGAGCAGACCGCCCGTTTGTTCCAGGCATTTAGCCAGGCTGACACGTCCACCACTCGAAAGTACGGCGGCACGGGACTTGGTCTCTCGATCTCCAAACGGCTCGTCGAGATGATGGGAGGCGAAATCTGGGTCGAGAGCAATTTCGGATCGGGTAGCACCTTCCTGTTCACTGCTTGGTTTGGCATCGGGTCGGAAGTGATCGAGCCCAAGCGTTTCATTCCGGACCTGGCGGGCATGCGGGCCTTGGTGGTGGATGACAACGCGTTGGCCCGCGAGATTCTCACCGACGCGCTGAAGGTATTCGCGCTCAAGGTTGATTCAGTTTCTTCGGGAGAAGCCGCACTCCAAGAACTGGGCGATGCTGATTCGCGGGATCCCTATCGACTGGTTTTGATGGACTGGCACATGCCTGGCATGGACGGCCTAGAGGCAAGCCGCCTCATCCTCCGCGGCGACCGTCTGAAGCACGTTCCCAAGATCGTGATGGTGACGGCGTTTGGACGTGAGGAGATCCGCGCGCAGGCGGAAGAGATGGGGATCAAGGGCTATCTTCTGAAGCCGGTCACCCCATCGTTGTTGTACGACACGCTGATGGACCTGTTTGGATTGGCGGAACAGGAGGGCGGCCCCACGCGGCCCGCAAAAACAGAGGATGTCCTCTCGCCCAATGCCACCGGGATTCGGATCCTGCTGGTCGAAGACAACGAGGTAAATCAGCAGGTGGCGACCGAACTTCTTGAGAGTGCCGGAGCCAGCGTAAAGATCGCCAACCACGGTGGCGAAGCCGTGAGAATTCTGACGGAAGACGAAGGGCCCCCGCCGTTCGATGTCGTGTTCATGGATCTGCAGATGCCCGAGATGGACGGTTTCAAAGCTACAAGGCTTCTTCGGGCTCAGCCCCGACTTCAAGGTTTGCCAATCATTGCGATGACCGCACATGCCTTGGTGGAGGAGCGGCAGCGGTGCCTGGACGCAGGGATGAACGACCATGTGAGCAAGCCCATCGATCCCGATGCGCTGTTTGCGACGCTCATGCGTTGGGCAAAGCCGCGGCAGCTACACGCCGCTGGATCTCTAGCCAAGCCAGCAAAAGCTGCCGACGATCTGGTTCTCGCCGAGATTGACGGCGTTGACGTGGCGGAGGGCCTCAAGCGCGTTGCCGGGAACAAACGGCTTTATCGCGATTTACTCGCGCAATTTGCGGCGAAACAGGTTGATGCAGGTTTGCAAATCTCAGCCGCAATCGAGAGCGGAGACCGCAAACTGGCCGAGCGCATTGCCCACATGGTAAAGGGCGTCGCGGGGAATATCGGACTCGGACGGGTATTTACGGCCGCGGAGAAGCTGGAAAGAGCAATTCGTGAGGAAGATGCGGTCGTGCCGGCACGACTCGAAGAGTTCACTCTGGTGCTGAGCCGCCAGGTTCAGGCCATTCAGCAGGCGATGCGCGATGTCACGCCAGACCAGCAAGCGGCGGAGAAAAAGAGCGCGGAGTTCGATGCGGAAGGGGCATCAACCGCAATCGCGCGCCTCAAGGCTCTGCTCGAGTCGAGCGATGGTGATTCCGCAGAAGCGTTTCTCCAAGTTGAAAATATTCTGGCTGGCACCGTTGACAAGTCACGGCTGGACGCCCTGAGCGCAGCCGTAACCGAATTCGATTTTGAAGGAGCGCTTCTGAAGTTGATTGAAATCACCAAGGAATATGGAGCGAAATGGGATCAGGCGAATGTCTAACGAAGCAGAAAAAAAGACTGTACTCGTCGTGGATGATGCTCCGGCCAACCTTCAGGTGGTGAATTCGATTCTGAAGGACGACTACAAGATCCGAGTCGCCACGAGCGGCGCAAGGGCTTTGGAATTGGTGAAAATGATGCCACCGCCGGACTTGGTCCTCCTGGACGTCATGATGCCCGAGATGGACGGCTATGAAGTTTGCGGCCGCCTGAAAGCAACGAAGGAGACGCGAGATATCCCAGTGATCTTCCTGACAGGGAAAATAGAAGCTCAGGACGAGACGAAAGGATTCGAGGCAGGAGCTGTAGACTACATTCATAAGCCGTTTTCGCCTTCGGTTGTGAAAGCGCGGGTTCACACCCATCTCGTGCTTCGCGATGCCCGCGAACAACTGGCGCGACAACTCATCTCCATAAATCAAGAGGTGGAAATGGCGCGGGAGATTCAGTTGTCCATCCTCCCTCACAAGATTCCCAAAATCAGGGGGCTGGAAATCGCTGCCCGCTACATGCCAATGAGCTCGGTGGCAGGTGATTTTTACGACTTCATTATGGTGGACGAGAAGCGCGTCGGGATCCTGGTCGCCGACGTTTCCGGGCACGGCCTGCCTGCTGCACTGATCGCGTCCATGCTTCAGGTTGCCCTCACCGCCCAATACGCACACGCTTCCGAACCGGGGCGGGTGCTCTCGGGATTGAATCAGGCGCTATGCGGGAAGTTCCGAGACCATTTTGTCACGGCGGCCTACGTGTTCGTGGACATGGAAAAGAATTCCATGAGCTATGCTGGCGCGGGACATCCGCCGCTCCTGCTGTGGCGCATGTCAACGGGGAGCGCCGCAGAAGTTGAAGAGAATGGCCTCCTGCTTGGCCATTTCCCCGAAGAAACCTACTCTGAAGCGCAAATCCCGGTGGAACCGGGCGACAGGGCCGTCCTTTACACCGACGGAATTCTGGAAGCCAGGAACCCGTCGAAGGAGGAGCTTGGAGTAGAGCGCTTCAAGCGGCTAATGGAAGCCAAGCATGACCTCGGAGCGGACCAGTTCGCCGATTCATTGCTGGATGAGCTGTCGCGCTGGTCAGAACATCCCAAGGGAGAAGGCCAAGAGGACGACATAACCCTCCTGACGATCCACTTCAAAACCGACAAATGACCGATTAACGAATAAAGCGTGCCAAGACTTCTTCGCCTTCGCATCATCTGTGGCCGCGCTGATTATTTTGTCTCTGGTCAAATCGGCCCTTCAAAGTTTGTCGAGACAATTTGAGCCAAATGCACGCAGGATGTGGGAGCGTGTCATAAGGTTGTGGTTTTCGCGCGGCAAAGGGTAAGGCCGCTCCTGTTGACATTTAGGAACCTACACCGGAATCGGTGAAATCCCTTTCGGTACAGAGGGTTCAGTTGGAATGCAAGGCACTCAGCGGTTGTCAGGCCACCGGTGGCCTTGAATACTGCAGTCCTGCACGTCCGGGGCAGTATTGAACCAATCCACAACAAAACGTTCGGCTTTGCTCAGTTGATCGAGGGCCTCCTGCTCAGCCGCGGGGTCGTAATCAACAAGATTCCGAATCATGTGGGCTATCTCACCGTGTGCGACCTTGTTCCGTCGCTCGACGAAACGAATGGGCTGGGCATGCGCAAGGTTTTCATCCTGTGACAGCAACACTTCAACGGGCAGTCCCTGCTCGCGCGCGACAATCAGATTCTGATTGTTGAGTGTTGCCCACCCGCTTATTCTCTTAAGCTCCTGATGCTTCTGTGTGCGCCGGTCCCTGTTTAGGATCAATTCCACAGCGCTAGAAGATAGCACTATGGTGGCCAAGAACCTTGCAACAGTGAAACACAGCGCAGCCTCGCGAATATAGGAGAACAAGTCCATCGGCATCTTCACGCTTGGGCCCCAATAGACAATGCGAGCGAGTCTGAAGCGTCTGTTAATCTGTGCAGCCCTTTTCTGGAAAAACGTTCCCCACCAGAGTTCTCCCGCATTCACTGCTGGCTCTTGAAGACTTGCGTGAATCTTGGGTGCTTCTGGAATTTTCAAGGGAGCCCTCCACCTGGCGCGTGGGACTACTTATACCCCAATCTAAGGGTGATTCCTGCGCTCTTGGGGTGTTTCAAAAACCCCTCTGCATCTATCACCGGAAGTCTCTCATTCTTCCATTTCTAGGATAGGCGGCCCGAGCGGTTCGAAACCACAAGCTTCCAGCACGATCTCCACTTTGTTGCGCGGGAAGCGTCTCGTTCTGAGATTGCTAGTGATAATCTCTCTGTTATCGACACTTATGTGAAAGTCAATGTCCGGCGCGTTTACCAGGACTCAACCAGCGACCAGATGATAGACTTTCGTGAATCGGCCGCGCCCTTAGGTGAAAAATTTGCTGTTTACTGGCTTGACGACAACATTTCTCAAGGAATTTCTCTTCGATCTTTGGCTAACCTCTCCATTACTCTTGAGTCTCGCGGTGGTCGTTACGCTGCTGGGACAAGTGGTCGGAAAGGAGGAAGGATGGTCTCCATTCGACAGCTTCTACTGGGCGTTCATTACCGCAACAACTGTTGGGTACGGAGACCTCCGGCCTGCAAAAAGATCGGCGAGGGTCCTTGCTATCGTGATCGCTCTGGCCGGGTTGATTTTGAGCGGCATTTTAGTCGCGGTCGCTGTTCACGCCGCCACTATCGCTCTTACGGCACACGATGCCGCGATGAAGGCTCGCTAATCTGACCAGAATGCCGCGCAACTCCTGATAAGTTCGACTGCTCGGCCAAACATCAGACCAACTATTATCCAAATGACCGCAGTGAAACCGGGATCGGCCCGGTGGACGTCCTGCTTCCGGCGGCCACTGAGGTTTTTTGCTGCTCAGGTTTTGCGGTTCACCGTTAGGTTACGACGAACCAGCGAGAGTTTACGTATCGTTAGGCAGCATTCCTCATAATCTGGTGTAGACTCAACGCCATTTCACATGGGGCGCAACAAATGTTAAATCTAACGGACTTTCTACTTTACTTTTTTGGATTTTCTCTGGCTGCATTCTGGTCCTCGGCCCGGGTCGGCGCCTTATGGCGCGCGAGGCACCGAAACTTGGAGGAGGAAGTCCGCGATTTCTTCGCAATCATCCTCGGCGCTGCCTTGACGTTGCTGGGGCTTATCATTGCCTTCACCTTTTCGATGGCTGTCAGCAGGTACGATCAGCGCAAGAACTACGAAGAACAGGAAGCCAACGCAATCGGGACCGAGTACGTCCGGGCAAATCAGTTGCCGCCCGCCAGTGCGGCGAAGGTCCATGCACTGTTGAAGAGCTATGTCGATCAGCGCATCCTCTTTTACAAAACGCGCAGCGAGCGTGAGCTTCTGCAGATCAATGCCAGGACTGCACAATTGCAATCTGAAATGTGGTCTGCGGCCTCTACATCCATTGAGGCGTTGCCAGCGCCAATGTCGCCTTTCATCCTTGGCGGCATGAACGATGTATTGAACTCACAGGGATACACTCAGGCCGCTTGGTGGAACCGCATCCCGATAGCGGCATGGTTGCTCTTGATCATGATCTCTGTGTTCTGCAATCTCCTGATAGGTTACGATGCACCCGGGAAGAGTGCATACCTTCTACCCATTTTGCCGATCGCTCTTTCCATCGCGCTCTTTCTCATAGCGGATATAGATAGCCCGCGCCGCGGAATCATTCGCGTACAGCCCCAAAATCTCGAGAGCCTCGCTGAATCCCTGCACTCGCAATAAAGCCACAAAGGACCTCGAAGTTATCTCGAGCATTGCTGGTGATAATTGGCCTGGCTGGCCTTCTTACAAGCTAACTCTTGTCGCGGACATCGATAGGTCCCGGTAAGCCTTAACTGCGTCTTCGACGCGTCGCTAGTGCCAGAAACTTGTCTAGAGTTCCTCTTTTTTGCAAATTTGATCCGGGGATTCGATTCGGCAAGCTAAAGCCGATATGCGACATGGCGCT
>Ga0307472_100000999_pt1 | contig 10857 bp, 10 predicted proteins | sample atmos_gasesAM5C__2_FD_204582 | JGI IMG/M metagenome (GOLD analysis project Ga0307472, IMG submission 204582) | Hardwood forest soil microbial communities from Morgan-Monroe State Forest, Indiana, United States - atmos_gasesAM5C_05 | ecosystem: Environmental > Terrestrial > Soil > Temperate... | reverse complement strand
CTGGCAAGTGGACTGGTGCCAACCCATCGCGCTGCTCGTCGGCAACGAAGGCGCGGGCCTGCCCGAAGAAATCGAGCGCAGCGCCGACGCACGGATCCACATTCCCATGGCCACCGGCGTTGAGTCTCTCAACGCCGCTGCCGCCGCCGCGGTCGTCTTCTACGAAGCAGCTCGCCAAAGAAATGCCGCAACGCAGCATTTGTAGAGGCCGGGCTCAGCCCGGCCTCTGCCCCCCTGGTTTGGTCGTACAGCAGTGGCCGCCGTTTATGCATCTGTACAATTGAATTTCCGAAATTTGCTCAAAAGCTCTAGACTCAAGGATTCCATGAGCCTCTTCTCCAGACTTCCCGCCGCCGCGGACGCCGACGTTCCCGCCGCCAACCAGCCGCTCGCCGAGCGCATGCGTCCGCGCACGATCGACGAATTCATGGGCCAGGAAAAACTCCTCGGCCCCGGCAAACCGCTGCGCCTGCAAATCGAAAGCGACAACATCGGCTCGATGCTGTTCTGGGGCCCGCCCGGCTGCGGCAAGACCACGCTCGCGCGCCTCATCGCTCGGCTCACGCACGCCGAATTCGTCTCCTTCAGCGCGGTCCTCACAGGCATTAAGGAAATCAAGGACGTCATGGCCGCCGCTGAATACAAATCTCGCTCCGGCTATCGCACCATCGTCTTCGTCGACGAAGTTCACCGCTTCAACAAAGCGCAGCAGGACGCTTTCCTCCCTCACGTCGAAGCCGGCCACATCACCTTCATTGGCGCGACCACCGAGAATCCTTCCTTCGAAGTGATCTCCCCGCTTCTCTCCCGCACCAAGGTTTACGTCCTCGAACCGCTCACGACTCCACAAATCGTCGAGCTTCTTCGCCGAGCCCTCGCCGACAAAAAGCGCGGCTTTGGCGTCGACAGTCCCGCGGGCGCATCGACCAATGAATCCATCGAAGTCTCCGACGACGTCCTCTATCGCATGGCTTCTTTCGCCAACGGCGATGCTCGCGCCGCCTACAACACGCTCGAACTTGCCGTTAAAAGCATGCGCCCCAAGAAAAATGCTCCCCGCGTCATCACGCCCGAGCTTCTTGAAGACATTCTCCAGCGCAAACTTCTCCGCTACGACAAAGCAGGCGAAGAGCACTTCAATCTCATCTCTGCTCTCCACAAGTCCGTCCGCAACTCCGACCCCGACGCCGCGCTCTACTGGCTCGCGCGCATGATCGAATCCGGCGAAGATCCTCTTTACATCGCGCGCCGCTTGGTGCGCATGGCCAGCGAAGACGTCGGCCTCGCCGAACCCAACGCTCTTGCCATCACTATTGCCGCCAAAGACGCCTTCCATTTCATCGGCCCGCCAGAAGGCTACCTCGCGCTCGCGCAAGCCGCCGTCTATCTTTCCCTCGCGCCTAAATCCAACGCGCTCGAAACCGCGTACATCAAAGTTATTGACGATGTGCATAAAACTGAGGCCGATCCCGTCCCGCTTCATCTCCGCAACGCCCCCACCCGGCTCATGAAGAACCTCGGCTACGGCCAAGGCTACAAATACGCCCACAATTACGAGGAAAAGGTCACCGACATGTCCTGCCTGCCCGACAATCTCGCCGGCCGCACCTGGTACCATCCCACCGACCAGGGCTTCGAGCAGCGCCTACGCGTTCGCCTCGACGAAATCCGTAAGCTAAAATCTCGTGGTACTCCCGATGCTTAGCCGCCAGCTACAAAATCCCGTCCCGTTGTCATCCCGATCGAAGCGAGGGATCTGCTTTTGCTTTGCCCGACAAGCGATGGTTTTTGCGGTTGCTCTCATTTTCGCCGTGCCAATTCAAGCTCAGACCACTCCTCTACGCTTCCGCATCTGGGGAATTTCCAGCGTCAAAATCTACACCAGCGATATTCCGAAGACGCGCTCCTTTTACATTGAAATTCTGGGTCAAGGTCACGATTGCAACTGGTGCGAACGCCTTCCCGAGCGCAGCATCCGCGTAAACTTGGAACAGCATGTCGAACTATTGAACGCTCCTTCGCCTACGCCTTCGAACCTGATCGAAGAAATTGTTTTTGCCACTGATAACATCGCGGAACTACGTCGGTATTTTACTGCGCGCCACATTCCTGCCAGCAAACCTGACAACCTGAAGGATTTCTATATGAGCGTCCTTGATCCGGAAGGTCATCACATTGGTTTCGTCCAGCGCCCGATGTCACCGGTGTGGACCGCGTCCGAAGCCCAAGCTATCGCGCAAGCCTTTCCTTCAGGACTTCGACTCATTCACGCCGGTTTCATCGTCCGCGATCGCGCCGCCACAGAGCACTTTTACAAAGACATCCTCGGATTCCGCCCCTACTGGCACGGCGGTATGAAGGACGACCAAACCGACTGGGTTTCGATGCAAGTCCCCGACGGCACGGATTGGCTCGAATTCATGGTAAACGTCGAGCCAGATGCCGATCAGCGCCTTCGCGGCATCATGAATCACATCGCTATCGGCGTCCCCAACATTCACGCAGCGCAAAAGAAGCTGCAGGAAAACGGCGCCAAGTTAACCGAAGAACCCCAGATCGGCCGCGACGGCAAATGGCAGCTCAATCTCTACGACCCCGACGACACCCGCGTCGAATTCATGGAATTCACTCCCGTCCAAAAACCTTGCTGCTCCGAATTTACCGGTCCGCATCCCGGTCCTCGGTCTGCCTCGAAGGCGCCTGCCAAACCATGACCTGCTCTTTCTCTCGCACCCGATTCCACTGGTTCCGGCGTTTTTGTTCACTCGTATGCGCGCTCGTAGGCTGTTGTTCTGTGCCTTCCGCCAGCGCCCAGAACCTCGACAAGCCCCTCTCCTCCATCGACGAAGAAATCACCGCCTTCTCCTTCGGTCCCGAGGGCGGCATCGCTTTTTCCGTCTACCACAATTTCAAAACCAAAAAGTACGACCTCGAGCACGACGACATCTGGATTCAGGATGCCCGTGGCAAGCGCCGTCGCCTTCTCGAAGGCCAGAAATACACGCGCGGCACTCAGCTCCTCAGTTACTTGACCGATTCCATCCGCTGGTCGCCCAACGGCCACTATCTTCTCGTCCAGCTTCTCACCACCACTGTCGAGGACGAGAGTGGTAACGCCACCAACTCTGTCCAGACGCTGCTCTTCGACGACTCCGGCCACGAAGCTCGCATCAACAAAGGCGACAACTTCCTTCTCGCGGCCGCCAACGCCACTTTTCTTCCCGACAATAACACCATCGCCTACCTATCCCAGGCTGTGCCGACTCTCCCTCTCTTCTCCATGAAGACCACGCGCCTCTCTTCCGGCTCCTTCCCTTCTCCCTACGAGGGCCGCACGTTTCGCGACGTGGCCTGGCTCGCCGGAATGAATTTCGCCGTCGCCGTTGAACAGGACCATTCCATGAGCGGCCCGCCCCGCCTGCAATATCTCGATGTCCTCAACGATTCCGACAAAGAACTCGCCACGCTCGACGGCTACGAAGGCGGCCTCATCGTTTCCTCCGATCGCACCAAAGCGGCTTATTTCATCGACCGCGAAGTCCTCGAAATCCGCAACCTTTCGCATCCCAATCAGCTGGCGCGCGTTCGCGTCGGGCTCGGCATCCCTCGCTGGACTCCTGACGGCTCCCGCGTCTTCCTCAAGCGCGCCCTCGAGAAAAAATCCGGCGACATCGTCTGGTTCCCGGTCCCCCCGCTCGTCGCCGTCGACCCTAAAAAAGAAATCCCCGTTTCACAGCCCACGCCCGTTCCGGTTCTTCACGGCCTCACCTTCCGCGAGTTTTCTATCTCCGACGACGGCCGCTCCCTCGCGGTCGTCGTCCCCGGCAAACGCAACCTCCTCGTCTTCCCCCTCCCCCACTGAATAGCCGGTGTAGGGCCCGCTTTAGCGCGCCATCAAACTAAACCAACCTTGCTCGTGGGCGTGCAAGGAGCAGCGCAAGTGGGCGTCTAAAGACTGTCATTCCGAGCGGAGCAGGCCGACTTTCTCTCCCACGTTCGTCCGCGAACGCGTCGGCCTGCGCAGTCGAGGAATCTCTCTTGTCTTCTCTACGTCTCCTCGGCCCCTGCGTTAATTCTTCTTTCACAAAATGATCTTGCTCAAGAATCAAAACGCCCGCGCAACTTTCCTCGCAGGCTATACTTCTGCCGATTTTTAAAGAATCACGAGTCACAAATTACGAGGCACTCTCCTCCGATGCTCCACCAAAATGCACGCATCCTCCACCACCGCCAATCCTGCCGCGCGCGCCTTCTCTGCGGCCTCTTCGTTCTCGATCCCCAATTGCATCCACACCACCGGAGCCCCGATTCGAATCGCACTCTCCACCACCGGCGGCACTTCCTCCGGTCGCCGGAAAATATTCACCAGATCTATTTTCTCCGGCACATCTTCCAGCCGCACGTAACTCTTCTCGCCCAGAACTTCCGTCTCATTAGGATTCACAGGAATAATCCGGTAGCCCGCCCTCTGCATGTATTCCGAGACTTCATGGCTCGGCCGCATCGGGTTCGAAGACAACCCAACCACCGCAATCGTTTTGCATTTCTTTAGGATTTCTGCAATAGGGTCCGCGCCGCGCTTCGCCGCAAACTCCGAACCTTCCGTCGCGAGCACTCTCATCGAGTTGCTAACTCACTCTTCCTTGCTCGTTTCATCAGCACCTGACCCAGCGCCGACAAGCATTTGTCGTTTTCTTCGGCCGTCCCCACCGAGATTCGAATGGCCTCCGGAAATCCCATCCATCCCAGCGGCCGCACAATCACTCCCAGGTGCAGTAAATCGTCGCCAATGGCCTTCGCCTCGGGGCCCACCGGGATAAACACAAAATTCGTCTCGCTCCGCACGGGCTGCAAACCCAGCTTCTCAAGTCCTTCGCACAACCGTTTCCGCTCCGCCGCATTCGTCTCGATGCAGCGCGTCACGTGCTCTTTGTCGTCAAGCGCCGCCTGCGCCGCCGCCTGTGCCACGCCCGAAGTATTGAATGGGGTCTTCAATTTGTTCATAGCGGCCAGCAATTCGGGATGCCCGATAGCGTAGCCAATCCGCATCCCCGCCAATCCATAAACTTTCGAAAACGTTCGCAGGATCAGCAAATTCTTTCTCCGTTGGTAGACTTCCACAGAGTCCTTCAGGCCCACGCTCGTGGCGTAGTGGATGTACGCTTCGTCGAGCACCACCAGCACGCCGTCGGGCACGCTTTCCACAAATTCCTTAAACTCGTTTCCCGTAAATGCCGTCCCCGTCGGATTGTTGGGATTCGCTAAATAAATTACTCTGGTCAGCGGTGTAATTGCTTTCGCGATGGCCTGCAAATCAAACGCGAAGTGCCGCTGCGGCACCAGCACAAGCTTCGCACCGCTCGCGCGAATCGCAATCGAGAATGGCGCGTAGCTCCCCTCGGATGTGATTCCTTCGAGGCCCTGCCGCAACAGCACGCGCGATGCCAGGTCGATCAGTTCGCTTGACCCGAGCGACACGAAAAGCTCATCCGGCGTGACGCCCCGCCGTTCCGCCAGCTTCTGCCTCAGATAATACGTCCCGCCGTCCGGATACCGGTTCGATTCGCCCAGCACCCTGCGCGCCGCTTCCATGGCTTTCGGCGACGGCCCCAGCGGGTTTTCATTCGAAGCCAGCTTCACCGCGTGAATTTTTAGTTCGCGTTCGACTTCTTCAATGGGTTTTCCGGGAACGTAAACAGGCAGCCCGCGCAGATAATCCGGTATCAGCTCTTCAATCGTCTTCGCCATCGTTGCCCATCTTCTCCGCGCCTCTTGCTTCCTCTGCTTCTCTGTATCCTCTGTGCCCTGACCTCTGCGGGCCTCTGTGTTAAATCTTCATTGCTAACACCATGCACAAACCATTGTCGCACCAACGAGCCCTTTCCGCTCTTCCTACGCACGCAGGCTTGCTTCACCGGTCACACCCATTTTGGTTTTACTACTCTGCTTTACCTCCTTTATTTTCATTCGCGGCTCTCCTCAATTCCTCAATCTCTCTCTCCTTCAACTCCCGAAACTTTCCCGGCTCAACGTCCAAAACCAGCGGCCCCAATTGCACTCTCTTGATTTTCTCCACGTGATGCCCCACTTCCTCGAACATCCTCCGAATCTGGCGGTTCCGCCCTTCAATCAACACGACCTCGTACCACGTATTCGCACCATCCTCGACGAGACGGATCTTCGCTGGAGAAGTCTTCACGCGCCGTCCCTCTTCCAGATCAATCGTGACTCCCGCTCGCAGCCGCGCAATCGCTTTTTCGTCCGGCTTTCCACTGACTTTCACGCTATACGTCTTTGGCACGTGCGAGCCCGCTTTCATCAGCTTCTGCGCCAGCGCTCCGTCGTTTGTCATCAACAGCAATCCCTCACTCGCGTAATCCAGCCGCCCCACGGGATACACGCGCTCGCCTCGCTCGGGCAGCAGATCCATCACCGTCGGCCGCCCCTCCGGATCGCTCACCGTCGTGACGTATCCTTTTGGCTTGTTCAGCAGGTAATAGACCAGCCGCTCCGCCTTCTTCAGCGGCTTCCTGTCCACGCAAATCTCATCGCGCTCCGGATTGGCCTTGACTCCCTGCTCCGTCACCACTTTCCCATTGAGCGTCACCCGCCCCGCCGCAATCATCTCCTCCGCCTTGCGCCGCGACGCAACCCCCCTCGCCGCCATGATCTTCTGCAAGCGTTCCTCAGCCATGGAAGGAATCTACTCTACTCGGCAATGTGCGCTGTCTTGGTGACGTCTTCACCCGCCACAAGCAAAAACTCATTCTTGGCGCCGGCGATGCGGGCCTCGCGGTACGGCCGATACTCTTCGCTCTCATAGAAAGCCCTCGCGGTCTCCTGCGAAGGCCATTCGATAATAAGCAAGACTTGCGGCAGTTTCCGCTCCCCTTCGACCTTTTCTACTCTTGAAGTACGCGCCAGATACCGCCCGCCGCGCTGCTCCACCATTTTCGTTACATTCTTGACATACTCGGCCACCCAACTCCTGTCTGTTATCTCCATCTCTGCCACCGAGTAATATTTCACGTGGTTCCTCTCGCATCCCTGCGTCCTCTTTTCTTTTCTCCTTTACTTCCATTACTTCCTTTATTCCCTTTACCTCCCCGCAGCGCTCTCCGCAATGTCTCCACGTCGTTCTCCCGCAACATCTGGTATCTTCCCGGCGGCACACCCTCCACCGTCAGCGATCCCAATCCAATCCGCTGCAATTTCTCGATCGGGTGCCCTTCGCGAAACAACACGTTTCGCATCTCTTCTTTCTTCGTATCCCGCATTCGCACTTCGTACCAATAATTCGCCGCTCGCCGCCGCGTCGCATCCGGCTGCCGCACCGTCTTCATCCGCACGCCAATCTCTTTTCCCAACCGCTCCAACTCCTCCAGTGTCAGCATCCCTTTCACTTTTACGAAATAAACTTGCTCCAATTCGCCCCAGTATTTGAGCATCTCCGCCGCCAGGTCTCCGTCATTCGTCAAAAACACGAGCCCCGAAGCGGAATATTCGAGATTCCCCACCGGGTACACCCGCGCCGGCAAACCTCGCAGACAATTCTTCAGCGTCTTCCGCCCTTCCGGGTCCGCCATGGCCGACACAACCTCCGGCGGTTTGTGCAGCACCATGTAGACGCGCCTTTCTGCCTCCTTCACCACCCGCCCTGCCGCCTCGATCCGGTCCTGCGCCGCGTCCGCCTTCGTCCCCAGCTCGCGTACCACCTGACCGTTTACGCGCACTTGTCCGCTCAGGATCAACTGCTCCGCGTGCCGCCGCGAAGCAATCCCCGCCCGCGCAATAATCTTCTGCAATCTTTCTTGCATGTCCTGGATTCTTCTCTTTGGAAAGGCGTCCTGACAATCGGTTTTCAATTGCAAATCAAAAGTGTGTCATTCGAGCGAAGTGAGGAATCTGCTTTTTTCTTCTCCGTGTCCTTGTGCCCCGACCTCTGCGGTCTCTGTGCTAAATCCTTTACTTCGCTTTTTCCTTACTTCCTTACGTCCTTACTTCGTTACTTCCTTCTCTCACTCCCCCGCCGCTGCGGTCTTTGCCGAATCCTCATTCTCCGGCATCCCCTCATTATTCGCCGCTGTCTCTTCCAGCAACTCTTCCCGTGCCTCCATCTCAGCGTGTGCCGTATTCTCGCTCGCAGGGCTCTTTTCTTTCGTTCCTTCGCTCGCCACTCGCCACTCGCCACCCGCCACTTCTTTCCCAGCGATGCTCGCCTCGTTCGTCAAATTCTCATCCGCCGGCCCCAACCCTTCATCGCTCCCCAGCGCTTCCCGCGCCAGCGCCTCAAACTCCTTCAAGCTCGGCAACTCCTCCAAGTCGCTCAGCCCAAACCGCATCAGAAACTCTTTCGACGTCTTGTAAAGAATCGGCCGCCCAATCACTTCCTTCCGTCCCGCCGTGGTAATCAAGTGCTTGTCCAGCAGCGTGCTGATCACTCCCGCCGTATTCACTCCGCGAATCTCCGAAATCTCCGGCGACGTCACCGGCTGCTTGTATGCAATCACCGCGAGCGTCTCCAGCGCCGGCATCGACAGTCTTAGCGGCGGCCGCAAGCTCTTGATGAACCGCCGCACCACATCATGCTGCTGCGGCTTGGTGTACATTTTGTACCCGCCCGCCACCGCGCGAATCTCGATCCCGCGTTCTTCCGCCGCGTAGCTCGCCACCAACTCGTCCAGCGACGCCTGCACCGCCAGCTTTTCTTCGCCCAGCGCTTTCGTCAATTGCTCGATCGTCGCCGGCTCATCCGCCGCGTAAATAATCGCTTCCAGCGCCGCTTTTCGTTCTTCGTTCGTCATCAGGAACTCCTCCGCTTTTGTGGCTTCGACTTAGCCACGTCCTTGGGCGGTCTTCCTCGGCTGCCAGGCTTCCACGCTTTGAATCCGCCCCTCGTCCGCGCGCGCTCCCTGATTTTTTTAGCGCAGTCGTCGCACATCGCTGCATAACGATTGAGCGGCTGGCCGCACCACTCACACTTCCGCGCGGCGCGCCGCGCAATCTGCCACCGCCGCTGCCGGGACACCCCTTCCACTTCAACCGGGGTCCCATCCGGATATTTCAAGCTCCTCGGCCTACCAGGTTTCATCCTTGCCCCTCTACTACCTTCCTCTCTGAGACTACTCTTTATCCTCTCTCACGAGCCACCAGTCACGTCTTACCGGTATTCCTCATCCACCATTCGAATCGCCCCATTCTCATCAAACACCACATCGAAAGACTTGCCCTTCTTCACCTGAATCTCGCCAAACATTTGTTCCTGCACCAAAGCCACGGCTTGCAGCTTCACCATCTCAAGCACTGCCAGAAAGGCCACAATCATCGCGTGCCGCGACGGGCACGCTTCGAAAAACTGGATCAGGTTCACCACATTTTCCGCGCTCGCGATAATTTGCGCCCGCATCTGCACGATCATCTGCGCCACGGTGAACTGCTCGTGCTGCAATTCGATCCGCGAAACTTCCTTGCGTCGCTCCAGCACCTGCTGAAAAACTCTTACCAAATCCACCAGCGAAACCACCAAATCGCCTTCCGTTCCTTCGTCGTGGTAGAGCGATTTGTCCGGCTTCGACCACACGTTTTCTTCAATCTGCTGCTTCTGGTATAAAAGCTGGGCGGCGTTTTTGAATTTTTCGTGTTCGACGAGCCGTTGCACCAATTCTGCGCGTGGATCGGCCGCCTGCTCTTCCGGACCCGCCAGCGGATCCGGCGGCAGCAGCATTTTGCTTTTGATGTAAATCAGTGTCGCCGCCATATAAATAAATTCCGCGGAAACGTCCACGTCCAATTCTTCCAGCTTGTGCAGGTAATCCAGATATTGCGCGGTGATCGAAGAAATTTGAATGTCGTGGATGCTCATCTTCTGCTGTCGAATGAGATCCAACAACAAATCGAGCGGTCCTTCGTACATCGGGATCTGAATCCGATAAGCCGGCTTCCCGGCATTCGAATCGCTACTCACCTCTGCGCTTTGGTTTTCTCCTTCCGTTGTAGGGACCGCCTTCTGAGGCGGTCCGCCCGCGTCACCGTGCTTTCCCGCGCTCTTGCCCGTCAACTTGTGCTCTGGCGTCGCCATTTGCTCCCTTTGTCGTTGTCATCCTGAGGCTATCCGCTGAGGATAGTCGAAGGATCTCAACGCTCACTTCAATTGAGACGCTTCATCAGGTGAGATCCTTCGCTGCGCCTGCCTGCCGCAGGCTGGCTCAGGATGACACCAATCACAGAATCACCCACGCCTAACTTCACGCCTTGGCGCTACCCGCGGCGCCGTCGATTTCTTTGCGTTTCTTCTCCCAGCCGAAGACGGCTTCGCGCACGCGTTCCATCGTGCCTTGCGCCACTTTGCGAGCCTTGGTCGAACCGTCGTCGAGAATTTCCAACACGCGCTTGGGATGCTTTTCGTAATCCACGCGTCGCTCGCGCACCGGCGCAATCCATTTGATCAAATTCTCCGCCATTGCCGCTTTGCACTCGATGCAGCCGATCCCCGCGGTCGTGCATCCTTGCCGCACCCACTCGAGCCGCCCCGGCTCTTCCGCCGAAAACAGTTTATGCCAGTCGTACACCGGACAAACATCAGGGTTTCCAGGATCGGTACGCCGCTTCCGCGCTGGGTCGGTCACCATCACTTTCGTTTTCGCACGAATGTCCGCGTCGCTCTCGCTCAGCATAATCGTGTTCCCATAACTCTTCGACATCTTCCGCCCATCGAGCCCTGGAATCCGAGGCGTCTTCGTCAGCATCGACTCCGGCTCTTCAAGGATTCGAGTACACGGGAAGAACCTTGCGAGAGTGACATGTTCTTTATAGAAGTTTTCGAACCCAATCCTCTGTGCGTACAGCTGGACGGCTCTC
>Ga0307472_100000998_pt1 | contig 10858 bp, 4 predicted proteins | sample atmos_gasesAM5C__2_FD_204582 | JGI IMG/M metagenome (GOLD analysis project Ga0307472, IMG submission 204582) | Hardwood forest soil microbial communities from Morgan-Monroe State Forest, Indiana, United States - atmos_gasesAM5C_05 | ecosystem: Environmental > Terrestrial > Soil > Temperate... | reverse complement strand
GGGAACGTTGGGATCGTAGCCGCTGACTTCGTAGGCCATCAGAAGCCCCGAGGACGAGGCGCGCTGAGCAGCCGCAGGCAAACCGTATTCCGGCTCGAGGAGAACGGCGCTCGCGTGCGGAGAAAGCGCGCGCACAACGATGGACTTGAATTCCTCAAGTCGTTCGCGCGGGACGGCCTGTTTCTCGATCTTCAGCTCAGCGGAGAACAGTTTTCGCAGGGCGTCGCGCTGGTCGATGGCAAGCGCCGCAATGACTCCGCGCGAATCTGAAACAGATTCGAGTCTCTTGCGCTTGCCCGGGGACAGCTTCAATCCAATCCTCCGTTCTCCGTCTGAGAATCGCTCGGAGTCACTACCCGTCAGTTACGAAAAAGGGGCGAACCAGCGTCCGCCCCTTTGCACGTTTCATTTGCCTATCCTAATTGTTTGCGTTCCCGCGAACTAGAACGTAATCCGAAGTCGCAGGCGCACGCGCTCAGAAGGTAAGCCGCAAGGCGAGTTGAATGACTCGCGGATCGTGGCCCGGGGCGTTAATAATGCCAAACGTGCCGCAATCCACACAGGTATCCGGATCGGCTAGCCCTGTCCGGTTGAAGACATTAAACATATCAGCCCGGAACTGAGCTGCCACTCGCTCTGTAACTCGCGTGTTCTTCACAATCCCAAAATCCTCGCTAGTGTGGCCTGGTCCCCGAGTCTGCGGCAGGAAACCGGGAGAATTGCCAAAACGAAGAGCGAAACCGTTGCCGGGTGACTGAGGTGGGGCCCTAAATGCAGCGGGATTCAGGTACTGCGTCCCGTTGACGATGTCCAGACCGTTCGTGGGCAAGGTCTGAGGGACTCCGGAGATAACATCTGCGCGCATTCCGGCAAAGGAGAAAAAGCCGGGAGAAAGCTGCGAGGTGATGACCAGCGGGTCGCCAGAGGAGTAGTTCTGGATTGCCGTAAGTTGCCACCCAGCAACCAGGCGGTCGAGTGGCCCGGCAGTGTTTAGCCACCTCCTGCCATGTCCGAACGGCAACTCGTAGATCCAGGTGAGTTTTAGGAACTGAGGGAAATCGAAGCTGGCGATCGCTTTCTCCGCCTTGCGGTTATAAAAGTCCTGAACCACCTGACTGCCAGAAGCGGAAAGGGCACTGTCCGTGTCCGTGAGAGTCTTGGACCAGGTGTAGGCGGCTATGAAGCTCAATCCGTGCCGCATAGTCTTGCGAGCCATGAGCTGGAGAGAGTGGTAAGTGGAACTTCCCATTGTCGGATAATTGTTGACGAGGCCCTGAAACTGAGGAAAAGGCTGGATGGCCGCAGCCACGGAGGTGTCGTAGTTGTTGTTCTCAAAATCAGGATACGGCAGGCCAGTGATTCCGAAGCTCGCTAGGATTGGACCGTTCACTGGGTCCGCCAAGTCGGTCGCCAGGTCATCGGCAAGGATGTCTCCTAATGCCATGAACTTGGCGGGCGCCTGGTTGAATGAGGAGCCAAAGTAGCCATTCAGAAGGCGTGTGCCTTTTGAGCCCACATAGTCGGTCTGAAGTAGTATCTCGTAGGGCAGCAAATACTGAAATCCAGCGCTCCAATTTTGGACATATGGCTGTGCAGCAGCATTCCTGGGCATGAAGTCGATAAATTGTCCGTTAGCCGATGCCGGATCACGATTAGGCAGTGTTGGTCCCGTATACGGAGGAACACCTACCTGTGCCAGCGCTGGCAAAGGAGCCGATTTTAGGGTCGACAAGTAGGTCGCTGGATCTTGGGGAAATCCAGTTGGAGATGATCCCTTGTTCAAATTCACAGCGCTGTTGAACCCGAAAAGGTTTTGGCTGCCAAAATTGTTTTCGATAGGAGGACCGTAGGAGATTCCGTAACCGCCACGAAAGACAAGGTTTTTGTAGATCTGGTAAGCCAGGCCGAAGCGCGGTCCTACCTCTTTGAAGTACCAGTCTTGGAAAGAATTGCGATGGATGCAAGTGGAGCAACTACCCAAGAAGACCAAGGCACCCGGAATGTTGTCCGCACCGGGATTGGGTACTGTGGAATCGAAGCCGGATTCGCGGTTCAACACCTCCCTCTGGGGCACTGGAATCTCCCAGCGGAGCCCAAGATTGAGAGTTAGTTTGGGTGTGGCTTTAAAGTCGTCTTGAGCAAAAAAGGCATATACGCCCGCGCGATAGCCTGGCTCAGTGGTGTAAATGGAGCGGGCGCCGCTCTGCACGGCCCCGAGGATGAAGCTGGCAAAAGGATGGCCGGTTGCCGAAGTGAAGCCTGGAAGCGACGTCTCGCGATCGGTGAAAGAGAAACTGCCCGAGAGTTGACCGGGCTCAAAAGTGTTGTAACGATAGCGGCGAAACTCTCCGCCGAACTTCAGGCTGTGCTTGCCGCGCAAATAGCTGAAGGTGTCTTGGTAAACGTAACTCTCGGAAGGGTCAACGTTCTTGCATCCCACGCCGAAGAGCGGAGTAACCTGAACATGGCCGCTGAATTTCATGGGCGGGAAGCAGTCGTTGGGAATACCAGGAATTCCCAACTGCGAAGTGAATTTGGCGTTATCGGTGATGTTGTTCTTGTTTTGAAAACGGTTGTAGCCCACAGAGAATTCATTCACGCTGCGGCTGCTGATCGTCCATGCATGAGCGATGCGCACTTGCGGACCACCCACAATCTGGCGCTTAACGGGGTTGATCGGTTGTCCGGGGAAAGGCAAGAACGTCCGGCTGTTGTTCCTGTTATACCGGTCTCTATTATTCCAAGTAAAAGACCCCCAAAGCTTTTGCGTGCTCGTGAGGACGTGATCGATTTTGCCGGTGTATGCGTTCCTTGAGAGGATCGGGCAGCAGCCGTTGAGTCTGAAGGCGTTATTAAAGTCTTTTGGCAAAGAAGGGTCAGGAATCAGGGGGAGAAGAACGGAAGTGGCGTTGCTGAATTCCCCGGCGGGAATAACGTTTAGATTTCCGCCGGAATTGAAGGGATCCCGAATAACTGTGGTTGCGTTGGCCGTTAGCCCCGTCACCGGATCGACCTGTCCTGCTGTCACGTGGCGAGTGGTTGTGGGATCGTAGATTTCGTTTTGAAAGACGGGCCGACCCAGCGCGTCGGTGCCAACCTGCGTGGGAACCCCGGTCTGAGTGTCGCTTAACCAAGAACTGAAATCGCCAGCCTTCATCGCCGCGGTCGGCAACGTCATCTTGCCCGCGAAAGCAAAGCTTCGGAAGCGATCGCCTTCGTAGTTGAAGAAGAAGAAAGTGTGATCTTTTCTGATCGGGCCGCCGATTGTGCCGCCAAAATTGTTCTCTTTCTGATTGTCTTTGGGAGGGCCAAACACACCTGTGGCGTTAAACACGGGGTTCTTGTTGTATTCAAAAAGCGACCCATGAAAATCATTGGTTCCTGATTTATAACTGAAATTAGCGATGCCTCCGCCCGTCTCGCCGAACTCCGCAGAGTAATTGGACGTCTGCACCTTGAACTCGCCAATTGAGTCTGTTCCAGGACTGAACTCATCCAGGCTTCCTCCACTGAGGTCGTAACGCCCGATCGTGACGCCGTCTATGAGAATTTCATGGCTGAAGAGCTGGCCCCCATTAATCGAACCTGAAAATGTATCGCCTGCGGTTCCGGGCAGACTGGTAAAAATGAAAGTCTGAAGTTGGCGCCCACCATCACCAACTTCAATTGGCAGCGTCTCAAATTCTTGGGAGCTCACGGAAGAGCTTACTTCCGCGGTAGACGGCGTGAGCAGCGGCGTGGCGGATGCGACTTCAACCTTTTCAGATTGGCTGCCAACTTGCAATGTAAGGTCGACGGTGACCACCTGCGCGACCGGAACGAGGATTTTCTCGGCTACCTCTGTTTTGAACCCTTGCTTTTGTGCCTCCAGCCGGTATGTCCCCGGAGGGACTGAAATCCTGTAATACCCGGCGCTGCTGGTTGTCGCAGTCCACTTCACTCCGGTTTCAATGTTTGTGATCGTCAGTGGAAGATCGGGAACTGCAGCGCCGCTGGAATCCTGTATCGTTCCGGTAATCGCGCCAAGGTTGCCTTGTCCGTGGATAGTGTTGGTTGCCGAAATGAGAATTGTCAAAAGGACGCAAGCCCATGCGACTGTGCGCTTCAAAGAACACCTCCAATGAACTGCCGCAAGGATGTAGCACAATAGGAAAGCAAACACAACAACAAACAAAAAATAAAATGGGCAACGAAAGAAGAAGAAAGTATTTGCAGCCTCTATACTTTCGTTTGCTTTGACTGAGCGGGCCGAATGACCGTATAATTCCCTCCAATGGAAACGGTGCATGACTCCTAAGCCCCGCCTTTTGACAGAGCAGCGGCGCCGAAACCTTCTGGATCTTGTCGATCAACAAGGCCAAGTCACCGTGGCGGATATGGTTAAGCGTTTTGCGATTTCGGCCGTCACCGTGCGCGGCGACCTGGATGCGCTTGCTTCCCTGGGAGCCGTGGTTCGTTCGCATGGAGGGGCCGTTCGGCGGCTGGAAGCTACGCAAGATTATCCCCTTCGTACGAAGGAAACTCTGCATCGGGAAGAAAAAGTCAGAATCGGAAAGGCGGCCGCCGAATTAGTGCAGCCCGGTGAGACCATCATTCTCGATTCAGGCACCACCACGGCGGAAGTCGCGCGGCACTTGAAACGGATGAAGACGCAGCCCCTCACGGTCATCACCAATGCATTGAACATTGCCATGGAACTGGCCGATTTGCCTGGCGTCTCCCTGATTATGATCGGGGGACTGCTCCGCCCGGTTTCCTATTCATTCGTAGGACCGCAGGCGGAAGCGATGATGAACGAGTTTCACGCGAACCGCCTTTTCCTGGCGGTCGACGGTTTCGATTTAGAGAGCGGCCCTTCCACGCCTGATGTGCTGGAGGCTCAGCTCAATAACGTGATGATCCGTTCTGCACGCGAAGTGAATGTCGTTACGGACTTCAGCAAATTGGGACGCCGCAGCGTTTCGAGAATAGGGCCGTTCGAAAGAATCCGGCGCTTGATTACTGACAATCGTGCTCCTCAGGAATTCACGGAGGGGCTTCGTAAGAGGGGCGTCGAAGTCATTGAGGTTTAGCTTGAGGTGTAACTCCCGCGAGTGCCAGGCGGCTGAGGTGATAAGACATTCGAGTTTCCGGCGCAAGCAGTGCCTCCCGCAGTGATGCGTTTCCTTTCTGCGTTTCTCCGAGGGCAATTTGCAAAAGTCCCGCGGTATACAGCCACCAACCCGGTGAACTATTGGTTCGCGCACTGGATTCAGCTTGCGACAGGGCGGCGTTGAGACGCGCTTGCCATTTCCCTGGATCATAGCCATCGAGCTTTTGCGCTGAGGCCCAAGCCCAGACAACTTCCGAGGGGCCGTTCGCTTGAGCCGCGCGGCGGTACGATTCGTCAGCGTCCTTCTTTTGGCCGCACGCTAGCGACACTTCACCGAGCAAAAAGTGACTTCGCGCCGAATCCAGAAATGGGGCGAGCCCATCTTGCGTGAAAACCAATCCATTCACGGGAGAGCCGATGGACTTCGAGATCGTGACCGCATCTTTGCAGTGATTTGTTCGCGCGAGTGTCAGCGCTCGCTGCAAGTTAACCTCGATCCACACTTGACGAACATTCGTGCCGCCTTCTTCGCGCCCAAAAAAGCGGTTCTTGAACAAGTCCAGGGCCGCATCGTAGTTCCCTTCTTCCGAGCGATTCAAAGCAAGCTCGTACACCAGAGAAGTGGGCATGCGGCTCAAATCGGGATAGCGCTCGAGCATTTTCACCCGCTCGACTGAGGATCTTCCAAGCAGCGTCATCGCAACCACTGCGCCCGAATAATTCACGGTGTTCATGGGGTCATTCGCAATTCCATCTTCGAAGGCATTGGAGGCGGCGGCAAATTCGTGCTTTACGTTGAGCAACGCCAGCCCTGTGCTAGCTTGCAGGACCGGGATTTTGGGATTGAGTTCGCGGGCGCGATTCCATTCGGAGAGGGCTGCATCCGTCTGCCCACGCGCAAAGTGCCACGTTCCCAGAAGGTAGTGCGCGGTTGCGTCCTTTTCATTTCTTCGGATGGCGGCACGCAGTGCCTGCTGCTCTTCGATGCGGCTCGGAAAAATGTACAGGGTTGAAAGGCGCGAGGCTTGCGCATAGTCCTTTTCCGGAGACTCACCAAGTTTCTCGCGGCAATATCCTCGAAAGTAGACAACCAACGGATGGTTCTGGGGCGCGACGGAGCCAGGTTCAGCCTGATCGGTTTTTACGGAGGGATACTCCCGGCTTAATACTTCAATTGCTTTTCGGTAGAGTCCCAGGCGCGCGCATTTGTAAGCGATGTTCAAAACGCGATAGGGATCGCCGGCCAAATGCGCAGGGTCTGGATTTCCAAGTTCTTCGCGAAGAAAATTGCTCAAAGGAAAGCGCGCAAGTCGCTCTTTGGCAAGCGTTTCTGCTTCTTTGGATTCTCCAAGCGCCATTCGAACGGCTATCAGCTCTTCCGCAGCGCGCAGATCTTCGGGAGCGAATTCCAGACTTAGCGTCAGCAATTCCTTGGCCTGCTCTAATTTGCCGACGCGAGCCTGCACTTCCGCAAGGCGCACCCCGGCTGCGGCGCGAAAGTCGGGCAGCCGCAAAGCTTCGCGGTAAGCGTCGGCCGCCTCTCCCTCTCGCTCAAGCCCTTCATATGCAATTCCAAGATAGTAGGAAATCTCCGTGTCGCTGGTGTTCCGGTCATGAACATCCACGAGCAGCGGGAGCGCTTCCTCGAAGCGATTCAGGCTGGCGTCAAGCCGTCCTGCAGCCTTTCGTAATTCAAAGCTGCCCGTAAATTTCTGCAGAGCCTTCTCGTAAGTCTGGACGGCGGCAAGAACATTGCCGTTCAACTCTTCCTCTTTCCCCAATTGAAGCCAGTCGTCCGCAGTCCGTCGGCTCTCCTCTGGAATTTTGTACGAAACCTGCGGGCCGAGCTTGATCTGGGATTCCGGCATCCAGTCGTATTGACCTTCGGTTTGCCTCAGCAGAACAGCGCCGTCGTTGCCCTTGAGTTCGAATGTCAAGCCTCCCGCGCCAGCGGGAATCGCAACCTCTTTTTTCCAGACACGGTCAGGGGCCAAATCTTCTTTTTCCTGTAGCAACGAAGTAGTCCCGTTTAGGATGGTGATGGTAGCTGCGCGTATTTGCCGATTGGCATTCAACGCGACGCTTAGAACGTTGTTGTCTCGTTGCAAATGAACTACGCCTGCCAAGTTGGCTCGCGAAATGCCGCCCGTGTCGCGCACAGGCATCCAGTACTCTGTGAAGGAGATAGCTTGCCGCGGCTCCAGGAACGCGTACGTCTCCTGGTTGCGGAAGAGACCTGCTTGCAGCTCAACATACGCGCTGCCGTTATCCGAGAGAGCTGTGCGCCAATCGAGGCCATCCGCGTCAACACCCCACGACCAGATTTTCTTGGCCGGCACTTGAAGATACTCAGCAAAATGCCCTGTGCCTGTATTGGTGTGGGGATTCCAGACTCCCATGAAGTCTTCCCGGCTTCCATGCGTGAATAAGGAAACAGGGCCATCCGTCTGATTTCGAATGACGCTCAGATCTTTGCCTTGAGCATCAACCGGCCAACTTTGCACTTCAGCAAATCCGTGCGCGGCGGCAAAGCGCTGAGGGTATTGGATCCGGGAATCATCCCAAACTTGCACGCCCGCGTTGTTCCACCAATAAAAACGATGACGAACATCGCTTCGGTTGCTGAGCGCGACGCGCTGCTCCAGAACTGTGGAGCCCGGGCGCAGAGTCAATTCCACCATCCATTCCATCCCATAGACTCTGTCGATGTTGCCTACAGTCACCGAGGCACTGCCGTCCGGATGCTGTGCGAACGCATAGTTGACCGGCGACATCGAGACCCAATTGTGGGAAACAGGAAAATTGAACTCAACGCCAAACGCCGCCCACGCTCCTCGATAACCGATTCGAGCTTTCTTGATTGACGGATTTGCGTAGAACATCGGCTGGCCGCTGATTTTGTCAATACAGGTATAAAGATGGCCGCCAATATCCGGAAGCGCGGAACATTTCAAGTACTCATTTTCGAGATAGACGGCGCGCCACTCGTGTTCCGAGCGCGTGTTGGTGATTTCGTTTCGCAGTGTGTACGGATAATTGAAGCGACCGGTGGAGAATTGATCAAAAGGAGGATTGGGATCCGGCGCTCCTTCCTCATAGGTCGGGAGTTTCAGGACGCCTTCCCAAACACGCACCTGCCCGCAAATCGGTATCGAGAAAATCACCAAGAAGACGAAGGCGGAGGCACAGCGCACTACGGAGAAAGAGTTTCGGTGGCACGGATGCAAAACCATCTGTCCCTCAGCGTTTGGTCTATTTGCTCGTCTTCCTGATTCTTTCGCAAGTGCGTAGTCGCCATGATCCGAGAGCGGTTTCATGAAGGAGCATGCAAGGGAAACTTGCCCACCACGCGATTGATAATTCCCTCCTCGGAGGGTGAATCGGGAAGAAGGCCTTCTTCCAGGCAGCGAAAAAAAGCCAAAAGCTGAGCTACGACGACGTGTATTGCCAAGTCATCATCCTCGCCAAGCTCACTTAGTCCAGGGCATTCAATAACCTCATCGCTACTTCTGACCGCGGAGTCCGGGATGTTTTCTCCGACGATGACCTTAAGCAGCCCAAGCCTCTTTCGATCCAACTCGCGCAACAAATCCAATTCATAGGCGCGGATCGTCCGATCGGATGATAGGTGACAAACGATGAGAGTGTCGTCGTGCACGTAGCTCATGGGGCCGTGACGAAAGCCCAGGTAGGTTTCGCAAACCGTCGTCACGCGCCCCGCCGTGAGCTCCAGCATTTTCAATGCCGCTTCGCGGGCGGCTGCAAAGCGCGACCCGCTGGCAAGAAACACAGCGCGCCGGAAGTCTGCCGCGGCGATCCTTGCCAGCGTATCGAACTTCGACCGGATCAGCCCACTCGCAATTCGACTTAGCTTCTCACACAACGCTCGATACTCATTCGCTCTCTCGAGCATTCCCAGGAAACGCACAGCCAGTAGCAGGTTTGTGAAGCTGCTGGTCATGACGAGGCTTTTATCAAGCGTCTCGGTGGGGAGGGTGATGACCCGCACATTCTTGGTTTCGTGCCAGGCCCTGGCTAATCTTCCTTGCTCGTTGCACGTCACCACAACGTGCCGAATTTGCGGTTCCGTGCTCAGCAACAGTTCAACCACTCCGCTGCTCTCGGGGCTATCGCCTGACCGCGCCAGGGAAACGAGCACTCCAGGCCTGCCGGGAGGAAGAACCTTACCGCCGTTCATTAACAACGCGCCACCGCTAATTGACTCAGTGGAGATGCCCAGCGCACTCTGCAAGGGGAAACGCACACATTCCCCGGCATACTCTGAACTACCAGAGCCAGTCAGCGCCAGACTGTGAATTCCTCTCAGGTCTTTCTCCAGGCCAGACTGTGAAGCGAGCATGCGATTGCAGGTGCGCAACCATGTCCAAGGCTGCTGGCAGATTTCTCGAATCGTGTGGAAATAACCAAGCCGACGCTGCTCTACTTCCGGCCGTTCAAACAATTCTGCCGCTTTACCTTGGCTTTTTTCCAAGGCGCGCTGCCATTCATCCTGTGTCAGTAAGTGAGCGCCGTCCATACGATGCTGCGACTTCCCTCGAATCAGCCTTCGTTGTTTGAGGCCGTCAAATCCCGTGTCAACGTCCCGGTTGTAGCTGCGGAGTCATAATATCGAGCGGGCGATCTTCTCCGTCCACTGAGCCATACCAAACGCCGCCGCCAAAAGTCGTGATGTAAACCATTTTGGGGTTCTCGGGGTTCGGGATGACGCGATGTCCCCACTTGAAATTAAAGCCCGGTATGCGCGTCCAATGCTCGCCACGGTCTGCAGACCTCCAGGCGGAAGATTCAAATCCGGCGGCATACAGGATATTCGCATCTTGAGGATCTATGGTGACGTCGTAAATGTGGCGATCGCGTTCCAGCACCTGCCTCCAGGTCTTGCCCGCATCTTCTGACAAAAAGATGCCCCCGCCATCGCCGTGTTCGCCTTTATCCCGAGCCCACGCTGCCAGATACAAGCGATCCGGCGTGTTGGGATCGACTGCCAGTCCGTTCGGAGCATTGCTTCCTTCCGGCATGGCTACCGGCGTCCAGTGCTCTGCGCCATCCGTAGAACGATAAATCGCTCCGTCGCCGTCGTTTCCGATGCTTCCATCTTCGGAACGTCGTGCTATTAAAACGTAGAGCGCACCCCTTGAGTCCCTCACGATTCTCCACGCAAAGGGTTCCTTCTGGATAATGCCCGCATTTCTCAGCGTCCAACTCTTCCCGCTGTCCGTGCTTTTGTACACGCCGCGCCCAAATGCCGCAACATACAGAACACGCGCCTCAGGCGGGCTGGTGGGATCTAACAGAATATGCGTGGCCGCCGTTTGCTCCATCCCGTTATTGGATTTTGCCCAGGTGCGACCGCCGTCGTCGCTACGGCAGACTCCTCCCCGATAATCCAGAATTGTTTTCCTCCTCCACATCTTCGGGCGCGGTAAGTCATGCGTCCAGCTATTTGCACTCCACACCCGCCCTTTTACCGCTGGATCAAATACAATCCAGTAAGTCGTATTCATCCACTCTTTGGGCACGCCTTGCGTCGAACTCACCCAGGATCTCCCGCCGTCCTCGCTGCGGAAAAGCCCTATATCCGTCGTGGAGATGAACTGCCGGTTATGATCAAACGGGTCAAAATGGTAGCCATAGGTCGTCGTGACATCGAGCCCCGTACTCATCCATCCATTTCCTTCTGGCTTCTTCGAATACACGGCAACCCAATTTGCGCCGCCGTCCGTCGTGCGCATCGTTCTTCCCAGG
>Ga0307472_100000997_pt1 | contig 10859 bp, 15 predicted proteins | sample atmos_gasesAM5C__2_FD_204582 | JGI IMG/M metagenome (GOLD analysis project Ga0307472, IMG submission 204582) | Hardwood forest soil microbial communities from Morgan-Monroe State Forest, Indiana, United States - atmos_gasesAM5C_05 | ecosystem: Environmental > Terrestrial > Soil > Temperate... | reverse complement strand
CGAGCCAGCATCGCTTGGCGGTTAGGGATCTCGCGGAACACGGTAAGGCTCCCATCTGGGTAGCATCATCGGCAACACGGCGGCATGGCGCTGCGGGAGGAAGGCTGGCATGTTCGAGGCGGCCACATCGGGGAATGGCGCGGCCACGACGTGGTTGACGCCCAGGGTCACAAGATCGGTGGGCTGGAGGCCGTCTACGTTGACACCCGCACCGGCCTGCCGTCGTTCGGCACGGTCAAGGCCGGGATGCCGGCCCGGCACCGGCTCGTATTGGTGCCTCTTGACCGGGCAACCGTGGGTCCGGGGTACCTCAAGGTCTGCTACGACACGAAGCAAGTGAAGGATGCCCCGTCGAGCGACACCGACGGCGAGTTGCCAGCGGCCGGCGAAGAGGCGATCTTTAGCACTACGGCCTGACATACGAGCCGGGCGCCGGCGGTGAGCGGCGGTTGGCCTGCCGCTGAGCAGCCCAAGTGAGCGGAGGATCGGATGATTGCCCTCTTTCTACTGCTGGTGATCGTGGCGATCGTGCTGGGTATCGTGGGCGTTGTCGCGAAGGGCCTGTTGTACCTGCTGTTCATCGGCATCGTCGTGTTCCTCGGCGCCCTTCTGCTGGGCGCGCTGCGGATGCGGCGGCGATCCGGGAAGCAGCCGGCCCGGTAATTCTCGTCAGCAGCCCTTGCTGCGTGGGCATTCTCGCGTCGGCTGCGCCGACACCGACGCTTGACACCGACGAAACGGGATCTCAGTACTCCCGGGATTCCAAAGTCCCGTCGCGCGGGGGGCGTCGGCGTCGTGCTCTAAACGCCCAGCCCGAGCCTCCCCGCCGTCGTGACTCGCGAGACCACGCTCCCGCGCCCGCCAGCCGGGCGTCTACGCTTGGACGCCACGGTTGCCCACACGTTTCAGGCTGGGAGATGAGCACGGTGACCGACATCGCCCGGCACCGCGCTGACCGTCTGCGCGTCATGAACGCGATCTACGAAGCGGCCGAGGGCAGCCCGATGTCCCATGTCAGCGGCGGCTGGCTGCTGGAGCACCTGGAGCTGTCCGACGAGGAGCTCGGCGGCATCTGCAGGTACCTGGAGGGCGAGCACCTGATCACGGCCGGGCGAGAGCGCTGGGACCACCACACCCCATTCATGATCTTGCTGACCCACGCCGGTATCGAAGAGATGAAGCGATCCCGCGAGGCGCCCGACCAGGCAACCGAGCATTTTCCCCCGATCTCAGTGATCCACATCGAGGGTGATGCCATCGGCTCTGCCGCCCAGGTCGGTAGCCCCCGAGCCCATCAGGCTGTCTCTGTCAGTCACCTCAACCTGGACACGGTTCGCGAGATCGTGGACGTGTTCGAGGCCCAGGCTGCCTCGCTGCGTCTTCCTGACGGCGACACCAGGCAGCTTCGCGCGGACATGGCGGCGGCCAAGGTTCAGACCGGCCTGCCCACGCCGGATCACCGCACCATCGCCGGGCACCTTCAATCGGCGCGTACGATCCTCGAACACGCCACAGACCGGGCGGCGGCCGCCGGACTCCTTGATCTGCTCCGGAACCTGCAGCTTTGACCGGACAAAACATCTCATCGCCACCCGCGTTCATGACCGGACCCGCGGCGCTGTCCCTTGGCCTGACGCCGGCGCCAGCGGCCCGCAAGATCCAGTGGGCACAGCGTTCAGGAGCGTCCTGCGAACCTTCTCAAGAATCGCCTGAGCGCAGAATCGGTAGGGAGGTGGCGGCCCAGGCCCGCGGGTCGAGGGTGCCGTCGATGGCGGCCCGGGCGACATCGGTGAGGCGAAGGTTGCGGCTGCGGGCGTAGGCCCGCAGCCGGGAGAAAGCCTGGGCCAGATCGACGCCGGCGCGTTCTGAGATCACGCCTTTGGCCTGCTCGATCACCACCCGGCTGGTCAGGGCGCCGGAGAGCTGCTCGTTCAGGATCTGGGCCTCGGCGCTGGCGCGATGCTGCACGATGCTCAGGGTGGCGAGGTCGGCGAAGGCGCGGGCGACGATGAGGTCCGCCTCGGCTATCGGGGCACGGGTGACGCTGAGCAGATTCAGGGCGCCGAGGGTCGCATCACGCAACCGCAGCGGCAGGGCGGACGCCGAGGCGAAGCCGGCCTGGAGGGCGGCGGCGGAGAACAACGGCCACCGGCCGGCCCTGGCCTGCAGGTTCTCGTGCTGCACGGGCTCGCCGGTGCGGAAGGCGTCCAGGCATGGGCCTTCCTGCTGCTGGAGCTCGAACAGTTCCAGCAGGCGCATCGCCTCGCTGGAGGAGGCCACCAGCCCCAGGCTGCCCGCGGGGGAGGCCAGCATCACCCCGGCGGCGGAGACGCCGAGCAGATTGACGCACCGATCCGCGACCCCGGTCAGCAAATCAACGACGTCGTAGTCATCGACCAGGGTGTCGGCCATCTCGACCAGCGACCGGACCACATCGGCTTCCCGGGTCATCTCAACCCACCCTCCTGAGCGCCCTGCGGCCCATCACAGCCGGCCGGCGCCGGACCGGCCCCAGGGGCCGTGGCATCCATCGTAGTTGCGCCCTGTCCCCGCGCCAGCGCGGGCGACGAGCGGGTTCATCCCAGCCGGAGCCTGCGGGCGACGACGTCTTCGGCCACATCGGCGAGCAGCCGATCGCTGCTGAACGCGTACGCCCGCAGGCGGATGAGCGCCTCGGTGACGCTGATCCCCTCCTGGACCGAGACCATGCCGGCCGCGTTATGCACCGCGAAGTGGAAGTCGGCGCCGATCTCCAGCTCCTCGGCCACCGCATCCAACGGCGCTCCGGCCTGGGCCTCCAGCACCCAGCGGGCGGCCACGTCGGCCACGACCAGCGCGTCAGCGTGCTGATCGGCGCTCAAAGGGCCAGGGCAGTCCCGGTAGAGGTTGAGCGCCCCCAGGCGTACCGTGCCTACCCGCAGCGGGAACCCGAACACCGCCCGCACGCCCGCCTGCAGCGCCGGCGGGGTGAAAGCCAGCCACCGGCGGGTCACCGGATCCGCCAGGTCGGGCTCGGCCACTACCCGGTCCTGCTGGTAGGCATCCACGCACGGGCCCTCGCCCAGCGTGTACTGCAGCTCCTCGATCAGCTGGCTCACCTCGTTGCTGGTGCACAACGACCCGCGCGGTATCTCACCGGACATCAGCATGACACCGGCGCCAGTCACCCCCGCGATCCCCGGGCACACTCCGCACAACCAGGCCGAGGACCACACGTCTCCGCCGGCCGTGAACGCGGCCAGAATCCGGTGCAGCCTGTCACCTGGCATTTCGGCGACACCATCCCGGGTAACAGCCCGGCCTCCGGCACACAACCCGGTCACGACCACCCACCTGCCGCCTCCTTCACTCCAGGAAAGCGCCAGCAGGGACTGGACTCAACGCCCTTCCGGACCCGGACCACCGAGCCTCTCCCCACCGACGCTACTCCAGCTCGTCACCCTTAAGAACCGTCACAGACTTCTAGAAATATTTTGCTAGTTTCTCGTTGCGGGCGCGGGCATGGAGTGGATCGAGGGCAACATCGGCTCCAAGGTCACCATGAAGTACCCGTCGGTGTTCCTGATGGGTGAGCACGCCCGGGGCGAGACCCTGTCGGTCGCGTTCGCCGGCACCGGCCAGCACCAGGACGCGGGCGCCAAGATGGTCCACTGCGCGCCGAATACCTCCTCCCAGATCATCTCCAAGTAAGTCGCGCGCTCCGGCGGACCTCCTACCGCGGGCTGGTACAGGTCCAGGAGGGCGGCCCACTCCAAGTCCACGTTCGCGGCGGGACCGCCGCCGGTCTACGGTGTCTTGCATGGTCTCGTCCTTCCGGTTTGGCGGGGGATGGGATCTAGGCCCCGCCGGGTGCTCTCACACCTCGGTGGGGCCGCGGTCGTAACGGGCTTGGGCAGGTCCGGCTGCGGCACAGCACCACCAGCCCGGGTCGGGTGACCGGGTACGCGGCCAAAGGTTGGTGATCGGGGTAGCCCGCCTTCACGGGCGCGTAACCTTCAGCCACGCCGAGCTGCGGGGCTGTGAGAACCTTGCTTGGCGGCGTTTGGAGGTCAATTGCCGGATTTCGCTGACGATGGTGCCGTTGCGGGCGCCGAGTCCCGGTGGTGGCGCCGCCTGGGGCGCTCGTTCGTCTCGGCGGACAGCTACGGCCTGGTGCTGTTGCTCGTCGTGGTGACTTATGTGGTGTCGGTGTCGGTGACTGAGACGTGGGCGGCTTCGGTCGTGCTGACCGTTCAGCTGGCGACGGTGTGGCTCACCCTGCGGACCTCGCAGGCGCGCCGTGCAGCCCGGCTCCTCGCCGACATCGTGCTGGGTCTGGCCGCGGTCGTCGTGGTCGTGAGCTTGTTCGCGCACCAGCCGGGTGAACAGCTGGGCGGGATCTTCGCCATCTGCTGCCTGCTGTATCTGATCGCGCCGTTTTCCATAGTGCGCCACCTGATCCTGCGGCGGGCGATCGACACCGAGACGCTGCTCGGGGCCATCGCCGCCTACCTGCTGATCGGCATGTTCTTCGCCTTCGCCTACAAGGCGGCCGGCGAGCTCGGGAGCGGGCCGTTCTTCGGCGCGGCGGGGGACGGCTCGCTCAGCCAGGACCTGTTCTTCAGCTTCGTCACGATGACCACCGTCGGGTATGGGAACCTGGTGCCTGCCGCCAACCCTGGGCAGACGCTCGCCGTGCTGGAAGCGCTGACCGGCCAGCTGTTCCTCGTCGTGGCCGTCGGAAAGATCATCAGCAGCCTGCAGCCCAGGCGCGGCGAGCGAGCCGGTTCCTGACCACATCACAGTGATCCATGCGGCCAGTACAGGCGGGCGCGCTCCCGGGTGGAACGCCGGGGCCAGGCCGGCAGTTAGGCCAGGCGTATGACGGCGCTGATCACCAGGTATGCGCCGAGGATCAGGGCGGTGTAGGCCATGAGCTTCCGGGCGTGGCTCAGCAGCCAGTCCTGGGCGTTCTTGAGCGCCGCCTTGGTGGCCTCGGGCCGCAGCTCCAGGAACACGAACGGGACGATGATCAGCGAGAACTCGATGAGGACGAAGACGATGACGGCGAGGACCTGAGTGGCGGTGGAGGACGTGCCGGTGACCAGATTGTGCAGCGCGCTCAGGTAGGCGCCGCCCGGGATGCCGACCAGCGCGCCGACCAGCATGGCGAGCCCGAGCCGGGGCTCAGCCAGCACCCGCTGCGCCCAGCCGTCCTTCTTCCCCGCTTGCTCCGGCTGCCCTCCCCCGGCCGGGACTGGTGCCTTGCGCCGGCCGTGCCGGCGGCCGGTTGCGACCAGCCCGCCGACGGCGAGCAGGACCAGGCCGAGGGCCAGGTCGACCCCCGCGCTCACCGTTTTCTGGGAGTTGATGGCATCGGCGTGGAAGACCAGCACATCTAGCAGGCCGATCGTGATGCCCACGGTCAAGCCGCCGGCCAGGACGCACAAGAACATCGCCCGCGGCCGCCGGTTCTCGATCAGCAGCAGATCGACGGCCAGCAGCTTCGGGTTCAGCGCCGCGACGACCGCCAGCGCGAAGAACTCGGCGTTCATCGCCGCTCAGCCCGCTGAGGCCGCAGAACTGCCGTCCAGCCGTGCCCGGGCTGATCACCGGTCGCCATGCCTGCCTCCGTTGCGGTCGCTGCCGAGCCGTCAGTGATCGTCTGGTTCCTCCAGCGCGGCCGCGATGTCGTAGCCGAGCGCGGTCGCCACATCGGGCGCGGCAGCGACGATCCGGCCGAGCCCGGCCACCGGGGCGATCGCCAGCAGCACGCCGGCGATCTCGTCCTCGCTCGCGCCCGCCGCCAGCGCCCGGCCAGTGCTCCATTCCAGGCAGACCGCCGGTGAGCCGAGGGCCACCGACACCCCCACTTGCAGCAAGGCCGCGGTCCTGGGATCCAGGGTCGATGTCCCGGCCGGGTCAAGCCCGAGCCTGGCCTCGTCTTCGACGAAGCCTTCGTCGATCATCGCCAGCCTGCGCAACGTTTCCTGGAATCTCGCTGTCTGGCCCATACACCTCCGCCCGCCGCCGAGGACACCATTGCACCTCGTGCCGGGCCGGATTCCATCCCCCCGATGGCATGAAAGACCGGTCGCTACCCCTCCAGGAGCCCCAGCTCGTGGGCCCGGGTGATCGCCTGGCTGCGCGAGGAGGCGTCCAGCTTGCGGTAGATCGAGACTGCCTGCGATTTGATGGTGTGGCGGGACAGGAACATTTCCTCCGCGATCTCGGGGAACGGCAGGTGCGTGGCGAGCATCGGCAGCAGGCGGAGCTCGGCGGCGGTCAGCGCCGACGCCCCGGGGGCGCTGGAACCGCCTTGGCTGGTCAGCTGGGCCCGGAGTACCCCGGCGTCCGCGACGAGGGTCCCGAGGCCGGGCCGGCGCCTGAGCAGGTCATCGACCTCCCGCATCAGCGTGCGGGCACCGGCGAGGTCGGCGAGTGCGAGGTGGGCGCGAGCCAGCTCGATCCGGGCCTGGACGGCGAGGTGGGGAAGCGCGTAGGTCAGCAACCGCCGCGGGTGCTGGGCACTGACCAGTTCCCGGCGCGCCGCCTGGGCATCTGCCCGGTGCAGGGCCATGCGGGCTCGCAGCGCGCGGACCAGGGGTGTCGCGAAACTCTCCTCGATCCCGGCCTGGCGCAAAACGGTGCCTGCCTGACCGGTAAGGGCCTCGGCCCGGTCCCATTCGCTGCGTGCCATCGCGATCAGCGACCGCTCGCCCAGCGCGGCCGCGACAGCCACGGGTGAGTCGACTTGCTCCCCGATGCTGACCGCATCCTGCAGGGACAGGTCGCCACCATCGAGGTCACCGCACAGGATGCGCGCGATCCCTTGTAGGAGCGCGGGTGTCGGCGTCAGGAAGCTTCCCGCCGTGAGCAAGCGCACGGCAGCCGGGTGACCGCCAGGCCAGGACAGGACGAGTGATCGCGGGGCGCATGCGCAGAGACGGGACTCGCTCACACCGAGGGCATCAGAGGAATTCCGCGCGGTGCTCGTGGAGGAACTCGGCCACCGGGCGCGGGGGGTGGCCGGTGATCTGCTGGAAGGTGCCGGTCGTGTAGTCGTTCTCGCCGGCGAGGATCGCCCACTCGCGCGTGATGAGCAGCTCAGCCGTCCCCGCCGGTACCCCGGCGCCAGTGAGGCGCTGGAGCAACTGCCGCTCGGCCGCGATCTGGAAGGTGACGGGCTCGCCGAGTTCGGCCGACAGCAGCTCGAGCGCCTCCGGCCACGACAGGGGGACCGGCCCGGTCAGGTCGTGGTGCGCGCCCCACAGCGCCGGGTCGGTGAGCACGCGCACCCCGGCCTCGGCCGCGTCGCGATGGTCGATCAAGGCCATGCGGCCGGTGCCGGCGAGGCCGGTCCAGGTGCGCGAGGCGCGCACCTCGCGCGCCGCGGCGAGCAGCGACGCCGAGAAGATCGCGGGGCGGATCGTCGAGTACGGCACCGCGGTCGAGGCGGCGAACAGGTCGATGCTGTCGTGGGCCCGCTGGTTGATCCCCAGTGAGTCCGCCGAGGTGTTGAGCACCGATAGGCGGGTGACCTGCTCGACCGAGGAGACCCCAGCGGCGGCGCTGATCGCGATCCGCTGCAGGACGCCCTCGATCCCGACCGATCCCATCGCGATGAACACCGTGCGGATCCCGTCCAATGTCTCGGCAAGGTCGCGCGGGTCATCCAGGCGCGTGGCACGGATCTGCAGCCCGCCGGGTTCGCCGAAGGCACGGCGGGCCTTGCCGGGGTCGCGAACGAGCGCGACGACCGCACCGCCGCGCGCGAGTACGCCGCGGACGATCTCGCTGCCGACACGGCCGGTAGCGCCGATCACTGCGGTAGTTATCGTGTCCCCTTCCGGTAGGGCTCGATCAGTTCGAGGACATACGCCTGGGCGTCAAGGTCCCCCTTGACCCTCTTCGGAGCCGTGAGCCTCGAGAGAAGGCCAAAAACGAGGCCGAGTGAACGCGGTCACCGGCGCGGCGAGCGTTGCTTGCGCGGCTGTGACGGGCCTGTGCCGTTATCGCGTGTGGCGGCCGCGGCGATCGTGGTCGCGGTCCGGACCAGGCTGCCCACCGCGTCATCGGGGGTGAGGCGGCACAGGTCGGTCAGCGAGAACAGGGCTTCCGCGCTGATTATCGCGGCGAGATCGTGTTTGAGCTGGGCGAGCCGCTCCGGTGGCAGCGGGAGAGTGTCGGCGATCGGGTCGAGTGCCTGGTTGATCAGGCCGAACCGTATGCCAGGGCGGTGGGCGGCGAGTTCAGGCCGGGTGATGGTGGCGGAGATCATCGCCCGGACCGCTCCCTGGTAGCTGAGCACGCGGCGCAGGAAAAACTCGGCGGCGAACGCGACCCGTTCAACCGGGTCATCCGATGCCGCGAGCGGCTCGAGGGCCTCGGCGGGGCTCGGCCACATCCCTACCAGGGCCGCGTTCAGCAGCGAGGTCAGGTCCGGGAAATACCGGTAGGCGGTCGGCTCTGATACCAGGGCCGCACGCGCGACGGCAGGCATCGTCACCGGCCCGCCGGAGCGAATGACCTCGCGGCAGGCCTCGACGATCGCCATCCGGGTACGCAGCTTCTGGTTGACCCGGCCGGTCTGCTCGTTCGCGGTCGTCATCCCGCATCCTCCCGTCCTGCATGTTCGATCTTATCATGAGAGTTAACTTGCATAAAGAGTGGCCAACGGGCTATGTTCGTGAAAGTGAACTCTCACGAATGGAGGAGTCATGGCAGACGTCTCAGTCATCCCGGCCGATGGCGGCGAGGCGATCCAGCTGGGCCCGGTACAGATGCGGATCCTCGAAGACGGCCGCACGACCGGCCACCGGCTGGGCGTCGGCGAGATCACCATCGCTGCCCACGCCGACGGCCCGCCGCAGCACCGGCACGCCCGGCACGACGAAGGTTTCTACGTCGTGTCCGGCACCGCCCGGTTCACCGTGGGAGACACGACCTATGACGCGCCGGCCGGGACGTTCGTCATGATCCCGCCCGGCGCCCCGCACACCTTCGCCAACCCGGGCGGCGAGCCGGCGGTCCTGCTGAACACGTTCACCCCCGACCTGTACGTGCAGTACTTCCGTGACCTACGGGACATGATCGCCGCCGGTCAGCCCATGACACCGGACAACGTCGGCGTGGTGATGAACCGATACGCCACGGTTCCCGCCACCGATTTCACCGAGGAGACCCCATGACCATTACGACCACCTGCACTGTGATCCTTCCCGGCGCCGACCCGGTCGACGTCGCCGTCAGCGATTACGGTGACGGCCAGCCATTCCTGCTCTTGCACGGGGGTGGCGGCCCCGACACCGTGGCCGGATTCGGCGAGCTGTTCGCGAAGACCCACCACGTGCGGGTCATCGTGCCCACCCACCCCGGCTTCGGCGGGACCACCCGGCCCGGCGGCCTGACCAGCGTCCGGGACCTGGCCGCGCTGTACGTCGCGCTGGCCGGCCAGCTCGGGCTCGAGGACGTGACGGTGATCGGGAACTCTATCGGCGGGTGGATCGCGGCCGAGATGGCCCTGCTCGCCTCACCCCGGATCAGCGGCGCCGTCCTCGTGGACGCGGTCGGCATCGAGGTCCCCGGCCACCCGATCGCGGACTTCTTCTCCCTCACCATGGACCAGGTCTTCACGCTCAGCTTCCACAACCCCGAGCCGTTCCGCATCGACCCCGCCACACTGCCGCCCGCCGCTCAAGCCATCGCCGCCGGCAACCGCGCCGCCCTGGCCACCTACGCCGGAACGGCGATGAGCGATCCCACCCTGGCCGGACGGCTCGCCCACCTCAAGCTGGCCACCGTGGTCCTATGGGGAGACAGCGACCAGATCGCCGACCCCGGCTACGGCCGCGCCTACGCCGACGCCATCCCGCTCGCCCGCTTCCAGCTCCTCAAAGACACCGGCCACCTGCCGCAACTCGAAACCCCCGACCAGCTGATGCAGGCGATCTGGAACAGCGCCGACACCGGCCTTCCCGGCCAGCGCGACCCCGGACTCAACTAACGGAAGGCCCACCGGCAAGCCTTCGCTGCCTACCGCGTCTTTGAACCGTGATGTGGGCGGGGCTGGCCAGGCACCGCGACTCTCGCGTTCATGATTTCGCTCTCGGGATGGCGCCTGCTGCGGGGCAGGCACGGGAAGGCGCTACCACGGCGTCTTGACAGGACGGGTTGGTTAGAGGATGCTAACGGTTAGTGGATGCTAACCGAGATGCTGAGCGCTGGGGTGCGCTGGCTGACGGGACGCGCTGGGCGATCGTGGCGCGCCTGGCCGAGGGGCCGCGGGCGGTCGGGGAGCTGGCGGCGGGCCTGCCGGTCAGCCGGTCGGCGGTGTCCCAGCATCTGAAGATCCTCAAGGATGCCGGCCTGGTGGATGACGTTGCCGCGGGGACGCGGCGGATCTACCGGCTTAATCCGGCGGCGCTGGCGGCGCTGCGGGATCAGCTCGATACCTACTGGCAGCGGGCGCTGACCGCGTACGCCGAGGCCGCGGAAGTACCTGCCGAGGAGGACTGATGGCTCAGACCGAAGCGGTGACGGTCCGCAAGCAGATCGTCGTCGACGCGCCGATCGAGCGTGCCTTCACGGTGTTCACCGACCGGTTCGGGGACTTCAAGCCGCCCGAGCACAATCTGCTCGGGGCGCCGATTGCCCGGACCGTGTTCGAGCCGCGCGTCGGCGGCAATATCGTCGACCGGGCAACCGATGGCAGCGAGTGCCGGTGGGCGCGGATCCTGGCCTTTGATCCGCCGGACCGGGTGGTGTTCAGCTGGGATATCAGCCCGCGGTGGACGATCGAGACCGACCCGGCCCAAACGAGCGAGGTCGAGGTGCGGTTCTACGCCGAGTCGCCGGCCCGCACGCGGGTGGAACTGGAG
>Ga0307472_100000995_pt1 | contig 10860 bp, 9 predicted proteins | sample atmos_gasesAM5C__2_FD_204582 | JGI IMG/M metagenome (GOLD analysis project Ga0307472, IMG submission 204582) | Hardwood forest soil microbial communities from Morgan-Monroe State Forest, Indiana, United States - atmos_gasesAM5C_05 | ecosystem: Environmental > Terrestrial > Soil > Temperate... | reverse complement strand
CAAGGGTCCGACCCCCTCCTATCTCTCGGCCACGACCGGTTCGTTCCGCTGGCCCGACGTCGCGCCTCGCATTAGCCCGAAAAGTGCCGTATTTCCGGATGCATCGGGGCCGGCATTGAACGCGCGCTTGCCTTGGCGGGTCATTGTTGGGTGCGTCGCATGTCGGCGGCTTACGCCGCCACGTCAGCACGAAGTGGGCCGCAGCACGCACCCGCCGAGCGGGAAGAGAAAGGACCCGGCATGATTGCCGCACTCGCCCGTAAGTTCTTCGGGTCCGCCAACGACCGCCGCGTTCGCGGCTATCTGCCGCGCGTCAATGCGATCAACGCTCTCGAGGCGGAGCTCGCGGGCTTGTCCGACGACGCGCTGCGCGCGCGCACCGAGGCGTTCAAGCAGGAAGTGGCGCAGGGCAAGAGCCTCGACGATATCCTGGTTCCGGCCTTCGCGACCGTGCGCGAGGCGGCGAAGCGCACGCTCGGCCAGCGCCATTTCGACGTCCAACTGATCGGCGGCATGGTGCTGCATGAAGGTTCGATCGCCGAGATGAAGACCGGCGAAGGCAAGACGCTGGTGGCGACGCTTCCGGTTTATCTCAACGCGCTCGCCGGCCGCGGCGTGCACGTCGTCACCGTGAACGACTACCTCGCCAAGCGCGACGCCGAGTGGATGGGCCAGATCTACAAGTTCCTTGGCCTCACCGTCGGCGTGATCATGCACGGGCTCGACGACGAGCAGCGCAAGCAGGCGTATGATTGCGACGTCACCTACGGTACCAACAACGAGCTCGGCTTCGACTATCTCCGCGACAATATGAAGTACCGGCTCGAGGACATGGTCCAGCGCGGACATATCTACGCTATTGTCGACGAGGTCGACTCGATCCTGATCGACGAGGCGCGGACGCCGCTGATTATCTCGGGTCCGCTCGACGACCGCTCAGACTTCTACAACACCATCGACGCCTTCATCCCCAACCTCGCCAAGTCCGATTACGAGGTCGACGAGAAGCAGCGCACGGTAACGCTGACCGAGGCCGGAATGGAAAAGATGGAGCAGACGCTGCGCGACGCCGGCCTGCTCAAGGCGACATCGCTCTACGACGTCGAGAACGTCTCGACCGTGCATCACGTCAACCAGGCGCTGCGCGCCCACAAGCTTTTCCAGCGCGACCGCGACTACATCGTGCGCAACGGCGAGGTTGTCATCATCGACGAATTCACCGGCCGCATGATGCCGGGACGGCGCTATTCCGAGGGCCTGCACCAGGCGCTGGAGGCCAAGGAGCACCAGCCGATCCAGCCCGAGAACCAGACGCTGGCCTCGATCACCTTCCAGAACTACTTCCGCATGTACGAGAAGCTTGCCGGCATGACTGGCACCGCGCTCACCGAGGCGGACGAGTTCATCGACATCTACGGGCTCGACGTGGTCGAGGTGCCGACCAACATGCCGATGATCCGCCTCGACGACGACGACGAGGTCTATCGCACGGCGCCAGAGAAATATCGCGCCATCATCACGCTGATAGAGGATTGCAAGGTTCGCGGCCAGCCGATGCTGGTCGGCACGACCTCGATTGAGAAATCGGAGCAGCTCGCCGAGATGCTGCGCAAGCAGGGTTGGGAACAGCACGACTTCACCGATCCGAACGCCTTCGCCGCGCTTTACAGCGGCGACGAGGGGGCGACCAAGACCAAGGTCTTTGCCATCCTCAACGCGCGCTACCACGAGCAGGAAGCCTATATTGTCTCCCAGGGCGGCGTGCCCGGCGCCATCACCATCGCCACCAATATGGCCGGCCGTGGCACCGACATTCAGCTCGGTGGAAATGCCGATATGCGCATGCGTGAGGAGCTCAAGGACCTGCCCGAAGGCCCAGAGCGTCAGCGTCGTGCCGACGAGATTAGGGCGCAGGTCGCACGGCTCAAGGAAAAGGCGCTCGCCGCCGGCGGGCTCTACGTGCTCGGCACCGAACGGCACGAGTCGCGGCGCATCGACAACCAGTTGCGCGGCCGGTCAGGCCGCCAAGGCGACCCCGGCCATTCCAAGTTCTTCCTGTCCCTCGAAGACGACCTCATGCGCATTTTCGGGTCGGACAAGCTCGACGGCATGCTGCAGAAGCTCGGGCTGAAGGAGGACGAAGCAATCGTTCACCCGTGGATCAACAAGGCGCTGGAAAAGGCCCAGCAGAAGGTCGAGGCGCGCAACTTCGATATCCGCAAGAACATCCTCAAGTTCGACAACGTGATGAACGACCAGCGCAAGGTCATTTTCGACCAGCGCGTCGAACTGATGCGCGACGAGACCGTGGCCGAAACGATCACCGATATGCGTCATGCCGTGGTCGAGGAACTCGTCGCCAAGCACGTCCCCGAGAACGCCTATCCCGAGCAGTGGGACACCCCCGGCCTCAAGGAGGAACTTACCCGCGTGCTCGGGATCGACCTGCCGGTCGAGCAATGGGCGAAAGAGGAAGGCATCGCCGACGAGGAGATCCTCACCCGCATCGAGCGGCGCGCCGACGAGCACATGGCGGCGAAAGTTGCCCAGTGGGGCCCCGACGTCATCCGCTATGTCGAGAAGTCGATCCTACTGCAGACGCTCGATCAGTTGTGGCGTGAGCATCTGCTCGTGCTGGAGCATCTGCGCCAGGTCATCGGCCTGCGCGGCTATGGCCAGCGCGATCCGCTCAACGAATACAAGTCGGAAGCCTTCCATCTGTTCGAGGGCATGATCCAGCAGTTGCGCGAGGGCGTCACCGCGCAATTGATGCGCGTCGAGATCGTGCAGGCGCCGCCGCCCGAGGATCAGGCGAGCCTGCCCTACATGGAGGCGCATAAGATCGATCCCTCGAGCGGCGAGGACGAAATGGCGCTAGCCAACGGTGACCAGCTGCCGTCGCGCAACGGCAGCGCGGCGCGCGCGCCGATGCGCAATCCCAACGATCCGTCGAGCTGGGGCAAGGTCGGGCGCAACGAGGTCTGCCCGTGCGGTTCCGGCAAGAAGTTCAAGCACTGTCACGGCAGATACGCCTAAGCGGCAGGCTTCCTCACCGTGCCAGCCTGGTCTGCGCCAGCAGCCTGCGGAACGCGCGATCGCGCTTGAGGTGCCATTCGCGGCTCATGGCTTCGCGCCGGGTCGCGTGCCGCTCGGAATAGAGCAGCACCCACACGCGCCCACGCGTCGAGCGCGCCCCGGTGCCGGCATTGTGTTGGGCGAGACGGCGCTCGAGGTCGTTGGTCCACCCGACATAGGTCCGGTAGCGGTCCTTGCCGGGACTGCCGAGGACGTAGACGAAACAGTTCATTCGACGCTGCTTAGCCCTTGCCGTCAGCGGGCGCGCGCAGAGGGCCGCCGCCCGGGACCGCGAATCACCCCGATAGAATCGGCCTTCCTTCGTGCGGTGACCAGCGCCATGCCGGGGCGCCGGGCGCGATCCGCACGCCGCCGACCCAGCGCTCGGGCGGCCGCAGGGAAAGCCAGTCGCGTTCGCCCGCGAGCACGGCCGCGCCGTCCGGCGTGAGCACCAGCGCGTGGCGGTGCCATGTCAGCGCGACCGTCGCCGCGTCGATCTCGAACGGCGGCGGTTCGACCTGGGCCATCTCGCGCAGGACGGCCCAGAACATGATGTCGCCGAGGAAGGGCAAGGGCTCAGTGCGCGACTGAATGGCTGCGAACATTGCTGCGACGGTGCGCGGCCCGGCGTGCAATTGCGCGAGCGCAAGACGCTGGGTAAGAGCAAGGCCGTCTTGCGTCCACGGCAACTCCTGCAGGTGCCGCATGATCGCGGCAGCCATCACTGGCAGCGCGGGCGTGCCGTCGGCGGCAATCGCATGGAGTGTGAGCGGCGACGGCTCGCGCAACGCGTTCCACACGGCGATGCCGAGCGCGGTCTGCTGCGATGACACCGGCTTGCGTTCGTCCCACAACGAGCGCAGGTCGGCGGGCGACAATTGTCCGAGCCCGATGAAGCGTGCGAGGCCGGCAAAGCGATCGATGCAAATCAGCGCGAGATCGCGCGGTGGCGGGCGGTCGGCGAATGCGGCCAGCACGCGCGCCAGCACGAGCTGATCGTAGCTGTCGTGCTCGAACCACAGCACAATCCGTTCGTATCGTTCGGGGGCTTGCGTCAGCGCGTCGTATTCGCGCCCGAGCCTCGCCTGCGCTTCGGCTTCGGCGACGAAATAGTTCTCGGCGATGAACCGCGCGCGGAGCTGCAGCAGATCGCCGGCGCGGGGCACCGGCCCCTGACAATAAGGATCGCTGAATTCCTGAAAGTCGCCGGCGAAGCCAGCGTCGCGCAGCTTGTCGCGGATATCCGAGCCGCAACGGATGTGCAGTGTGCGGCGATCGGCGTCAGGCGGGGTCTTGTCGGGGCGTTGCGGCGCGCGCGTCAGCGCAGCCCGCCCCAGCGGCTGTCGAAGCTCGACGACGGCAACACGGGCTGGGCGCCACTCATCAGGCTCGCGCCGCTTGCTGGATTGGCGGCCGGGGCATTCGTCGCCGGCCGGCTCTGCGGGTCGGGCGCTTCGGCGACCTTCTGCTGCGACTCGGTCTTGGGGGGCTGCGGGCGGCTCGCGCCGGCAACCGGGGCGGTGATCGACGCGGTGACGCCGGTATTGGCCGGCGCGGCAGCCGGCGCGGGTTTTGCAGGCTTGGCCGCGGCCGTCTGAGCAGGGGTTTGCTGCGGTGCTTCAACCGTCTCCGGGCCGCGCAGGCCGATCCATCTTCCCATCGTTGCGAGCGCGCCCGGTGGCGGCGGCGACGCGGGTTTGGCTTCGGCGGACGCGGTCTTGAACAGGTTGCCGAACAGCCGATCCGACGGCGAGGGGTCCTCGGCCGCAACCGCGGTCACCGCGGTGGACGCGCCCTTGCGTTGCGGGCCGTTGCGCGGCGGCGCGTCCGCCCCGTCGGCGACCGAACCGGTGTTGCCAGATTCGCGCGGAGGAACAACATTGTTGCCCATCGACATCGGCGCCACTGGGGTCGACACAACCCGCATGCGACCGTCCGAGTCGCTGATCTCGCGCGCCTTGAGCTTGGCGAGGAAGGTCGGATGCATGCCGCCGTCAGTGCCGGTGCGGACCGCGACGGTCGCCGTCCCGCGGGTGACAAGTTCGGCGAATTCGCGCTCGTCCTGCGATTGCTTGTCGCGCACCGCCTTGGCGAGTTCCTGCGGCACTTCGTAGACCGGGCACTTGCCGCGCGGATCGAAGCGCAGCGGCTGCGTGGCATTGGCCGGCGCCGCGGCGTCGAACACATAGCGCTTCTCGCACACCTCGACCTTGGGTTCGCGCCGCGATAACTCGAAGTGATCGTTGCCCTCCTTGAGCATGCGCCAGAACGCCAGATGCGGGCTGTTGCGATGCTTGGCCATGTTGAGCGGCGTCATCCGGAACGGATAGGCCTGCACTTGGAAGGATTTCTGGCCGCCGAAGAACGACTCGCGAGCGAGCGCGTAGATTTCGACGATCTGCTCGTCGGTCATGGCGTAGCAGCCGCGTGACGAACAGTCGCCGTGCACCATGAGATGCGCGCCGGTGCGATCGAGTGACTTGTCGAACGCGTTGGGGTAACCGAGATTGAAGGACAGAAAATAGCTCGAATTCGGATTCATCTGCCCGGGCGTGATCGTGTAGAAGCCCTCGGGCGCCTGGCGGTCGCCTTCCTTGATCTTCGGTCCGAGTTCGCCCGACCAGCGGCAGATTGGATAGCTCTTGAGCAGCGCGAAGCGGCCGGACTCATCCTGCTTCCAAATCTCGAGTTCCGCGTCCTCCTTGAACAGCCGGACCAGTATCGGAGATTCCTTGGGCATGCGCTTCTGCTCGAGCGCGCTCAGCATCTCGGGCGAGAGCTCCTTGAGTGCCTTGGAAGGAATCGAAACGCCGTCGGTCTCGCAGCCGGCAAGTGCAAATGCCGCGGCGACCGCTGCGGACGCCAAAAGCGTGCGGATCAGAGACGGACGTCGGCTCAACACCACACTCCCCAGAAGATGGCGGGTCCCCGTAAGCCTAGCGAACGACGGCTATCCTTAAGATGAGGCGATCGCAAGGCAAAGGCCACCCCAGCCCCAACCATTGAGCATCGCCATGGTGAATGAAAGATAAACCGGCGTCAAAGGCTCAATGAACGGAGGTAGACGGCGTAGTGGATAGGTCCCGCCCAGGTGGCGGTATCCCGTCACGGGCCACGGCCGGCATTGGAAATGTGGCAAAGACGCCCAAATCGAGCCAACCACCGGCCGAATCAGCCGCTTAGTCGAGCGAGCGCCCGATCGCCATGAACTTGTCCCGACGCTGCCGGCGCACGCTGTCCCGGTCGTAGAGCTTGAGGTCGGCAAGGGTCTGAGCGAGCGCGTCGCCGGTCGCGGCGATGGCCGCGGCCGGATCGCGATGGGCGCCACCGATCGGCTCGGTGACAATCTCGTCGATGACGCCGAATCGGATGAGCTCCTGGGCAGTAATTTTCATATTGGTCGCTGCGTCCTGGGCCTTGGCGGTGTCGCGCCACAGGATCGAGGCGGCGCCCTCGGGCGAGATCACGCTGTAGATCGCGTGCTCCAGCATCAGCACGCGGTTTGCCGTGGCGATGGCGATCGCGCCGCCCGAGCCGCCCTCGCCGAGGATGACCGCGACATTGGGCACTCCCAGATTGAGGCAGGCGTCGGTCGAGCGCGCGATTGCTTCGGCCTGCCCGCGCTCCTCGGCGCCGATGCCTGGATAGGCGCCCGCCGTATCGACGAGTGCGATCACCGGTAAGTCGAAGTGGTCGGCCATGTCCATCAGCCGAACTGCCTTGCGATAGCCCTCCGGCCGCGCCATGCCGAAATTGTGCTTAAGCCGGCTCTCGGTCGTCGAGCCTTTCTCGTGGCCGATCAGGCACACGCCCTCGCCGCGGAAGCGGCCGAAGCCGCCGACGATCGCCTCGTCCTCGCCGAACTTGCGGTCGCCGGCGAACGGCATGAAATCGGTCAGCAGCTGGGCGACGTAGTCGAGACAGTGCGGGCGCTGGGGGTGGCGAGCTACCTGCGTCTTCTGCCACGGCGTCAGCTCGGCGTAGAGATCCTTTAAGGCCTGCGCGGCCTTGGCCTCGAGCCGCGAAATTTCGTCATCGATCGCGACCGCTTCACCGCTTTCGCCGAGCGCGCGCAGTTCCTCGACCTTGGCCTCGAGCTCGGCCACGGGCTTTTCAAAGTCGAGATAGCTGCGCATCAATCCGGATAACATCGCTCAGGTCCGTCTGGCACCCTGCACGGCATGGCAAACTCCCTATCGGGCAGGTACAAGTCAAGTGAAACGGCCGGCGTTTGTTCCGGCGCGCTCACGTCTGCCCCAACGGATGCAGGTCGCGCACCAGGCTTTTCAGACGTTCTTCCAAAACGTGGGTGTAGATTTGCGTGGTCGAGATGTCGCAATGGCCGAGCAGCGTCTGCACGATGCGCAGGTCGGCGCCGTTCTGCAGCAGGTGACTGGCAAAGGCATGGCGCAGCACGTGCGGGCTCACGCGGTCGGCTGCGAGCCCCGCCGCCGCCGCGAGTTCCTTCAACTCGCGCGCGGCGTGCTGGCGCGTGAGGTGACCGCTGTCGCCGAACGAGGGAAACAACCATTTCACCGGCGCGTCAGGCGCGGCTTTCGCCAGCGCGTCACGGTAGTCTCGCATCGCGGCCTTGGCCGCGGCGTTGAGCGGCACCAGCCGTTCGCGGCCGCCCTTGCCGCGCACAATCAGCATGCGCTCGTCGCGGTTCGCGGCCGAGGCCGGCAGCGCGACCAACTCGGACACGCGCAGGCCCGTGGCGTAGAGCACTTCGATCAGGCAGAGGAGGCGCAAGCCGCGCACGCGTTGAGCGGCCGCCAGCGCGGCGTCGTTGGCCTGCTTGCGCGCCGCTTCGATCAGGCGGTCGACCTCGACGACCGACAGCACCTTGGGCAGCGGCCGGCCGCGCTTGGGCCCCTCGAGCACGGCGGCCGGGTTATCGCTGCGATGGCCTTCCGCATAGAGGAAACGGTGGAGTTGGCGGATCGCCGAGAGACGCCGTGCCAGTGACGATGCCTTGAAGCCGCGCTCGTTCAAGCCGGCGAGATAGGAGCTGACGGCGTCAGTCGTCACCTTGGCGATGGTGTCGCCGCTGTCGCCGAGATGGGCGGAATAGTCGGCGAGATCCTTGCCGTAGGCGGCGAGCGTGTTTTCGCTGGCGCCGCGTTCGGCAGCGAGCATGTCGAGGAACAGCTCGATCAGCCTGTGGTCGGAATGTCGCGACGGGCGAGCCATTGCGGTCGCTGCGTTGATGTTCAGCGCTGCTTCACGAACTTGTCGGGCGGGACCGTGACGCTGATGTCGCGCGTCTTGGGATCGACGAGCGTCGCCAGCGCGAACATCGCGCCATAGCCGATGCCGCTGAGGATGCCGACGACCACGAGAATCCGAAGCAGGCTCGGCATGACGGCTGCTCGACGGGAACTCCGCCCGTCGCACGGGCGGATGCCTGGTGTGGTGGATTTGAAGTTCCTACGCTCGTTGCAGGACGTTCGTATCGGTGCTTCAAATCCCAGACCACACGAGAGTCACAAAGTTGCTAGTGTCGCCTTGGTTCCGAGGTTCGTATCAGCACGTGCCGCGACGGCTTACGAATCGCGGAATTGGCACACCAGACTACGACCACGATCCGCCATTCCTGACAAGGGGCAAGGGGGTAACGGGTTGTTTCCAAGGGAGCTTTATGGGAGACGTGGCGGCGCATTTCGGGACAGTACGACCATGCCTGATGTTGCGGTGCACAATAGCGTCGTCGCAGCGCCGGCCGAGGCCGCTCTGGTGAACGTCCTCGGCAAGCGATCGGTCGTGCTCGTCGGGATGATGGGGGCGGGCAAGTCGTCAATCGGCAAGCGCCTGGCGGCGCGGCTTGGCATCCCTTTCGTCGACGCCGACGCCGAGATTGAAGCGGCCGCCGGCATGACCATCTCGGAGATTTTCGCCCGGCATGGCGAAAGCTATTTCCGCACCGGCGAAGCGCGCGTGATCGCGCGGCTGCTTGAAGGCGGACCTCAGGTCCTCGCGACCGGCGGCGGAGCATTCATGAACGAGGACACGCGCGCCAGCATCGGCGCCAAGGGCATCTCGGTCTGGCTCAAGGCCGACTTCGACGTCCTGATGCGCCGGATCAAGCGGCGCAGCGATCGTCCGCTGCTCAAGACCGAGGACCCCGCCGCCACGCTCAAGGCGCTGATCGCGGCGCGCTATCCGGTCTACGCCGCAGCCGAACTGACGATCGAATCGCGCGAAATCCCGCACGAGACCATCGTCGAGGAGATCATTGTCGGACTGCGCGGCCGGCTCGGTCGCGACCCGGCGGCGGAAGGATGTGCGCTGTGACAATGCCGCTGCGCACCAGTGAACCGACCATCGTCAATGTCGCACTCGGTGCGCGAGCCTATGACATCGTCATCGGGCGCGGTACGCTTGCCGCGCTCGGTGCGCGCCTCGCTGCGCTCAAGCCTGGTGCCAAGGCCGCGATCGTCACCGACGAGACGGTCAGGGATCATCATCTCGCCGCGACCGAAGCAGCGCTCGCGGCCGGCGGCATTGCCGCGATCAGCGTTGCCGTGCCGCCGGGCGAAGGCTCGAAAAGTGTCGCTTCGTTCGAGCGCGTGTGCGACGCGCTGATCGCCGAAAGGATAGAGCGCGGCGACCTCGTGGTCGCACTCGGCGGCGGCGTGGTCGGCGATCTCGCCGGCTTTGCGGCGGCGAGCGTGCGGCGCGGGCTCGACTACGTGCAAATCCCGACCACGCTGCTGGCGCAGGTGGATTCCTCCGTCGGCGGCAAGACCGGCATCAATTCCCAGCACGGCAAGAACCTGATCGGCGCCTTTCACCAGCCGATCCTGGTCGTCGCCGACACCGTGCTGCTCGACACGCTGCCGCCACGCGAGTTCCGCGCCGGCTATGCCGAGGTCGTCAAATACGGCCTGCTCGGCGATGCCGCTTTTTTTTCCTGGCTGGAAGCGAATGGGAAGGACGTGTTTGCCGGCGGATCCGCGCGCGAGCATGCGATCGCCACCAGCTGTCGTATGAAGGCGGCGATCGTCGCCCGCGACGAGCGCGAGACGGGCGAGCGCGCGCTGCTCAATCTCGGCCACACCTTCGGCCACGCATTCGAAGCGGCCGTGGGCTTCTCCGATCGCCTGTTGCACGGCGAAGCAGTCGCGCTCGGCATGGCCACGGCGTTCGCCTTCTGCGTCCGGCGCGGCCTGATCGCCGCGGCGGAGGCCGAGCGCGTCACGCGCCATCTCGCGGCGGTCGGATTGCCGACGCGTCTGTCCGACGTGCCGGGCGGGCTGCCGGGAGCCGATCGCCTGATGGACATCATGTCGCAGGACAAGAAGGTAAAGCGCGGCAAGCTCACCTTCATCCTGGCGCGGGCCATCGGCGCGGCGTTCGTTGCTTGCGACATCGACGCCGCTGATGTTCATGCCTTTCTTGTCGGAAAGCTCGCCGAGCGATGACCAAATCGGACTGGTTCATTCTTGTTGCGGTTCTGATCTGCCTCTTGTTGTCCTTCCTCTTCTCCGGCAGCGAGACGGCGCTGACCGCGTCGTCGCGCGGCACCATGCTGCATCTCGCCAAGCACGGCAATCGCAGGGCGGCGCTGGTCAACCGGCTGTTGGCGACGCGCGAGCGGCTGATCGGTGCGCTGCTGTTCGGCAACAACGCCTCCAATATCGCGGCCTCAACGCTGGCGACCGGGCTGCTGCTGGCCTGGTTCGGCGAAGTTGGCGTGATCTACGCGACCGTCGTCATGACCGTGCTGGTGGTCGTGTTCTGCGAGGTGTTGCCGAAGACGGCCGCCCTCGACTCGCCCGACCG
>Ga0307472_100000994_pt1 | contig 10860 bp, 9 predicted proteins | sample atmos_gasesAM5C__2_FD_204582 | JGI IMG/M metagenome (GOLD analysis project Ga0307472, IMG submission 204582) | Hardwood forest soil microbial communities from Morgan-Monroe State Forest, Indiana, United States - atmos_gasesAM5C_05 | ecosystem: Environmental > Terrestrial > Soil > Temperate... | reverse complement strand
ATAGCGTGTCTTGATAAACGAGCGGGAGGCTAGGATCCACCGAAGCGGCGGCGCTACGGACCTCGGGGATGATGGCATGAAGGTCGCCGGAATAGCGCACCTCGAAATCGTAGTAAAAGTGCCTAAGAACCTGGGAATAGTGATAGTAAGCGCCCGGTTGCGGCCTCTCGTCGAGGCTCTCGTATTTTGCGTCCTTGACCACACCAATGACTTCGAAATCGGCGGCATGCTCAGGATCGCTTTCGATGCCAAAGCGTCGGCCAATTGGGGAACCACCCGGAAAATAGAGGCGCGCCATCGTTTCGTTGATTACGGCGACCTTCGGCGATGTGGCGGCATCCTGCAGGCCAAAAGTGCGTCCGATGAGTAAGGGAATTCCCATCGTGGCGAAGTAGCCCGCTCCGACTGCGTTGTGGATGACATGCGGGTTGTCTCCCGCATTTGGAGTCGCCCCAAGCACGGAGACTGGTGTGCGCCACGCGCCCTGATTGAAAGTCGACAGAGACACGCTGTCAGCCCGAACGCCAGGTTCGGCGGCTACTCTCTGTTCGATCTGTTGGTAGAGATTTACGAGGCGGGAATCCAGTTTGTAGCCAAGGGCCGCCGGATCGATTGAGAAAAGCACAACTTTCTTTTCATCGAATCCCCGGTTTACGCGATTGAGATTGACCAGGGTACGCAGAAACAGGCCGGCGCCGATGAGAAGCACAAAGGAAAGCGCGACCTGAGAGACGATCAACGCACTGGAAAAACGGCTGCGCACGCCCAACGCAGCGGCACCTCGTCCAGACTTAAACGCGTCGGTGAGGTTAACGTCCGTGGAGCGCAGCGCGGGCAGCGTGCCAAAAAGAAGCGCAGTGACAAGCGAGATCAGAAAAGTGAAAGCAAGGAGACGCACATCAGGCGCGATGTTGAGCGGGAGCGGTTCCGGTCCGGCAGAGATCCATGCCCGGATAGCCCGGCTGGCCCATGAGGCGAACAAAAGCCCTAGCATCCCGCCAAGACAAGCCAGCAGCAGGCTTTCTGTAAGCAATTGACGAAACACTCGCGCGCGACCAGCGCCAACGGCGGTACGCACAGCGATTTCTCGCTGACGGTTGGCCGAACGAGCTAACAATAGGTTGGCGATATTCGCGCAGGCAATCAGTAAGACCAAAGCCACAACAACCATTAAGATTTGCAAAGGCAACGAGTACTCACGCAGTTCCGAAAGACCGCGCGCAGCAGAAGTGAGCGGAATCCATGCTTCGTCGATATTGCGCTGCCGATGGGGCGGGATGAACGGCCCGGCGAAATCGCGCCAGATCGCCTTGGCAAGAACGTTGGTGCCAGCTTCAGCCTGCGCAACCGAAACGCGGGGCTTAAGCCGCGCCAGAATGTAGAGAGAATCCCACCATCTATCTTCCAAGCCGTTCCAACCAGGCGAAACCTGCTTTTGCATAGAGAGTGGAATCCAAACATCGGGAGATTCACCCACCGTGGTGCCGAAGAAGTTGCCAGCGGTCACACCGACGATGGTGTAGAGCGTCGGGCCGATGGCTATGGTCTTGCCGATGACCGCAGGGTCGCGGGCAAAGCGGCGAGTCCACCAGGAATAGCCAATCACGGCGATCGCGTGCGCGCCCAGTGGTTCGTCATCCAGCTTCGTGAACTCTCGGCCTAGAACCGGCTCGACGCCGAGCATAGAGAAATAGGTCCCGGAGACGAGCTGCACATTCATCGGCTCCAGGCTCGCACTGCCCGCCACCCTACCGTGCATTCCGTCGAACGGCACACTCATCATGGCGCTGGTCTCGGAGAAGACCTGATTCCTCTGCGCGACCTCTTCGTAGAAGCGATATGAGTAAAGTACGTCGTCCACACCACTGGTGCTTCCCTGGCCCCGCCCTGTGCCGAGGAGGACAAGTTCGTTCGGGTTCTTTACCGGCAAGTTGCGGAGCAGGACGGCGTTTAGGAGGCTAAAAATTGCGGTGTTGGCGCCGATGCCGAGAGCGAGCGTGAGAACGGCGACAACCGTGAATCCGGGGGACTTGCGTAGCGTTCGGGAGGCGAAGCGCAAATCCTGCCAGCACGTCTCCACGAAGAATTCCCAGCCGCCAGAGCGAACGATTTCCTTGGCGATTTCGACGCTGCCCCGCTCCAAGCGCACAGCGCGAAGGGCAGCGTTTGGGTTCATCCCCTGCTTCGTCTTTTCTTCAGTCGCCATATCCTGGTAGGCGCGAAGCTCCTCATCCAACTCCCGGTCGACCCGCTCCCTTCGGAACAACGATCGAAGCCCGCTCGCTATGTTTCGTAGCAGGGACATGGCTCTTCACTCGTACCTCAATGCAATCATGGGATCGACACGCATCGCCCGACGGGCGGGGAGACAGCACGCGAGCAAAGTCACCGCGCACAAGAGTGCCGTGACGCTGATAAACGTGATTGGATCGGTCGGGACAACACCGTAAAGCAAGGATGAAAGAAGCTGTCCCGCTCCAAATGCGATGCCGAGGCCGAAAACCAAGCCAACTAAGGTCAGAAACAGCCCATGCCGGACGACGAGATTTAAGATGTCGCTCCGCTGAGCACCTAGGGCAACGCGCACACCGATTTCGTGAGTGCGTTGTGAAACTATGTAGGAAATGACCCCAAAGAGCCCGATGCTAGTTAGGACCAATGCTAGAAATCCGGACACACCGAGCAAGAGACCAGTGATCCGGGCAGGAAAGAGAGGGAGGCTCATATATTGCCGCATGGTTTCCAGATTGGTTGGAGCGATATTGGGGTCCACCGAATGAATTTCGCGCCGTATGCTGTCTAGTAGAGTTGCTGGGTCACTGGAGGTGCGCACGACCAGTGTGCGCCTCGCCCGCAACTGAGGCAGGTAAGCAACGGGTATAGGGGCCTCCCCGATGGTTCGGTACTTGCCGGTAGGGACGACTCCAATGACTTCGGTGCTGGACTTCTCTCCGAAAAAGGTCATTCGTTGGCCCACTGGATCTTGGTTTTTCGAGAGCCGTATTGCCAAGGCCTCGTTAATGATCGCCACACCGCTTCCTTCTGCACCGTCGGAAGAAACAAAGTCGCGACCTCGCAACAGCGGAATACCCATGGTCTGAAAGTAGTCGGGCGCAACGCGCAATATGTCGACTGGTATTGCGTCGCTTTTGCTTGACGCGCGGTGCATTGGATCGAGGATGGTGTGCTCGCGCGCAGGTCCAAGGGGCAGATGGTCGGTGAAGCTTGCCGCGGTTACTCCGGGAAGCGCTCGAACATGCTCAGATAGTTGTTCATAAAAGGTGCGCACTAGGGTGTCAGAATAACCTAGGCTTCCGGGGTCGAGAGTCGCGGCGATCACATGCTGGGTGTTAAAGCCGGGATTGATCGAACTGGCGTTCCGGAGGCTTCTCACGCACAGGGTAGCGCAGACAAGCAGCACTGTGCATGTGGCGACTTCACCTGTGATAATAAGGCTGCGCAATCTGGACTTGCGGAAACCGGCTGGCCGAGTTTCGTCCTTGAGATTCGAAGCCAGCTGGACTTTGGCGCTGCGGAGGGCCGGTGTTAGTCCAAACGCCACACCGCAAATCAGCGATACGATTACCGTGAAAACGAGCACTCGCCAATCAATGGGCAGCCTCAGCGTGATAGGCAGGCTCGCCGGCTTCAATGCGAGCAGGAGCGGCGCTGTCCAGTAGGCCAAAATCAATCCCAGTAATCCTGCAACGCTGGAGAGCAGTGTGCTTTCGACGAGCATTTGCTGGATCAGTCGCCCTCGTCCTGCGCCCAATGCGGAACGAACGGCCATTTCTCGTGTTCGTCCGGTCGCGCGCGCGAGCAGGAAACTAGCCACATTCGCACACGCGATAAGGAGTACGAATCCAAAGACAGCCAAAAGCAATGACGTGAACGCGCTGACGTAAACTCGCAAAGGGGCAGGGATGAGGGTTGCCGGGAAGACAGTTGCTTCCAAGTTTCTTTTCAGGTCGGGATGATCCATCTCGATCTGATGCTCCAGTAAGCTCGCCTCGGCGCGTGCCCCGTCGGTGCTTGCTTCGGGTTTCAGTCGCCCAATGGCTATGAGCGAATGTACGCCCCAATTGCTAAGTCTTCCTTTGTCCCTTGTGATTTGTTCAACCATCGCAGTGGGTGCCCAGAAGTCCGGCTCGAAGCCCACCAAGAGACCAGTGAAGCCCGCTGGCGCTACTCCGATGACGCTGTAGTCCGCGCCATTCAGCATGAGGGTTTTTCCGACAATCGTGGAATCAGAAGCGAGGTATCGGCGCCAAAACCCATAACCAAGCACGATCACGGGCTGAGGATTCTCTGGGTGATCGTCGTCTGCTGAGATCGTGCGCCCCAGAACAGCATTCACGCCGAGCAGGGGGAAGAAATTGCCTGAAACAAGCTGAGCGAACACAGTCTGACCATCGCCGGACTTGTTCCAGATGACTACGTGCGGTTCGAGATCATATACGAGCATTCCGCCGAAGGACTGGTTGTGATCGCGGTAGTAGAGGTAATCGGGGTAGGTCAATGGCATATACCCCTGCGCGCCAGAATCACGCGGATTGTGCATCCAGATCTCCCGCAGTTCCTCGGGTGCTTTGACACCTTCAGGTGGGCGGAGCAGCAAAGCATTCACGAAGCTGAATACCGTCGTGTTCAGGCCAATGCCAAGCGCCAACGCGATCACAACAGTTGCAGTTGAACCCGGATTCCTGCGGAGCATGCGGACAGCAAAGAGCAAATCTCGCCACAGCGTGTCCACCACGGATTCCCAGCTAGCTGACCGAATGACTTCTTTCGCAATCTCGGCGCTCCCTCGCTCCAGGCGGACGGCCCGGACAGCTTCCTTACGGCTCATACCTTGCTCCATTTTGTCCGCCGCTTCCATCTCCAAATAGGCGCCTAGTTCTTCATCCAACTCTCGTTCGACTTGGTTCCTTCGGAAAAGCGACCGCACCCCAGTTGCAAGATTTCTGAGCAAAGACATAGCTCACCTCTACGAGGCCTCTAAAATTCTCGCGATTGCCGCCGCTTGCTTGCCCCATTCCCGTGTTTCGCTGTCGAGCCTCTTTCGTCCCTTCGCCGTCAGAGTGTAGTACCTCGCTCGCCTGTTGTTTTCAGTGGGTTTCCACTCGCCATCGATGAGCCCTTCCCTCTCTAATCGTTGAATGGCGAGAAATAATGAGCCCGCATTCAGGCAGAAAACGCCCCTGCTCATCTGTTCGATTCGCACGGAAATCCCATATCCATGCATAGGCTCCAGCGCCAACGTTTTTAGGATGAGCATATCCAGCGTGCCCTGGACGAGATCACTCGGCTTGTCTGACATAAACCTTCTTCCCCTTGGCTACCAAGAGGAACATACGCTTCTTCTACTGGTTGTCAAGAGGAGAAGACCCCAAAATTCATGAGGAAATTCATGAGGAAAAGACCTGAGAATTCATGGCGGCAGACAAACAGTCAGGGGATTGCCGCAAAGACCGAATCGAACGTGGTAGAAAAAACGACCCCGGGAGGCTTCCTCCGATTAGGAATGCTGCATCGCCTTCATGCATATATCTGTGTTAATATGAAACTCGCATGAGCGCGCCAATTCTTACAGGCGGTTTTGCCAGAAGAGCTTGCAGTCAGGGGCACTCGAGGCGGCCAGTGCGCTGTATGCGAATCTTGCAAAGCCCTTGTTTGCAAGGTTTTAGGTTAAGTTGTTGATTCCACGGTTGGGGACGTAGTTCAGTTGGTTAGAACGCTGCCCCGTCGCTGGTTAGCATCCTACACTGTCACAGCCGTCCCTCAGTCCCAACAGTTCCATTAATTATCCTTTTCCCTTTCCCTCTCTGGCCTTACCGTGCCGCGGGGTGCCTTTTCGCCGACTGATACCCGCTTCTTTCGTGAAGTGAAGCATGGCGTTTCGCAGCAGCCAATTTGCTTTGGTTTGATAGCCACGACCGTCCGCTTTGAGCCAGGCAATGACGTCCGAATCCAGACGCATAGTTACCGGTTTCTTCTTTGGCCGATAGAACTTGCCGATTTCGGCTCCGCTCCAATCGAGAACTGGGGGCGCGTCGGAAAAATCAATGTCCGCGTCTCTTTTTGCGGCGATGGCGCGGATGTCTCGCCTCTGCTCCTTTGTGAGTTTCCTCATAAGCTCTCCTTTCATGCGACTCAGCAGCCCGAGCCGAAATGATACGAATGATTTCTTCACCTTGTTTCTCATAGAAAGTATGCACGACCAGTAGAATCGAACCGGGCCCTATGGCTCCAATCGTTATCCATCGCTCTTCATCTTCAGAAGTGAAGTCGCGTTGCGTGAGAGCGTAGGGATCATCGAAAACGAGCATTGCCGTTTCAAAACGAACGTCGTGCTTGCTAAGGTTTTGCCGGTTCTTCTGTTCATCCCATTCAAATCGCATAGGCTGGTCGTGACGAAAAGAGAATACAGTCTTTATTTGAGAGTGTCAATACAATTGTATGTACAGCCGCTGGGCTGCCGATCGCGTCGTCGCTCGAATGCTGTTTCGTCTCTTGCGCGCATCTGTGCTAGTATAAATCTCGCGCGAGCGCACTAATTCTTACAGGCGGTTTTGCCAGGAGAGCTTGCAGTCAGGGGCACTCGAGGCGGCCAGTGCGCTGTATGCGAATCTTGCAGAGCCCTTGTTGCAAGGTTTTAGGTTAAGTTGTTGATTCCACGGTTGGGGACGTAGTTCAGTTGGTTAGAACGCTGCCCCGTCATTGGTTAGAATCCCGCACTGTCACGGCCAAATCCCTACCCCGCTCCAAACATCACGCGCACAACGCATATATATAAGGATGCCTCGCGATCAATGACCTCCGCGCTTGCTACGCGCATAGATGAAATGCCTGACCTTGATAGGCTTCGATTCAAAATCGCCGAACAAACGCCGCAGATGGCTGCCACCAAGTGAGCATCCCAAACCGCGGGCAGGTCCCATAGTTGGGGCCTGCTCGCCTTTGTGAGCGGATGGCTGACCCTCTGTTCCCGTAGAACCTGCCACCAACAATGAAGTTTAGTGAACCGCTGCCTGCGTTCCCTTCGGCGGTCGCTTCATCAGCAAAACCAAGGGGACCATGCAGCCGCAGATAATGCTGAGATATTGGAGGATATCGATATAACTCAAGACGCTGGCCTGTGCTTGCAGAGATCGGTAGATAACCAGAATCGCTTTGGTCTGAGCATCGGCCACAGCTGCAGTGCTGCTCAGCAAGTGGCGGGTGAGCGATCCTGCCTGCTGGAGATATGCCGGGCTACCAGCTTGCACATGCTGCACCAAATATTGCTGGTGTACCTGCTGATGACGCGCCAGCATCGTCGTAAAGAAGGATGTTCCGGCAGAGCCACCGACATTGCGTGCAAGGTTCGAGAGTCCGGAAACGTCGTTATTTTTGCCGGGAGGAACGCCGACATAGATCAGCGTGTTGAGTGGCACAAATAGGAAGGCTAAACCGATCGATTGAAGAAAGCGCAGCTTGGCGGCGTATGCGAAACTCATCTGTAGGTCGAGGCTGGTCGTATAAAACAGCGCAAGTGCCATTGCGGTGAAACCGAACATGATGAGGTATCGTCCATCGATTTTCGAGATCAGGAAACCCACAATGGGCATGCAAATGATCGTCGCCAGACCTCCGCTGGACATGGCGTAACCGGAGAGTTGTGCCGTATAGCCCATGAGTGATTGAAGAAGTTGTGGCAGCAGAACAAGCGTCGCGTACAGGGTGAAGCCGAACACGAACATCATCAGGAAGGACACGGAAAAATTCCGTGAGGCGAATAATTTCAAGTCCAGCACAGGGCGGTTCTTCCCTTGCGCCTGGCGTAGCTCCCATACGATTAGAGCAATGAGGCCAATCACAGCAAGCATCGTAAACGCGACGATGAAGTTGGATCCGAACCAGTCGTCTTCTTGTCCCTTGTCGAGCACCACTTCGAGGGAACCGAAGGTAAGCGCGACAAGACCGAAACCAATCAGGTCGAGACGAAACCCTCCTCGTTTGGCATCTTCGACCTCCCTCTTGATTTTGGGCGTGTCCTCTACCAGCCGGTGCGTCAGAAAAAGCGACAAGATGGCGATTGGGATGTTGATGAAAAAAATCCACCGCCAATCGTAGTTGTCCGTGATCCACCCTCCCAGAGTCGGGCCGACGATGGGTGCGGTGACGACGGCCAATCCGTAGACTGCGAAGGCTTGTCCACGCTTTTCCGGCGGAAAGGTGTCGGCCAGAATGGATTGCTCCGACGGCTGCAATCCGCCGCCCCCCAGGCCCTGAATCACGCGAAACAGCAACAGCAGGGGCAGTGATGGAGCCAGCCCGCACAGCAGCGAGCTGACGCCGAAGATCGCAACGCACGTCATATAAAACTTCTTGCGTCCAACGATGCCGCCCAAATAAGCGCCTATAGGCAAAACGATTGCGTTGGCAACGAGGTAGGAAGTGAGGACCCAGGTAGATTCGTCCTGCGAAACGCCAAGCGAACCTGCAATGTGCGGCAACGCGACATTGGCGATGGATGTATCGAGCACCTCCATGATGGTTGCCAGGGTGACCGTAACTGCGATGATCCACGGATTATGCTTCGGCTTGTAGACGTCTTCCACGTTCAGCGACCTTCTTTTTTAACGATACCGCATGGTACGGTATTGCTGTCTATGAGATGCTGGTCACCGCCGGGGCGTTACGGAAGAAATGAAATTTGAATGGAAAGCGATACTTTAGCCGCGGAGCTTATTTTCGTGAAGACAACGAACCACAGGCGAAAGCCACGGCCAATCCGGGCCAGGCTGGATGAAGAACGGTCTCGCGGTGATCGAGCGGCGAATGACTGGCATCTTCAGCAGATAGGAGATACGCTGCGTAATTTCGGCGCGGCCGTGATCAGACTCGCGCTGTATCACAAACCCGATTGGTTGGAGACGGCTCTCACGTTCTGTTCGAGCCAGCCAGCGATCGCCCGCCCAACCTCGTCGGGACTGTCCTCTTGCACGAAGTGGAGACCTTTGACGACTACGTGATGCTGATTAGGGAAGTTGCGCGCCATTCTCCTGATTCGGCCCGTGATGAATACACCGGGCTCCGCGTCGATAAAGAGCTTCGGCAGCGACGCCGTTTTCAGCCATGCGGAGTAGGCGGCAATCCGATCGTGGACATCGGTCGGCTCGCCCGACAGCGGCACTTCGCGTGCCCACTGCAATGTCGGCCAGCGATCGTCGCCGGCCTCCAAGAATGGTCGCCGGTACTCTGCCATCTCGTCCGCCGACAGCGTCCGTTGCGTGACGCCGGGCAGCATCTTCTCGATGAACATGTTCTCACCGAGCACCAGAGCTTCGCCCGCCGACGAACGCACGGCCTTCAGCGTCGGACGGAAGCTTTCTGGCAGATCCTCCAGGGTGAGCGGAGCAACGAACGTCTCCATATAAGCTATCGCGCGAACGCGCTGCTGATGGCGGTACGCCCAGTCGAAGCCCAAGGCCCCTCCCCAGTCGTGCAGGACGAGCGTCAATGGCTCCGTTCCGACCACCCTATCGATGAAGGCGTCAACGTAACGGGCGTGGCTCGCGAAGCGGTAGCGATCCGGCTCGACGCCGGCCGGGATCTTATCCGAGTCGCCCATGCCGATGAGATCAGGGGCGATCAGCCGGCGGCCGGAGTGCTCGACGTGCGGCAGGACACCTCGCCATAGGAACGAGGAGGTCGGGTTGCCGTGAAGGAACACGACCGGGTGCCCCACGCCGCGTTCGATATAGGCCATTCGGCGACCGAGCACGTCGGCAAAGCGCTTTTCGCGTGCCCAGGCGCTGCCTGCCGAGCGAGGTGATTGTGACAATTTTTCAGCCTTGATTTCCGGCAGTTGGGAAGACAGGTCTGACATCGGACATCTCCATGAATTTATATCAGAAAAAAATCGAGCGATCCCGAATGAAAGCGCCGACCCAGAGCAGTACGATCGGGACAAAAGGATTCACCTTCAATACGTCGTGCGACAGCTCGGTCGCGATCGCACCGGCAAAGTAGCAGGACGCGAGAATAAACCCGAGTTTCATCGTGCCTGGCACCACGAACAGCGCCGCGAATCCAATTTCCATCACACCGAGCAGTCGAAGATAACGTCCGACTCCGACTCTCGACATCTCCTGGACAACTCGCGGATTGCCCAAGAGCTTCAGTACGCCCAAAAACGCGATCAGCAGCGCCGGGATCCAGGTCGCAACCAGTTTGATGATCATAGGTCCTCCGTTCCTATTGCGCCTTCATGTTTACCGGCATGAAGTCGAGCTTGCCGTGGAAGTACACGACGACGATACAGTCGCCGCCCTCTTCGCATTTGTCATCATGGATCTGTCTCGCAGGTTGCGACCACACGGAGCCAGGTCCGCCTGTCTCCGGTGCTGCTCCCTCGAAAGTATGCGTGAACTTGCCCTGGACCACGACGCCCTCATACGCCGCGGTGTGCCAGTGCCAGCCCGAGTCCATTCCCGCAGGAAACTCTTGCAGGATCTCCGAGGCGCCCGTGTTTGGATTCCCCCACACTGCGAAGATCAGCAGTCCAGGGTGCTTGGCGGCCTCGGTGACCGCCGCCGGATCGACGGGCTTCCACGGAATGGCGTCGCTCGTCGTGAAGTTATCTTGGGTCGCTCCGCCCTTTGCGCCCGCCGCCGGAGTCACCGTTTGCGCCTTCATGTTTACCGGCATGAAGTCACGCTTGCCGTGGAAGTACGCGACGATGATGCACTCGGCGCCCTCTTCACACTTGTCATCGTGGACCTGTCTTGCAGGTTGCGAATACGTGGATCCAGGCCCGCCTGTCTCCGGTGCCGCTCCCTTGAACGTATGCGTCCATTTGCCCTGGACGACGAC
>Ga0307472_100000993_pt1 | contig 10861 bp, 11 predicted proteins | sample atmos_gasesAM5C__2_FD_204582 | JGI IMG/M metagenome (GOLD analysis project Ga0307472, IMG submission 204582) | Hardwood forest soil microbial communities from Morgan-Monroe State Forest, Indiana, United States - atmos_gasesAM5C_05 | ecosystem: Environmental > Terrestrial > Soil > Temperate... | reverse complement strand
CGCGCGTCTCGGGATCGACGTGCCGGGGCTCACCGGCAACGTGTACCTGGAGCACGGGCAGTTCCTGCACCTCGGTCTGTCGCTCAGCTGGGCGATGGAGAGTCCGCCGGACGGCATGGGTGCCGCGCCCGGCACGGCGTTCGCGCTCAATGAGAGCCGTCGCGTGCGCTTCTACGAGCGCAACTACTACGATCATCCGGCCTTCGGTGTCATCGCCCTGGTGACGCCGGCGCAGGGGCCGCGAGCGCCCGGAAGGTAGTTACACACCGCTCGGGACGAGCGACCTACGGCACGAAGTCGCTGCCGAGGCACATGGATGTGCCCGCCGCCGAAGGCGGCGGGCGGCGCGCCGAAACCGCGCTTTTGGCGCGCCGCCGCGAGCATCGTGACAGGGCGAGGCGCAACGCGCCGAGCGGGCGCACAGGGATGTGCGCCCGGGGCTTGCGCACAGCAGGACAGCGCAGCGCAATGTCCGATGCGAGCTTTCTACTGAAAGTCGGCGGCCTCGGCCGTCGCGATGCCGTCCTTGCCGTTGGTCTTGGCGCGCTTCATCGCGGCGCGGCACGCCTTGAAGAGCCCCTCGAGCGGCAGCCCGCGCGGGGGCACGAGGCTTGCGATCCCGGCGCTCATGGTCACGTAGCGCCCGGCGCCCGCGGTCGGGTGGTGCATGAGGAGATCGCGCACTCGCTGCGCCACGACGCGCGCGTAGTCGGCGGCGCGCTCCACCGCCTCGCCCTGTGTCAGCACCACGAACGTGCCGCCCTCCCAGCGTCCCACCAGATCACCGCCGCGCCGGTAGGAAGCGCCGACGACGCGCGCGATCCGGCGGATGCAGGCATCGCCCGCGGCGCGATCGAACTTCTCGTTGTAGGCGCCGAGATCGTCGATGTCGAAGAGTGTCAGCCCGATCTCGTGCGAGTCGCGCTGCGCCAGCTGCCAGTCGCGCTGTAGCAGCTCCTCGAGGTAGGCGCGCGAGTGGAGCCCGGTGAGCCGATCCTCGCGCAGCCAGGACGGCAGCCCCCCCGGCGCGCGCTCCGGCGCCTTGAGGCGCTCGCTGGCATCGCGGTGAAAGCCGATGAAATGGGTGAGGTGGCCGGCGGCGTCGCGCACCGGCTGAATGACGGTCTCGTTCCAGAACACCGAGCCATCGGGCCGGTAGTTGCGTATCAGCACCCGCGCCGGCTCGCCCCTGCCTGTCGCCTCGCGCAGTCGAACACGGGCCTCCTGATCGCGGTCGGTGCCCTGGAGCATGCGCAGGTTGTTGCCGACGAGGGCCGCGGCCGGGTACCCGCACATCTGCGCGAAAGCCGAGTTGACGAACACTACCGGGCAGTCGGCCACCGTGGCATCGCAGATCACGATGCCCTCAGGAGCGGTCTCGACGAGGATGCGCCAGGCCTCGGGGGACCAGTTGTTCATGGGTTCCTGCCCGCCACCAGCGTCAGGGACGGGGCCGCCTCGATCGCGGCCAGTGCGGCGCGCGCATTGGCCCACTCGGCCGAGGCCAGGAGCTCCGCGCGCCCCGGGGCCGCACGCCCGTGCAGACGCACGAGCCGCAGGCTCGAGGCCGGCTGTACCCGGGCCTCCAGATGGTCCAGAAGCTCCATCACACTCGGGCGATTGTTACACACGGGAAGCATGTCGCATCCAGCCGCCAGGGCCTGCCGGGCCCGCGCTACGACGTCCCCGTACGCGGCGGCCGCCCCTCCCATGGAGAGATCGTCGGCAAACACTACGCCCTGAAACTGCAGCTGACCGCGCAATACGTCGCGAATCCAGAGGGCCGAGAGGCTGGCGGGAGCCGGATCCACCGCCGGGAACAGCAGATGGCCCACCATGACGGCCGGCAGTCCGTTGGCGATCAGCCGGCGGTAGGGGGCCAGCTCACCGGCCAGGTCCTGGAGCCCCCGGCGGTCCACGGGGAGGGTCTGGTGCGAGTCCGCCACCACCGCACCGTGACCCGGAAAGTGCTTGGCGGTGGCCGCCATGCCGGCATCGCGCATGCCGTGAACGTAGGCGACGGCGAGCTGGCCCACCGCCTCGGGCTGGGCATGGAAGGCGCGGTCGCCGATCACCTCGCTCACGCCCAGATCGAGGTCCACGCAGGGGGCGAAGGAGATGTCCACTCCGTGGGCGCGCAGCTCGGCCGCCATCAGCCAGCCGAGCTGGCGGGCCAGCGCGAGCCCGGCTCTGGCGTCCGCATCGAACTCGTGCCCGATGCGCCGCGCCGGCGGCAGGAGCGAGAAGCCGCCGCGGAAGCGCTGCACCCGTCCGCCTTCGTGGTCGACCGCGACGATGAGCGCGGGCGCACGGGCAGCATGGATCTCGGCGACGAGGGCGGTGAGCTGGCCGGGCTCGAGGTAGTTGCGGGTGAACAGCAGCACTCCGCCGACCAGCGGGTGGCGCAGCAGCTCGCGCTCCTCGGCCGTCAGGGCGCTCCCCTCGAGATCGATCATGAGGGGACCGAGGCTCATGGGCGGACGAGGAGCGCGAGAGACTCGACGTGCGCGGTGTGCGCGAACATGTCGACCACGCCGGCCGCTTCGAGCCTGAACCCGTGTTCGTGCACCAACGCCATGAGATCGCGCGCGAGGCTCCCTGGATGACAGGAAATATACAACACGCGCTCCGGGGAGAGCCTCGCCACGGTAGCGAGCATGGCGCGCGCGCCGGTGCGGGGAGGATCGAGCAGCACGTGGCTGTACGCCCGGCGCAGCCACGACTCACCCGCCGCGGGCTCCGCCTCGAGATCCGCCTGATGGAACTCGGCGTTGGTGATCGCATTGCGCGCGGCGTTGGCGCGCGCGCGCGCGATGAGCTGCGGCTCGCCCTCCACTCCCACCGCACTCTGCGCCCGCCGCGCCAGCGCGAGCGTGAAGTTGCCGAGCCCGCAATAGAGATCCAGCACTGACGCGGCGCCGTCGAGCTCGAGGAGCTCGGCCGCGCGCCCGACCAGCGCCTCGTTCACCGGTCCATTCACCTGGATGAAGTCGGTGGGGGAAAACTCGAGCTCCAGACCGAAGGAACGCAGCGCATAGCGCAGCGGCTCGGCCGGCGGCTCGCCGAGCGGGCGCACCGACTCGAGCCCCGCGGGCTGCAGGTAGAGGCGCACCGTCCGCTCCTCGGCAAACCGCCGCAGCAACGCCAGGTCCGCCACCGAGGGTGCGGCGAGCACTCGCAGCACGAGCGCGGTCGCATTGTCGCCTACCGCGACCTCGATCTGCGGTACCTGCTCGCGGATCGAAAGCTCCGTCAGCACACCCGCGAGGGGTGCGATCAGCGCGCCGGCGGGTTGGGCCAGCACCTCGCAGCCCGCGAGGTCCGCCACGTACGGAGCCGCGCGCTCGCGGAAGCCCACGACGACGCGACCCTTGCGGTAGACGTATTTGGCGCCGAGGCGCGCCCGGCGCCGGTAAGCCCAGACCGGCCCGGCGAGCGGCTCGAGCCAGCGCGCCGGGGCCACGCGCGCGACCCGCTCGAGCGTCGACCTGAGCTCGGCTTCTTTGGCGGCGAGCTGCGCTGCGGGGGCGAAATGCTGCAGCACGCAGCCGCCGCAAACCCCGAAGTGCGCGCAGCGCGGCGCCACCCGATCGGGCGAGGGCGAGAGCACTTCGAGCAACTGGCCTTCATCGTGCTGCCGGCGCCGCCGTGTGCGGCGCAACCGCACGCGCTCCCCGGGCAGAGCGCCCGGCACGAACACGGTCTTGCCGCCGCGCACGACGCCCTCGCCTTCGTGGGTGAGCCCGCCGACCAGCGCAATCTCATCGCCGGCGGCGCCCGGCGCGGCCGCGCTCACACGGCCTCGGTCCACGCGGCGAGAAACTGCGCGAGATGCGGCTCGCTCGAGGCGCTCAGGTGGGCGCGCACGCGCCCGGTCTCCTCGCGATAGCCCTCGGGCGTCAACCGCCCTCGCAGCCGCTCGAAGCGCAGGTAGATGAGCCAGGTGTTGAGCACGTCGGTCTCGCAGTAGCGGCGGATGCCGGTGAGATCGCCGCGCTGGTACGCATCCCAGACCTGGTCCCCGGCGAAGCCGAGCTTGCCCGGGAGCCCCAGCAGGCACGCCATGTTGGCGAGCGACACGCGATTGCGCGAGCTGAAGCCGGAGAGCACGTCCATCAGATCCGTGTGCCGCCAGTGGAAGCGCTGCAGGTAGTTGTTGTAGCGGAACTCGCGAAACCCGGTCTCGCCCTCGCCCGTCTCCCAGAAGCGCGGCGCCTGTACGCCCCACAGCAGCGCCCGGTAATTCAACACCGGCAGATCGAATCCGGAGCCGTTCCAGGACACGAGGTCGGGGGTGTACTTGCCGATGCCGTCGAAGAAGCGCTGCACCAGCTGCCCCTCGCTTTCCCCCGCCTCGCCGACGCTCCAGAGCTTGAAACGGTCGCCCTCCCGCAGCGCGCACGAGATCGCCACTACCCGATGCTGCTCGAGCGGGAGAAAATCCGCGCCGCGGTCCTGGCGGCGCAGCGCGAACATCGCCTTGGCGACCTGCTCGTCCGGGAGGTCACCGACATCGTAGAGCCGGCGGCCGAAGGCGACGTCCGGCACCGTCTCGATGTCGAATACCAGCGTGTTCATGCCGCCCTCATGAGCACCGCCACCGCCACCACGAGGCCCGCCTCGTCGGTGAGCGTCACGTGCGCATCGCCCACGCCGAGCGCGCGACGCACCTGCTCGCCGCGAGCGGAGAACACCACTTCAGGCCTCCCCCAGGCGTTCTGCACCACGCCGACGTCGCGGATCCACATGCCGTGGGCGAAGCCGGTGCCCAGCGCCTTGACGATCGCCTCCTTGGCGGCGAAGCGCATCGCGAGGAAGCGCTCGCGGCGCTGCGTGCGCGCGAGCTGCGCGCGCTCCTCGGGCATCAGCAGATGCTCGATGAAGCGCTCGCCGAAGCGCTCGAGCGTGCGCTGGATGCGCGCCGCCTCGAGCACGTCGACGCCGATGCCGAAGATCATGCGCGCGCCGCCTGCATGAGCGCCTTCATGTCGCGCACCGCGGCCGCCAGCCCCGCGAACACCGCGCGCGCGATGATCGCATGACCGATGTTGAGCTCGACGATCTCGGGCGTAGCGGCCACCGGCTGCACGTTGTGATAGTCGAGGCCATGGCCGGCGTGCACCTCGAGCCCGAGGCGCGCGGCAAGGCGCGCTGCGCTCGAGAGTCGTTTGAGCTCGGTCGCGCGGGCGGCGCCTGTGGCCTCGGCGTAAGCCCCGGTGTGCAGCTCGACCGCGGGGGCGCCGCTGGCGGCGGCGGCCTCGATCTGCGTGGCGTCCGGATCGATGAAGAGCGCCACGCGAATCCCCGCTCCAGCGAGGCTCGCCACCGCAGCGCCGATGCGCTCCGCCTGCCCGGCCACGTCGAGCCCGCCCTCGGTGGTGAGCTCGGTGCGCTTCTCCGGCACCAGGCAGCAGTCGGCCGGCCGCACCTCGGCGGCGATGGCCAACATCTCATCGGTGACCGCCATCTCGAGATTCATGCGCGTCTGCAGCAGGTCCCGCAGCGCCCGCACGTCGCGGTCCTGGATGTGGCGCCGGTCCTCGCGCAGGTGCAGCGTGATGCCGTCGGCGCCGGCCTGCTCGGCGGCGAGCGCGGCCTGCACCGGGTCGGGCGCGCGCGCACGGCGCGCCTGGCGCAGCGTCGCCACGTGATCGATGTTGACACCGAGGGCAATGAAACCACTCATGAGTGCGCCGCCTTTCTCACCATGGATCTCGCCACCGCGCGGGTCGCCAGCGGCCGCCCCTCGAGGCAGGCGGCGAGCGCCGCGTGCAGCAGCCGCCGTGCGTCCTCGAGCGCGCGCGCACCGCTCAGACGCTCCTCCCGCAGCCCGATGAGCGACGCGCCGGCGAGCGCGCCGGCCTCGTGCGCACGCGCCGCTACCAGTCCCTGCGAGGGGCGAAACCGATAATAGCCCTCCGCCGCGAGCGGCCCCCCGCCCGCGGCTTCGGTCTCGAGCTCCAGGCCGAAGCCGGTGAGCTCGAGCAGCCGCTTCTCGAACACCCGCAGCGCCGGCTCGAGCGGGCCACCGGAGCGCAGCCGCCCGAGGGTCGCGTGATAGTGATCGAACAGCGCCGGCAGCGGATCGTGCCGCGTCGTGAGCTTCAGCAGCAGCTCGTTGAGATAGAACGCCGCCATGACGCTCGCGGGCGGCAGCGCCGCGGAGTCATCGGCGCGCTCGGCCTGCGTCAGCTGCGGGGCCTCGCCCCGCCCGCTCCACGAGACGAGCAGCGGCCAGAACGGCTGCAGCACCGGCGCGAGCCGCGCCGCGGGTCCGCGCACGGCGCGCGCGAACAGCGTGAGGCGGCCATGCTCACGGGTGAGCACCTCGAGGATGCGGCTGGTGTCGCGCCACGGGCGGTGGTGCAGGATGTAGCCCGGCGTCAGCGCAACGCGGCTGGCAGCAGCGCTCACTCGACCCCCAGCTGCTTGAGGGCGCGGGCGTTGTCCGCCCAGTTCTCGCGCACCTTGACCCAGAGGTTGAGGTGCACGCGCCGCCCGAGCAGCTCATTCAGCGCGAGACGCGCGGCGCGGCCAACGCGCTTGAGGCGCCCGCCGCGCGCACCGATGACGATCGGCTTCTGCCCGTCGCGGTCGACCCAGATCGAGGCGTCGATGGTGAGCTGGCCGTCGGTCTCGTCCGAGAGCTGCTCCACCTCGACGGCGATGCCGTAGGGGACCTCCTGGTTGAGCTCGAGGGTCAGTTTCTCGCGGATGGCTTCCGCGATGCGGAACTGCACGCCGCGATCGGTCACCGTGTCGGCGGGGAACAGCGCCGGCGACTCCGGCAGGTGCGCGGCGATCGTAGCGCGGAGGTCCGCGACGTTGTCCGCCTTCAGCGCCGACACCGGCACGATCGCGAGAAAAGCATGGCGGCCGCCCGCCGCCGCCAGGTACGGCAGCAGCCGCTCGCGCGGACGCACGCGGTCGATCTTGTTCACGGCGAGGATCGCCGGCCGGCGTGCGCGGGCGAGGCGCGAGAGCGCCAGCTCGTCGCCCTCGGTCCATTGCGGCGCCTCCACCACCAGCACCACGACGTCGGCATCCTCCAGCGCCGCCGTGGCCGTGCGATTCATCGCCTTGTTGAGCGCGCGCCGCCCCTCGCGGTGCAGGCCCGGCGTATCCACGAAGGCGATCTGCGCTGCGGGAAGGTTGGCGATCCCGAGGATGCGGTGGCGGGTGGTCTGCGGGCGCGGAGTCACGATGCTCACTTTCTCGCCGACGAGCGCATTGAGGAGCGTCGACTTGCCGACATTCGGCCGTCCGACGAGCGCGGCGAAGCCGCTGCGGAACGGTGCCGGCGCGGAGGCGCTCACGGCTCCCGCTCCGGGGCCACCTCGGCCCCGAGCTCGCGCAGCATGCGTGCGGCAGCCTCCTGCTCGGCGCGGCGGCGGCTCGAGCCGCCGCCATGCACCCGCCGTCCCAGGGCCGCGACCTCGCAGCTGACGTGGAAGGTCTGCTCGTGTGGCTCGCCTTCGACGCGCTCCACCTGATAGTGAGGCAGCGTGAGGCTGCGCCCCTGCAGATACTCCTGCAGACGGGTCTTGGCGTCCTTGAGCGCCGAAGGGTCGGGGAGCGCGGCGATCCTTGGCGCGATGAGCCGGCTGATGGCCTGCGCCGCAGCCGGGAGGCCGCCATCGAGAAACAGTGCGCCGCACACCGCCTCGAGCGCATCGGCCAGGATCGACTGGCGGCGGAAGCCCCCGCTCTTCAGCTCTCCCGAGCCGAGCTGCAGCACCTCACCGAGCTTGAGATCGGCTGCCACTTCCGCCAGCGGCTCGCGGCTCACGACACGGGCGCGCAGGCGGCTCAGGTCCCCCTCCGCGGCGCCCGGGAAGCTGCGGTAGAGAAGGTCGGCGATGACGAGGTTGAGCACCGCGTCTCCGAGGAACTCCAGCCGCTCGTTGTTGGGGCCCGGGGCGCTGCGGTGGGTGAGCGCGGCAGCGAACAACCCCGCATCGCGCGGCTCATAGCCGAGTGCCTCGCGCAGCCAGCGCGCCTGCCCGGCGTCGGCGGCGGTCATGTCGCCCGCACGTCCTCCCTCACTGCGAGCCCACGCCCTTCGCGCCGGCGCGCACCACTTTGTCGAAGGTCACGTGTATCGCGACGTTGGCAAACAGCGGCGCCTCGTCGTCGTAGGAGGCCTCCACGTCCCACCCGGCTCCCGACGGCGACTTGCTGACCTTGACGTCCTTGGCGGTCGGGTAGTCCACCATGTCTATCTCGAAGTGCTTGGCGATGGTGGAACGGATCGCGGCGGGATTGTCGCTGCCGACGGCGTCGCTCTCCACCAGGTTGAGCGCCCGCACCACCTTCATGTAGTTGAGGTAGACCGGGGCCAGGCGGATACCGGCGTAACCGACCATCACCCACGGTATCAGGAGGACGATCCAGCCGAAGAACGTGACACCCCGTTGTCTAAAACGCATCGCAGCAACTCCCCTCAATGGATCGCCATGCCGATGCGGCCCCAGATCGGGCCCCCCGCACGGTGCGGGTCCCAATTGAACCAGATCCGGGTCGCTTTGCCGACCAGGTTCTCCTCGGGCACGAAGCCCCAGGAGCGCCCGTCGTCGCTGTTGTCGCGGTTGTCGCCCATCATCAGATACTGCCCCGGGGGCACCTCGCCGGACCACGCCGCGGTACGCAGGAACCCCGGGGCATCCTCGTCGCCGCAGACGTAACCGCGCAAGCCGCTGCGGTTGCACCCGGGCAGCACCGGCCCGCGGTCGATGGCCACCGGGCAGAATATCGCCTGGTGCTCATGCCCGCCAAGCTGCTCCCCGGCTTCGGACATATTCACGTAGCAGCCGTCGTTGTACTTGCCCTCGAGGGTAAAGGACACCGGCTTGCCGTTGATGACGATGCGGTTGTCGCGCACCTCGACGCGGTCTCCCGGGAGCCCCACCAGGCGCTTGATGAAATTGGTGCTGGGGTCGAGGGGGTAGCGGAACACGACGACATCGCCGCGCTGGGGTTCGCCGGTGACGACGACCTTGCGGTTGAGCACCGGCAGCCGCAGCCCGTAGGCGTACTTGTTGACGATGATGAAGTCGCCGTCGAGCAGCGTCGGCATCATGGAATCCGAGGGGATGCGGAACGGCTCGAACACGAAGGAGCGCAGCGCCAGCACTACCAGCGCCACCGGAAAGAAGCTGCGCGCGTAGTCGACCGTGCCGGGCTCAGGGGTGGCGGCCGGGTCGCGCCCGGCGGCGCGTGCGGCGGCCACGCGCTGCGGACGCAACAGCCACACGTCCAGCCCCCAGACGGCGCCGGTCACGACCGTGATGAGCAGCAGCACCGCGCTGAAGTCCAGCCGCTCGGCGACCAGCAGGCGCAGCACGCCGCCGCCGATCAGGACCGGCAGCACCCAGTAGAACGCCTGCAACACCGGCGAGTCGGCCGCGTCCGGCGCGCGCCGTGGCCGCAAAAGCCAGTCGTCGACGATACAGACCAGGCCCACCGGGACCGCGAGCCACGACAGGAGCACCACCAGCGGCATGAGGTTGGCCATGATTAGTGTTTGCGCCCCACTTGCAGCACCGCGAGGAACGCCTCCTGCGGGATCTCGACGTGTCCGAGCTGTTTCATGCGTTTCTTGCCTTCCTTCTGTTTCTCGAGGAGCTTGCGCTTGCGGGTGACGTCGCCGCCGTAGCACTTGGCCAGCACGTTCTTGCGCAGCGCCTTGACGGTGGCGCGGGCGATGACGGCGCTGCCGATCGCCGCCTGCACCGCCACCTCGAACATCTGCCGCGGAATGAGCTCCTGCATCTTGTCGACCAGCTCGCGGCCGCGCTGATAGGCGCTGTCCTTGTGCACGATGATCGACAGCGCGTCCACCTTGTCGCCGTTGATGAGGATGTCCAGCTTGACGAGCGGCGCCGCCTGGAAGTGGCTGAACTCGTAGTCGAAGGAGGCGTAGCCGCGGCTCGCCGACTTCAGGCGGTCGAAGAAATCGAGCACGACCTCCGCGAGCGGCAGCTGGTACTGGAGCGAGACCTGGGTGCCGAGGTACAGCATCTTGTTCTGGGTGCCGCGCTTGTCGTTGCAGAGCTTGAGCACCGCGCCGACGTGGTCCGGCGGCACCAGGATGTTGGCGATGATGATCGGCTCGCGCAGCTCCTCGATCTCGTCCGACGGCGGGAGCTTCGCCGGGTTGTCGACGTACCCGACGCTGCCGTCGGTGCCTGCCACCTCGTACACTACGGTCGGCGCGCTGGTGACCAGCCGCAGCTCGTACTCGCGCTCGAGCCGCTCCTGCACGATGTCCATGTGCAGGAGCCCGAGGAAACCGCAGCGGAATCCGAAGCCGAGCGCACCGGAGACTTCCGGCTCGTAGTGGAGCGCGGAGTCGTTGAGACGGAGCTTGGCGAGCGCGTCGCGGAATTTCTCGTAGTCCTCCGAGTTCACCGGAAAGAGCCCGGCGAATACCCGCGGCTTGATCTGCTTGAAGCCGGGAAGGGGCGCCGGCGCCGGGCGGTTCTCCAGCGTGATCGTGTCCCCGACCGGGGCGCCGTCGATCTCCTTGATGCCCGCGACCACGAAGCCGACGTCGCCGGTCGCGAGCTCCTGCTCGACCACCGCCTTGGGAGTGAAGCGGCCGAGCCGGTCGACGTGATGGCTGCGGCCGGTGGAGACCACGCGGATCTTGTCGCCGCTCTTCAGGCTCCCGTTCACCACGCGCACCAGCGATACGACACCGACGTAGTTGTCGAACCACGAATCGATGATCAGAGCCTGCAGCGGTGCGGCGCCGTCGCCGCGCGGGGCGGGAATGCGCCGGATGAGCACCTCGAGGAGCTCGGCCACCCCGTCGCCGGTCTTGGCGCTCACGCGTACCGCATTTGAGGCCTCGATGCCG
>Ga0307472_100000992_pt1 | contig 10865 bp, 9 predicted proteins | sample atmos_gasesAM5C__2_FD_204582 | JGI IMG/M metagenome (GOLD analysis project Ga0307472, IMG submission 204582) | Hardwood forest soil microbial communities from Morgan-Monroe State Forest, Indiana, United States - atmos_gasesAM5C_05 | ecosystem: Environmental > Terrestrial > Soil > Temperate... | reverse complement strand
TGAGGATCGTCAACAACGAAGAGAAGCCCGTAGCAATTTCGCTTGCCCAACCAGCAGGAAACCATTTTACGGCGTCGCTTAGTACAGTTGAGCCGGGCAGGATTTATGAAATCGCCGCATTGATAACAGCGACTGCCTCTCCGGGCCACTACGATGAAGAGTTATCGCTGAAGACAGATAGTCCGAAACGGGGGGAGGTCACTATTCCTGTGCACTTGTTCGTCAAGCCCGACCTGTACGCGAATCCTGATGTGGCCGACTTTGGCCAGGTTTCAGCAGATGAGTTGCGGAAAAATACCTCAAAACGCGAGTTCTTAACCCAGACTTTCCTGGTACAGAAGCGTGAGGGCAGCTTTGCCATCACACGGGTCAGATCGACTGTAGAAGGACTCGATGTGAGAATAGATCCGAAAAACGGCAAGAGTTCGACGTTTCGAGTTGATGTTGGCCTGAATCCCGAGAGGATCAAGACTGGAAAGCTTGACGGATTTATTCTTGTCGAAACTGATGATAAGAATTTTCCGGAAATCAGGGTTCCTGTGAGCGGTGCGATCTTCTGATTCGCACTTTTACAAATTGCCTCCAGCGCGGACGGCTGGCTCTCCCAGACTAACCTTCGGCGAGAGATGACGAACGTAAGCGACGATCTGCCAAATCTCATCGTCATACAGGATTCCTTTATTAGCAGGGATGACGGGAAAATTCAGGTGTCGATAATCCATTTCAGTTGGCCTGTCGGTCTACTTCTGAACAGGGTGGAATAAAACTTCCCTTCCCTGGTTTACTCTATGGAGGTGGCGAAGGACCGTTTGACGGCGGCGGCGTTCGAAGAGCTGGCGATGCCGCTATTTGACCAGCTCTACAACTTCGCGCACTGGCTTACGAAGGAACGCAGTGATGCCGAGGATCTGGTTCAGGAGACGTATGCAAAGGCATTACGCGGGCTGGCTTCGTTTCAACCAGGTACGAACTTCCGCGCCTGGATGTACCGCATCCTGCGGAACACGTTCCTCACTTCGCGCACAGGTTTGAAAGTAGCGTCCACGGTGCCACTCGATGCTGACGATGCGCCGGAGATTCCGTCCAGCACAGGCACACCGGAGAGCATTTTCATAGAGAAGTCACAGGAACACTTGCTGCAGACTGCGATTGATGAGCTGCCGCTTCATTTTCGTGAGGTGTTGCTGCTTTGCGAGGTAGAGGAAATGTCATACCAGGAGATTGCGGATGCTCTTTCAATTCCGATCGGCACAGTTATGTCGCGTCTATCACGCGCCCGGAGGGCATTGCGCGAACTTCTTCAGAAGAAACTTGGGGGCTGACGATGGCCGACGAATTCACCGCGAAACTCGACGTATATCTTGACGGAGAACTTCCCTCGATCGAGATGAAGGCCATCGACGCTCATGTTCGCGGCTGCCCGCCATGCGCGGCGGATGTGCTCAGCCGTGTGCAGATGAAGCGCGCGACGCAATCCGCGGGAAAGCGGTATAAACCGAGCCCCGAATTTCGCCAACGCATTCAGCAGCAAATCGCAAGTCGACCGCGTGAGCGGATGAGCCGGGCGTGGATGACTGCATCGGCAGTTCTGGCTACCCTGCTTATTGCGGGATTAGTGAACACATATATCGGGCGCGAACACATGAAGCAGGAAGAAGCTTTCAGCGAGGTTGCCGACCTTCACGTGGCTGCGCTGGCCAGCCCCAACACGGTTGATGTGGCTTCGTCTGATCGTCATACTGTGAAGCCGTGGTTTCAGGGCAAGATTCCCTTCACCTTCAACCTTCCTGAGCTGCAGAATACTGAGTTCACGCTAGTGGGCGGACGGATTGCTTATCTGGGGCAGGCTCCGGGAGCGGAGCTGATTTTCCAGATTCGCAAACACTATGTTTCGGTCTTTATCTTCCAGGAGCACGCGGCGCCGGAGTTGCGGTCCGGATCAGGCGTGCGGAAGCACGTTTCCTTCAATTATGAAACCTGGGCAGAAGGCGGGCTGCGTTACATCGCGATCAGCGATACGACGGGCGAGGACATCAGCAAGCTGGCGGAGTTACTGAAAATAGCGGCCATGTCTTAAGAGGCTTAACCGGGCGGACGAGGGCGTCCACCCCTACGCGATTTGGTGAGACGCGCACGGGCGGCGTCGCCAAGCGATGCAATTTTGCGAAGCCTACTTTTTGCTCCCTCGGTACAATCCCGCAATTCCAAAGGTATAGGGCGTCCATGAGACATTCTGGAACCCCGCTTTCCGCATGCGATCGAGCAGTTCATCCGGCTCGGGAAAACGCTTGACCGACGCCGGCAGGTACGCGTACGGTCCCTTCACGCCGGAGATGACTGTACCCACTTTGGGAAGCACGTGCTTGAAGTACACGCGGTACAGCTTGCCGACGAATCCGCCGGGCTCGCCAAAATCGAGAATGCCGCACTCGCCGCCTCGACGCAATACGCGCGCGATCTCGCCTAGGCCGGCGTCGTAGTCGGCCAGATTGCGGAAACCGAATGCTGACGCAACCAGATCAAATTGCGAATCGGCAAAAGGAAGCTGCAGCGCGTCGGCTTCGACCCAGCGTAGAGCTGTCGCTCTTGATTTCGCGCTGGCGCGCTGCAACATGGGATGGGAAAAGTCTATGCCCAATATTGTTGGCTTCGCATTCCCAGCTTGGCGATGAAAAGCAAATGCCATGTCGCCGGTGCCGCAGCACAGATCCAACACACAGGCGTCAGGCCGGGCGAGAATGTAAGCGAAGGTCCGGGCGGTTCGCCTCCACCACAGGCGGTCGATATTGAAAGAGAGGAGATGATTGAGAAGATCGTAACGCGGCGCGATGGAGCTGAACATCTCGCGGACAGCGCGGGCCGCTGTATCTCTATCTGTGGCGCCTTCAGGAGAGGCGCCAATTACTTCGGTCTTGGATTGGCCGCTCACGGTTAAGAAAAGAGACTATCTCAGTGCTGCCGAGCTGTGCTCGGCTGGACGGGTCAGAGACCCGTCCCCACACGAGTCGCTACTCCTCCGCCCCGGACGACAGGCGTCGCAGCTCTTCAACTGCCTCGCAAATCACCTCGCCAGGCACATCATTCGCGATTTCGACGTTGCCGATCGTCTTAGGCAGAATGAAGTGAACAACTCCGCCCCGGGTTTTTTTATCAGAGAGGATAAGGCGTAAAACGCTGCGGCTGCGCACGTCGACTTTTGGCAGCGGCCCGAGATTAAGCACCGCATCGCGGATGCGGGTAGCATCTCTTTGATCGATTCGCTCAACGGCTTCGGCAATGTGCGCTGCCGCAATCATTCCCCAAGCCACAGCTTCTCCGTGTAGAAAATGACGGTAATTGGTTTCCGCTTCGAGCGCGTGGCCAATGGTGTGGCCGAAATTGAGCACACGGCGCAAGCCACCCTCGCGCTCGTCGGATGAAACAACCTTCGCCTTCAATTTTACAGATTGGGCGATCACCCATTCGATCTTTTCACGGTTACGACGAAGCTGCTTCACGTCGGCTTTCTCCAAAAATTCGAATAGTTCTCTGTCGCCGATCACACCGCACTTTACTGATTCATATAACCCTGCGCGAAATTCGCGTTCGGGCAATGTGCCGAGAACCGAAGGATCGATCAGCACCGCGCGCGGCTGATGAAATGTCCCCAGCAGATTTTTTCCTCCCCGCAGATTGACACCGGTCTTGCCGCCGATTGACGCATCAACCTGGGCCAACACGGTTGTAGGAATTTGCACCATATCAACACCGCGCATGTAGAGGGAGGCGAGCAGCCCAGCGGTATCTCCGACGACTCCGCCACCGAAGGCAATGATCACGGCGTCGCGATCAGCCCCGAGGCGTAGCATTTTCTCCGCGAGCGCTTCCACGGTGGCCAGTTTCTTGTGCGGCTCGCCGTCGCGCATCTCGATTACTTGCGCGTTGAATCGTGCAGCAGCGAGCGAACTGAGCAGCTTCTTGCCCCAGCGGCGGCGAACTTGGGGCACGGTGATGACGAATACCTGTTGGGACTGACGGTTCGCGGGCGAGGGCGACGGCGCCACACCCATATTTCGGAGACGCACCCCTACGCGATCCAGCAGGCCATCTTCGATTACCGCCTCATAGGGTCGCGGTGCGACCGCTACAGTCACGGTCTCCATGGGGCATTCATCATAACGTAATCGCGAGCGCAGCCGCGTTGCAGGCAAAGTGGTAACATTTTTGCGATATGGAGTACGCTCCAGCCGAAACTGATTTCGTTGTAATCGGAGCGGGAATTGCCGGTCTGCGGGCGGCGATTGAACTGGCGAGCGCCGGACGCGTAGTGGTGCTGGCTAAACGTGAGGTCAAGGATTCTGCCACACAGTTGGCGCAGGGCGGAATCGGGGCCGCGCTGAGCGATGAAGACGAGATCAGCCTGCATCTACAGGACACGGTCAACGCGGGTGATGGTCTCTGCAATCCCGAAGCAGCGAGAGTCCTGGTGGAAGATGCTCCGGAACGCATGGAGGAACTGATTCAGTGGGGCACCGAGTTTGACCCCGAGGGCACGAAGCTGACGTTCGGACGCGAAGGAGCGCACAGCCGCAATCGCGTTCTGCATGCTCACGGCGATTCAACCGGGCGTGAGATTCTGCGTGCCCTTGGCGCGAAGGTTAAGAAGTTAAAGCACGTTTCAGTCTGCGAGTTCGAGTTCACGACTGATCTTTGCGTTGAAGATGGCGAAGTCCACGGCGTCCATCTCATGAATAGCAGCGGCGAGACTGGTCACATGGCGGCTTCATCCGTGCTCCTCGCCAGCGGCGGCATGGGACAGCTCTATCGCAATACCACAAATCCCCCGGTTGCAACTGGTGACGGCGTCGCTATGGCGTTTCGCGCTGGCGCCGAAATCAGCGACATGGAGTTTATAGAATTTCATCCTACGGCTCTCTATCTGAAGAATGCCCCACGATTTCTGCTTTCGGAAGCGTTGCGGGGCGAAGGCGCTTACCTGCGCAATCTTGAAATGCACCGCTTCATGCCCAAGTATCATCCCATGGGCGACCTTGCGCCGCGCGATGTGGTGGCGCGGGCTATTCTGCACGAGTTAGAGGTCAGCCGTGTGAAGGATCCAGTCGTCTATCTCGACCTCACCCACCTAAAGGCGTCGCAGGTGAAGGCGCATTTTCCGCGCATCTACTCAACTTGCTTTCAGTACAACATCGATATCACTACCGATCTCATCCCTATCCGCCCGGCAGCGCACTGTTCCATGGGCGGTGTGCGAACGGACCTGCAGGGCCGCACCAGTGTGCCTGCGCTATATGCAGCGGGCGAGGCCGCAGCTACCGGACTGCATGGCGCGAATCGCTTGGCCAGCAATTCCCTGCTCGAGGGTCTCGTCTTTGGCGCGCGGGCTGGCAGGAAAATGCGCGACGAACTTCGACGTGCTCCGGCCAAAGCCAGGAGCAAGCCCCGCGTAGCTTATTCGAACGGTCCGGTCGATGCTGGACTCGAAGAGCTTGTGCGCGAGATGCAGGGGCTGATGTGGGACGAAGTCGGGATCGTGCGCGACGGGGTAAGACTGAGGCGCGCGATTGAGCATTTGGAGAAACTGACGGCGCGCGTAGCGCATCCAAAGATGCGCCGTTCTTATGAAGCGTCGAACATTCATACGGCGGGGCTGCTTGTAGCGCGTTCCGCTCTCGCCCGTGAGGAGAGCCGCGGCGCTCACTATCGGATCGACTTTCCTGCTCACGATGATAAAAAGTTTCTGAAGCATTCGATCGTGAAGGGTGGCTCGATCTGGTTTGCATAACCGAAATCGATCGTTAACGCGGTCATCGTAATTGAGAGCGCGACCGGGATTTGTGGTTCTGCCAATGGATCGTTCAATGCTTGGCTCGAGCGGACCTGACAGCGCCTTACAAGATTTCTATTTCTTGGCTCCCGCCTTTATCTCATCAAACCAATTGAGTACCACATTGATCTGGGTACCGGTTCCCTTCAGCTCGGCGTCGCGCGACACCACGAACCTGTCATTGCGACCGACGTCGTACCCATTCCATTCCCTTTTATCTTCGAAGAGCAAAGTCGGTTTACCTGGACTGAGGTTTCTGCCCGCGGCAAAGGTCACTGACATGATCTTGTTCTGTGATAGGTAAAATAACTCTCTTCCTGTGCGCGCCCAGCGAGGCTCGAAACCACCTTCCCGTGAGATTTGGACTCGAGTGCTGGGATCATCCAGCGCCTGCACAAATACTTCCTGCTGTTCCGATTCATCGGAAACGTAGGCCAGCCACTTGCCATCAGGTGAAACATGAGCCTGGATCTGGTTGAACGGACCTTCCACCAACCGGCGTGGCTGGTGATTACCTTCAATGGGCGCCGCATACACATCCCACCCAGTTTCCTTGTTCTCGCGCCCGAAGATGACCTCCCGATTGTCCGCTGTCCAGTCGAATAGTTCCTTGCTCTCCGGCCCGTCGGTCACCATGCGCTCGGAACCCGAGCCATTGACCGGCTTCACAAATACCTGCTGGCGCCCCGTTTTCGAGGAATCATAGGCCAGCATTTTTCCATCGGGGGACCACCGCGGCCGGTAATCGTCGCCCCCAAAACTGAACTTTGTTAGCGTTTCTCGCTCCAGGTCATAGAGCCACACGTCGAAGGTGCTGCTCATCAGTGTCAGGGCGATTCGCTTTCCATCAGGCGAGAGTGTGGGGGAGGCATAAGGTCTTACTTCTGCGTTGATGTTTGTGCTGATGCCTTTGCGATCTATCCACTGCAGATTGCGGGGGAACGAAGTAAACGTGCCGGGTTCGAAGACCAAGGTGCCGTTCTGTGAAACTCCGAATACCGCATCGCCGTTCGCGGCTCCCATCATCACACCTTCAGTCGCTGGAACCGGAGAGCTTGTCAACTCCAACCGTTCAGGGTCGAAGCCAGCGACGAACAGGTTCCCATCGCGTCCGTAGGCGATATGTCCGCTTGAGAGGTAATGGGCATCCGTTCCATTCTCGACCAGAACTTTTCGTTTTCCTGTCTTAAAAGAAATTCCCTCGATGCGGGCCTCGTTGAATGACTTGCCGTTCCAAACGGTAAAGATCAGTCCGCTATTGTGGGGAAGTACCGCTGGCCACAAGTGGACTCGATCATCGCCATTGGATCCGGTCTGTGTGATTTGCCGAGGCTGCCCACCCCCGCCTGGAACCGCGTAAATCCCGGAAGCGAACGACTTGACGAAATAGACCGTACCATCGTCTGCCCAGGAACCGCCAATGCTGATGGCTGTATCCGAAAGCACTGAACTGCCGCCGCGCAACGCCACCTTCCTCAATTTGTCGTCTGTCGTAACGAATCCCACCCACTCTCCGTCGGGCGAAAAAAAAGGCGCCATCCCCTCCTCAGCGCCGGGAATGGCTCTGCTCTCAAAGCTGTCCAGCTTGCGCAGATAAAGTTGCGTCTTATGACCTTCGTTGCTGGCTGAATACACAATTGTTGTGCCATCGGGTGCAATGGCAACCGGCTGGGTGGAGTTCCTGACTAAAACTGTTCCCTGGGGAAGCGTCACGGTCATATGAAGCCGGGCCCCGTTGGCGCTATTTGATCCACCCTTCCACCCCAAGTAAGCCGCCAACAACGCCAGCATCGCCGCCGCAAACATCCAGACCGCGCGCTCGCGCATCTTGCGAGAACGGACGATCGGCCTCGGCAGTCCCGCGCCCGATCCGCTCCCCGCGATCCAATGCAGTTCGCGGCCAACGTCCGCCGCGCTCTGCCATCTTTCTTCCGCGTCCTTAGCCAGGCATGTCTTGATCACATGCTCCAGTCCGGGCGGCGACATGGGCTGAAATTTGGAAATCGGTTCAGGTTCTTTCTCGAGGATGGCCGATGCGACGCTGATGCTGCTCTTCCCCTGGAAGGCACGCTTGCCAGTCGCCATTTCATAGAGCACTGCTCCCAGCGCGAACATATCGCTACGCGAGTCAGCTTCCTTGCCTTCGACCTGTTCCGGCGACATGTACTCCAAAGTTCCCGTGATGTATCCCTTCCGCGTTATTGGACTCAATGTGCCAGCGAAAGTTGGAGCACCGGTTGCTGCCGCTGCTTTCAAAGGCGCAGTCGGCTTGGCCAAACCGAAGTCAAGAAGCTTGGTACCTCCCTTAGTCAGCATGACGTTGCCCGGCTTCAGATCACGATGAATAATTCCGTGGCGATGGGCTGCGTCCAAAGCTTCCGAGATCTGAATACCAATCTTGAGCAGTTGTTCGGTTGGCAATGGGCCTTTGGTCAGTCGCTGCGCAAGCGATTCGCCCTCGATATATTCCATTACCAGGTAATCGATTCCGTCCTGGTGGCCGACATCGTACAGCGTGCAAATGTGGGGATGATTCAACGACGAAATACTGCGGGCTTCGCGTTCGAAGCGCTGCTTTAATTCGCTGTCATTCGAGAATTCCTGAGGTAGCACCTTGATCGCGACAATCCGCTCAAGCCTCGTATCACGCGCGCGATAGACCTCGCCCATGCCGCCAGCGCCCAAGGGCGCGAGGATCTCATAGGGTCCGAGTTTTGTCCCAGAGGCTAGAGCCATCGATGCGCGTCATTATATTCCCAGCGAAAGCCATCGCAGCCCTGAGGATGCTAAACGCAAGGTCCGCAAATCTGGAGCCGTACGTTAGCTTAATGTGTCACAAGACAGCGACATCACCATTGGACTTAGTGTACGTCGTTCACCGGATCAGTCCTCAATCCGCTGCCTTCTTTGAGTATTTCAACGAAGCCAGCACCGAGGTAAGCAAAACTGCTGCGACAGCGCCTAATGCCGCGGTGGTCGGAATCTCATAGTAGTGAGAGATGAGCATCTTGGCTCCGACAAACATCAGCACGATCGACAGTCCATAGTGGAGGTAATGGAAAACCTCCATCATGCCCGCGAGCGCGAAGTACATCGATCGCAGCCCGAGAATCGCAAAAACATTTGATGTATAGACGATGAAGGCATTCAACGTGATCGCAAGCACCGCGGGAATGGAATCTACGGCGAAAAGCAGATCCGTGGTTTCGACCACCAGAAGCACAACCAACAGAGGCGTCGCCAACAGCGCGGGCTGGCGCACAAAAAACTTGCCTGTGTGGTAATCCTGAGTGACAGGGACCCAGCGGCGGAACAGCCGGAGAACGGGATTCTTCTCGGGATGGACTTCAGAACCTGCCTCAGTAAAGAGCCTGATCCCGCTGTACACCAACAGCGCGCCGAATGCGTAGACGATCCAGTGAAAGCGCCGGATGAGGCTGACGCCGACCAGAATAAAAATCGCGCGCATAATCAAAGCGCCGATAATTCCCCAGAAGAGCACTTTGTGCTGGTCTTCGCCGGGAACGCGGAAATAGCGAAAAATCAGGAGAAAAACAAAAAGATTGTCGACGCTGAGCGAAAGCTCGATGGTATATCCGGTAACGAACTCCAGCGCAGGGACGCGGCCATGCCAGAAATAGATGATCGCCGCGAACGTGGCCGCCAAAAGGATCCACATGGCGCTCCAGGCAAGAGCTTCGCGGAATCTGACTTCGTGGGCGCGACGATGAAAGACGCCGAGGTCCAGCGCCAGCATCGCCACAACGAACAGGTTGAAGAGAATCCAGAAAAGAATCAAAGAGTCACCGGGAAGATTCTTTATTTCCGGTTGCAATTTTACAGACCGTGAAGGAACACGCAAGGCTAAGACTTACCGTAGAGTGCGCGGAGGATCGCGAAGAGGGCAGAAAAATCCTGCTCGTGCTTTCTTCGCGTTCTCTGCGGCTATTCTTTGCGAAGTCTGCGGTAAGTCTTTCTCAGGCCGGCGAGTCTACTTTCTTTCATCCAGCAAGCGCACCGTTTCCAAAATCACGCTCCCTACAATTTCCAGGCTCTTGGGGCTGAGTTTGTCGACTGTGTCTTGCGGCGTGTGCCAAAAGACATTGCCGTAGCCATAATCGAAATCGATCAGGTCGGCGCTAGGCACGCCGAGATGTGCGAACGGAATGTGATCGTCTTCCTCGGAGATGGTTCGAGCAAAAAAGTGCGATTGGTATCCCAGCGATGTAGCTGCCTGGAGAACGAGATCTTCAAGCCAAGCCGTTGAATTTGTCTCCCGGTCAATGTTCAGATCGGCGTCGCCGATCATATCGGCCAAGAGGAATGCCTTGATCTTTTTGAGGGTTCCGTCGTTCTGCCATTTCTCAGCCAGGTGCCGCGTGCCGTAGAGACTGTCAGTCAGAGTCCAATTTTTCACGGCCTCTTCTCCATCTGTCCAGAGCAGCCAGACGCTGTATCCCTCGCGGTTCCTGCCGCGAAGTTGATTGCCGAGCTCGAGAAGCAAAGCGGTTGAGGAACCGCCGTCGTTTGCGCCGACATATCCGGTATTGCGCAGAGGATAATTCGTATCATAGTGACCGGCGATAACGATGATTCCATCACGCGTGCCGGGAAATTTCGCGATTATGTTGCGCACCGGAAATTTGCCTTCCGGAGTAGTCGCGGTGAAAGCGTCGTCTTCTACCAGGTCGCCCTTAAGGTGCGAGTGAATGTAATTTTCCACCTTCTTATGATTGGCGCTGCAGATAGGGCGGGGGCCGAAGGCGACCACTTCACGCACGTACTGCATGGCGCGGGTGGAATTGAAGGATGTGGCGGCCGATTGAGCTGAGTTAGGCTTCGATGCAGAGGATGACCACGCGAACTGAACGCTAAGCAGGAGAAGCAAGAGGAATGGCAAACGGGAGCGCACGACGTTAAGGAGCGGCAGAAAAGGCAGATTTCCTCGCTGGCTCGCGCCCGCTCGGGATGACGAGAGAAAAAGCTTTATCGGCACGACTGAAGTCGTGCCCTTCCCGGAGTCATTTGGACAGCCGACGGC
>Ga0307472_100000991_pt1 | contig 10872 bp, 10 predicted proteins | sample atmos_gasesAM5C__2_FD_204582 | JGI IMG/M metagenome (GOLD analysis project Ga0307472, IMG submission 204582) | Hardwood forest soil microbial communities from Morgan-Monroe State Forest, Indiana, United States - atmos_gasesAM5C_05 | ecosystem: Environmental > Terrestrial > Soil > Temperate... | reverse complement strand
GCCCTGGGCCCGCCAGGTGGAGCACATCGTCGAGGACCTTCCGGAGCAGGTGTACCTCTCCTTCGACATCGACGGGCTCGACCCCACGCTCTGCCCGCACACCGGGACGCCGGTGCCCGGGGGCCTCTCCTTTCCCGAGGCGACCGCACTGGTGGCGGGTGTGGCACGCTCCGGCCGACGCATCGTGGGGGTGGACCTCGCCGAGGTCACGCCCGGACCCGAGGGCAACGAGTGGGACGGCAACGTGGGAGCCCGGCTCCTCTACAAGATGATCGGCTGGACTGTCCGCAGTCAGCGCGGAGGTGAAGGTCGCTGATGCGCCCCTGGGTCGTGTCGGCAGCGCTCCTCCTCCCCGTCCTGGCCGGCGCCGACGTCGCCCGGCGGCGCTCGGCGGTGGTGGACGTGGTGCAGAAGGCCAGTCCGGCGGTGGTCTTCATCGGCACCGAACAGCGGGTCGACCGCCGGATCCGCGGCACTCCGCTCGGGGACCTGTTCGGCGACGGGCACCAGCGTCAGGAGACGGTGCAGTCGCTCGGCTCGGGGGTGATCATCGACCCCTCCGGCGTCATCGTCACCAACGACCACGTCATCCGAGGCGCCTCGGCGATCCACGTGGTGCTGGCCGACGGAAGGCAGCTGGACGCCGAGGTGCTGGGAAGCGACGCCACCAACGACCTGGCGGTGCTCCGGGTGCAATCACCCTCCGCATTGCCGGCGGCGAAGCTGGGGCCGTCGGGCGATCTGATGATCGGGGAGACGGTGGTGGCCATCGGGAGTCCCTTCGGCCTCACCAAGACGGTGACCTCCGGAGTCGTCTCCGCGGTGGGCCGGAGCTTCCAGGCCAACGACCAGCTCTACATCGACTTCATCCAGACCGACGCGGCGATCAATCCCGGCAACTCCGGCGGACCGCTGCTCAACCTCGACGGCGAGGTGATCGGGATCAACACCGCCATCTTCAGCGGTGCCCAGGGCATTGGATTTGCCATCCCCTCCGACAAGGTGCGGCGGATCGTCGCCGAGCTGAAGAGCTTCGGAAAGGTACGGCCGGCCTGGGTCGGCATGGAGGCGATCGACCTCTCGGACAAGGCCGCCCGGCGCATCGGCTGGGAGCGCAACTTCGGCGTGCTGGTGGAGCGGGTGGAGCCGGGCAGCCCCGCCGCGGCCGCCGGCGTCCGCTCCGGAGACGTGGTGGCCGAGCTGGCGGGGACACCGGTGCAGAACGCCGACGAGCTGGAGGCGCGCGTCCATGGCTACCCCGCCCACGCGCCGCTCTCGCTGCTCCTGTGGCGGGACGGGAAGAGCGTCCCGGTGACGGTCACCCCGGTGGAGTTTCCGGCCGAGCTGGCTGATGGGCTGGCCTGGGACCGGCTGGGGCTGCGCCTGACGCAGGGAAAGTCGGCGCTGGTGGTCTCGGCGGTCCGGCAGGGAAGTCAGGCAGCGAACATCGGGGTCGAGCGGGGGGACCAGATCGTCCGGCTCAACAACGTGCCCCTCACCTCCCTGGCCAGCTTCCGCGAGGGGCTGGTGTCGGCACGACACGCACGCTCGGTGATGCTGGTGGTTCGGCGTGAGGGTCGTAACTACCCGGTAGGATTCCGATTCTAGGGTCGGCAGGGACCCGCGGCCCGACGGGTGCTGGTTTCTTGCTCTCCGCCCGCAGCGGTAGAGTGCCGCGTCAGCGTGACTGTCGTCGTCCCCACCTATCGAACCGCCGGACCGTTGCTGGCGGGGACCCGGTCGAGCGCCATGCTCGGCCTGGAAGAGCGGGAAGCGTCTGCACGGCCGGTCGTCCTGATCTGGGCACCGCCGGACCTGTCCAAGGACGAGGACATCCTCGTCCAGCTGCAGCGTGACACCCGGCGGGCCGCCACCCTCGAGCACCCGCACATCGTGAAGGTCCATGGGCTGGCCAACCTCGAGCAGGGGCTGGCCCGGGTGGTGGAGTTCGTCGACGGCGAGTCGCTCCGCGACGTGCTGGAGCACACCGGGAAGCTGCCCCCGGCCATCGCCGGCCGCATCGCGGTCGATGCGGCGCTGGGCATCCACTACGCGCACGTCGCCGGGAACGACGACGGGACGCCGCTGATCCACGGCGACCTCCGTCCGGAAACGGTGATGCTCGCCTTCAGCGGCCGGGCGAAGGTGGGTGGCTACGGCGCCCTGGCGGTGGCTCCCAAGGAGGCCCAGGGGCACCGGGTGGTGAATCGCCGCCGGTACTGCGCGCCGGAGCAGATCATCGGCGGCCGCGCCGCCCAGACACCCCAGACCGACGTCTTCCTCCTCGGCCTCGTCCTCTACGAGTGCCTGACCGGGCGGATGCCCTGGGACAAGGAGACCGACTTCGACAAGGCGGTGATCAACGCCCCGCTGCCGGTGGAGGGGTTGCCCCCGGCCGTCCAGGACCTGATCCGCAAGGCCACTGCCAAGCGCGCCTCCGAGCGCCACAAGACCGCGCTGGCCTTCCGCGACGCGGTGGAGGACACGCTCGGTCCGCTGGCCTCGCCGACCCAGCTCGCCCAGCTGCTGGAGCACCACTTCCCGGCGCAGGATTCGCCGCGGGCCGCCCGCAAGCAGGTGCTGGAGGCGGCGCTGGCGGCGCACGCCCGGGCCTGGGCCCAGACGCCCAAGGAGTCCGAGTCACCCACCATTCCCCTCTCCCAGCGCCAGCTGATGGAGCTGGAGGCCAAGCCGCGCAGGTGGCGCGCAGCGATGCCGCTGGTGTTCGGCTTCGTGGTCGCCTCGGCCCTGGCGGTGGCGTTCTGGTCGCAGTCCCGGTCCGTCGCACCCCGACCGGTGCTCTACGGCCCGCCGGGGGCCAAGGTCCCTCCGCCGGCGGTGAACCCGAGCACGCTGGCCAGCGCCACACCGCCGGCCGCCGTTGCCCCCGCGGCCCCGGCTCCAGCACCTGCTGCCGTTCCGGTGGCGCCGACTCCGGCGGTTCCTCCCCTGTCGGCAGCTCCTGCGGCACCGGCCGCTCCAGCTGCGGCGGCGGCTCCGGCCGCGAGCGCCAAGCCGGCGGGTGACTTCCTGACCACCGGCATCGACCTCACCACCGACCCCTCGATGGAAGTGAGCCTGGACGGGAAGAAGTATGGGAGGACGCCGGTGGTCATCCCCGCGACTCCGGGCCGCCACGTGCTGAACCTCGCCGACAAGTCGAAGGGCATCTCGCAGAACCGGTCGGTGACGGTGGGCAAGGAGGGCGTCACCCCGATGCGGTTCTCGATCGGCCGCGGCACCCTCTCCGTCCGGGCCCCCAAGGGAGCCAACGTCTTCGTCGACGGCCGCGCGGTGGGGGCGAGCCCCATCGACGACCTGCACCTCTACGAGGGTGCGCACCACATCAAGGTGACCCTCGGTGACGCGGTCTGGCAGCAGAGCTTCACGCTGCGGAACGAGCAGAGCCTCCGCTACGACGTGGAGCTGAAGCCGACCAACGGCGGCTAGCCGTCCGGGTGGTGGCTGAGCGCGACCCGGTTCCCCTCCGGGTCCCGGACGTAGAGGGTCCACCTCGTCTCGTGGACCAGCGGGATGCCCCGGCGCACAAGCTCGGCGCGGACGTGGTCGCGCTCGGCGGAATCGATCCTCAGGGCGACCAGGAACAGCCCCGGGCGCCCGTCACGGAAGGACGGATCCGGGGCCGGAGCTTGCGCCACGCGCTCCAGGGCCAGGAAGCCGCCACCCCCGACGTCGAGCCAGATGCTGCGCAGCGCTCCGTCGGCGGCATGGTGGCGCTCCAGCTCGCGGAGGCCGAGCACCTCCCGGTAGAAGCTGGCCACGTCCTCCAGCGCCCGGACCTGGATCGCCACGTGGTGGAGGCCGTGGACCTTCATCCGGCCACCCCCGGGCCGGGAGGCGGGACGAGGCGGGCCTGGAGGATCGTCGAGGGCTCGACGAGCGTCGCCCGCGGGACCGGAGGCGGGGCCGGCGGCGAGACGGGCAGCGGCGGTAGCCCGCCGGCGCGATCCAGCTCCAGTGCCGCATAGGCATCGAGCCGGATGACCGTCGCCACGGCGTCGATGAGCGCCAGGAGCACCAGTCCGGTCCCCTGCGCGGCGACCGTCGCCCAGCTCGGAGCCGGCGCCATTCCCAGGAAGGTCCGGACCAGGGTCGCGACACCGAATGCCGGGAGCGCCGTCGCAAACCAGGCGCCGAGGATGAATCCCGGGCGTTCGCCGAGGGTGCGCCAGGCTTCCGCACCGGCCACCGCGATGCCTTCACGCCGGACCATCGCCCGCGCCAGAGCCACCTCCAGCCAGAATCCGAGCAACGGCCCGGCGATCGCCCCCACCGAGAGCACCGCCGCCAGCCCGGCGGCGCCGAGGACGGGGAGCGGACCCTCTCCGAGCAGGTAGGTGACCCCCGCGCCGAGGAGACCCGTCCAGAACCACAGTGACAGGGCGAGATGGACTGCCGCCGCGCCCACGGCCCAGGCCAGACCGGTGGTCCCCGTTGTCTCGAGCGAGGCTGCATCGAGCGCCGGCTCCTGACCCCGGATCCGATCCACGCCGGCCCGGACCGCCCACGCCAGCGCGACCCCGCGGGCGAGCGCGGCGAGCACCACCAGCCCCCACGCCCCGACGGCGAGGAGACGCCGCACGTCGTCGTCGGCGGCGAAGGCCAGCGCGGGGAAGATGACTGTCCGGGCGAAGGCTGCCGCAGCGAGGGTCAGCGCGACCCCCAGCAGCAGGCCCGGGGAGGAGAGCGCCGCCCGCGCGCCGAGGCCGAGGAGCCGCCCTGCCCCGGCGCGGCCGGACGGTGCCGCGGCAGTCATTTCGCGCCGGCCTGCTCCGCTCCGTTCGCCGAAGGTGGGGCGGGAGGCGGAGGGGGGGTCACCGGCTGGAGCGTCATCGGCTTGCCGTCGGGTGGCCGGCCCACCTTGTCCATCGAGCCGCTGTTGCTCACCGTCATCCGGACCAGCTCCTGGAGGATCTTGTTCCGCTTGACGTTCCCCAGCACGGTCCGCAGGTCGTCGTAGACGCTGGGATCGACCACCAGCGCGCCCAGCGTTCCCTCGCCGTTGCGGATCTTCCCGCTGATGACCTTCAGGTCCTCGGACATCTGCCCGAGGTTGGCGAAGAGGTTCCGTGCATCGCCGTACACCAGCTGGTGGACGGCGCTGTTCTCGCTCGTCCGCGCGTCATGGAGGATCACCGAGAGCTCGGCGGCGGCATCGCCCAGCGCACCGATGGCCTTCCCCGCCTTGGGGTCGTAGAGCAGCGCGTGCAGTGCGCCCTGGCCGGTCCGTGCGCCCTCGATCACCGTGGTCAGCTCGGCCAGCGCCTTGTCCGCCTGACCGGCCATGTCCGCGATGCGGACCAGGAGCCGGTGCACCTCCGCCCCACCCTTCTGGTCGTAGATCAGGGCATGGAGCGCCCCGTCCCCCTTCTCGATCCCGTGGAGGATGCTGCGGCTGCTCCCCACCACCGCGGCGATGTCCTGGCTGAACTTGGGGTCGGCGAAGGCATCGGTGAGCTTGCGGATGCTCTTGCTGCTGGCCACCAGGTTGTCCATCAGGGCCCCGCCGCCCTTGAGCAGCGAGGTGAGGTCACCCGACGAGCCGCTGGGGATGACTCCACCGACCGGAATCGGCTCGCCCTCCGACGTCCCGAGGGAGATGTCGATCGCCTTGTCGCCGAGGACGCCCCGGCCCCCGACGCGGGCCACGCAGTCGGTGCGTACCCGCGGGGCGAAGGTCCGCGACATCTCCAGCCGCACGTCGATCCGCTTGTCGCCCAGGTCGGGCGAGAAGGTGATCGCCACCACCCGACCCACTTCCAGACCTCCCAGCCACACCGGGGAGTCGCGCTTCAGTCCCTCCACGTTCTCGAAGTAGGCGTGGTAGCTCACCTGCCGGTCGAAGAGGCGGTTCTCCTTCCCGATGAGGAGGATCACCAGGCCGAAGAGGATCAGGCCCAGGGTGACGAACAGCCCCGCCCGGACCACCAGGCGTCGTTCGCGCTGCGTCGTGGTCTCGGCGGCCATCGGCTACTCCACCCGCGCCTCACCCTTGCGGGCGTCGAGAAAGGAGCGGACCTCCTTGAGGGGGCTGGCCCGCATCTCGGCCACGGTGCCCACCTGGACGATGCGCTTGTTGGCCAGCATGGCGATGCGATCCGACACGGTGAAGGCGCTCTGCATGTCGTGGGTGACCACGATCGAGGTGACGTGCAGCTTGGCACGCATGCTCCGGATCAGCTCGTCGATGATGCGGGTGCTGATCGGATCCAGCCCGGTGGTCGGCTCGTCCCAGAGGATGACCTCGGGATCGCTGGCGATGGCCCGGGCCAGCCCCACCCGGCGGCGCATGCCCCCCGAGAGGTCGGAGGGCCGCATCTGCTCGATCCCCGGGAGATTCACCAGCCCCAGCACCCGGGCCACCCGCTTCGCCCGCTCCTCCTCGGTCAGCTCCGGCTCCTGCTCCCGCAGTGGGTACTGGATGTTCTCTCCCACGGTGAGGCTGTCGAAGAGAGCCGAACCCTGGAAGACCATCGCCACCCGACGCCGGACAGGGAGGAACTCCTTCTCATCCAGCCCGGTGACCTCCTGGCCGTCGAAGTAGATGCGGCCCCGGTCGGGGTCCATCAGGCCGATCAGGCACTTGATGAGGACGCTCTTTCCGGCGCCCGAACCGCCGATGACGGCCAGCGTCTCGCCCTTGCGGATGCTGAGCGAGAGATCGTCGAAGACCACCTTCGGGCCGAAGGCCTTGTGGATTCCCTCGAAGCGGATGAAGCCCTCGCCGGAGTCGGGGGCCTGGGCGAGCGCGGTCATTGGATGGTGAGCAAGAGCTTGGTCAGGAAGAAGTCTGCCAGACACACCGCCACCGAGGAGATCGCCACGGTCTCGGTGGTGGCCCGGCCTACGCCCTCGGTCCCGCCCTGCACGTGGAATCCCTTGTAGCAGCCCACCACGGCGATGATCAGCCCGAAGACCACCGACTTGCCAACCCCGGAGACGAAGTCGCCCTCGTCGACGGTGTCCAGCGCCGAGGTGAAGAACTGTGCGAGAGGGATGTCGTACTCGAACTTGGTCACCAGGGCGGCAGCGAGGAAGCCCATCACGTCGGCGAGCACGGTGAGCAGCGGCATCACCACCAGGCAGGCGTAGACCCGGGGGGAGACGAGCTTCTTCACCGGGTCCGCCCCCAGCGCCCGGACGGCGTCGACCTGCTCGGTGACGGTCATCGAGCCGAGCTCGGCGGCGATGCCGCTGCCGATGCGGCCGCCGACGGTGAGGGCGGTCAGCACCGGGGCGAGCTCTCGGAAGAGGGTCAGGGCCACCACCTTCCCCACCGTGTGCTGCACGCCGAAGCGGGCGAGGAAGAAGCCGAACTGGATGGCGATGACCAGCCCGGCGAAGACCGCGGTCAGGGTGGCGATGGAGAGTGAGCGGGCGCCCAGCGACTCCACCTGGTAGACGATGGCGGGGAAGCTCGAGGGCGGCCGGAGCCCCCGGGACAGCGCCCGGCCGGCGAGGACGAACATCCCGCCGAGGGTCTCGCTGAACTGCCTCACCTTGGCGGTGAAGGGCAGGATGTTCTCCAGCTCCTCGGTGACCAGGTCTCCCAGCGTCTCCCGGTCCTGCTCCTCCGAGCTGTACTCCTCGGGGGCCTCTTCTTCGGGCGTGGTCACTGCACCCGCTCCGTCTGGAAGCCGGAAACCAGCCGGGCCAGGCTCCCCGATTCGGCGTCGTAGGCCCCGGCGGGGCTGGTGTAGGTGAAGTCGTAGATGCAGCCGTCCTTCTTCAGCGTCCACAGGCCCAGCTCCACCGGGACGCCGTCGAGCTTGGCCTTCCAGCGAGTGAAGAGCGCTGCGCGGCCGTTCAGGATCTCCTCGCGTTGCTCGAGGCGCTCGGCCCCGGTGAAGCCGATCAGCTGCTGGCGAACGAGCGCCTGGAGAGGCACGTCGCCGTAGTCGCGGCAGGTGGAATCCACCGAGAGGGTGTGGCCGCTGGCGTCCCGCACCCAGGAGACGTCGACGTCCTGCAGGCTGACCCGGCGCCACTGGGGACCGGGGTCGCCGAAGCGGTAGCGGGTCCGGTCGGCGTTCACCTCCCCGTTCTTCACGCTCACCCCGGCACAGGCGAGCAGGAGCAGCGCGGTGGAGAGCACGGCGAACGGAGAGCGGGAAGCCACGGGTGCCCGACGACCTTCCCACAGGCCGGGGACGCCGACGCAACCCTTCGGCCGCCCCGGGCCCCTCCGGGCCTCCGAAGTTGACTCTGCACGCCCGTTCAGGCAGGGTGTCGGCCGCTGGGGGAGCTTCCGACGGAGGGAACGATGGAAGAGCTGACGGGGCGACAGCGCGAGATCCTGCACTTCATCGTCCGGCAGACCGAAGAGCGGGGCTTCCCCCCCACCATCCGGGAGATCGGCGAAGAGATGGAGATCCGGTCCACCAACGGCGTGAACGACCATCTCAAGGCCTTGGAAAGAAAGGGTTATTTGCTCCGGGGCGAGCAGCAGTCCCGGGCCCTGGTCCCCACCAAGCGGGCGCGGCTGGTCCTGGGCATGGGGGCTCCGCGGCGCGACATTGGAATGGTCGAGGTCCCGCTGCTGGGCAAGGTCGCCGCGGGCGCACCCCTGCTGGCGGTGGAGAACGTCGAGGACTCGGTGCGCATCGACAGCTTTCTGCTCGGGGGCAACGGCCGCGAGGTGTTCGCCCTCCGCGTCAAGGGCGACTCGATGGTCGACGACGGGATCCACGACGGCGACTACCTGTTCGTCCGCAAGACGGCCACCGCCCGAGATGGCGACATCGTGGTGGCGCTGATCGAGGACGAGGCGACCTGCAAGCGCTACTACCCCGAGGGCGACCGGATCCGCTTCCAGCCGGCCAACAAGGGCATGGCGCCGATCTACGTCCACCGCACCCAGTTCCGCTCCACGATGATCCTCGGGCAGGTGGTGGGCGTGTACCGCAAGGTCCACTAGCGCGCCGGGGGCGGCCCGAGCAGGGGAAGCGGGTCGACTGGCTCACCGTCCTGACGCACCTCGAAGTGGAGGTGCGGTCCGCTGGTCTTCCCCGACTCGCCCACCGTGGCGAGGACCTGTCCCTCCCGCAGCGCCTGGCCGGTACGGACGCGGAGGTCACGGTTGTGGGCGTAGACGCTCACCAGGCCGTGGGCGTGCTCGACGATGACCAGCAGGCCGTAGCCCTGCTGCGGGCCGGCGAAGAGCACCGTGCCCTCCCCCGCCGTCTTCACCGGCGTGCCCGCCGGCGCGGAGAGGTCGATGCCGTCGTGGGGCGTCTTCCCCTTGCGCCCGAAGCGCGCGTAGAGCACGCCCCGGAGCGGCCACTCCAGCGTGCCCGCGCGGGCGACCGGGCGCGGCGGCGGGGTGGACCGTGCCGAAGACGGCGGCAACGCGCCCAGCACCGTGGTCTCCACCCGGCCGGAGGGTGCGGCCCGCGGCGGCGCGGAGGCGGAGCGTGAGGGCTCAGGACCGCTCCGCGCATCCCCCGACCCGCCGTGCGGGCCCATCGCGGCAAAGGCGGCGGCCAGCGCCGGTGGCATCCCATCCTCGTCGGAAGGGGTATCCGCCGGACGGGGAGCCGTCGCGACCGGTCGCTCCGAGGGAGGCGTCGGTTCGGACGAGGTTCGAGCTTCGGGAGCCGAGGGGACGATCAGCACCTGCCCGATGGAGAGCGGGGTGCTCGTCGCGATGCCGTTGAGCTGGGCCAGCGCCCCGGGCGTGGTCCCGTTCACCCGGGCGATGCGGTAGAGGGTCTCCCCCGCCTCCACCCGGTGCGTTCCTGGCCCGAGGGGAGCGCGCACCGTGGCAACCGGGGCATCGTCCACCAGGTCGGGTTCGGTGTGGGCCGGAGCGAGGGCGACGGCCGGTGGCGACCGAGGAGGAGGCCGCCGCGGGGGCGGGATGTCATCGGTGCGGAGCGCGGTGCGCCTCGGCTTGCTCGCCGCGGTGGAGCCGGTGCACCCGGCGTTCCCCACCAGCGCCACCAGCAGGAGCGCGGCCGCACCCGTTCCGGGGCGCCGCGCGACGCACAGAGGCCTGGCCGTCCGAGCCGGTGGGAACACCACTCCAGTTCAGAGGTCTACCCCGGAAAGCGGGGGACTTCAGATTTTCGCCGCTCCGGGGCCGGTGAAGCCTTCCACACTCCAGCGCCCAAGCTCCTCCATCCGCGCCAGGTCGGTCAGGTCGAGGAGCACCGGGGTGACGGAGATGAGGTTCTCGTCCAGCACGGCGTTGCAGTCGCTGCCCGGCAGGTCCTCGTGGGCGTATCCGCTGCCGCCGATCCAGTAGTAGCGCCGGCCACGGGGGTCGGTGTTCTCCACCACCTGGTTCCCGTAGCTGTGCCGTCCCAGCCGGGTGACCGCCCAGCCGCGAGGCGTTGCGGCCGAGGGGACGTTGACGTTGAGCACCAGGCGCGGCGGCAACGGATGCTCCAGCGCCACGGCGGTCAGCGCGCGGGCGAAGCGGGCGGCGTGGCTGAAGTCGAGCGGGCGGGCACGGGCCACCAGGCTGAAGGCGATGGCCGGGACCCCGAGGAGCGAGGCCTCCAGCGCCGCGGCCACCGTGCCCGAATAGGTGACGTCGTCGGCCAGGTTCGGGCCGTGGTTGATCCCCGAGACCGCCAGGGTCGGCAGTCCGTCCTTCAGGAGATGATGGATGGCCAGGTAAGCGCAGTCGGTCGGCGTGCCGTCGACCGCGTACCAGCGGGGCTTCACCTTCCGGATGCGCAGCGGCCGGCTGAGGGAGATGGCGTGCGAGGCGGCGCTCTGCTCGTGCTCCGGGGCGACCACCCACACCTCGCCCAGCGACTCCACCGCCTCGACCAGAGCGGCGAGCCCCTCGGCGTGGATGCCGTCGTCGTTGGAGACCAGGATGCGGATGGTCAGCTCCGCGCG